>Ga0105347_1001028_pt1 | contig 12442 bp, 6 predicted proteins | sample EasRivMeERMLT890_FD_89677 | JGI IMG/M metagenome (GOLD analysis project Ga0105347, IMG submission 89677) | Soil microbial communities from meander-bound floodplain in the East River, Colorado, USA - East River MetaG ERMLT890 | ecosystem: Environmental > Terrestrial > Soil > Floodplain | place... | reverse complement strand
CTGCTTGTCGAGTCGGCCGATGGCAATGTCCTGTGGGATTGTGTGAGCCTCATCGACCAGGCGACGGTCGATCTCCTCAACGGTCTTGGCGGCGTCGCCGCTATCGCGATCTCGCACCCGCACTACTACACGAGCATGGTCGACTGGAGCCACGCGTTCGGCAAGGTGCCGATCTACCTGCACGCAGCGGATCGCGAGTGGGTGCAGCGGCCCGATCCTGTCATCCAGTTCTGGAGCGGCCCGACACATCCACTCAGCCGAGACCTTACGCTCATCCACTGCGGCGGCCATTTCGCCGGGGGGACCGTGCTGCATTGGACGGTGGGAGCGGAAGGACGCGGAGCGCTGCTGACTGGCGACATCCTCCAGGTGACGATGGATCGGATGTTTGTCAGCTTCATGCGCAGCTTTCCGAATTTGATCCCGCTGTCGCGGGCGGCGGTCGAGTCAATCGTCGCGGCCGTGGCGCCATTCCGCTACGACCGGATCTATGGCGCCTGGTGGGATCGCAATATCGAATCGGACGCGCCCGCTGCCGTCGCGCGGTCGCTCGAACGCTATGTGGCCGCGATCGAGGGGAAAACCCCCTGAACAGTTTTATGGAATGAAGTAACGAGCGGTCGAAAGCCCATGGCTGAGCTTTGGGCTCCATGGGCGTGGATGTAGACTCCGGCCATCGCAGCGCAGCGGGACAGTTACATCTCTCCCTACGAGCCAACTCCTAAATTTCCTATGACCCATCCTCCGGACATGACCTCAATCGGCGATCCCTCCGCGCTCAGAAGCGCACGTGACTGTTTGTCTGGCGGCGGGACGATGGGCGCGTCGATGCGCGCCTTCGACTGGTCGGCGACTCCCCTTGGGTCGGTGGAGACGTGGCCACAGAGTCTCCGGACGGCCGTGAGCATCATGCTCGAGTCGCGGTTCGCCATGGTCGTGGCATGGGGACCCGAGTTTCGGTTCTTCTATAACGATCGATACCGTCCGGTGCTCGGCACCAAACATCCCGCCTCGCTTGGTGCTCCTGGCGCCGAGATCTTTCCTGAGGTCTGGCCCGTGGTTGGACCGGAGTTCGAGCGCGTTCGCCGGGGAGAAGCCTTTGCGATCGACGACTGGTTGCTCCCGCTCGATCGGAACGGCTACCTGGAGAATTGCTGGTTCACGCTGTCTTACAGCCCCATACGAGATGAAACGGGTGGCGTTGGTGGTGTGCTGGCGGTCGTTGCCGAAACGACGGGCCGCGTGGAGGGTGAGCGCCGACTCGCGACGCTCCGCGATCTCGCGCGCCGGGCGTCCGATGCCACGACGCCCGAGCAGGCCTGCATGAACGCGGGGCAGGTATTTGAAAGCAACCCGATCGACGTTCCGTTTGCGCTGGTTTACCTGCTCGATCCCGAAGGGACTGCCGCACGCCGTGTGTGCGGAGTCGGAATCTCGTCGGATCACCCGGCCAGTGTCGCTATGGTGCAGCTTGCCTCGGAGTCCGATGATCGATGGCGCCTGGGCGAGGTGGCTCGTTGCAACGAGATGCGTGTGCTCTCGAGTCTGCAGGATCGATTCTGGATGCTGCCGGGAGGAGTATCGGGCGAACACACGCACACTGCCGTGGTCCTGCCATTGTCGCGGCCTGGTTTGGCTCACCCCTACGGAGTGCTCGTAGCCGGCGTGAGCCCTCGGCGTGCCCTGGACGATAGGTACCGCGATTTCTTTGAGTTGGCAGCAGACCATATCGCGACGGCCATCAGCAATGCCGTGGCGCTCGACGACGCTCGCCGGCGGGTGGAAGCGCTCGCCGAGATCGATCGCGCGAAGACGGCCTTCTTCAGCAACGTCAGCCACGAATTCCGAACCCCATTGACGTTGATGCTCGGGCCGACCGAAGCGGCGCTCGCCAGCCCTGGGAAGGCGTTGCGCGACGGCGACCTCGAGATGGTGCATCGCAACCAGTTGCGACTTCTGAAACTGGTGAACGCGTTGCTCGACTTCTCCCGAATCGAGGCCGGTCGAGCCCAGGCGGTCTATCGGCTGACAGACGTCAGCAAGCTGACGCGAGAGCTCGCTGGCGCATTCCAGTCGGCGATCCAGCATGCAGGACTTGGCTTCGAGGTCGCGTGCGATCACATTGCCGCACCTGTGTATGTCGACCGCGACATGTGGGAGAAAGTGGTTTTGAACCTGCTCTCGAATGCCTTCAAGTTCACGTTCGAGGGTTCGATTCACGTAACGCTGAGAGAGGACGACGGCAAGATCGAATTGACAGTGCGAGACACGGGTACCGGTATTCCCGAGAACGAAGTGCCGCGCGTGTTCGAACGGTTTCACAGGGTCGCTGGCGCCCGGTCCCGCACGCACGAAGGCTCGGGGATTGGGCTGGCGCTGACCTCGGAGCTCGTGCGTCTGCACGGCGGCACCAGCACCGTCTCGAGCCGCCTCGGCGAAGGCTCCACGTTCATCGTACAGATCCCGACAGGCAGCGCCCACCTGCCGCAGAATCGCCTGAAGGCCGATCCCCTGCCGTCCTCAACAAGCCTCGGGGCGGCGCTGTACGTAGAAGAAGCGACGCGCTGGCTGCCGTCCGACGATGACGTTGCCCCGTCGGTGACAGAGCGACCCTCGATCGTTGCACATGCGGGGACTACTGCGCGGCCCCGTATACGCGAACGGATCCTGGTCGTCGACGACAACGCGGACATGCGTGACTACCTCAGTCACCTCCTGCGGGAGTGGGATGTGGAGACGGCGGTCAACGGCGCCGCCGCTTTGGAGCGCATACGGACGTCGCTGCCCGATCTGATCGTCACCGACGTCATGATGCCCGACCTCGACGGCTTCGAGCTCCTGCAGGCGATTAGAGCCGATCCCCGCACCGCAGCGCTGCCAGTGCTCATGCTCTCGGCCCGGGCGGGCGAAGAAGCGCGAGTGTCGGGGCTTGCGGCCGGCGTCGACGACTACGTCACCAAGCCCTTCAGCGCGCGCGAACTCGCCGCCCGTGTTCGTTCCCTGCTGGCGCTGGCGCATGCTCGACGTGCGGCAGAGACGGCAAACCGGACAAAAGACGAGTTCCTGGCCATGCTCGGGCATGAGCTGCGAAATCCGCTCGCGCCGATTCTGACGGCCCTGCAGCTCATGGCGCTCCGTGGCGATACCAGCGCGGCGCGCGAGCGAACGGTCATCGAGCGCCAGGTCCGACATCTCGTGCGGCTGATCGACGATTTGCTGGACGTCTCGCGCATCGCTCGCGGCAAGATCGAGCTTCGCCGGCAGCCGGTCGAAATGGGCGACATCGTGACCTCGGCCATCGAGGGAACGAGTCCGTTCCTGGAGGAGCGGCAGCATCAACTCACGCTGCGAATTCCACGCGCGGGACTGCTCGTGAGCGGCGACGAGACGCGTCTGACGCAAGTCGTCATGAACGTGCTCACCAATGCGGCGAAGTACACCGAACCCAAAGGGCGTATCTCAGTAACAGCGACACGTTCCGGAAAGAGCGTTGAGCTGCGCGTCAAAGATACGGGCATCGGCATCTCCGCCGAGATGCTCCCGCGAGTGTTCGAGATGTTCACGCAGGGCCGCCAGGCGTCGGATCGCTCACAAGGCGGGCTCGGCTTGGGTCTGACGATCGTGCAAAGCCTGGTCTCCCTTCACGAGGGCACGGTTGAAGTGCGGAGTCCGGGTGTCGGTCAAGGAAGCGAGTTCATCATTCGGCTTCCGGCATACTCACTCCCAGAGGCGGGGCGTCCCGACGCACCGAAGCTGCCTCAAGTCACACCATCTGCCGCGCCAACGGGTCATCGCGTGCTCGTGGTCGATGACAACATCGACGGCGCTCGCCTCATCGCTGAAGCGCTCCAGGCGGTCGGCCACGACACACGCGTCGCGTTTGACGGGCCGGCCGCACTGACGGTGGCGGAACAGTTCCGGCCAGACGTCGCATTACTCGACCTCGGACTGCCGTTGATGGATGGATATGAGCTTGCCCGTCAACTGACGGTCCTGTTGGATGGTGTCCAGCCCTTGCTTGTCGCCGTGACGGGCTATGGTCAACCGTCCGATCACGACCGCTCGCGCGCGGCCGGCTTCGAGGCCCATATTGTCAAGCCGGTGGACGTGCATCAGTTGACCGCTCACCTCGATCGTTTGCTTGCGCAACGTTCGGCACGGCATCGGACGACGACGTGATCGGTTCTACCGAGCGCCAGCTCTGATTGGGGCGCTCTGAGTGATTCAGAATCGGCGGTGATCGATTCGTCTTGCGAACGCAAGGATCTGTCGCCCTCAACATCGTGACCCTGGCTTATACTCCTGTTTCGTTCACGACGCGGCCGCCTCCGCCAAGGCTTCGGCGGCTGAAGCGCCCCCGCGTCATCACGCCGAGAAAGGAACCTGCGATGCGAGCTTGCATGCTGTTTGTCACCGGGTTGCTGGTGGGACTGGCCCTTCACACGGTTGCGGCCCAGAGTCCGAACACGGGACTCGTCCAAGTGAATCACATCGGCATGAACGTGCCGAACCTCGACGAGGCGGTCACGTACTACACGAAAACGCTTGGGTTTCCCGAGGCGTTCCGCGTGAACGACGACAAGGGGCAGGCCCGCCTGGTGTACGTCCAGGTCAGCAAGAACACGTTCTTCGAGATCCAGCCCGGTCCCGGACGTCCGGCGGCGATTAACCACGTCGGCATCCACGTCGAGAACATGGCTGCTGCAACCGCGATGTTCAAACAGCGCGGCGCGAACGTGGGCGAGATTCGGACCAGCGACACCAAGGCCGTCCTGAACAACATCACCGATCCGAACGGGATCCGAATCGAGCTCGCCGAGCTGCCGCCTGAGTCGATGCATCGCCAGGCCATGAACAGGTGGAAGTAACACTCCGCGCGCTTGTATTCAGCGGCGCGGCGGTCGTCCTGGTGGTTCCTGGCATCGCCTCGGCCCAGGACGCCTGCAGCAAGGTCGCCGCCTCCGCGTTTCCCTCCGGCACGACGATCGTCTCGGCGAAGGCGGTCCCGGCGAATGCCGAAGGCAGCTTGCCGGCCTTCTGTGAAGTGCACGCGAAGATTTCGCCGGTCGCAGGCTCTCACATTGGCGCGGTCTACCGACTGCCGGCGAACTGGAATGGCAAGGTGCTGGGCATTGGAGGCGGGGGCTTTGCGGGCAATGTAACGATTGCGGCCGCGGCGAATGGTCTTTCACGCGGCTACGCCGTGATCGAGAACGACATGGGGCATGAGAGCGCCGCCTCGCTCGATCCCACGTTTGCGATCAGGGCGCCTGGACAACCCAATGTCGAGGCGATCGTCGACTTCGGCCATCGCGCGACACACCTGGCGACGACGGTTGGCAAGTCGGTCGTCGCGAGGTACTACGGCCGGCCGGCGCAGCGCGCCTATTGGCAGGGGTGCTCCACGGGTGGCCGTCAGGGCCTGGCCGAAGTGCAGCGCTATCCCGATGACTACGACGGCGTGATTGCGGGAGCGCCCGTCTACACGCCACTGGTCTACTCAAACGCGATCCTCAGGGTGCAGGCCTTTCACGCCAAGCCCGAGAGCAATCTGCTCCCCGCGCACGTGCCGCTCATCCAGAAACGTGTGCTCGCCGCGTGCGACATGAAAGATGGGGTCGCCGACGGCATCCTGACCGATCCGCGGGCCTGCACCTGGGACCCGGGTCAGCTGGCGTGCGACGGCGCCGCATCAGCTGACTGCCTTACCCCGCCGCAGGTCGAGACGGTGCGCCGCATCTATGCGGGGGTGAAGACCAAGGACGGACAGTTCGCCGCCATGCCGCTCATGCGCGGTGGCGAGAGCGATTGGGTCGGGCGGATGGTGGGCACACGTGAACAGCCGCGCGGGCTCAATGCCATGCTCGGCGCGCCCTTCATGTCTTACATCGTGAAGAACGATCCGTCGTACGACATCATGAGCTTCGATCCGGAACGCGACATGGCGGCGCTCGAGAGCGGTCTCGCCGCGCACGTGCACCAGCAGAATCCGGATATCTCCACGTTCATCGGCCGCGGCGGCAAGCTCCTGCTCTGGCATGGGTTCAATGACCCTGGTCCAAGCCCGCTCTCGACCATCAAGTATTTTGAGGCTGTGCGGGATAAAGTGCCGGCGGCAAGGGAGAGCGTACGCCTCTTTCTCGCGCCTGGCGTGCTGCACTGCGGTGGCGGCGCGGGCCCGGATCGTTTCGACGCGCTGACCGCCATGGAGCGCTGGGTCGAGCAGGGTACGCCGCCGGCTTCGATGATCGCGACCAAAGCCAACCAGCCGCTGTCGCGTCCCCTGTGTCCCTATCCGCAGCTCGCTCGGTACCAGGGCGCCGGCGACCCGAACGATGCGGCGAGTTTCACGTGCGCGGTTCCCTGACGGGGCTGCGCATGTGATTCCGGATCCCCGATCCCCGATCCCCGATCCCCGATCCCCGATCCCCGATCCCCGATCCCCGATCCCCGATCCCCACATCCCGTCCTCCCCAGATCGGCTTGACTCGTTCTCAGCATCCATCTAGTCTCCGACGATGACTAGGCATCTGACTCACGCTCTGGCCGCCACGCTGCTGATGGCATCCGGCGCCTTCGGCCAAGGCATCGATCCCTTTCCCCAGCCGATCAATACGACCGACGGTGTCATCCGAGTCAACATCGCGGAGTTCGCGTCGATTCCGGACATGGACGGCGAGCCGGCGCGCATGATGCTCCTCGTCAACGAACCCGGCACGCGGCGCCTGTTCGTCAACGACATGCGTGGACCGATTTACGGCGTGAGCTATGACGGCAAGACGGTCACGCGCTACGTCGACATCAACGCGCCCGAGTGGAGAGTCAGCGTCCAGTCGCAAGGCAGAGAGCGCGGCTTCCAGAGCTTCGCCTTTCACCCGCAGTTCAATCAGGTCGGCACGCGCGGCTACGGCAAGTTCTACACCCACACCGACTCGACCAACATGACGCCGAGCCCTGACTTCGTGCCCTCCGGCGGAGGTAACACGCACGACACCCTGCTGCTCGAATGGACGGCGAAAAATCCGGCGGCGGCCACGTACGACGGCGGCCCGCCACGTGAGCTGATGCGGTACCGCCAGCCCTTTGCAAACCACAACGCAGGTCATCTGTCCTTCAATCCGCTCGCGGCGCCAGGCAGCGCGGATTACGGGCTCTTGTACATGAGTGTTGCCGATGGCGGCAGCGGCGGCGACCCGTTCAACGCGGCGCAGAACCTCAACACGGTGTTCGGCAAGATCCTCCGTATCGATCCACTCGGAAACAACAGCGCCAACGGCAAGTACGGCATCCCGGCGAGCAATCCGTTTGTCCGCGGAAGCGAACCGAAAGCGCTCGGCGAGATCTATGCGTACGGCGTTCGTAACCCGCAGCGCTTCGGATGGGATCCGAAGAACGGGAATCTCTTCCTCGCCGAAATCGGCCAGAACATCGTCGAGGAGATCAGCCTCATCACGCCCGGCGCCAACCTTGGCTGGAACACCTGGGAAGCGAGCTTTCGCTTTGTGAGTCGTACGGAGATCAAGCTGAATGAGCAACGCGGCGATCCGAAGGTCACCTATCCGATCGTCGAGTACGACCATCGCGACCCTTTGTTCGGCCCGCAGGTCGCGACCACGGGCGTGGTTGTGTATCGCGGCACGGCGATTCCTGCACTCGCGAACCTGGTGCTCTTTGGTGACAATCCGAGCGGCGAGGTGTTCTATTTCAACGCCGACCGGCTGCCGACCGGCGGACAGGATCCGATCCGTCGCGTGCTGTTCAACAGCGGCGGCTCTGCGAAAACGCTGATGCAGTTGATCAAGGAGAAGAAGCCGTCAGCCGCGCGTGCCGACCTCCGCTTCGGACTCGGCCCCGACAACCAGGTATTCCTGCTCAACAAACAGGACGGCACGATTCGGCAGATCGTGCGCTGAGGACAAGTGAAGGCGGACCTAAAGGTCCGCCTCTACGACTCGCAAACCGGCCAGTCCCGCCGGACAGCCGCCGCCGTGCGGAGCGCGCCGACGCACGCATGGCAGGACTGGCCGGTGGCGAAAGGCGGATCTAAAGGTCCGCCTCTACGACGCGGGTGAGGCGAGATGCACGAGTCATGAGGAAGTACGCGCTCATTCTTGCCGTTTGTGCCGCGTCATGTGGACAGCCGGCGTCCACCCCGCCGTCCAATCGCGAGACACAAGCCTGGCAGCGGCAGGCGCAGAACGTCACGATCATCCGGGACGACTGGGGTATCGCCCATATCCACGGCAAGACGGACGCCGACGCGGTGTTCGGCATGATGTACGCGCAGGCCGAAGACGACTTCAACCGCGTGGAGACCAACTACCTCGTCTCGCTCGGCCGGCTCTCGGAAGCTGAAGGCGAAAAAGAGATCTACCGCGACCTGCGCCAACGTCTGTTCATCAACGACGCGGATCTGAAAGCGCAATACGGGAGTTCTCCAATGTGGCTCCGGGCGTTGATGGACGGCTGGGCCAGCGGCCTCAACTACTACCTCGCCACGCATCCGACCGTGAAGCCGCGTGTGATTACCCGCTTCGAGCCGTGGATGGCGCTCTCGTTCAGCGAAGGGAGCATCGGCGGCGACATCGAGCGCGTGAACCTGGCGCAGCTTGAAGCGTTCTACGGCAACGGATCGAAAGCGCTGACGTTTGCGCACGATCTGTCACCACCTGACGAGCCCACCGGGTCGAATGGCATTGCGATCGCGCCCTCCAATACCGCCGATGGTCACGCGCTGCTGCTCATCAATCCGCACACCTCGTTCTTCTTCCGTTCCGAGCTGCAGGTATCGAGCGATGAAGGTCTTGATGCATATGGTGCCGTGACGTGGGGCCAGTTCTTCATCTACCAGGGCTTCAACGAGGGCGCCGGCTGGATGCACACCTCGAGCAGCGTCGACAACATTGACGAGTACCTGGAAACCGTGGCGAAGAAGGACGATGGGTTCGCGTACAAGTACGGCGCCGAGGAACGCCGCATGATCGCCAGTACGATCATCGTCCCGTACAAGATACCCGCCGGTTTGGCGACGAAGAGTTTCACTGTGTACCGCACTCATCACGGGCCAGTGGTGCGCGAGGCTGACGGGAAATGGGTCACCATTCGGCTGATGCAGGAGCCAGTCAAGGCGTTGACCCAGTCGTACCTGCGGACCAAGGCACGGAACTACGCGGCGTTCCGCAAAATGATGGAGCTGCACGCGAACTCATCGAACAACACCGTCTTCGCGGACAGCGAAGGCAACATCGCGTACTTCCACTCCAACTTCGTCCCGAAGCGTGATCCAAAATTCGACTGGACCAAACCAGTCGACGGCAGCATTCCGGCGACGGAATGGGGCGACGTGTATGGAACTGACGAGAGTCCCCACCTGCTGAACCCGTCCAACGGCTGGATTCAGAACACCAACAACTGGCCCTTCTCAGCCGCCGGCGCGAATAGTCCCAAGCAGAAGGACTATCCGGCGTACATGGACAGCGGCAGCGAGAACCCCCGCGGCGTCCACGCGATTCGGATTCTCGATAGGAAAAAAGGCTTCACCCTGGAATCGCTGATCGCGGGCGCCTTTGACAGTTTCCTCACCGAGTTTGCGATTCAAATTCCACTACTCATGAATGCGTACGACCAGACGCCGGCCTCGAGGCCATACAAGAGAGGGCTAGCGGAGCAGATCAATGAATTGCGCAAGTGGGATTACCGCTGGTCCGCGAATTCCGTCGCGACGTCGCTTGCGGTGTTCTGGGGCGAGGACCTCTGGCAGCGTGTAACCGCAGCTGCGCAAGAGACCGGGACGTCCGTCTACGTTTACATGCGTACGAAGGCGACCGCCAGGCAGCGGCTCGAGTCGCTTGCGGCGGCATCAGCAAAACTGACCGCCGACTTCGGCACGTGGAAGACGCCATGGGGAGAGATCAACCGCTTCCAACGCCTCACCGACGACATCGTGCCCTCATTCAACGACGCGGGTCCGAGCATCCCCGTGAGCTTCACCTCGGCGAGGTGGGGGTCGCTGGCCTCCTTCGGCGCGCGCGCCTATCCCAATACCAGGAAGTGGTACGGATCGACCGGCAACAGCTTCGTCGCCGTGGTCGAATTCGGCAAAACGGTCAGGGCCCGTGCGGTGACCGCCGGTGGCGAGAGCGGGGATCCGACGTCCCCGCATTTCAATGACCAGGCGGCACGCTACGCGACCGGCGATCTGCGGGAGGTGTATTTCTATCCCGCGCAGCTCGAGGGCCACATCGAGCGGCGGTACGCGCCTGGGGAAACCGAATCAAAAGGTCGGTGAAGGCTTTTTCGCCGGCCAGTCCTGCCGGACAGCCGCCGCCGTGCGGAGCACGCCGACACACGCATGCCGGAAAGCGCGTGCAGCGATTGAACGCGTCGACTTCCGTCCACGCGTTCGAGTTGTGTCGGGTTAGCTCGGACGTTTGGTGCCGTGTGACAGATGTCGCATCGAGTTAGCAAATAGTCGACGCGCGATCGTCAGAGTAGGAGCGAGCGCGGCTTTCCCGGCGTGCGTAGCCGGCGGCGGATGTTCGGCAGGACTGGCCGGCAAAGAAAAGGCGGACCTGAAGGTCCGCCTCTACGTAGGTACAAAACAAACCAGGCGCATCCGCTTGCTTCGCCGAAGCCTCGGCGAGGGCGGCGGCGCCCGCGAGAAACGTCCGCCGGGTAATCAAGACTACCGCGCGGCTTGCGCCGTCTGGTTCACTCGGAACGGCGCGCGATCCACCGCCGCGCCGCGGATATACACCGACGAGATACGGCGCGTGTTCGCGATGTCGTCCAAGGGGTTCGCATCGAGCACGAGGAAGTCCGCACTCTTGTTCGCCTCGATCGTGCCCACGTCGGTCAGCTTCAGGAACGCGGCGCCGTTCCGCGTCGCCGCGGTGATCACCTGCATCGGCGTCATGCCGGCCTTCGCCATGTCTTCCATCTCGACGTGCGGCGCCCACGGCGTGTTGCCATCGGTGCCCACGACGATACGCACACCCGCGGCATTCATCTTTGCGAGGTTGCGCGCCTGGATCGCGTGGAAGGCCTGGGCATCCGGGCGGTTCGTGTTCCCCTTCTGAAGCTCCGCCAACTGGGCCGCTGTCAGGCTCTCGCGCAGCCAGTCGTAATTCTGCACGACGCCGCGGTCGGGCATATTCGGCCCGAGAACCAGATTCGGATGCTGCTTCACCATCGCCACGAACTCATCGTCCACGTCCTTGTCGCGCACGCCGTGCGCGAAGGCGTCGACACCGGCCCGCAGGACCCCCTTGTGGTCTTCGAGCGTGTAGATGTGAGCTATCACGCGGAGACTGCTCTTGTGCGCTTCGTCGATCACGGCGCTATAGAGCTCCGGTGAGAGCTTCTTGACCATGCCCATCCGGTCGTCGACCCAGATCTTGATGATGTCAACTTTCCTGGCGGCGTTGTCCTGCACGGCCTTCCGCGCTTCGGCAACGGTGGTGACCCAGATCGGAGCCATCGTGCGCCCAGGTTCCGGCGCCGTTATCCCGCGCCCGGCGCTGAACACCCTTGCCGCACCTGGAATGGTCTCGGCGCGTACCTGGAAAATCACGTCACTCGTGTCCTGTCCCATGCTCTGGGCCGCGCTGACGCCGTAGAACGCGCGACGCTTCAGGTCGTCAATGAGCGCCTCGCGCGTTTGGCTCAGATGGTTATGGGTGTCGATGATCGTCGGCATCACGGTCTTGCCGGCCAGGCTCACGTTCCTAGCTCCCGCCGGGATTTGTACCTGGCCGACCGTGCCGGCCTGCTGGAAGCGCGTGCCGTTGACGAGAATCACGGAGTTCTCGATGGGCGCGCGCCCATCGCCCACGATGAGTCGTGCGCCTACGAAGGCCGTCACACCTGTTGCTGGTGCCTGCCCGAGCGTTGGAACCGACCAGGCCGTTACCACCGCAAGGACAAGAAGTCCGACGACGGCGAGCATGCGTAGGGATTGCGTCTTCAGTTGGTGCATCGGAACCTCCACAGCGGAATTGGAAGACCGAACTGTAGCAGGGATAGGGGACAGGGGATAGGGGATAGGGGATAGGGGATAGGGGATAGGGGATGGGGTTAGGGGTTAGGGGTTAGGAAGGGGGAAGGGGGAAGGGGGAAGTGGAATCGCGAAAATCCGGAGCGAATACAATTTGCGAATGACTCCTCATCGGCAGCGCGGGCTTTACCGTGGCTGAGATCCTCCTTGGCAAAGGCGACAAGCAGATCTTTCTACTCGCCAAGTACGCGAACCGCCACGGTCTCGTGTCCGGCGCTACCGGGACGGGTAAGACCGTGTCGCTCCTGGTCATCGCCGAAGGTCTCTCGCGCATCGGCGTGCCGGTCTTCATCGCCGATGTGAAGGGCGATGTGGCGGGGCTGGCGATGCCGGGCGCGCCGACGCCGCAGATCGAGCAGCGCGCCCGCGACGTGGGCATCGCCGACT
>Ga0105347_1001025_pt1 | contig 12451 bp, 8 predicted proteins | sample EasRivMeERMLT890_FD_89677 | JGI IMG/M metagenome (GOLD analysis project Ga0105347, IMG submission 89677) | Soil microbial communities from meander-bound floodplain in the East River, Colorado, USA - East River MetaG ERMLT890 | ecosystem: Environmental > Terrestrial > Soil > Floodplain | place... | reverse complement strand
GGGCAAGAGCCCGGACAGGCAACGCCGCCAGTTCCTGAACTATTCGTTCTACCGGCGGCGTTGCCTGTCCGGGCTCTTGCCCGTGACGATCCCGGTCGGGTCGAGGTCGACGGAGGGGCCGCGGCGGGGCGGCGGGCCCGTGTCCCCGGGAGAGTGCTCCATGGTCATACCTGCTTGGCGGCCAGCTGAAAGTCGCGCGAACACGGCGCCTGGACGCGCTCATGAACGGCCTCGCTCGCCACATGACGAGGCAACGTATGATCCTGCCATGGATTGTCAGGCGTGTGAAGCCCTGGCTGGCGGCCCGTGCGACATCGCGGTTCATCCTTCTGATGCGACGATACGACAAAGTCCCGCCCATGGAGGGCCACGCGTAATTTTTCTTATGCTGTCTGGATTCTTACTCTTTCCCCCGCAGGCCTCCACGCTCGCTCCCGAGATAGGCAACCTCTATTTCGGCGTGGTGGCGATCACCGCGTTCTTTGCGCTGCTTGTCGTCATCTTCGTCGTGTACTTCGCGATCAAGTACCGCGATGACACCGGCGAGAAAGTAGGCGCCCCGATCCACGGGTCGATTCCTCTTGAGCTCGGGTGGTCGCTGATCCCATTCGTCATCTCGATCGGCATCTTCGTGTGGGCCTCGATCGTCTTCTTCCACTCGTAAGTGCGCCTGATCAGACGCTGGAGATCTTGCTGAACGCTGACCATGTCCGACTATCTGTCGCGGGCTGGTTCACCGCCCCCGGCGGCTCGACGGCTGCCGGCGCTATTCAACAGTCTCTCTAGACCACCTCAGCCGGTGCCTCCCGCCGAGTCTGGTCAGAACACTTCGCCGAAGTAGCTCCAGATCCAGTCGCGCGCCCGTTCATCGAGCGGGCGTGTGCGCCAGCTGTCCAAGTCAAGTCTCTTCGAGCGTGTCAGGTCCTGCTCGAAATCCTTGAGCAGCCGCGCCGCCAGTGCACGGTCGAACACCGCGACATTCAGCTCGTCGTTCAGCTCCAGCGACCGGTTATCGAAGTTGGCGGAGCCGAACACGCTGAGCACGCCGTCGACCACCATCACCTTCGCATGCATCATGGTCGGCTGGTATTCGGCGATTTCGATTCCATCCTCGAGCATCGATTCATACAAACCCCGGCTGGCGTACTTGACCGCCTTCGCGTCGGTCTTGTCGCCCTCGACGAGCAGCCGCACCTGCACGCCACGACGCCGCGCCTCGTGAAGGCTCCACTGCGAGGATTCGTCGGTGATCAGGTATGGCGTCTCGATGTCGATCGAGCGTCGCGCTGCGCCGATCGCAAGCAGGTAGAGCAGCTTCAGCTCGTTGGCGCCCGTCTGCGGCGCGCTCCAGACGACGATCGAACGAGTCGGTCCAACCGCCGGCGCAAGGTCCGGCTCCACTTCAGGATCAACGACCCCGCCGGTCACGATCCAGTTCTGATTGAAGGCGGCTTCGACGTCCGTGACCGCGGGTCCGTGGATCTCGACCTGCGTGTCGCGCCACCTCGGAAAGTCCTTCGTATCGTACGCCCACTGGTCCGCGATGCCCATGCCGCCGACAAACGCGACCTCCCCGTCGATGATGAGCGCCTTGCGGTGAGTGCGGTAATTGATCTCTTCGATCTGAAAACCCACGAGCGGATTGACCCACCCGATGCGAGCGCCGGCGTCCTCGAGCCGCTTGATGTCGTCCGCCGACATCTTCTTGGAGCCGACTGCGTCCAGCACCAGCCTCACCTTGACGCCGCGGCGCGCGGCTGCCTCGAGCGCATCCGTGAACTGCGTGCCGATCTTGCCCTGCTCGTAGATGTACGTCTCGAGGCCCACGCGCTCTTTCGCGTGCTCGATGGCTGCAATCATCGCGGGAAACGCCTGGTCCCCGTTCGTGAGCACGACATAGGAATCGTGTGCGGTGAGACGGTGGCCGAGAAGAGTTGCGAGATACTGCGGAAAGCGCGCGTCGTCAGCGTCGAGTGGACTCCTGATGCGCAGCGTCTCCTGATCCTGGGCGATCAGCAGACCAGCCGCGATAACGATCAGGACTATCAGGACGCCCGCGAGGATCCGGTGATGGCGCGACCAGTGGTACCGCTGAGCTGCGTGCCTCGACCCCATATCGTGGCCGAAGAACTTTGCAATTTGAACGCCGGATGTTTTCGAGCTCGACAAAGGGAACGCGTGTCAGGCGCGCTCTTCCCAGATCCGGGCCAGGTTGACGATGACATCGACCGCCTTTTCCATGTCCTGCACCGACACCCACTCGAGCCGGGAGTGGAAGTTGTGCTCGCCGGCAAAGATGTTCGGCGTCGGCAGGCCCATGAACGACAGCTTTGATCCATCCGTGCCGCCTCTGATTGGCCCTTCCCGCACGGTCATCCCCGCACGCCGAATCGCCTCGCGCGCGTAGTCTACGACCTGCGGGTGTTTGTCGAGCACCTCCCGCATGTTGCGGTACTGCTCTTCGATCGCGATCTCGACACGCGCGCCGTGCTCGGCGGCCGTCTCGTGCGCGAGCCGCTCGAGCATCAGCGCCTTCTCTTTGAGCGCGGCGGTCTTGAAGTCGCGAATGATCAACCTCACAGATGTCGTTTCCCCGCCTCCTTGCAGCACGTACGGGTGGACGAAGCCCTCGTATCCGTCGGTCGTTTCGGGCGCCATGTCTCGCGGCAGCCGGCAGATGAAGGCGGCCGCGACCTTGATTGCGTTCACGAGCCGGTCCTTCGCGTACCCGGGGTGCGTATTGAAGCCGACAAAGGTGAGCGTTATCGCGTCCGCCGAAAAGCTCTCGAACTCCAGGTCGCCTCTGGTGCTCCCATCCATCGTGTAGGCGTACGTCGCACCAAACGCCGCAACGTCGAAGAACTTCGTTCCGCGGCCGATTTCCTCGTCCGGCGTGAAGGCGACCTTGATCGGACCATGCGCGATTTCGGGATGCGCCAGGAGGTATTCCGCCGCGGTGACGATCTCCGCCACGCCGGCCTTGTTGTCGGCGCCAAGAAGTGTTGTGCCCGACGCCGTGACGATATCGTCGCCGATGCGATCGGCGAGGGGAGCACATTCTGAAAGGCGGAGAATCGCGGACGGATCGTCAGGCAGCACGAGATCGCGGCCGTCGTAACGCCGGTGGACGATCGGTCGCACGTTCGCGCCGCTGACTTCCGGAGATGTGTCGACGTGGGAGATAAAACCGATTGCCGGCACGGCGGCGCTTGATGTGGTGGCCGGAACAGTCGCGGTCACGTAGCCGTGCGAATCAATGGCCGCGTCGGACAGGCCGAGCGACCGGAGCTCATCTGCGAGAGCGCGCAGCAGAACGAGCTGTTTGTCAGTGCTCGGGAACGTCTGCGACGTTTCGTCGGACTGCGTATCGTACCGGACGTAGCGAAGAAATCGATCAAGAACGGCGCTCATCCGCGGGCCTCCGGTTTGACTTCCGCCCGCGCGATGGCGTATCCATGCGGTGCATTCCAATCATAAGGATATGAGGAGTATGCGAACATCAACATCCTGTGGCAGATGGCCGGGAGCTATCACACGACCATTAAGGATGCGCCGGTGATGGCGCCGGTGCCTGTCTCCGCGCCAAAGGCGCCCGCGAAGAGTACGAACTGACCCACGCGTCGCGGCTCCAGGACGTCATCGCGCGCTACTGGGGGTACACGACCTTCAGGCCCCTCCAGCTCGAAGCGATGGAGGCGATCCTCGAGAGGCGCGACTCGGTGACGGTGCTGCCGACGGGCGGCGGCAAATCACTCTGCTTCCAGGCGCCGGCCCTCGTAGCGCCGGGGCTGGCGGTGGTCGTCTCGCCGCTCATCTCCCTGATGAAAGACCAGGTTGATACCCTGGTCGGCAACGGCGTCCCTGCCGCCCTGTATAACAGCTCGCTTTCGTCGGACGAAAAAGCCGCCGTCGTGTCGGGTCTTCGCGCGGGACGCTACAGGCTCTTATACGTCTCTCCCGAACGGCTGGTGGGAGAAGGAAGCGACAGCTTTCTCGACCTGCTGTCGTCCTGCCACGTGGGCTTCGTCGCGGTCGATGAAGCTCACTGCATAAGCCAGTGGGGGCACGATTTCAGGCCGGAGTATCGGCAGCTTGGCCGGCTCCGGCAGCTCCTGCCCGGTGTCAGCCTTCACGCGTATACCGCCACCGCCACCGCGCGTGTCCGGCGCGATATCGCCAATCAACTTGCGCTGAACGTTCCGCTCGAGCTCGTTGGCTCGTTCGATCGGCCGAACCTCCTCTATCGTGCGCTTCCACGTGGGACCCTGAAGCGCCAGCTGCAGGAGATCCTGGAGCGTCATCGCGGCGAGGCTGGGATCATCTACTGCACCTCGCGGCGTGAAGTCGACGCGCTCGCGGCATGGCTGACCGGCATCGGTGTTCCCGCGCTGCCGTACCACGCGGGCCTGTCTGACGCAGAACGCTCCCGCAACCAGGACGCGTTCATCAGCGAGCGTGTGGACATCATCGTGGCGACCGTTGCCTTCGGCATGGGGATCGATCGCTCCAACGTGCGCTTCGTCGTGCACGCCGGCGCACCCCGCTCGCTCGAACACTACCAGCAGGAGTCGGGACGCGCGGGGCGCGACGGCCTCGAGGCCGAGTGCGTGCTGATTTACTCGAGCGCCGACTTCATGAAGTGGCGCGTGATGCTTCAGCAGAACGGCGAGCTCACGGACGCCGCCGTCCTTCTCCGGCAGATGGAGCGGTACGCGGCAAGCGTCGGCTGTCGGCACCGGCTCCTCGCCGAGTATTTCGGCGACCACTATCCACCCGCTGGATGCGCCGCATGCGATTTCTGTCTGGACGAGCTCGAGCCGGCAAGCGAGCCCGTGGTGCTCGCCCGCAAGATTCTGTCGTGCGTAATGCGAGTGGGTCAGCGATTCGGCGCGACCCACGTTGCCAGCGTCCTTCGCGGGCACGCCAGCGAGCAGGTCGTCGCGAGGGGGCACGCGAAACTGAGCACGTTCGGCCTGCTATCCGAGGCGTCCGTCGCGGAGGTTCGTGGATACATCGAGCAACTCGTCGGCCTGGATCTCCTCCGGTTGAATGGCGACGAGTATCCCGTGCTCGGTCTGACTGCGAGAGGGATCGAGCTCCTCAAGAACGACGCGAGCTATCCGGGACTGGCGCTGGCCCGGCAGCGGCCGCCGCGCAAGGAGGCGCCGCGTACGCGCTCTCGCGTCGAAGCCGAATCGTGGGAAGGCGTCGATGGCGCGCTGTTCGAGCGGCTGCGCGCCGTGCGTCTCGAGATCGCGCGGTCGCGGGGTGTCCCGCCGTACGTGATCTTCCACGACGTGACCCTTCGTGAAATGGCGCGGGTACGTCCATCCACACTCGAGGCGTTGCTGACGGTCAAAGGCATCGGCGCGCGCAAAGCAGACGATCTCGGCGATCTGTTTCTCGCGGCCATCCGCGGGCACGCGTCGTAACCGACCGTCCGGCGTTATGAAAGTCCAGGACAGGCGCCAATAGATGCCGATCGCAACGCTCGATCGCGTGTCCGTCGCGTACGGGCATCTGCCTCTCCTTGCCGATGCAAGCCTTCAGATCGAGCCGCGCGAGCGCGTGTGCGTGATCGGACGCAACGGCACCGGCAAGTCAACGCTCCTGCAAATCATCAGCAGCGATGTGCCGCCGGAGGGCGGGACGGTCTGGCGGCAGCCGGGCCTGCGCATCGGCAGGCTGGCGCAGGATGTGCCGCTGTCCGATCCGCGTCCCGTCTTCGACATTGTCTCTGAAGGGCTGGGCGATCTCGGTGACCTGGTCGCCGCGTACCACCATGCGGCCGTGCAGGTCTCGGAGGGAAAAGGGGGTGGCGCCCTCGAGACACTCGGACGGCTGCAACAGGAGCTCGAAGAGCGCGATGGATGGCGTCTCGAGCAACGCGTGGAAATGGTGCTTGCGAGGCTCGGCCTGTCCCCGGATGCACCCGTGCAGACACTGTCCGGCGGGTGGCGCCGCCGCGTGCTGCTTGCGCGCGCGCTGGTAGGCCAGCCGGACCTCCTGCTGCTGGACGAACCGACCAATCACCTCGACATCGAGACGATGACGTGGCTCGAGACGTTTCTCGCCGACTATCCCGGCGCCGTCGTCTTTGTGACGCACGATCGTGTGTTTCTCCAGAACGTCGCGACGCGAATCGTCGAACTCGATCGCGCCCGGTTGACGTCATGGCCCGGCGACTACGCAACCTTCGTCACGAAGAAGGAGGAGTGGCTGGCGAATGAAGCCGTACAGAACGAGAAGTTCGACAAACGCCTTGCGGAAGAGGAGGCGTGGCTGCGGCAGGGCGTCAAGGCACGGCGGACTCGAAACGAGGGACGCGTCCGCGCGCTCATGGCGATGCGGGCGAAGCGTGCCGCACGACGCGCGCGTATGGGCGCTGTTCGTCTTCAGGTCGAGATGGCCGAGCGGTCTGGACAAATGGTGTTCGAAACCGAGCACGTCACGAAGAGTTATGGCGGCGATCCGGTCGTTCGCGACGCGACCTTTCGCGTGATGCGTGGCGACCGCATTGGCCTCATCGGATCAAATGGCTCCGGGAAGACGACCATGCTGCGGCTGTTGATGGGGGAGCTCGTGCCGGACGCCGGCGAAGTCACGCGCGGCGCCAACGTTCAGATCGCGCTCTACGATCAGCAGCGCGAACAGCTCGATCTCGATCGGACAGTCTTCGACACGATTGGCGACGGCAACGACACCGTCGTCGTCAATGGCGAGCCGCAGCATGTGCACGGCTATCTCAAACAATTCCTCTTCGCCCCCGAGCGCGCCGCTTCTCCGGTGAGGTCTTTGTCAGGCGGTGAGCGCAATCGCCTGCTGCTCGCGCGGCTCTTCACCCGGCCTGCGAACGTCCTGGTCCTCGACGAGCCGACCAACGATCTCGATATCGAGACCCTCGAGCTGCTCGAGACGCTGCTGATCGACTGGCCCGGCACGCTGCTGCTCGTGAGCCACGATCGCGCGTTCATCGACAACGTTGTGACAAGTACCCTGGTTTTCGAAGACGGCGGGAGCGTGAAGGAGTACGTCGGCGGATACGAGGACTGGCTTCGTCAAAGGCCCGATCCGCGGCCCGGACTCGCGGCTCCCACGCCTGGAGGCCGGATCCTTTCGGATCCGGCGCCTTCAAAAAAGCTCACCTATCGCGAGCAGCAGGAGCTGAAACAGCTGCCGGCGCGAATCGAGGTGCTGGAGGTCGAGCAGCAGGAGCTCAACGCGAAAGTCGCGGGGCCGGATTTCTACAGAGAGTCCGGCGAGGCAATCAGGCAGACGCTCGCCCGGCTGGAATCGCTGCACGAGCTGCTCCTCGAAGCCTACGCGCGATGGGACGAGCTCGATTCGAGGAGCGGCTAGCGACCGCGAGGGCATGACAATGCCCGCCCTACAACCGCCTGCTACAATGAAAGATTCATGATCTCAGTCAGCGGCGTGTCCATGCGGTTCGGGTCGAAAGTGCTCTTCGACGACGTGACGACGATGTTCTCCGTGGGGCGGCGGTACGGGCTCACCGGCCCGAACGGCGCCGGTAAGTCCACGTTCATGAAGCTGCTCACCGGGGAGCTCGACCCCCAGCGCGGAACGGTGACGCGCCCGCCAAAGCTTGGGGTGCTCCGGCAGGACCATTTCGCGTTCGACAGCTACCGCGTCATCGACACCGTGATTATGGGCAACCAGCGGCTCTGGACCGCGCTGGCCGAGCGTGACGCCCTGTACGAGAAGCCAGACATGTCCAACGAGGACGGCATGCGGCTGGGCGAACTCGAGGGGATCGTCGGCGACGAGGACGGCTACACGGCCGAGAGCGATGCCGCAGTGCTCCTCCAGGGCCTCGACATCCCTGATGCGCTGCACGAGCGCACGATGGGCGAGCTGCAGGGCGGTCAGAAAGTCCGCGTCCTGCTGGCGCAGGCGCTGTACGGCAATCCTGCGGCGCTGCTCCTCGATGAGCCGACGAACCACCTGGACCTCGACTCGATCCACTGGGTCGAGGAGTTCCTGGGGCGGTACGAAGGCACGCTGATCGTGATCTCGCACGACCGGCACTTTCTGAACAACGTCTGCACCCACATTGCAGACATCGATTACCAGACGATCATCACGTATACCGGCGGCTACGACGATATGGTCGTGGCGAAGACACAGATCCGGTCAACGCTCGAAGCTCAGAACGAGCAGCGCGATAAGAAGATCGCCCAGCTCAATGACTTCATCGCGAGGTTCGGCGCCGGCACGCGCGCGAGCCAGGTGACGTCCCGGCGCAAGGAAGTCGAGCGGCTCCAGACGACCGAGCTCGCGCGTTCCAATATTCAGCGTCCGTTCATCAAGTTCTCGATGAAGCGTCCGTCCGGCAAGGTGGCGCTCGAATGCAGCGGCGTGGCGAAAGCCTACGGTGGAACGCCCATCTTCTCGGGCTTCGATGTTGTGCTCAATCGCGGAGAGAAGGTCGTCCTCGTCGGTCGTAACGGCGTCGGTAAGACGACGCTCCTCAAGGCGCTGATGGCGGACGCCCCAGACCTGCCGCTCTCTCCCGACGACCGTGATTCGGGTAAGGTCCGCTGGGGTCACGAGGTGTCGATTGGCTACTTCCCGCAGGATTCCACAGGCGAGATCGAGAAGGGGATGACGGCCGTGGAATGGCTGCATCGCTTCGATCCCGACGCGTCACGGCAGGAGATCCACGGACTGCTCGGGCAGATGCTGTTCAGCGGCGAAGAAGGGCTCAAGCCGACTGACGCCCTTTCAGGCGGCGAGACGGCGCGCCTCCTGTTCTGCCGGATCATGCTGCAGAAGCCAAACGTGCTCGTGCTGGATGAGCCGACGAACCATCTCGATCTTGAATCCATCAACGCATTGAATGTGGCTCTCCAGCGTTACCAGGGCACCGTTCTCCTGGTGACTCATGACCAGGACCTTCTGGAAGAAGTTGGAACGCGGGTCTGGCAGTTCGAAAACGGACGAATTCGCGACTTCAAGGGAAGTTACGAAGAGTACGCCGCGGCGCTCGCCTAAATCGCGTCGATCAAGAGCAGCCCTTCCGGGTGTTTACCGGCGACAGCGGCCCCGCCAACAGCCTTCCGTGTCGACTGGATCAAGGCCGTGGGTTTTCGACCTCGCACATGTGCCGATCTCGCGCAAATTGTTCGGCGATGTTTCGATTCGGAACACGCACCGGGGATTTTTCAGGAAGCAATTCCGGCTAAATATCTAAGCGCAAAGAGGTTGTCGAAGCGACCTTCTCTGGTTCTCCGTTTGCTCAAGCTTCGACACATACCCATGATCTCCGTACAGCCATCGAGCGCCGCACCGTCCCCGACCGCCGTATCGGCATCTTCACGAGGTCACCTGACCCTTGTACGGGCAGCCACGCCAGACGAGCATGAAGCGATTGCCGAGTCGGGGTCCGATCGGCGCGCGCATCGGCGAATGGTCGTGTCGGAGCTCTCGTGGCTCAATCACGTCAAGCTCAAATATGGCCCGCAAGTCTCATTGATCGATCTGTCGTCACGCGGAGCGCAAATCGAGACCAGCAGTTACCCGCTGCAACCCGGCAGCACCGTGGTCATCGAGATTGCCGTGGGGGAGCGCTCGTGCGCAGTCCCCGCCCAGGTCCTTCGCTGCCACATCGCAGGTCTTGCGCCTCATGCCAAGTATCGCGGCGCGCTGCTCTTCAAGCGTCCCTTCGACTTTCCTGAACCGTCCTCTGTCGAGGATGCGGGCGAGGTCGATTGCAACCCTTTCCACGAGTACGCAAGGCTCAATCTCGCGCTGAAGCGGGTGTCCGGAGCTGGCGACCAACTCGCGGCCACGAGCGCCGGCAGTGCCTTGACGCCAATTGGGGCTCGCGCGCTGGACGCGGCCTTCTCGATGATCGAAGCGGCTCGAGGGCGCGCGTCCGGTGCCCAATTCACGGGAGAAATGGGTCGGTTGCTGCGCGTGATCACGCGATCAGTGGAGAACGCGGCGGCCTCTGAGGCGATCGCGACGGAAATGATTGAGAGGCTGCGGCGCGCCGTTCCGTCGATGGCTGTGCGCGTCATAGAGGCTGGCGCAGGCGGGACGATTCGGGACGATGCTGTCTTTTTCCAGTTGCCGTCGGACGGCGACGGCGCAGCTGCCCGGCTTGTGGTTGAGTTTCCAGCGGACTGCGGATTGGAGGATTGGCACCTCCAGCTCCTGCAGGGCGCCGCCCACTTGATCGGTGTCACAAGAAATCTCGCGTCGGACTGCCAAAGCTCGACGCTGGTTGCGCCGGAGCAGGACATCACTGTGAGCCAGGACCCTGCGCCCGTTGATTCGCGCGGGTGGAATCGTCTTGTCGTGCGGTATCTGGACGGCAGACTCCTCAAAGGCTTCGGCCGCGACTTTCAGCCGACCAGAGGAATGATTGATCTGTGGTCCGAGCCTGACGCAGCGGAAACAAGGATCACGATCCCGCTCGCGCAACTGAAGGCCGTATTTTTCGTCCACGATTTCGAGGGCGACGCGGCGTACGTTGGAAAGCCATCGGCTGAGGATGGACGTGCGGTTGGCCGTCGCATCACGATCACCTTTGTGGACGGCGAAGTTGTGCGAGGAACAACACTGAGCTACAGCCAGAGTGGTCCGGGCTTCTTCGTCTCACCGCTCGATAGCAAGACGAACAACCTGAAGATGTTCGTTCTGGCGGGCGCAATCCGGCACGTGCAGTTTCGCTGATTCAGGGCTGGCTGCGACGATCAGAGTTCTCGCAGCGCCGTCGCGATCGGTAGCCGCGAGGCCCGGATCGCGGGCATGAGCCCGCCGACCAGTCCCATCACCAGCGCGTAACTCAGGCCCTGAATCAGGAGCGTTCGCGTCACCGCGAACGCGAAGGCGACCTGGCTGAACGTCTGGAAGTTCATCGTCGATGTCTGGTACCCGTTGAACGCCAGGTAGGCCGTTGCCCCGCCGAGGATGCCACCGAGTGCCGCAAGCGCCAGCGATTCGGCCAACACCGAAATGAGCACCGCTCCGGCATTGAAGCCGAGCGCGCGCAGCGTCGCAATCTCCCGCGTACGCGTTGACACGGCGGTGTACATCGTCAGGATTGCGCCGAACACCGCGCCGATGCCCATCAGGACGGCAACCGTGTACCCGATGCCGTTAATCAATCCCGTCATGACCTGCGACTGCTGCGCGTAGTACTCGGTCTCGCGGCGCACCTGGACGTTCAGCTGCGGGTTTGCGGTCAGCCAGTTCTTGAACGTGTCGAATGAGGCCGGAGAGTCGAGCGCGGCGACGACCGACTGGTAGGAGTTGCCGCGCTGGTAGATGCCTTGGATCAGCCGGCTGTCGCACCAGATTTCCGACTCCGATACGGATCCGCGGGATTCGAAGATCCCGACGATCTTGATCTTGAGATTGCCGGACGTGAATTCAGAGCCCAGGTCGATACCGGCGAATTGACCGTTGGCCGAGCGGCCGACGATCGCCTCATTGGTCCCGAACTGAAACATGCGGCCTTCGACGAGGTGTACTTCGTCGCGGACCTGAAGCGCGATCGGCTCGACTCCGCGCAGCGGCACGTTCGCGGGCGTGCCGGTCGATCGTTTGTTCAAATCGACGAGCACGTACAGTTCCGCGGAGGCTGCCGGACGGTTGTTGTCGCGCCGCAGGCCGGGCGCTTCCTTGATGATGTCGGCTTCGGCCCCGCTGAATCCGCTGGTCATCTCCGAGTCGGCGCCGCCTCGCATCACGAGCGCGCGATTTGGCGATCCCGCATTCGCCATGGCGGCGCGAAAGCCCTCGCCGATCGACAGCACCGCGACGAACACGATCACGACACCGGCGATGCCGATCACCGCAACGGCGGACGAACTGAGGCGACGCGGGATTGTCCGGACGCTCAACGCCGAGATGATCACTGTCTGCGAGAGCCATCGGAACACGTCAGGTTCTCCGGAGCGCGTCGGTGATGCGCAGGCGCATCGCGGTCATCGCGGGCAGCGCGCCGGCGACGAAGCCGAGCGCACAGCACAGACCCAGCCCGATGACGACGTGGCTACCGCGCATGACGAAGACGGGCAGCAGCGCGTTGTTGAAGCTGCCACGGCCCACGACCACCCACATGAGGGCCAGAGCCAGTCCCCCGCCGATCAGCGCGAGAAACATCGATTCAGCGAGAACGAGTACCAGGATGAGCGGGTTCGAGAACCCGAGCGTCTTCAGGACGGCGATCTCGCTCGTCCGTTCGCGCACCGCTTGCGCCATGGTGTTGGCGAGGACGAGCAGAAACAACGTGAAAAGGACCGCCGCGAGAATCGCGATGATCATCGCCTTGATGTTGCCAACCTGGTTGACGAATCCCTGGAGGAATGCCTTCTCTGTCGACGTCTTCGTTTCCGCCGATGAATTCGCAAACTGCGAGTCGAGGCGAGCCGCGATCTCCGCGGAATGCGACGGATCGTCGATCCTGACGATGTACCAG
>Ga0105347_1001024_pt1 | contig 12452 bp, 20 predicted proteins | sample EasRivMeERMLT890_FD_89677 | JGI IMG/M metagenome (GOLD analysis project Ga0105347, IMG submission 89677) | Soil microbial communities from meander-bound floodplain in the East River, Colorado, USA - East River MetaG ERMLT890 | ecosystem: Environmental > Terrestrial > Soil > Floodplain | place... | reverse complement strand
TGGCGGGTACTCCCGTGAGCCAGCCGGTCACGATGGACAAGCCCGAGGGCTACGACGAGTGGATCGCCAGCCTGAAGAAATCCGCCGCCATCGGCGAGGAGGCGCTGGTGAAGGCGTACGGCGCGTCCACGCCCGAGCACCGCAAGTACCTGGCGCAGACCGAACCAACCCTCAAGGACACACTCAAGGCCCAGGCGACGGACAAGGTTCCGTTCTGATGTTCACCGTCCTCGATGCCCCGCAGCGTAGCGAGGCGTGGAAGCAGGCACGGGTGGGGCGGCTGACCGCCTCATCCGCCGCCGACATGCTCTCCTCCATCAAGAGCGGCGAAGCCGCAGGCCGACGCAACCTGCGGATGCGCTTGGTACTTGAACGGCTGACTGGGAAGCCCTACGAGAGCGACTTCACCACCGAGGACATAAAGAACGGGATTGCGCGCGAACCGCTGGCCCGTGAACGCTACGAGCAGGAAACCGGCGTCATGGTCAAACAGGTCGGCTTCCTGAGTCACAACGAACTGATGGCCGGGGCCTCGCCCGATGGCCTCATCTACGAGGGTGGAGGGTTGCGCGGCGTACTGGAAATCAAGTGTCGCAACGCCGCCAACCACTACGAGGCGCTGACCACCAAGATTCCGCCCAAGGCGATGCCGCAGTTGTTGCACACGCTGTGGCTGAGCGGCGCGGAGTACGCGGATTACATTTCGTTCAACCCAGACTTCCCCGAGGGGATGCAGTTCGTCGCCTCACGTCTGGTCGCCCCTGACCTGAAGGACTACGACGCGAAGGTGCGAACCTTCCTGGCCGAAGTCGATGCCGAAGTAGAGAAAGCGAGAACCTATGCCAACCGATGATCGCAAGGACGACGAACTGGGCGCGCTGTGGGAACGGACCAGCGCCAACGGGACGCAGATGTTGACCGGGACTATCAACGGGGTCGATGTCGTCGCGTTTCTGGCGAAGCGCACCTCCGAGAAGTCGCCGACGTGGCGGGTGCTGAAGTCGCGCCCGCGCCCCGAGACGACCCGCAGCCCGCGCCTGCCGGTTGCCAAAGACCCGCGCCTCGACGACGACGACGTGCCGTACTAGCCATGACCAGCGACGTACCGCAATTCATCGGCTACGCCGCCCCTGACGGGACGTGGAACGTCGAGTTCCCGTCCCAGGTCAGGGCGTGGTGCAAGAACCTCGCAGGCGACACCGGCTGCGAACTGCTCGTCACTATCGTCGATGCCCACTCGACCAAGACCAAACGCCAGGAACGCGGCTTCCACGCCTGCATCACGCCGTGGGCACGGCACAAGGGCTGGGATGTGGACCATCTAAAACAGTTCTTGCTAGCCCGAGTGTTCGGCACGTTCATCTTCGTGGACCCCGGCACCGGCGAGGAATTTAGAATCCTGACCGAGCCGCACACCTCGCGGCTGACCCGCAAGCAATACTCGGAACTCATCGAACGCACGATGGACATCGCCGCCGAGGATGGGTTCATCCTGATCCCGCCTGACGAGTGGCGCATCACCAAGGCCGCCGACCGCCGCAAGGCAGAACGGGCGGCCAGGAAAGGATGACAAGTCGTGGAACGACCACCCTGCGTCAAGCGGGCGTTCACGTCGGTTCGACTAGCCCGCGAATGCTCGCAAAATCTCAGCGACCGGCTGCGCGTCTACTGGTGTTTGGACTGCGGGGCGTACCACGTCACCAGCCGTGACTCCGGCAAGCACCACGAACCCGTCATCGAAATCACCAAGCCGAAGGCTCGACTCAAGCGCAAGCCCGTCCGTGCGCCGGAGCGCGCGGCCAAGCTCGCGTCCAAGCAGCGCGACGGGTGGATGTGCCGCTGGGCTGGGTGCAGCGTGCAGGGGCGGGGGCTGGTGCATAGCGCCCACCTCATCGGTAAAAAGATGGGCGGCGATCCGCTTGGATTGGTCAGCGACAAGGCCAGTGATTACGTGTCACTGTGCCCGTACCACCATCGTCTGATTGACGAACACTTCGCCGAGGTGTTACTGACGCCCAAAGGCGGAGACGGTCCCGTCGAGTTTCGGATGAAAGCCAAACATGACGGTACGCGAGGATGATCGCGGGCACGGACCCATCGTTGCTGCGTTCATGTTTATCGGCATGATGGCGACTGCGCTGGTCGCTATCGTGCTGACACTCGCCGTACTGTGGCTGGTGTACGAAGCGTTGTAGTGCGTACGTTGCAACGGGGCTGAATCCGATGTAGATTCAGCCCCGTTCGTGAAGGTGGTTCGGTGTCTGCCGAACCAAGTCGGCGCGCAGGTTTGAGTGTGAACTGCGAGACGACGCGCCCAGTTAGCGCTGGGCACGCCAATCCTAGCCCGCACCCATATCCAGTGCAACTCCAGTTCTGGGGCACAAGCTCTTGTGCTTCCAGGCAGTCAGGACGGGTGCGAAATGACAGTTTCCGAACTCGACAACGCCGCCAAGGTCATCGACCTGGGGCGGCGGCTGAACAAGCTCCAGCGGATGCGGAAGGCCACCAGGGACCGGCTGGATCGCATCGATGCACAGATTGGCCTGCACAACCAAGCCCTGACCCAGGCGGTCAACGACCTGATGGAGGCGGCCCAGTGACCATCGATGGCATCCTCGCCAAGCTGGAGGGGGTGAGGGCGTCAGGCAACGGCTGGTCTGCCCAGTGCCCGGCCCATGAGGACAACAAACACAGTTTCAGTATCGCCAACGGGGACAACGGCGGCGTGGTGGTGAAGTGCCACCTTGAGTGTTCCGCTGAATCCATCGTCGATGCACTGGGGTTGAAGATGTCCGACCTGATGCCGGAACGCGACGGGTTCAGGGGGCCAGAAGCCACCTATCCCTACCTCGACGAAACCGGCGTGTTCCTGTTCGAGAAGGTGCGCTTCCCCGGCAAAGAGTTCCGGCTGCGTAACGCCAGCGGCGAATGGAGCATGAAGGGGGTTCGGCGGGTGCCCTACCGCCTGAACGAACTGCAAGGGGCCGACTTCTGCTTCGTGGTCGAGGGCGAGAAGGACGCGGACAATCTGGCGAAGCTCGGCCTCAAGGCCACCACCGGCTGCATGGGGGCCGGGTCGTGGACGGCCGATCACGCCCGCGACTTGAAACAGGCTGGCATCAAGCGGGTGGCGGCTCCGCCAGACAACGACGAGGCTGGGCGGAAGTACTCCGCCAAGGTCGCCAAGACCTGTCTGGCGGTGGGCATCACCACCAAGGTCATCCAACTGCCGGGCCTGCCGCCCAAAGGCGACGTGAGCGACTGGCTGGCCGCCGGGGGCACGGCTGAGCAACTCATGGCGCTGGTGGCCGACGACGCCCCGACGCCGGTGGTCGAAGTCGTGGTGGACGCTGGCCCGGTTCCCGAACTCATCACCCTGCTCGACGCCACCGACGCTTTCATCCGCCGGTTCGTGGTGCTCAAGCCTGCCGAGGCGACGATGTTGACGTTGTGGGTGGCCCAGACGCACAGCCTGGATGCCTTCGACTACACCCCGTACCTGCACATCACCAGCCCGTTCCCCGAGTGCGGCAAGACCCGCACACTGGAGGTGCTGGAGTCGCTGGTGCCCAAGCCGTGGATGACAGGACGGGTCACGGCTGCGGTCCTGATGCGGAAAGTGGATGCACTGTGCCCGACGCTGCTGCTCGACGAATCCGACGCCGCCTTCAGCGGTCCCGAGGAGTACTCCGAGGCGCTGCGCGGGCTGCTCAACACCGGGTTTTCCCGCCACGGTGTGGCGAGCGCCTGCGTCGGACAGGGTGCCAACATCAATTTCAAGGATTTCAACACCTTCTGCCCCAAGGCCATCGCCGGGATCGGGCGACTGCCCGGTACGGTTGAGTCGCGCTCCATCCCCATCGTGCTCAAGCGGCGCACCAGTGCCGAACGGGTCAAGGACTGGCGGCGCAAGGACGCCTGGGCCGAAGCCAAGCTCATCCGTGACGGCTTCGCCGCGTGGGGTGCCCGGCACACCAAGGAACTGGCGGTCATGGACCGGCCGGTGATGCCAGAAGGGCTGAGCGACCGCACCCAGGACGTTCTGGAGGGACTTCTGACCCTGGCCGATGCGGCGGGCGGGCACTGGCCCAAAACGGTCAGGGCGGCAGCGGAGACGCTGATGGGTTCGGCGGCCCGCTCGGAGCGCGAGGCCGACCAGTCCATCGGCCTGGAACTGCTCGACCACATCCGGCAGGTGTTCGTCAGCCGGAACTACCCCACCACCATGTCGTCGGCCGACCTGCTGGCTGGGCTGCTCGACATCGAGGATGGCCCGTGGAAAACCTGCTCCAAGGGTGAGCCGCTGAACCGTCACCGGCTGGGCCGCCTGCTGCACGGTTTGGACATCCCGAGGTCGGTGGACATCCGGTTCGGGAGCCAGAACCTCAAGGGCTACTACCTCGCCAATTTCGAGGACGCTTTCCAGCGCTACTTGCCTAATCAGGGCATGAAAGCGCTACAAGCGCGACGGACCAATGAATACGGGCCTGAAATGGCAAAAACAGAAGCGCTACAGGCAAATGGCGTAGCGCTTCCAAAAAGCGACTTTTCGCCAATGGATACGGGCCGTGTCGCGCATGTAGCGCTTTCAGACCCAGATCCCAAGGAATCAGCAACGGACGACGACGACGAACCAGTCACTTTCTAGGAGACTCAGATGCCACAACCACTACCCAAGCTGCCGCCCCCAACCCATCACGTAATCCCCAACTCGACCGACACGAAGGTGATCGACTTCAACTCCCCGCCGACAGACGGGCACGTCGTCCTTGACGTGATCGCGTGGCACGTCGAGGTCTGCCAGAACATCTACGGCGACTTCTACACACACGTCGAGCCAGTCACCGTCGATACGCTCAGTGACATTTTTTGTTACCGGGTGCCTGACGACAAAGGCGGCTACCTCTACGTGTTCAGGGACGAATCCACACACGACAGCCTCCAGTCTGCTATCGACGAGGCGTCGAACCAGTGGTCAGGCCGAGACGGGCGCAAGCGCCCAGTGGGGCGGCCCGATGTCTAGCGACCCGCGCGTACCCATCGAGGCAACCGACGAAGGACTGTTCTACGACTTCCCGTTCGTCGAGTTGAAGGGCGGGCCGATGGTCCCAGTCGAGGCGTACCTGACCCTGCTCGATCTGGAGCGGCGGGGGGTGACGGTGGAAGCCAGTGGAGCGGGCCTGATGGTCGGCCCACGCAAGCTGCTGACGGAAGCCGACCGGGCGCGGGTGAGGAAGTGGAAGCCCCACCTGCTCATGCTGGTGAACTACCAGCCGCCGGTGCCGGGGTAGGGCCACCTCGACCGGCGTGACCCGCAGCCGGGGGCGCAGCCCCTCGACGTGGCCCAGGTCCAGCACCACGTCCCCGGCTGGCAGGACCAGCACCACCCCGCCGGTCCTGACCGATTCGAGACACTGGTAGCGGCCGTACCGAGCCGTCCCGCACGCGACGTAGATGTCGCCCTGGGCGTGCAGGGCGGCGGTAGAGAAAAGCAGTGCAACGATGAGGCTTCGCATGGTTCACCTTTCAGGAGGACTTGACAAAGATGATATCCTAGATAACTAGGAGTCAAGCAATGAAGCTAACGACAACGCAAGTCGCCGAGAAGCTCGGCGTCACCAAAACCACCGTCGCCACCCTGGCCCGCACCGGCAAGCTGGCGCCGGTCAACAAGCCCGAGAACGGCAAGCGCGTCGAGTACCAATTCGACAGCAAGGCGGTCATGGAGTTCCGCAAGGTCTACAACCCGATTCGCCGGGGCAAGACCAACAGCAAGGCCAACGGGGCCGTTCCGGCCAGTGCGCCGGGGCTGCTCACCCTCATGGTCAAGCGCATCACCGCGATGGACGCCAAGCTCGACCAGTTGATCGGGATGTGGTCGTGAGGGGCACCTGTAAGTGCGGGTGTGGCGGCGACCCGGTGGCTGGGGACTTCCTCCCCGGCCACGACGCCAAGTTCCACGCGCGCACTCTCAACTGGTTGCGGACCCACCGCCCCGAGGTCTACGCCAAGGCGGCCAGGGAAGCCCAGGCCAGCCGTGGCGGTGACAGCGACGGCACCGCCGACTACAACGAGCTAGCCGCCCGCGAGGCCGCCCAGCGTGGACGATCAACCTAGCCTTTTCCCACCGGACCCCGAGGGGGGTCCGGTTCGTCGTGTCACCCTGCTGAAGGACGACGACGGGTTCATGGTGTCGGTGTTCATCGACGACGAGGGCGGCCGCTTCGAAGCATGGCTGTTCCAAGACGCCAAGGAACATGAAGGCGTCCTACTCGCCGTGGGCAAGTCGAAGGAACAGGCGCTCCAGCACGCGGCGGCCAACCTCGCCCGGCTGGCCTCGCTGGTGTGGGGAGGAATGCGATGAGGCGCGCCGCCCGCATCGACACCACCGCCAAGAACCTCATCGCCGCCGCCAAGCAACTCGGCCTCACCTACGTCCCGGTCAACGGCGTATTCGACGGGCTGCTGGTGCTGGGTGAGGTCGTGGTGATCTGTGACTGGAAAACCCCCGGCAAGGCCGCGCTCACTGAAGGCCAGGGCAAGCTGCTCGCCTCCGGGGTGCAGATTTCGTTCGTCAGCACCATTCCCCAACTCGAAATGCTGGCTGCACGGATGCGCTGGCTGAACACGCGCCGCTACGGAGCCTGACGATGACGTTCCCACTCAAGGCGATCATGCTCACCCCGTCCGACCTCGACCCGCGCCTCGACGACCTGCGCCGCACGCTCGAAGCGCGCCTCGCCGCCGTCAAGACAGGCGTAGAATCTGTGCCAAATGGCAAACCCCCTCGACGCGACGATGCCCCCGGCGGAGGATGCACCTGAACCGTTGCCGCCCGGCGAGGCACCGCTACTCCCCGAGGAGGGACCGAATAGCGCCGGTGCCTGGAACACCCGCATCACCGACGCCAAGGAACTCATCAAATACCACCGTGAACGCTGGTACTGGACCCAGAACACCGATAGGGCCGCAGGTAAGGGTGGCAACGACCCGCTGCTGCCGCGCGACGTGGCGCTGCTCCCCAAGGACTACAGCTACTCCGAGCAGAAAAAGCCGCTGCTGTTCTACCAGTTGCCCGAAGTCGTCCTGACCCCCGCCCGCCCTGATGTCCCCGCCGGTACCGCGCAGTTGTTCGCCGCCGTGCTCAACGACATGGTGGGGCCGACGCAGATGAACGCGCTGCCGATGGTCAACGAGGTACTCACCGACATCCTCGTCGCCTCCGGCGTCGGTATCTGCAAGCTGGGCTACGAGACGTACATCGACCCGTTGCAGCCGACGACGCAGATCCAGACCGGCGAGCAGCCCGGCGCACCAGACCCGATGACCGGCGCGCCCATCATGGAGCCGATGTTCGAGGAAGTGCCGAACATCATCACCGAGAAGTACTTCGTCAGCCGCATCAGCCCCAACGACTTCCTGTTCGACGTTGCCTTCCGTGGGTCCGACTGGGCCAAGTGTCCGTGGATGGGGTGGCGCTTCCGCATCCCCGAGCACGTCGCCGTGCAGCGGTACGGCATCCCCCAGGACAAGCTGAAGTCCTCCGCCATCAACGGGCAGGCTCCGACAATGGAGCAGTCGCTTGCGCCCGACCGCGAGAAGCAACGCCTGGGCGGCGTCGAGGGCGTGGAAATCTACTACAAGGGGGCCGACTTCGACCCCGAGGTCGGCGACCCGGACCTGATCCGCTGCTTGGTGTTCATCGACGGATTCAAAGAGCCGGTGAAGCACGAAGATTGCCGCTGCCAGATGGTCGAGAACAACCGTGTCACCGCTGGCCTGCGCCGCATCCCGATCTACCCGCTGACCCTGCACTACGTCTCCGACATGGCCCTGCCGCCGTCCGACTGCGCGATGTCCCGCGTGCTGGTCGATGAGCAGAGTCGAGGGCGAACCCAGATGTGGCAGCAGCGCGACAGGAATGTCCCGCTGCGAGGGGTAGACACAACCAAGCTCACCCCCGACGCGCTCCAGAAGATTCTGTCCGGTCAGTGGCAGGAAATCATCCCCTTCGAGGGACTCGACAACGGACAGGTGCCGCTGTTTGGCGTGCCGCAGTCGGCCTACCCGCAGGAGAACTTCAACTTCAACAACATCGCCGAGCGCGACATTCAGGAATGCTGGGGAATGAGCGGCCACAACCTGGGCCAGCAGGAAGCGTCCGGCCGCACCGCCACCGAACTGAGCCTGCGCCAGCAGGGCACCGAGACGCGGATGGCGACCGAGCAGGCACGCGTAGAACTCTGGTGGGTCAGCATCGTCGAGGGACTGGCGGCGATGCTCCAGTTGAACGCCGACCTGCCGCAGTACGCGCGCATCGTCGGTGAGCAGGGCGCGCAGCAGATCGTCGAGTGGACCAAGCAGAACATCGCCGGTGAGTTCGCCTTCACCATCCGCCCCGACTCGGCCAGAAAGATCGACCAGACCGCCGAGCGCAAGTTCCGCTTGGACGCGATGAACTTGATGATGAATATTCCCGGCATCAACCAAGGGGAACTTATCAAGTGGGCCGCGCCGAGTCTGGGCCTCAACCCCGACACACTCATCAAGCCCCCGGCTCCGCCGCCGCCTGAGCCGCCGGACGTGTCGATCACCATCCGCACCGAGAGCCTCAACCCGTTTGCCCCGGAGTACGCCAACGTCGTCACCCTGTTGAAGGCGCGCGGCATCGATCTGGCCCCGCAGCCGACCCAGGCGGCACCATCTGCGCCGCAACCTCCCGGTGCCCAGCCGCCAACCGGTGCTGGACCGGTGCAGGCCGGTGCGGGGGTGCCGCCTATCTCGAAGCACTCCGCGCTCCAGACCGGACAGTTGCCCGGTGGAGGTAGCGCGACGACGAGGCCGCAGTGACCCGCTGCGATGTCTGCGGCCTGGAACTGCACATCGGAGATTTCCCGTTCTGCCCACACGGCCAGTACCGAGGCGGTGTCCAGCCCGACAGTTTCGGCTCAGCCGGGATGTGGGTGGACAACCTGGGCGACAAGCCGGTGTGGGTGACTGGACGCGAGGATCTGCGCGCCAAAGCCGCCGAGCGCGGCCTGCGCTGGGCGCCCGAGGGCGTGACCACCTCGAAGGTGCTCAAGCGCGACGACGACATGTACGGCCGCTACAACGGCGGAGCCGAACCGACGTTCCGCGAGCACTACGACCCGGCGCCCACCCTGCCTAAAGGCCACCCCGGTCCTGACGAACAGCATTGACGCGATAGTCAGGCCAAGCGCATGATTGCGGGCGTCAATGAGCGAGTTCGCCGAGGCGATGGAACAGGCTGCGGCTGGTGGGAACGAATCGCCAGCCAGTGAGCCTGCGGTACCGGCCGAAACCGGGTCCGTAGCCCCGACACCCGCAGAACCGACGACCACGGCACCGGCACCGACACCGCCGGGGCGCACTGCGCCGTCGTCGGAGGGACCAAAGACCGGTCCCCAGGCTGCGAAACCCTCGACTCAGGTGGCGGCGGCACCAGACGCCAAGATGGTGCCTGCTCCGGCGTTGCAGGAAGCTCGGCAGCAGACCAAGACCCTGAAGGACACCTACGGGTGGCTCCCCAAGGATCACGTCCCGGCGCTCCGGGGGTTCTACGAGTCCTTCCAGTCCGACCCGGTCACGGCGGTCGTGGATCAACTCCGTCAACTGATGGAGCATCCCGCCTACAGCCAACAGCTACGCGCCCTGATGGGCGTTCAGCAAGACGCTGAGCCACAACCCGACTACCGCGATCAGGAGACAGGCGAACTGGCCTTCTCCTCGCAGCAGGCGGCGAAGTGGCAGAGGTGGCACGCCAAGCAGGACCAACAGCGGTTCAGTGCGGAACTGAATCCGTTGAAGGAGTACGTGCAGACCCAGAGGCAGCGCGAGAAGCTGGCCGAATTCCAGGCCCAGGCTACCAAGCGCGCCAAGGAACTGTTCGGACCCTTGCGTCAAGACCCGCACTTCGTCGAAAACGAGGGGAAGATCAAGGAACGGTTCGGCGTCTACGCTGGCACCATGCCCGGCGAAGCGGCGCTCTACCGCGCCTACTCGGAAATCATGCGTGAGGTCGTGATGCCCACGCTTGGTCGCACCGAGCGGGCCGAACTTGCCCGTTCCCTCAACCGAAAGCAAGGGGCGTCGTCCCCCAACCCAGCCCGTCCCGGTAGCCCAGGTGCAGCATCCCGTCGCCCCGCAGATTTTCTGGAGGCGGCTGAGCGCCTGTTCGGTTCACGGTAGACGGGGTAGGAGTCGTCCATGCCGGACCCCAACCTCGGTCAAGAGGTGGCAACCGTCTGGGAATCAGTGATGAATCCCGACGGACCCACCGACAACATCTTCAATTCGCGGGCATTTTTCTTCTCCCTGGCTGGCGGCGGCCAGAAGGGCTTGAAGTCCGGTACGGGCTTCCAGGGCAAGCAGTCCAGCGCCGGTGGCCGCGTGTTCGAGTACACGCTGGAGTACGCCACCAACAGCAACTTCCGCAGCTACGGCCAGTTCGCCACGCTCGACTTGGCGTTCGTGGACGTGTTCGACGCCGCCCGCTACGACATCAAGACGGCGGCGGGCACGGTCAACTGGACCGATCTGGAAATGGCGAAGGCGCAGGACTCCAGCGCCAAGATCGACGTCATCTCCGACAAGCTGGAGAACGGCAAGAACTCCCACATCGACAACATGAACAAGCAGTTGCTCGGCGTGGCCGCCGCGTCTGCCGACAACGTGCTGTCGATCAAAGACCTGATCAGCACCACCCCAACCGCCAGCGTGAGCATCGGCGGCATCAACCAGAACCTCTGGCCCTTCTGGCGCAACAAGCAGACCAGCGGCGCGCTGACTGCGCTGGCCTTCGACAACCTGCGCCCGGCGCTGCGCTCGATCTACAACCAGTGCAGCCGTGGCGGGTTGCTGGAAAGCCCGACCGCCATCCTGTTCCGCCGCCAGGAGTTCGAGGGCTACGAATCGACCCTCATCCCCGGCGAGCGGTTCACCACCGCCGACAAGGCCAACAACGGCCAGGGCGCGTTCATGAATGACGTCCTCAAGTTCAAGGGAGCCGAGTGCTTCTACGACGAGGACTTGGACGTCGCCAACGCCTACGTCTACAACCCGAAGTACCTGAAGATCGCCTTCCTCAAGGGCTTCTGGATGAAGATCCGCGACAAGATCGAGCCGGTCAACCAGTTGACCTCCTCGCAGGCCATCCGTACCCACTGGGCACTGACGTCGGACCAGCGCCGCCGCCTGGGTGTCGTCAGCGGCATCACCTAGGAGCATACGAACATGGCTGACGCACTCGTCTATCCTCCCCTCGCCGCCGTGGACACCACGGCCAAGTACACCGTCGGCTCGATTGTCGAGGACGGCAACGGCAACGAGTACATCTACCTGCTGGGCGTGGCTGGTGTCGCGCTCGGTTCGTGCGTGTCCTACAACCCAGCCACCTTCGCCACGACGATTGGCTCGGGCGCGTCGGCCGGTCGGCTCGCCTTCGCAATGGCGGCCATCCTGGCGACCCAGTACGGCTGGTTCTGCATCAAGGGCAACGCGCCCTGCGTGACGGCCGGGACCACGGTGGCCGCTGCCGCAGCGTTTCTGGCCGCCGCCGGTGCCATCGACGACGCGGTGGTGGCGACCGACCGGATCGAGAACGCCTACTTCACGACCACCACGACCCCGGCCGGGACGGTCAGCATCATCTACCCGCAGGCGCTCGGTCTGGGCTAATGGCTGAACCCTGGCAGCGCATCGTCAGCATCGGGGCCGGGAACGAACCCTGGCAACGATTCGTGGACCTTGCGCTGCCACCGTTCCAGTTGTGGCAAGTGCGCGTGATTGTCGCTGCCGGGGAACCCTGGCAGCGGCAGCGCGTTGCGGCGGTGGGTGAGCCCTACCAGCGCCGCGAAACCTAGGAGTCCCCATGCCGCGAAAGACCGACGCCGAGCTTGCCGCCGAGTTCGCCGCGCTCCCTGACCTGCCGGAGCCGGAACCCAAGCCGGAACCCGAGGACAACTACGGACTGCCGCTCCAGACCGCCGCCCAGCTTGTGGCGATGGTCGAGAAGCTGTTCGAGCGTGTGGATCGTGGCGAGCAAGGCTCGGCCGAACTCCTGCGCGAGGTGCTCGCCCAGCACTCCACCACCCTCAAGCAGACCCTCAGTCCCGAGAACAAGCTGCACCCCGACTTCAGCGACTACAACCCGCACGGGGAGCGCGACCACCCACGCAAGCAGCTTCGCCGTCCGTGTTTCTTCCTGGGCGTGCCGCTGGAGCAGCCGACGCTGAGCTACGACGAAATCGAACTGCTCAACAGCATCACCGCGCCGCTGGAGATGCCAGCCCCCAACGGCACCGGCAAATGGCGCGTGGCCCTACTGCGAGACGGTGGCGGCGGCGAAGCCTGCTACATCAGCGTGCCGTTCAAGAGCTTCGACGACATCCGCTCGCTGCCCGAGGGCTGGCAGGGGGTCATCCGCAAGCTCC
>Ga0105347_1001023_pt1 | contig 12457 bp, 12 predicted proteins | sample EasRivMeERMLT890_FD_89677 | JGI IMG/M metagenome (GOLD analysis project Ga0105347, IMG submission 89677) | Soil microbial communities from meander-bound floodplain in the East River, Colorado, USA - East River MetaG ERMLT890 | ecosystem: Environmental > Terrestrial > Soil > Floodplain | place... | reverse complement strand
GAAGTCGATCCCGATGAAGTTTTGAAAGCGGTCCTGGTGACCTGTACGGAGGACTACTTGTCTCAGAAGATTACGCCGGTGCTGGCTGCGGCGTAACCTACGGCACCAGAGTCGCTGCGCGTTGAGCAAGGTCAGCCCCCAGAGTGGACGGGTGTCTGAATCTCGCAGTTGTAGTCATGACCGTATTCGGCTCAAGGGAGTGTTTGGCTGGAACGTGATTTTGTGGCCGAAACTTGGATGTCGAGAGGGGTTCCCCCTCGGCCGTCGACGGTGCTTAGTTTATTGGGCTCTGGCTAAGTCACAAGTTAGGCGAAAGGCGTTTCTGGGATCGGTCGATACAAAAATCGTACGGTTCGTATCTTTCCGGATACCTCAAAGACATTTGCGTATTAAACCGCCGGGACAGCTAGAAGCGGGTGCCCGGGTCATTTTCTGTGTTGCCAGGGGAAGATTGCTGGTTCCGATGTTTTTGCCAATTGCTTTTATGGTCGTCCGAAATGGGCACATAGGATATAACCACATAAACGATAATCAGTGTCAGGAGTAAGAATTCGTTCATAAAGATTCCGGTCTGTTTATCTAACGAAATGCAACCGTTTAGATGCCTCGCTAACGCAAAGACGCAACCTGGATGCCAAAGGTGGTCGTTCCGGCCTAGCGTTTTCTTTTTGTTAGCCAGTGAAGCGGCCGTCACCAAAAGAATTCGCCTCGAGTTGAACAACGGTTCCCCTCTGAGGTAAGAATCAATCACGTGCCGCTGGGTATATAGTCAGGTAACTGCGCATCGCAGCGATTGTTTTGGTGACGCGCAGCGCGGTGCCCACGGACTACTCAGGAATCTAAGCGGACGGATTACGATGGCCAAAAGAATTCTGATCGTTGAAGATTTTGTCGACCTGCGGACAACTGTTGCCGCCGTGCTGACGCGCGTTTGTGGCTACGAGATAATCGAAGCGGCAAACGGTAAAGAGGCTGTGGAAAAGGCCGTTTCGGAAAAGCCGGATTTAATCCTGATGGATGTTGATCTCCCCGACATTTCCGGCATCGATGCCGCCAGGGCTGTAAAAAGCAATCCAAACACTGCGCATATTCCGATCATTGCGCAAACCGGGTGGAGCTCGAATCACTGGAAAGCAGCGGCACTGTCGGCCGGAATAGGGGCCTTCCTGCAAAAACCCGTTTCAATCGATTTAATCATATCCACGATCGAGAAATTGCTTTAGCCTCAAGGGGATGTCCGTTGTAAACGCTCAAAACTCCGTGAGCCGTGTTCGCTATTTGTTGCCGTACATTTTGTTGAAGAATCCTTCGTCGTCGAGTTTTCTTAACCAGCTAGAATCGATGATTTCCTCGGCTTTTATTGAGGCGACTTTGGGATTTTGCTCGGCAACATACTTGATTACCGTTCTCGTTCCAGCCACCGTCGGATAGGGCTTTCGGTCGAGCTCTTCCAGGGCCTCGAGATAAAAATCCTCGGCGGCATCGGCGTTGGGAAGCCGGAGATTCTTGGCGAGAATCTCTTTGACCGAATGCTTATTTTCCTTGTTAAAGACATAAGCATAACCTTCCACTACTGCTCGCGTGAAGTTATCGAAGGCCGCCGAATGGCTTGCCATGTAATCCCTTCGCGCCGCCAAGACGGTGTTTTGGTACGGGATCTTCGCCTGATTCAAGTTAAGCAGCTGGGTGTACCCCTTGCTCAGCATGATTTTCGTCGGCAACCGTTGCAGCATAGCCGCGTCGAGTGCCTTCTGTTCGAGAGCGGCCATGCGTTCCGGGTCGAGCCCCGTCTGGAGCAGCACGACGCTGTCTCGCTTGGGATCGAGCTTCAGATAGTCGAGCGCGATCAATGCTGACACGTGAGAAGAGCCTCCAAAGCGGGCGGTCCCCAACCGCTTGCCCTTCAGATCGGCGGCATTCTTGAGGTTCGGTTGGGTGACCAAGGCAAAAGGGGAGGTATTGCTGATGCCCACGAACATCGCGATCTTCTCGCTGCTGGCGATCAAGCTGAGGAGCGCGGCGGGGGCGTTTGCGGCGATCTGAATTTCGCCGGCGGCTAGCATCTGGCTCACCAGCGCGCCGCCCATGACAAATATCAACTGGACATCGAGTCCGTACTTGTCAAAAATCTTTCTGTCCTTGGCTACCCACAACGGGGTGTTATGTGGGGTCGCCGTGGAAACCGCGAGCTTCAGTTGCTGCGGCTTCGAAGGCTGGGCAAGGGAAGCCGGAGCCATGGAAAGCACGAGGAGAAAAACCAAACATCCGGGAAGAATTGCTCTTCCAACCATTTTTTACCTCCAACCCTGTCTCTGTTCTACCCGCGACACTGCTGATTCTGCGGGGACCTCGGAAGATTCCAAGTCTCTTCGAATCAGTGTTAACGAGGTAGCCCGCTTGCCTGGGCGATGATCTTTTCCAGGCTTTGATCCAGGTCGAGGGGTCGATTGACACGAGCTTCGTCGCGTTCCGCCACCAGAGCGTAGATCTCGAGACGATTCCCTTCGGGATCAAGGAAATAGCACGAGATGGTATTGCCCATCTCCTCGTAAGCGTGGCTTACGCAGTGGTGGATGGGGACTCCCTGTGCTTTGAACCGTTCGTAGAGTGTCTTGACGTCCGCCGGCGTCTCGACCTGCCAGGCGATGTGCGCGATGATTTTGGCGTCGCCCTCGCGTCCCCTGGCGAGAGCGAGTTGGTGGTCCTCGATCTCGGGATCAGGTGTCATGAAGACCATCCGTCCCGGGTGCTCGCGATATTTAACCAGCCCGAGAACGTCCCGGTAGAAAGCTACCATCTTCTCCAGGTCATTGACGTAGAGCACGATGTGACTCAGCCCTTTGATTTTTGGCATGTGCGCCTCCTTTAGACGATCGTAAGTATCCAGAGAGTCTATTACGCGTTTTATACTGCTGGCGCGACCAGCGTCAGTCCCTATGGAGTTGGCAGCGCGTTCGCCTTTAAGCCAAAAAAGTTGATCGCATTCTCGCCGAGGACGTGGCGCTGCTGGGTTTCAGTCAGCCCCGGGACGCTTCTCAAGTTGCGAACGGATTCGGGAAATTCCGAGTCCCAGTGGCGATAGTCGGACGCATACATTACCTGGGTAATCCCGATCGTATCGAGCACATAGGGCAAGATCGTTTCCTCGGGTTCGCAGGTAAAGCAAACCTGGGAGGTGCGGACGATTTCCGACGGCTTGCGCTTGCACAGCGGCCACTGCGGGCGCAGCTTTTCAAAATGCTCGTCCATCCGTTCCGCCCAGAACGGTATCCAGCCGCAGGCCCCTTCCATGAAACCCACCTTGAGTTTTGGGTAGCGGTCGAATACGCCTTCGCCGATCATATGCATGAGCGCGATCATCAATTCGAAAGGAAAGGCGGTCATATGCACGTAGCTGTATTTCTCCATACGCTCGCTGCCGGCGCCCATGACGCCCCATACACCATACTGGCCGTCGTGCTCGGTTTGCGGGTGCACGGACAACGGCATGCCGATCTCCTGGGCTGCCGCGTAAATCGGATCGAATTGACGGTGGCCGAGATTGATGCCGTAAACGTTGGTCGGCAGCATCGCCGTGACAATGCCGGGTTGCTTCGCCAAATATTCCAATTCTTTTACTGCCGCGGGCGGATCCTGAACGGGAATCAACCCGACGCCCTTGAGCCGCTTGGGGTCGGGCACGATGTATTCTTCCACCAGCCAGCGATTCACCGCACGGCAAATGGCCGCCGCGAGCGGCTTGTCAGCCATGCCGTTTACCATCAGAGCGATGGAGGTGCCAAAAATGACGGCGACGTCGATCCCTTCCTCATCCATGTCGGGTAAACGTTTGGTTGCGTCCGTCATGCCCGGACGGCTTCTCTCAATGTGATCAGCAAACACGGCGCCGCGATCGGGGCCGCCACCCCAGCGACGGCGTGCCGCCAGGCGGCCTTCGATCATGAGGTGCGAGTATCCAGAGCTGTCGGTTACCCGACTGGGCGCCAGGTGCGCGTATTCCTTGGGCAGCCACTTTGCCAGGCCCGCATCGGGTTCATAGCAGTGTCCATCAGCATCGATAACGAGGTTGGTCGCCATACTACCTCCTGGGGGTTGTAACTAAGGCAATATGGCAAACCAAGGAATGCGTCAAGTCTAAGTCTGCGAAGATTTGAAAAGGCTGGGGTTCCATCCCAGGTAGGCATTGCGCTGGTACGGTAACACCATGCGTTGAGGGTGAAGGAAGGAACCATTTAATGCGATGGTCGAGCAGCCGGATGGGGGTTCAAGGTTCAACGTATTCCGATCTTTTATGAACCGCGTCAGCGAGCCTTGAACATTGAACCGGTTAGGAGCCTCGCCACCCGACAGTGAGGCACAGTGTTGTCTCCCGGGGGTGATTATGGTTACAAATGAAAAATCACAGAGGAGGTCCAGCTATGCTCCTGCCCTTTCGCGAACATCTTGATTTTGGCCCTACGCCCTACGACGAGCTGCAGGCCAAGGAAGGGATTCCGATCGTCAAGGGCAACGTCATCAAAGACGTAGTCGAGTTGGAACTAGGTCGGTGGGAAAGAATGGGCGTGTTGGGGTGTTATCTAAATATGGCGAAGCAACAACAAACGGACGCCTACGTTTGTGAAATCCCTCCCGGTGGCCAGACCCTCCCTCAACGCCATCTTTTCGAAGAAATCGTCTATATTGTTAAGGGACGGGGCGCCACCTCGGTGTGGCAGGAAGGCACCGCCAAGGTTACTTTCGAGTGGGGACCGGGCGCGGTCTTTGCCATTCCTTTGAACTCCTCCTACCAGCACTTCAACGGCTCAAGGGACGAGGCAGTGCGCATTTTTGCCGGCAGCACGTGTCCACGCATGATCAATATTTTTCACAATGAGGATTTTATCTTTCGCAACCCGTTTAACTTTCGCGACCGCTTTCATGACGGCGAGGATTTTCTCCGCTTCAATAAGCACATGGCTGACCGGTATTGGGAAACCAATCTTGTCCCGGACGTGAACCAGTTTGCGCTCGACGATTTTCCGATGAAAGGCAAGGGGGTGAAGCACATGCGCTACACCCTGGCGGACACCACCTACGGCTGTCACGTCTCGGAGTTTCCGCCGGGGTGCCGCAGCACTTTTCATCGCCATGGTCCGGGCGCCCTGATCATCATCACCCAGGGCGAGGGCTATGTGATGCTCTGGAAGGATGGGGAAGAGCGGACACGCCACGATTTCAAAGTCGGTACGGTCTATTCACCGGACGATCTCATGTGGCACGGCCACTTCAATACCGGGAAGGGCACCATGCGCCACTTTGCCATGCGCGGCGAGAGTCCGAGGTATAGCTACGATCGGTTTCGTAATCCGTTGTGGACGATGATCCCCATGGAAGAAGAGCCTCCCGAGATTCACCGCGAGTACCTGGAGGAGCTGTCAAAAAAGGCGGTACGGGCCGCGGTGTCGGTGGTAGAGGACTAAGATTGGATGGTGGAGTAATGGCTCAAGACAAAGACGGCCGTGCTGGACCCTAGCTCGGGACCATGAAAACCGAAGGAGGCATGCGCATGGAAATCAAGTCTCTGATCGATCCGGAAGGCGGTCTCATAAACCGTTGCATTTTTGCCGACCGTGACATCTACGAGTTGGAACGCGAGCGTCTCTTCGCCCGCTGCTGGCTCTACCTCGGCCACGAAACCGAGGTGCCCAATCCCGGCGATTTCGTGGCCGCTTATATGGGCGAAGAGCCGGTCATCTTGTGGCGCGACTTAAACGGCCGCTTAAATGCGTTTTTGAACTTATGTCGTCACCGCGGCAATCGGGTGTGCCGCGCCGACCGCGGCAACGCTAACGTTTTCACCTGCTCCTACCATGGTTGGACCTATAGCAGTGAAGGGAAGCTCGTCTTGGTGCCCATGGCCGAAGCCTTTCGCGAGTTGGATCGGTCGGAATGGGGCTTGATCCCCGTTGCGCAAATCGACAGCTACAAGGGATTGATCTTCGCTACTTTCGATCCCGAGGCGCCCACCTTGGCGGAATATTTGGGTGACATGGCGTGGTACCTGGATATTCTTTTGGATCGGCGGGAAGGCGGCACCGAGGTGAGCGGACCGCATCGGTGGGTGGTGGATGCCAACTGGAAAACGGCGGCGGAAAATTTCGGCGGCGACGGCTATCACATCGCCAGCACCCACGGCTCCGCGCGCGAGCTTGGCGTCGATACGACTACGAGCCAGACTAGACAATGGAACAAGGGCCGGCAAATTTCCTGTGGCAACGGTCACGTTTTGGTGGCGTGGATCTGCCCGCCGGACGATGCCGGTCCCTGGTTTGCGCAGCCGGTCGTCGAGCTGGCGAGTTATATGAAAGAACATGCTGCGGAAATCGAAAACCGTTTGGGCGCCGTGCGCGCGCGCAAGGTGTCGCCTTCCGCGGGAACGGTCTTCCCCAATTTTTCCGTTCACTGGCTCACCCGCACCATTCGCGTGTGGCACCCACGGGGGCCGGACAAGATGGAGATCTGGAGCTGGGCAATTGTCGATAAGGCGGCGCCGGCGAAAATCAAGGAAGCCATGCGCTTCGTCTCCCAGTATCGCTTCAGTCCCACCGGAGTCTTCGAAGCAGACGATATGGATAATTGGATCCAGGTGACCGGCGCCGCGCACAGCGTGATCGGCAGGCGCTTCCCGGCCAACTACCAGATGAGTTTGAGCGAAGAGATCGCGGAGACCGATCTGCGGGGCCGCCTGGCCAGCCGATGGAGCGATTCGAACCAGTTGAGCCTCTATATGCATTGGGCGAAGGTGCTCGAAGCGCAAAACTGGAGCGCGATCGTGAGCGCGAAGTAAAGTATGGATAGCGAGCTGCGTCACCGGGTCGAAGATTTTTTATACCTCGAAGCAGAGCTATTGGACGAGCGCCGGCTGCGCGAATGGCTGGATCTCTTTACCGATGACATGCACTACTGGATGCCGGTTCGCCACAATCCGTTGGAACGGCCTAAAGAGCTGGAAGAAGAGACTTCCAAGCCCGGGGAGAGTTACTATTTTAACGACAACAAGGAAACCTTGGGCCTAAGAATTGAGCGACTTTACTCGAAGACCGCCTGGGCTGAAATGCCTCCCTCGCGCACCCGCCATCTGATTTCTAATATTCGAATAAAGCAAGACGACGGTGCCGAACTCGAGGTCCATTCGAACTTCATGGTGTATCGGACGCGAATGGAGAAGGATCAAGATATTTTTGTCGGCACCAGACGGGACATTCTGCGGCGCGTAAACGGCGAGCTAAAGATCGCCCGGCGAAGAATTCTTCTGGATCAGGCGGTCTTAGGAGCAAAAAACATAAGCATCTTCCTATAGAATCGAGACTTCTAATCGGTGGGCGAGCTAAGCTGCCAATAAAAATTACCGGCTCTCGATATAATGTAAAGATTTATTATCCAGCCTTACTCTCCCAATATCGTTATTGTTTTAATAGCATTGTTATATCACGATTTAGCGCGGCGGTGACCTCGCCTCGCTTAGGGCCTTGCTTGAGAACGTTTCGCCGTCTAGGCTTTTAGTGTGGAACTTCGAACAATTGAGACGAATGGAATTACCACCGCCGGGCAAATAAATGGTCGCAAATCGTCCTTAGTAAGGCTCTTGCTGTTATTCCTCTTGCTCCTCATGTTTCCCTTGGCTTGGCGCTTCACGCCTCTCGGCGAGTGGATCAATTTCGCAACGATCATCGGCTGGCAGCAGTCGGTAAAAAACCACCCGGCAGTATTCTACCTCGTCGTGGTCACTTATCTGTTGGGCAGTTTAGTTCTCTTTCCCGTCACCATTCTGAATGTTGCAACGGTGCTCACGTTCGGACCGATCTTGGGTAATGTTTATGCCCTGGCCGGGTGGCTCGCCAGCGCGGCGATGGGATATGGTATAGGGCGCGTGATCGGCAGCAAGATGCTGCAAAAACTGGCGCGCGCGTGGCTTGACCGCCTGACTCGTCCAGCCGGCAAACACGGTTTTCTTACCGTCCTCAGCTTGCGGGTCTTTCCCGTGGCTCCGTTTACCTTAGTCAATGTCTTTGTCGGCGCATGGGGGATTCGCTTTTGGGATTTTTTTACGGCGAGTATCGTCGGTAGGATCCCGGGCATCATCTTGCTGACCTTGGCGGGTGTCCAGATAGAAAGCTTTTTGCGCCAGCCGCATGTGGTCGGTGTCGTTTTATTGGGGCTCACACTGATTCTGGTGCCCCTCGTGCTCAGCCGGTTATCCAAGCGTTTGCTGTCCGGCGATCGGTGCCAACGGATTCCGCCAAATCTTCGGTGAAATCATAAGTAGTCTCTGATGGGAAAAGAAAACAACTCGAAAAGGCGTTCGCCGATCCCGTGCGAATCCCATTCTTCGTAGGTTATTTTCCGTGCGTAGCCGACATCCTGTTCGAACACTGCTTCGAGACGCCGCGCCAATCCGGCGTCGTAGACCGTAAGGTTCAACTCGACGCAGAGGCCCACCGATTTTCACAAGGTGTTCCATACTTGTTTAGCCAGCCAGACTGTAGCGAGTAGGATGGCTATCAACAATACGATAATTCCGCCGATAACTGCGATGACCAAAAGCCAGGTGCCGGAAGTTGATGCTCGACCTTCGGCGCTGACATAGCGCTCGAGCAATTGGGCATTTTTGACGTTGCTGCGGAACCAGATGGAAAAGACATCACCAAAAACCGGAATGGCGCCGATCATGGCATTCAGCGCCACATTCAATCCCATTCGGAGTAAGACGATTTTCGGCAACCCGTACTGTGCGGCAATCAGGAGAATGGCCGAACCGGCCAGATTGGCGATCATATCGCCGATGCCCGGAATCAAGCCGAGAATCGGGTCGAGGCCGATGCGGATCGACGTTCCGGGAATGGTGAAGCGCTGATCGAGCCATTCCGCGAGAAACCTTGCCAATAAAGATCGTTGGCTAGAGGGCGAAGTTTGACGGTCCAACTATCCTCCTGCGGTTGACTCTGGATTCCGCGCAACTACGGCGCTGTCCTGACCCAGCAGCGCAACACTTCAGCCACGCTCCACGCTTGCGCAATACACCCCCGTGGCACGAAGGGCTCGTTGGCATCAAAAATTTCACTGATGGTTCCCACACCGGCTTCCCCCAGATGGGGCACGAATCCTTCCAGCAAGGCGCGCGCTCCGGCGACATCATCCGGATGGACCTTCAACCAGGCGTCGATGAAAGGTCCGATCAACCACGCCCAGACGGTTCCTTGATGGTAAGCCGCATCCCGGGAGCGCAAATCGCCAAAGTATCTCGTTTTGTAATTCGGATGGCCGGGCGCCAGAGAACGTAGTCCCACCGGAGTTAAGAGCCGCCGGTGAACGGTTTCCAACACCGGCTGCCATTTGGCGGGGTCGAGGACGGGGTGGCGTAGGGAGATCGCCAGTAATTGATTGGGCCGGCAGGCTGCATCATTGCCATCCTCGCCGTCGATGACGTCGAAGAGATAGCCCTCATCGCCATACCAAAAACGCTCGTTAAAGCTTGTGCGCGCCCGATCGGCGTGAGCTTTTAATTCGAGAGCTTTGTCCGGCTGGTCTTCTTCGCTAAGCCATTGTTGCAAGAGTCTCAACGCGTTGTACCAGAGACCGTTTATTTCCACCGCTTTTCCCCGCCGCGGCGTCACCACCCAATCGTCTACCTTGGCGTCCATCCAAGTGAGCTGGTAATTTTCCTGCCCTTGACTTAGGAGACCATCCCGAGGATCTACACCGATGCCGAACAGCGTCCCTTTAATGTGACAATCGATGATGTCGATCAGCTTCGGTAGTAGCAGTCGCAATGTCCAACGATCACCGGTCGCCTGTAGATAACGATCGATGGCGTGAAAAAACCACAGGGTGGCGTCAGCCGTATGATAGAGTCCCTCGCGGCTGCCTTCGGGAAAGAGATTAGGAATCAGGCCTTGTCGAATCGCATTGGCGAAATTGCGCAAAATCCAGCCGGCTTCCAAAAAGCGATTGGTCGTGAGGGTCAAACCTTCCAAGCTGATCATGGTGTCGCGGCCCCAATCGGTAAACCAATGATAGCCCGCTATCACCGTGCGCATCTCGTCGCCTGAGGCATAGGCCCGGGTGGCGTCCGGCAATCGCCCCGCGGGAGTCACGACAAACTGATCGGCGGCCAGCACCAGTTCGGCGCCCATTCCCGTCTGGGCTTTGGGATCGGCAGAGGCGATCAAACGCCCGCGGCGTTCGCGCTCCGCTTCCCAAGCCTCGGCGGGGGGCAAGGCCCGCACGACTTCCCAAGACTCGGTGGAGGCTGCCAAGGTGATCTCTTGGCCGGGGGAGCAATCGACAACGAAAGAGCCGGGGGTCCAAAGATCTCCTATCGTGGTGTAACCTCGGGTTTCTTCCAGGATATAGCGCAGACGCTCGATTCGCTTCCTTTCGATAACGAAATCGCCTTTGCCGTACAGCAGCAAGCGAAGGGCCGGAAAGATCCGGCTGGAAATCTCGTATTGGTCCTCGACGACGGTGAGCACGTAAGGAGCCTCGGGTTGGGAATCAACGGGCGCCTCATGTTCACGAAATTGAATCAGCGGGCGCAGTCTGAGTCCGACCTTGCCGGGGTGGGAAAGCAATCGATAGGTGATGTGAACGGTATTCTGTCGGTGGGGAAGGTAAAGACGTTTTTCCAATACGGCATCGTCTATCTGATAGCGCCAGATCGGCAAGCCCATGTCGAGGCGGAATTCGCTGAGCACCGGAGCGAGGGGGTTTGATGTATTCCGCTCTTCGCTCTGCATGGCGTTGAGTTCTACGACCCGCCCATCCGATAAGTGCAGCTCGTCCGCGAGCCCGTTCAACATCAGTACTCTACCCAGAGGTGCCGGCAGCGCGGCGATTAAGAGACCGTGGTAGCGTCGCCTGGCCGTTCCCGAAACGGTTCCGGAGGCGTAACCGCCGAGACCGTTGGCCACGAGCCATTCGGGGTCTTTTTCTATCTCGTCGGCTTCGCCCGGCGAAAAGGTGACTTTGCGTAGGATCGAATTCATGACTTTATGGCGGTCAGAAGAAACGCGGCTTTTCCCGGCAGGAACCAACGCATCTCATCTTCAATGGGCGCTGCGCCGTGGCCGCCGTAGCGCGGATCTTCGCTGGACCATAGGAGCCGCCAGGTGAAACCGGCAGGGGAGGCAAGCAGCGGCTCGGGCGTAGGGGACAAAGAGCAATCGACGCCCAGATTAATGAACAGCAGCCGGTCGTTTTCGTCGGCCGAGAAAAATCTCAGGACGAAGGCGTCATCGGCGAGCACCGCGCCGTCCACAGCGCCGGGACGCTGAGCTTTTATGACTGGGTCATTGCGTCGGAGGCTTAGCAGATCGCGGTGCAATAGGTAGGCTTCTGGATGGCGCTCGCGTTCGGATAAGTCGAGCCGGCACGATTCAAAAGTTCTTGGGTCGGTCGGATCAGGCAAGTGCGTCTGCATGTACGGAGAAGCCAGGCTCGGGAACTGTCTGAGAAATTCAAAGCGCCCTTCTTTGACCTTAGCGCCTAGCTCGGAATCGTGATCGGCAAAAAAAGCAAACGCACTGGAAGCGGCAAATTCCTGTCCCTGAAAGAGCATGGGGGTTTGCGGCGAGAGCAAGAACAGCGCAGTCATTGCACGATATACTCCCGGATGGGCTATCTGGTGAATGCGCTCGCCGCGGCCGAAATTTGCCACTTGATCATGATTTTGCAAGAAATGGATGAAGGCGGCGGGCTTCAGTCCCCCCGTCCAAGTTCCACGGCGCTGCCGCTGCCAGGAATAGTATTGTCCTTGGTACAAAAAGCCGCGCTTGACGGCAGAGATAAATTCCTGCGGCGTGCCGCGATGATCGGAATAGTAGGCTTCGTTATGGCCGGATAATGCTACCATGGCAGAATGATGAAAGTCGTCGTTCCACACCCCATCCATCCCATAACCGCCGCTTTCAACGGATCGCACCAGTCGCGCTTCCTGGGGTTCGTTTTCCGCTACCACGATAGTCGAACGTCCAGCGGCGGCCCGGCGCACCCGAGCCGTGATCTCCGCGAGAATGTGCACTGGGGAAGCATCGTAGATATTTTGCGTGGCATCCAAACGAAGCCCGTCGAGATGGAATTCGTCAATCCAATAACCCGCATTGGCGATAAAAAATTCGCGCACGGGCCCTGCACTGGGCCCGTCGAAATTGAAGGCTTCGCCCCAGTCGGTGGAGTATCGGTCGGTAAAATAATCCGGCGAGAAGTTTTTCAGATAATTCCCCGTTGGTCCGGCATGATTATAAACGACGTCGAGAATGACACCCAAGCGGAGTCCGTGGGCGCTATCGACGAAGGCGCGAAAATCGTCGGCGCTGCCGTACAGCCGGGTGGGGGCAAAAAAATCAACGCCGTCGTAGCCCCATCCATAGCGACCGCAGAAGTCGTGCACCGGCATGATTTCCAAAACCGTCACGCCGAG
>Ga0105347_1001022_pt1 | contig 12467 bp, 13 predicted proteins | sample EasRivMeERMLT890_FD_89677 | JGI IMG/M metagenome (GOLD analysis project Ga0105347, IMG submission 89677) | Soil microbial communities from meander-bound floodplain in the East River, Colorado, USA - East River MetaG ERMLT890 | ecosystem: Environmental > Terrestrial > Soil > Floodplain | place... | reverse complement strand
GTTCTACCCGCCGTGCAGCGCCGGCCCGGCGACTCTGGCCGGTGAGACGGCCCTGGACGGGCGGATTCCCATCAATCCGTCGGGCGGGCTCAAGGCGAAGGGCCACCCGGTGGGCGCCACCGGGGTGGCGCAGGTGGCTGAAGCGTACAAGCAGCTCACGGGGCAGGCCGAAGGCGGACGTCAGATCAAAGGCCATCCCAAAGTCGGGATGTGCCACAACATGGGAGGCTCAGGGGCCTCCTCGGTAGTCCACATCCTGGAGGCGGCGCAATGACCATGTTCTCAGCGAGGGCCTGGCGCGAGTACCCGCAGCGATACAGGCTGGAGGCGACGCGGTTCAAGAAGAGCGGCAAGACCTACTTCCCGCCGCGCAAGATCGACCCGGAAACGGGCGACACCGAATTCGAGACCGTGCGGCTGCCCGAGACGGGCAAGCTCCTCACCTACACAGTCATTCGCATCGCGCCCAAACAGTGGAGCGACCTGGCGCCGTATGCGATCGGGATCGCGGAGCTGACCGACGGCACACGCCTCATGGCTCAGATCACGGATTGCAATCCTGAAGAGGTGAAAATCGGGATGGAGGTGCGGCTCGAATTCCGCCGCGTTCAGGAGGAAGGACCGGCAGGCGTGATCAGCTACGGGTACAAGTTCGTGCCCAAGTGGTACTGAGCCACCCGCCTACTCGTCACCAAGGGCGATGAGGCGTGCGGCGCGCTTCACCATGGCCGTGTCGATCGCCAGGTCCGCGCCGGCGCGGCGAAACGCCTCCACCAGCGCTTCCGTTGCGACGTTGCCCGTAGCGCCTTCGGCGTAAGGACAGCCGCCGAGTCCTCCCGCGGACGCGTCGAACACCTGCACGCCATACTCCTTCCAGGCCACCAGCGCGTTCTGCACGGCGTGTCCGTAGGTGTCGTGGAAGTGCAGTGACAGCAGGTCGATGGGGCAGATGGGCAGCACGGCCTCCAGTCCCCGCCTCACGTCCTCCGGCCGCGCTTCACCGACCGTGTCGGCGAGACAGATTTCATCCGTGCCGAGATCGAGGAGTCGTCTCACGACAGGCAATGAATCCTCGGGCCGCATCTGGCCCTCGTACGGGCAGAAGAAGGCGGTAGAGATGTAGCCGCGCACCGGCAAGCCACCCTGGTGCGCGGTCTCCACCACGGGACGAAAGCGCTCGATCGACTCCGATATAGAGGCGTTGATGTTGCGGCGATTGAATGTCTCCGAGGCGGCGGTGAACACGGCGACTTTGTCAACCCGCGCCGCCAGGGCGCGTGCCAGTCCGCGCTCGTTCGGGACCAGGGCCGAGTACACCACTCCCGGCCGACGCGTGATGCGCGCGAACAGCTCGTCCGAATCAGCCATCTGCGGCACCCATTTCGGCGACACGAAGGCGCCCACTTCGATTTCGTGGACGCCGCTTTCCGACAGGAGGTCCACGAATTGCACTTTCAGGTCGAGGGGGAGAAGGACGCGCTCGTTCTGCAGACCGTCGCGGGGGCCGACCTCGAGAATGCGCAGGGAAGCGCTCATGCTTCTTTTGGCGCGAGCTGAATGAGAAGTGCGCCTACATTCAGCAAGTCGCCCGTTCGGCAATGAACCTTCTCCACTACGGCATCGGAGGGGGCTTCCAGGCGGTACTCCATCTTCATAGCTTCCATCACGGCCAGAAGCTGACCCGCAGATACGCGGGCCCCCGCCTCCACCTGCACCTTGATCACGGTGCCGGTCATGGGTGCGCGCACTTCGGCGTGGTGATCCTGCGATGACGCCTGCGACGCGCCGGCCCGCTCGTGCTTCAGAAACCAGGTGCGGCCCTGCCAGGTGACCCACACGCCGTCCCCATCACGCACGGTCAGGGCACGGTGCGTGCGCCCGTCGAGGCGCACGAGGGTCCAGGGCTCGCGGAACTCCACTTCGGCGGAAGCGACCACCGGATCTGCGCCGTCTGTCTCGGAGGTGAGTGTCGTTTTTTCCTCCCGGCGATCCAGCTTGAGTTTGTAGACGTGCTTGCCGGAGGAAAGGCGGAGATGCGACATGGATTACACCCGCCACGAGTCCCGGCGCTGCCAGGGGCTATAGGGATCGCCGCCACTGTCCACGGCAGCCCGTCCTGCCTGCGTTCGGCCGGTTGCGGATCGGTCCGCCAGCGCTGCCGCCAGGAGCACAACCGGAGGCACCTGCGCAACCGCCGCCTGCGACGTCCACGAGGCCGCCCACGGTTCCACAGTGTGCGTGAACGTCTGGCCCGTACGGAATGGATCGCTTTCGAGCAGATCGATCAGAAACGCCTGATTGGTCACCACGCCCAGAAGCACCGTGTCGGAGAGCGCCGCCAGCATGCGCCGGCGTGCGACGTCGCGCGTGTCCCCCCACGTGATGAGTTTGGCCAAAAGCGGGTCGTAGTGTACGCTCACCTCCTGCCCCTTCACGATCCCGGCATCTACGCGTACGCCGGGGTGCTGGGGCCACAACAGCTCCAGCACGCGTCCCGACGTGGGCAAAAAGTCGGCTTCGGGGTTTTCCGCGTACAGGCGGGCTTCCAAGGCGAAGCCGCGCGGGTGCACCTCCGACTGCCTGATAGCGAGCTCCCCGTCCGCAGCCACCCGAAGTTGCAGTTCCACCAGGTCCAGGCCCGTGGCCAGTTCGGTGATCGGATGCTCCACTTGAAGCCGTGTGTTCATCTCCAGAAAGTAGAAATCCCGGTCCGGCCCCAAGAGGAACTCCACAGTGCCGGCGCCGCGATAACGGACACTCGCGGCCGCCTTGCGGGCAGCCTCCCACATGGCCTGCCGCAGCGGTTCGTCCACGGCGGGGGAGGGAGTCTCTTCGATGATCTTCTGGTGGCGCCGTTGCAGGCTGCACTCGCGTTCGCCGAGAGCGATCACGTGGCCTCTGCCATCGCCCAGCACCTGCACTTCCACATGGCGCACCGCATGCACGTAGCGCTCCACGATGAGCCGCAGGTCGCCGAAGGCGGCCTTTCCCTCGCGCTGCGCCGCGGCGATCGCCTCCGGAAGCGCTCCCCAGTCATCCACGCGACGCATCCCCTTGCCGCCGCCCCCGGCAGCTGCCTTGAGCAGCACGGGCAAAGGCAAAGTGCGCGCGTTGCGTTCGATCCTGGCCGGATCGGATTCCGCTTCCAGGCCCGGCACGGTGGGCACGCCCGCCTTCTGTGCAAACGCGCGCGCCGTAGACTTGTCGCCCATGTCGGCCATCGACTGCGGTGTGGGGCCGATGAACACCAGCCCGGCCCCTTCGCAGGCTCGCGCGAACTCTGGATTCTCGGCGAGAAACCCGTACCCCGGGTGGATGGCTTCGGCGCCGCTGTTCCGGGCGGCGGAGAGGATGGCGGGAATCGCCAGGTAGCTTTCACGGGCCGGCGGCGGTCCGATGCAGACGGCTTCATCCGCCGCGCGCACGTGTGGCGCGTCGGCGTCGGCCTCGGAGTACACCGCGACGGAGGGAATCTCCAGGCGGTGCAGCGTGCGCATGATCCGCACGGCGATCTCGCCGCGATTGGCCACGAGAACCTTGCGGAACATCAGCCGCCGCCTTCGACCGGCCGCCAGGGGGCGCGCTTCTTGTCGAGGAATGCGGCAAGGCCAAAGCGAGCTTCCTCGCCCACCCGCGTTCTGGCAATGGTGCGTGTACAGATGTCCAGGGCTTCGGTGCGGGAGAGGCCCGCGCTTTCGCGAAGGAGTTTCTTGATTTCGCGCACGGCGCCCGGCGCGGCCTCACGCAGTGCAGCCACGAATTGGCTCACTCGTTGATCGAGCTGACCCGCCGGCACCACTTCGTGAATCAGGCAGGCGGGCGCCTGCTCGGGCGCGAAGGTCTCGCCGGTGAGAAAATAGCGCCGTGCCTGGGACGCGCCGATCTTGGCCACCACGAAGCTGGAGATGACTGCCGGGAGGATGCCAAGTCGCACTTCGGTGAAGGCCAAGCGCGCGCCCGCTTCGGCAACGACGATGTCGCATGCCGCGATCAGGCCGAGCGCCCCCCCGTAAGCCGCCTTCTGTACGCGGGCGATCACCGGAATCGGACATTCATCGAGGGTGCGGTACATCGTGGCCATGGCGCGCGCGTCGGCCAGGTTGCCGGCCTCGTCACGGTCAGAAGCGCGCCGCATCCAATCCACGTCGGCACCTGCGCAAAAGACATCTCCACGCCCGCCCAGCACCAGGGCGCGCAGTCCACTCTGGCTGCCGAGCTGGCTTAAGACCTGCTGGAGCTCGCCGATCATGGTTTCATTGAAGGCATTGCGCACGTCGGGCCGGGCCAGATACACGCCGGCCCAGTCGCCGTGGTGCTCCAGTTCGAGAGTGGTGTACGGCTTGGGGCTCACGAGAGAGCGCTCACATGCGAAACACGGGGTACTGTGTCTTCTCCACCGGTGCGTTCAGAGAGGCGGAGATGGCCAGACCCAGCGCCATGCGCGAGCCTGCGGGGTCGAGGATGCCGTCGTCCCAGAGGCGGGAGGTGGCGTAGTACGGATGGCCTTCTTCCTGGTACTTGGCACGCACCGGATCGCCGATCTCCGCCTCCATGGCGGGCGTGAGAGGTTTCCCCTCCTTGGCGAGCTGATCGCGCTTGACGGTGATGAGCACCTGCGCTGCCTGCTCGGCGCCCATTACGGAGATGCGCGAGTTGGGCCAGGTGAAGAGAAACCGGGGCAGATACCCGCGTCCGCACATGGCATAGTTGCCGGCGCCGTGAGAGGCGCCGATCAAGAGTGTGAACTTCGGGACGCGCGCGGTGGATACGGCCTGCACCATCTTGGCGCCGTCCCTGGCGATGCCGCCCTGTTCGGCCTTCTTTCCCACCATGAAGCCCGTGATGTTCTGGAGGAATACAAGAGGAACACCCCGCTGGCAGCACAGCTCGATAAAATGTGCGCCCTTCAGCGCCGACTCGGAGAACAGCACGCCGTTGTTGGCGACGATGCCCACCGGATAGCCCAGCCAGTGGGCGAACCCGGTCACCAAGGTGGTGCCGTAGTTGGCCTTGAATTCGTGGAAGCGGCTGCCGTCCACCAGCCGCGCAATCAATGCACGCACGTCGTACGGCTGGCGCACGTCCTGAGGCAGAATGCCGTAGATCTCCGCGGCCGGATAGAGCGGTTCCTCCGGCGGTTGCAGGTCGAGATCGCAGCGCTTGACGGTGTTGACGTGTCGCACCACCTCGCGAGCCAGCTCGAGCGCGTGCTCGTCGTTGTCGGCCAGATGGTCGGTGACGCCCGACACGCGCGAGTGCATTTCAGCGCCTCCCAGGTCTTCGGCACTCGTGTCTTCGCCGATGGCAGCTTTCACAAGGGGAGGGCCCGCCAGGTAAATCGTCCCCTGGCCGCGCACGATGATGTTCTCGTCGCACATGGCGGGCACGTAGGCGCCGCCGGCCGTACACATGCCCATGACCACGGCGATCTGACGCACTCCGGCGGCCGAGAGGCAGGCCTGGTTGTAGAAGATTCGACCGAAGTGGTTTTCGTCGGGAAACACCTCCGCCTGTTTGGGCAGGAACACGCCGCCCGAGTCCACGAGGTACACCGTGGTGAGTCTGTTCTCCAGGGCGATCTGCTGTGCGCGCAGATGCTTGCGAATCGTTTCCGGGAAGTACGTCCCGCCCTTCACGGTGGCGTCGTTGGCCACGATCATGCACTCGCGTCCGCTCACGGAGCCGATACCGGTGACCAGCCCCGCCGATCGGATGTCGCCACCGTGCTGGCCGTGGGCCGCCATGGGCGACAGTTCGAGGAAGGGCGAATCAGGGTCGAGCAGGCGCAGGATGCGTTCACGCGCCAGGAGCTTGCCACGCTCCCTGTGGCGCTTCAGCTCGAGGCTCCCTTCCTCGCCCGAAAGCGAGTCGAGCTTGCCGCGCAGGTCGGCCTGCAGCGCACGATGATGCCGCTGGTTGGCCTGGTAGGATTCGGACTTTGTGTCGATGCGGGTGGAGAGTACGCTCACGGATCTTGAGTTCCTGGCCCCGGGCCCCGGGCGAAAGGATCATCCGCAGGCCGGCCGGAGGAACCTACGGCAGATCGCTCGCCGAGGCAAGGCGGAGTGCGGCCGCTATTTGAACAGGCGAAAGCGAAACCGTCCCGCGGAGGCTCCCTTGGGACGCTCGGGGGGATCCGCGTCGCGATCTCCGAACAGCCCGGTAATAACTGTGAAGGTGGCTCCGGCGATGGGGCGGATGTGGCTGATGCGAAACAGGAGCTCGCCATGGCCGATCGATTCCACCTCCCGCAGTTCGCGGAAGCGGTGGAGTAGCGTAGCGGCGGCCACCAGTCGGAGAAGCCCCGAGATGGCAAAGATGAAGAGCAGCACCGACACGGGTTTCCACACCACGGAGCCGAACGTCAGGTGGTCGGGCAGGCGAGTCGCCAGAAGCGCCCCCGACAGAGACCCAACGAACACAAACACGCCGTTGAGCAGGCCCTGAAACGCGGCGGCGCGGGCGCGCTGTTCGGGTTCGATGGCGTCGAACATGTAGTTGGCCGACGCCAGACTGTATCCGGCCCAGACGAAGCCGCCCCAGAACTGAATGAGAATCAGGTACGCGGGTTGTGCCGACACCAGCCACAACAGCGGCACTGTGGCGATGCCGTAACCGCACACGTTCAGGATCTTCTTGTTTCCGAAGCGATCGGAGAGTTCGCCCCAGTATCGAAACGTGAAGAATTGCGAGATGGCGGAGGCCGCGGTTACCATGGTGAATTGCAGATAGGAGAACTGGAGTTCTCTCAGCATGTAGAGCGAGAAGTACGGACCCGAGAACGCCACGGCCAGGTTGATGGTGGCCGCGAAGAGCGAAAAGCGTGTGAAGCCGGCACGCCCGCGGGCCGCGAGGAAGCCCTGCCAGGTGTCGGCTTCCGGGTGCGCCGGAAGGCGAACGGGCGGGTCGCTGTAGCGGGACAGCCAGAGGGCCGACCAGAATCGCGCAGCGCTCGAACCTACGAAGATGATGGCGAAGCCAATCACGGCGAGGTCGATGCGACGCGTGAATTCGAGCACCAGCCCGGCGACCACGAGGGCCAGGAACGTGTTGATTCCGGTGATGCGATTGCGCCGTCCGAAGAAGCGCCCCCGCATGTCGTCTTTGACCAGGTCCCCGATGAGACTGTTCCACACCGGCGTGATGAAGCCGCCGGCACCGTGATACAACAGGGCGAGCGCGATGAGCGAGAGGATGGCGGCGTGCCCGTGACCCACGACGAACGGAATGAGCGCGAGAGGAATCAACACGAGGGCCTGCAGACCCGCCCCGGTGACGACGAGCCGGCGGCGGCTGCCGGTCTGCTTCATGGCGAGCACTCCGACCCACTGCATGAGGGAGCCGAAGAGTGCCGGAATGGTGGCCAACAGACCGATTTGAAGTGTGCCTGCGCCGAGGAAGATGGCGAAGGGGCCCAGGTAGGTTTCGCCACCCCCGAGCATGAGTGCGTGGCACTGACCGTCTCGGATGGACACGCGCAGCGATGGGTTCTTCGCCCGCCTTTCCACCGGCTCTGTCACGCTCTCCATGCCCCGCTCCTCGAGGTATAGATTCGGAAGAACCGGGGCCCGGGAACAGTACAATCTATGGCTATTGATTCGGCGCCGCGTGCGCGCCGGGCCCGCGGCGGCCGCGGCGCTCAGAATGGAGTTTGGCGGCTCAGTCGTTGAAGAGATCGTCGAAGCGTTTCTTGCGATCGGACCGGGCATCGGAGGTGCCCTTCATCCCGCTGGATCCCTTCATGGCGTCACGCGCCGCGAACCAGTCGCAATAGTTGGCCGTCTCCTTGTTGCCCACTGGAGTGTCGATCTGTTCGCGGCACTGGTACTTGCGCGACGGGTCGAAGTGCCGGCAGCCGCGGCAGGTGCGCAGATCGGCGCCGCACTCGGGGCACTGATCCGAGCGCACGATGCGGTCGACCAGCCCGGTGGGCCGGCCGCACTGCCAGCAGAGTAGTCCGTCCTGGGGAGTAGCCATTTGTTCCCGGCCCCTAAAAAACCGGATGATCAAGCCCGCTCCAAGCAAAGAGAGCTGAAAAGCTCGATCATCCGATGATTGTGCTGCAAGGACTTACGACCCGCCACTCGATCGCTTCGTGAAGCGGCAGGGGGCCAACTCCTCGATAGGCCGTCCCGCCGCTCACACGATTGTTTACAGTACAGCTTCTCCTTTGTACCGGCCGCTCCCCGTCGGCACCGATCTGGATCCTAGTTGGTCGAGGATTGCGTGGTCTCGACGGTCATCAGGTTATTGACTCGCGTTACGCCATGGATGTCGGCCACGCGCTTGGTCGCCCCATCGATTTCGGATTGATTCGTCGCCACGCCGCTCAGGGTGACTACGCCCTTGGAGGTCGACACCTTCGTGTCGAAGGGCTTCGACCCGTGATAATACAGCTCAGACATCCTCACCTGGGCCGTGATGGAGGCGTCATCCAGCGTGTCGCCCGACGTCTGGCTTGACGTGGGACCCGTCGTGGTCACGGTCATTTTGTTGTCAACGCCTGTGACTCCGGAGACATCATTGGCGTAATCTTCCGCAAGCTGCTTCTGAGTTTCGCTGGAGGCGTTTCCGCGCAGCGTCACCGTGCCATTCGTGACCAACACGTCCGTTCTGGCAGCGCTCGTGCTGCGATGAAATCCAAGGTTGCCCTGCACTCGTTCACGAAGCTCCGCGTCCGACCCGGCGCCGGCGGGCGTGCCTGTGACCGTGAGTTGATTGTTCACGCTCTTGACCCCGGGCAGACCCATCACGGTGTGCTCGGCCAGCGTCCTGTGCGATTCCTGGGAGACGGTGCCCTCCAACGTGACGGCACCCTCCTCAGATTGGATCTTGATCTTATCGCTCTTGAGGTAGGTCTTGAACACATACGACTTCTTGACGGACTGTTCAATGCTCTGATCCGCCTGCGAAGCGCTCAGAGGAGCGTGGCTTGCAAGCAGGAACACGGCCGCCGCGACCAGCGACAGGGTGATCCTTGATTCAATTCTCATGGTGGTTCTCTCCTTGGTGGTTCTTGGTTGCCCAGGAGCAGCGGCGAATCCATCGCGCGCGAGTCCCTGGAGTGTTATGAAGCGGTACAAACGAATATCCTAAGGACTCTTGAGCCCGCCGACTCAGCCACCGGCATCGGTTCGGCCGGCTGGACGTGACCGCTCCGGAACATGGAGGGCACGATGTGCGGTCTCTCCTGCGCCTTGAGTACGCGGGGCACCACCAGCCTCCAGAGGATCCCCAACGGAATGACCAGACATTTCCTCATAGACAGCGTCCCAGGGCAGGAGGACGCAAAGTCTCAACAGTGCGTCGGCTGCCTGCCTAGGCACGGTCACCGACGGTCTGACGTGACGGGCCCGAGGCATGCCCCGAACCGTTGTTGAACCGCCTGGTCAGGATCTCCTGCAGCCAGTGGTGGCTGCGTTCGAAGGGTTTCGACGGGTCCCAGGTCCTGTGGGCCTCGGCCATAGCCTCGCGCATCAGGGTGACCGCGGTGCGCTCATCCTGGGTCAAGGACATTGCAATCTGCAGAAAGTCGTCTACGCCTCGTGGAAGACTGTCCTGGCCGGCCAACCCGTTCCCATGTTCGTTTCTCACAATTCTCCTCACCTTCCATGTGGCACGTCGAAGCGGGCCTCATCCGGATCCGGTGGAATCACCTGGAAAGTGCATTCCAGATGTTCCACCGGTTCCCGCGACGAGGAGTGTCTGTGTCCCGTGTGCAGATACATCGCTCCGAATCGCTGCGGCAATCCGTCGGAGGATGGGAAAAGGATCTAGTTCTGTGGATGGGTAGAGTCGATCCTGCACTGCATCGAGCCCACCCCCTCCGCGGCCTACTCCCTGCGCAATCGTCCAATCAGGAAACCGGAGAGGAGCGCTGCGGCCGCCACACCGCCAATATAGGGCCACGGATTCGTGTGTACGCTTTCGTCCACATCGTGTGCGATTTCCATCGCTCTTTGTTTGCCGGCCTCGAACCGCCGAAACGCCCCATTGTGTCTCGATTCAGCGAACGTGCTCATCACCGCTGAAAGGTCGGTGTACTTGTGGCTCATCGCAGTTTGAAGCTCGGTCCTGTTATCGCGGGCCGCCTCGTTCAGAAGTGCAAGCGCGTCGTGGATTTCTTTGTCTTCAACTCGGTGCATGGTCGTCCCTTCCATTCTTTGTGTGGGCGGCGACAGACGGTCTGTTCTGCGCCCCCTGTTGATCCAGTCAAGGTGCGACGGCGACCCACTTTGGAGGTGGGTCGCCCGTCACGTTTCCTAAGGTCTAGCTTTCACAGTCATCGTCGACATCGTCGTCATGATCATGACCGCCGTCAGCATCGCCGCAGCGCTGTTTGTGGATCTGAATGTTGCCGCCGCGGAGTGTGCCTTCTGCAAGCAGATCCTCCCCCACGACGATGGAGAACCAGTCGCTCGAGCCGGGCTCCCCTGCGTCCCTCACGGTCACCGTAAAACTGGCGGGCGTCTTGTTGATCATGCCGGTGCCGGTAAACGTGGCGGTCTGGCCGTCGACCATGAGTGAAGTGAACGCATGGATCTTGATCTTCTTTTTGTCGGCGTGATTCCTGTAGGTGAGGTTGCCTTTGACTTCGCCATCCTGGGTGTGTTGCACCACGAAGCCGAAGTTGGCGCGTGAGCCGCACACATCAATGAACCCGCCCCCTGTCACTTTGTCCCTGCAGGGACCGTCCGACACGGGGCCGCATCCCGCGGCCGAGACGGTGTCGGTATCCATGGTCACAGCGGCCGTGCGCGCCAGGGCTCGGCCGGACAAATGTACTCCGGTCGTCAGGGTGATACTCTCCTGCGCGAGGATCTGTCCGATGAACACGGTTCCGGTGCCGAGGGTCGCGGAACTTCCGACCTGCCAGAACACGTTGCACTCTCGATCTGTGTTGAGCATCACCACCGCCGAGCTGGATGCGGTCGTGAGCGTACTCGCAATCTGGAACACGAACATGGCGTCGGAGTGTCCCTCCGCGTCGAGATACAACGTTCCGGTCAGTTGGGCCGAAGACGCAAAGCAATAGACTCCCGGTGCCAAGGTCATTCCACCCAGGTCCTGGTCCGTCAAGTCTGTGCCACAGGGCAGGTCCGCCAGTGCCTGGTAGCCCGTGGTCAGGTCGAGTTGTGCTTGAGCTGCCACGCTGTCCGCGGCGTGTATGTCTCCGTCCACAGTGCCCGGAGGGAAGCCCGTGACTGCGGTCCCTGGACTGACCCCCAGGTCGCCGGTGACGAGGGTGAGGCCGGTATTGGTCACGGTCGAGCCGCCCAACACGGCGAACTGTGCCGCCGTGCCCAGCCATGCCAGTTCAGTGGATGGTGCTTCGCCATCGCCCGAACGCCCGGTGAACGGAGGCCGGGTGGATGGGTCGGACCCCGAGTTTCGGGACGATTTAGTTTGGGAGGCGGTCGAGGGATTGGTTCCCAGGTCCTGTTGCTGTGAGCAACCCATCCCGAATACAGTGATGCACGACAGCAAGACAAGCGCAAGGAAGCCCTGTGCTCGGACGGGCTTCGAAAACAATGTGTACATGATTAACTCCCCTTGGTCATTGGATTAGGTTTCAGGGTGCTGCACGAGCCTGTAAGAACGCCACCACGCCGGCGACCGGCCGGATCCGCTTCGGTCCTGTGATTTGGGTCCGCCGGCAGCCAGAATGCGGTTTCAGGCAGCCTTCGGCTATGGTACGACACCTCTGAGTGTGAATTTCCGACACCCTTGCAACTAAATCGCCATCCAAGGCGGCGACAATCCATCGAAGGATGGAAATGAGATCTAGTCCGGCGGAAGCATGAACCTATGGATCCCTGAAACGTGAATAGAACCGATGCGGGCAGAAAGGGCGCCGTAGCGGGTCGCTGGGTGGGCCGGTAGTGAGACAAAGCCGGCGAAGGGAATCGAACCCCCAACCTGCTGATTACAAATCAGCTGCTCTACCATTGAGCCACGCCGGCCTGTGTTCGGCACCAGAGTACGGCCGGGAGTGTCCTCAGTCAATCGCTACCGACGGGGTTCGCGGGCTCCGGGATTGGGCATTGAAGGAACCTGTTCGGGCGTTATATTGATGTCGCCCCGCGTCGAATGTGACGTTCGGAATGCCGACTTGAAAATCTCCCCCTTCGCCTTTGCCCTCGCCCTGCTCACAGGATTAGCGACCACGGCGCACGCCCAGTACGTTCGTGAGTACACCCCCTATACCGTGGTCGCAGGGGACACGCTGACCTGGCCTTTCTGGGGCGGCATCAACGATCCCAAGCCGTCCCTCGAAGATCTGGACGGCGATGGACTTACCGACCTGTTCATCGGCGAATTCAAGGGGAAACTCTCGTACCTGAAAAACGTGGGATCCTCCGGCGTGCCCCAGTGGCAGCCCGTCACGCAGCGCCTGGGCGGGGTGGATGTGGGCAGCTGGCATACCTTCGCCGACATCGACGACGACGGCGACCTGGATCTGTTCG
>Ga0105347_1001021_pt1 | contig 12479 bp, 9 predicted proteins | sample EasRivMeERMLT890_FD_89677 | JGI IMG/M metagenome (GOLD analysis project Ga0105347, IMG submission 89677) | Soil microbial communities from meander-bound floodplain in the East River, Colorado, USA - East River MetaG ERMLT890 | ecosystem: Environmental > Terrestrial > Soil > Floodplain | place... | reverse complement strand
TTTGGAGCATCGTCATCACCATGGCGGCGGTGACGATGTGCCACTGATAGACGTGACCGAGCCAGATGCCGAAGACGGTGATCGACACCTTGGCCGCTTGAAGGGCGTACACCCACGCCGAGGCCGTGGTCGAGCCCTGCCGGCTGAAGATTTTCGGTTCGTTGTTGCCGCCGGCGACGCGGACGAGTTCGGGAGTCAACGCCTTGGTCGCCGGGTCCTGCACCAGCACGGTCACGGTGCTCGGCGTGAACCGAGGAATGCCGGCGACCGTTTGCGGCTGCAGCGTCTCGTAGATCCGTAGATCGATCACGTACAGCAAGCCGGCGTTCGCCGCTGCATCCAGCGCCGCGGTCCAGGCAGTACCGAAGAGAGGCCGCCACGTTCCCAGGTCGGAGCTTGGAACTCTCCTGAGCAGAATCTGGTTAAAGGTCGTGGCGTTGCGCGCGATGGTGGGAAAGAAGGCCGCGGTCGCCTTGTCAGGTTGCGCCACGTCCACGCTCGCCGCCCACTCCTCGAGATGCGGCAGGCCCGACGTGTAGACATCGGGAAACGTGGTCCAGCCGATCGACCACTGCTTGGGATCGTCGAGCGCGAGCTTGGTGAGTTCGTCGCCGCCGCCTACGGCGGCCAGGGCCAGTGCATCCTGCGGCTGTTTCAGTTGTCGGACGAGGCCGGAGACGATCTCCGACGGATCACGGGCCAGGAAGGCCTGCGACGCCTCGCGCGCAGCGGCCGCCTTCTTGTCCCCCGCCCCGCTGCCGTAAAGGAAGTTATAGGCGCGGGCGGTCGAGCCGCCGATCGTGAACACCTTAGAGAGGCCGTGGAGGGCCTGCTCGCGCTGCTTGACTCGGATCACGAGTCTCGACACGGTGTCCGCCATACCGCGAACGTCTACGGGCATCGCCGGTACGTCCTTGAGCCCGAGCTCGCGCAGGGGCAGCTGGAGCATCGGCGATGACTGCCCGCCTGACTCGCTTCCGGCTGCGCTTTGAGTAGCCACCGTGGTGTCTCCTAGCTGCGCGGCTGATGTGCTCCCGGCTGCGGTTTGAGTGGTCATGGTGGTGTCTCCTTCTCGTTTCGTAGGTCTTCGCTCATGCGCCGGCAGTGACCGGCGCGACGCGTGACGAGTTGGTTGCGTCGGCGTGGGCGGCTCGTGCTTCTTCTGGCGCGGGCATGAGCACGGCACGCCCGACCAGACGTCCGTGCTCGAAATCGTCGTACGCCTGCTTCGCCGCGCTGAGTGGATAGCGATCGACGAGGACCTTGAGCCGACCCAGAGCTGCCATCTCTACGACCTCCATCAACGCGATGCTGCCGCCGTTCAGGCTCGTGACTAGCTGCGCGCCTGGGGGTACTTTGAAGAAGTCGAACGGAATGGAGCCCCCACCCGCGCCGACCATGGCGAGACGACCCCGCCACGACAGTGCGGCGACCGCTGTGGCGAGGGTCGCGTTCACTCCGACGCAGTCAAGGACGAATACCGCCCCGATTCCCCCGGTGAGCTCGCGAATGTGGTCCGCCGCGTCAGGACCACTCGAGACGGCCTCGTCTGCGCCGAACTCGCGAGCGAGCTTCAGTCTGGCCTCGCTCGAATCGACGGCGACGACACGAGCGCCCGTCAACTGACGGAGGAATTGAACTGCGTAGAGCCCCAAACCGCCGACGCCGATCACGACTGCAGTACTGCCCGGCCAGATCAAAGGAAGTGCCGGCTTAATGGCGGTGTAGGTGGTGATGCCGGCATCCGTCAGCGGCGCGGCCTGGACCGGGTCGAGATCGCCGATCGGAACGAGAAACCTCGCGTCGGGAACGAGGACATATGGCGCATGTCCGCCGTCGTAACCGACGCCGGGAGCGCGAATGGTGTTCTGATGGAGGCAATGGTTCTCGTCGCCGGACCGGCACAAGTGACAGCGGCCGCAGCTTGCCCACGACGGGTTGACCGCGACTGCGTCGCCAAGCCGGAACTTCGTCCCACCGGTCCCTACCTCTTCGATCCAGCCAGCGATCTCATGCCCGAGAGTGAAGGGCGGCGGCTCATTCTTCCAATAGCTTCGGTCGCGAGATATAACCGTGAAATCGGTGTGGCATAGGCCGGAGCCGGCGATTCTGACGACTACTTGGCCAGGTCCGGCGTGCGGCTCGGGCACCTCCTGAAACTCTGGTGGTGCCTTCGCTTCGACAAGTCGGTACGCGAGCATTGTTCGCTCCTTTCGACCTCGGCGAGAACGCCGGTCGCCATCTGGCATTGCAGCGGCTGGAGCCCATGATGGGTCTTGCGCCTATGACGGTGACGGTCGCGTCAGCGCGCCGCAGCGTTCGGGCCGCGACCAGACCACCGAAGCCACAGCCCACGATTACGACGCGATGCTGCCGTGACGCAGGATCCCTGTGATCTGCCAGAGGGGATCGTATGAGGCTACGAAGGAAGATCAGCGCTTTCACGGGACCTCTACACACGGGCGATTGCACCACGCGCGTGAGGTCGGATCTATTAGACGATGGTATTCCCGATACTTTGGTATCGGTTGCGCATTCCCAGCTGCTTCGTCGTCTTCGTCGTCGGGACCGACGCGAACTCGAGGGAAGAGGGACTTAACGATGACAGCGCTCGACGGCGCGGGCGGGACGTCCTAAGGGACGCTGACGAGGTCGATGTCCATGCCGTAACGACTCCTAATCACGCCTCGGGAATGACGGACTGCACGGTGGCCGTATTCTGGGCGCGCACAGTGAACTGGAAGACGGCCCCTCGGGGAGTGTTCGGCGAGACCCACAATAGGCCATCGTGCGCCTGGATGATCGCACGGCAAATAGACAGACCCATCCCCATACCATCTGATTTGGTGGTGAAGAGCGGGCTGAATATCCGATCGATGTCGTGCGAGTGAATTCCCGTCCCCGTATCCGCAACCGACACGATTACGGAGTTGCCTTCATGCGTGTCCGATCTCACGCAGAGAACTCTCGGTTCATCCTCAGTCGCCATGGCATGGATGGCGTTCGTGATCAGGTTAAGAAGCACCTGCTGCAGTTGGACTCGATCTCCCTGGACTTCCAGCAGCTGTGTGCTTGGCTGGACCTGGACCTTGATCCGGTGTTTATGCAAATCACCTCGTTCCAGGACAAGTGCGTCCCTGATAAGTTCGTTGACGTCCAGCGAGGTTCTCGTTCTGGGATCACTTCTAAAGATCGCGCGAACGCTTCCAACGACGTCGCCCGCGCGGTGGCCGTCGGCGACGATGCGTCTGAAGGTCTCCTTGGCTCTGTCGACACTGGGCATCGAGCGATCCAGAAAGCGAAGCCCCGCCTCGGCACTGGCTATCATCGCTGTCAATGGCTGTCTGACCTCGTGCGCGATCGTCGCCGCGACAGCGTCTCCGGTCATGAGTCGTGCCTCGCGCTCACGACGCTGAGCGAGGACCGCGTCGAGCAGCTTTGCGTAAATCGCCTGAATTTCGTACAGCAGAACGGTCAGGACGAGCGTACTGGATAAGAACCCGACGACCCGCACGGCATACCAGCCGATGCTGAATCGGAACGGCGTCGGATAGTAGCTCAGTGGTATCTCGATCGTGTACAGGCACATCACCACCATCAACCACAGATCGAGCAGGGAGCGCCCCCGAATCCACAAGACGACGAGAGCTGACAGACTCAGCAAGGCGACGGGTGCCCCAGCATAGGGCCACAGCGAGCTCAGATGGAGGGAATCGAGAACCACGCGGGGCAACAGCGCTTCGCCCGCTACGCAAATGAATGCGACGGCCGCGACCAGGCCCGCGGTCAGAGCGACACTCAGAGCGATCGCCGAACGTGTCGAGCGCCGCCAGGCCCGTTTGTCGGTGTCCGTATCCTTCGACAAGGCATAGCCGATCGCGAACAGAGGAAGGCCCGCATGCTGGGAGAAGTACAGCCACGACGTGGTCTGCAAACCGCCAATGAGTCCAACGTTCGGCGCAAACACCCCAGGAAACGCCAGGATCCAAGGAATGAGGATGAGCGCTGTGAAAAGATATCCACTCGCAATGACGAGGATGGCGCGCGAGCGCAGAATCGAAAACTGGGCAAAGAGCAGAATCGCCGTGATCGAGTCGCAGACGAACATCGCGGTTGCATACGCCGGGACGAATGCTGCGACCGGCTTGGTCTGGATGCTCCCAAGCGGCCCGGCGGCGATCAGAACGAAGCCGGTCACCAGTCCGAGTACGACGGCAAGAGCCAGCCGTTTCTGCGCCGCTCCTGGCGACACGGCCGAGAGGATCAGGTGCTCTTCGTCCGAGACGATGGCGGCTGTCTTCAGCATCCGCGCGACTCCAGCAAGACTGGATGATACGCCCGAAGCTACGCCGTCGATGTCGCTTCCAGTTCAATCGCCCTCGACCCCGGCCATGCCGCGAGGACTCTTACCGTCGGCACCTCACGAACTGGGTCGCTGGCGCGGAGTCAGCGGCCCTCGTACTTAATCGAGGTCGTCACAATGTCGTATGCTAGCCCGATCGTGTTCGTCGTCGACGACGACGTCTCGGTGCGAGAATCGTTAGAATTGCTGATCGAGTCCGCTGGTTGGCAGGCGCAGACATTCGCGTCCGCGCAGGAGTTCCTGACTCATTCACCGGACCAGGCCGGTCCGAGTTGTCTGGTCCTTGACGTCAATCCCGACTTCACTGGCCTCGAGCTCCAACAGTCGCTCGCTCTCGACCGGCGTGACATACCGGTCATCCTCATCTCGGGCAACGATGTTGGGGAGGCAACGGTCCGCGCGATGAAAGCAGGAGCGGTGGCGTTCTTGATGAAGCCTCTCGACGCCGATGCGCTGTTGCGTGCTATCGAGCATGCCATTGGACGTAGCCGTGCTACGCGTGGTCGCGAAGGGGAGTGAAGCCCGCTGATACAGACCCGGATTCCAACGTGATCACCCCTTGATGAACGCCAGCAGGTCAGGGTTGACGATCTCGGCGTGGGTCGTGCACATCCCGTGCGGAAACTTCTCGTACACCTTGAGCGTGCTCGTCTTCAGGAGCTTCGCTGAAAGCAGTGCGGAATCGGCGATCGGAACGATTTGATCGTCATCCCCGTGCATGACGAGCGTCGGAACCTCGATTACCTTGAGATCCTCGGTGAAGTCGGTTTCCGAGAACGCCTTGATGCCGTCGTAATGGGCCTTGGCAGCGCCCATCATGCCCTGACGCCACCAGTTGTCGATGACGGCTTCCGAGACCTTCGCCCCCGGTCGGTTGTACCCATAGAACGGACCGCCTGCAAACTCCCGGTAGAACTGGGCACGATTGGCCGCGAGCTGTTGCCGGAGACCGTCGAATACCTCGAGGGGCAGGCCGCCCGGGTTGGCTGATGTCTTCACCATGATCGGCGGGACAGCGCCAATCAGTACCAGCTTGGCGACGCGACCTTTGCCGTGCCGCGCGACATAGTGCGCCGCCTCGCCGCCTCCGGTCGAATGGCCGATGTGTACGGCATTCCGTAGATCGAGATGTGTGACCACTGCGGCGACATCCTCCGCGTAGTGCTCCATGTCGTGGCGGTCGCCCACCTGGCTCGATCGTCCGTGGCCACGGCGGTCATGCGCAATGACTCGGTACCCCTTCTCGAGGAAGTAGAGCAGCTGCGTATCCCAATCGTCGCCGCTCAATGGCCAGCCATGATGGAAGACGATGGGCTGCGCGCTCTGTGGACCCCAGTCTTTGTAGAAGATCGTCGTCCCGTCCTTCGTGGTAATCGTCGCCATCACGCTCTCCCGAGTCTCCTCGCAGTTCAATCGATGCGAAGAGTTCGCTCTTTCAAGTAGTACTGGCCCAGGTATACCGTCGGATCAGTACGCCGCAGAAGACGCGTCCGACGTGAGAAATGCCGCCGCTTGTCTGGTGAAGGAATCGTGAAACTGGAAAAGGGACCCGTGGCCGGAGTCCGGGTACGCGAGCAGTACGGCGTTCGGAAGGTTCTCCGCCAGCCGATAGGAGTTCGAGATGGGAATCATCTCGTCGTAGATGCCGTTGACGACGAGCGCCGGCTGGTGGATGCCCTTGAGATCGGCGAAGCGCGTTCCGGGAGATTGCTCCCATTCTCGGAATGCCGCCATCTGTGCGGCGACGACGTCCGGCCCGGATGCGGGATCGAGATCCTCGGTTCGTCGTGCCAGTCTCTCAATGAACGCGCCGCCGGCATCCTGGCTCGACGCAGTGGGCGCGAAAAAAATCTTCTGCAACACGGTGTATCCCTTGAGGGTCGGATCACCGAGGTGCCGAGCCAGACTCGGTTTCTCCAGGCGCATGATGTCTTCACCGCCGCGCGGCGCGGTGCCGACCAGAATCATCCGATGGATGCTCGAGGGACGGTCGAGTGCCATCTGCTGCGCGACCATTCCGCCCAAGGAGAATCCGAGCACATCGCAGCTCACCACGCACAAGCCGTCCAGGAAGTTCAAGGCATGTGCCGCCATTCCGGCGATCGTAGTCGGCACCTTGCCGCTCGACCGTCCAACTCCAGCGCTGTCGAATAGAATAACTTCCCGCCCGTCGCCAAGCGGATCCGTTACGGCGGGATCCCAGTTGTCCAACGTGCCGGTGAAATGTTGCAGACAAAGCAATGGCCGTCGGAATCCGCCGCCAATTCGGCGGTACGCGTAGGTTTCGTCCTTCAGACGGAGGAACTCGGTCGGGGCAGTGGTGGCGCTGGCTGTTGTTGCGGTCGACATTCCAGATCTCCCTAGGAGCTAGGCTCGGACCGAAGGCCGAGGCGAGCGGCCATTGTCACTAGATCCGGCAATGAATCTGCCTGCATCTTGCGCATCACCTGCCCCCGATGCGCCTTCACGGTGATCTCGCTGATGCCGAGTTCGCCGCCGACTTGTTTGTTCAACTTGCCGGACACGACCAGCGCCATCACCTCGCGTTCGCGTGGCGTTAATGACAGGTAGCGATCATTCAACGCTCGCATTGCGGCGTTCAAGTGCACTGCGGTACTGCTGCGCTCGAGGGCACCACGAATGGCGTCTACGAGCACATCGTGTTTCAGGGGCTTCGTCAGGAACTCGACGGCTCCCGCCTTCATCGCCTGAACGGTCATGGGTATATCGCCGTGGCCGGTGATGAAGATGATTGGCATGTCAGTGCGCTCCGCGAGCTGCCGCTGCAACTCGAGGCCGTTGAGGCCCGGTAGGCTGACATCAAGCAGCAGACAACACGGAACACGCACGCGCGGTCGTGACAGGAAGTCCTGTCCGGAGGAAAACGTCTCGGCGCGCCAGCCTGCACTCTTGATCAGCAGCTCGAGCGATTCGCGCACGGAGACGTCGTCGTCGACGACGAAGACAATCGACGTGCAGTCGGGCATGGTGACGGTCTCGGTTGAATGGGAACCGATCGCCCAACTGCCAGTATATGGCGCGCCTTTCCTGGTTCGCGTGCCCGGCATGGACATGTCTAGCTCATCCGAAGGGCCGCGTTGAGCGCATCGAGAAGGGCCGTTTCGCTGAACGGCTTGAACAGGCACTCAACGGCGCCATCCGCAAGGACGCGGCTCCGGATCGCCTTGTCACCGCTGGCCGTGATGAAGACGATCGGGATCTTCTGTCGACGAATTGCCAACTCACGCTGAAGATCTGGACCAGACATTCCGGGCATCGCGACATCGAGGATCAGACACTTCGTCTGATCGACGAATTCCGAGGTCAAAAACGCTTCGGCTGACGAGAACGCCTCGGCGGCAAATCCGAACTGCCGCACCATGTCGGGAAGCGACTCACGCACGGACTCGTCGTCATCGACGATCGACACCAGTGAACGCGTGATCATCAGGCGGTCCTTAGCCGTGCATGTTCGTTATGCGCATGACGCGCAACTATTCCCCAGGTGGCCACAGACTCCTCCAATCGCGTTGGAACCGTCCATTAGACTTTGGTATTGGTCCTCCTGCCGGCCGCGCGCGCCCGCATATCAGGAGGCCGAGGCCTGTGGCAAGCCTGCGGGAGTCTGGGCGGCGGCCGGAATGGAGAACGAGAAGGTCGCGCCTGGGCCGTCGTTCGGTTCTGCCCACAGGCGCCCGTGATGTTTCTCGATGATGGAGCGGCTCACCGAAAGCCCGATGCCCATGCCCTCGACCTTCGTCGTGTAGAACGCATCGAACAGTTTGGTCATGCTCTGAACATCGAGCCCCACGCCAGCGTCGCGGACGCTCACGCGGACGCGATCGTCGCCATCCGGTGCCGTTCGGATCACCAATTGCCGCGGGCGATCCTGAACAGTCAACATCGCGTCCGATGCGTTACGAAGCAGGTTCAGAACCACTTGCTGGAGCTGGATGCGGTCGCCCGTGATCGTAGGAAGATCATCGGCGAACTCGGATTGAAGCACGATCCGATTTCTCTGAAGGTCGCTCATTGAAAGCGTGACGACCTCTCGCGTGACGTCGTTCATGTCGAGCGGCTCGAGTGTGAACTCCCTCTTGCTGAACAATGCGCGTAAACGCGTGATCACGTCCGACGCCCGGTTACCGTCGCGCAAGGTGCGCCTCGCGGTTTCGCGGGCACCATCCACATCCGGCGGATCGTTTGCCAGCATCCGCAGACAGGTGCCAGCGTTGGTAATGATGCCGGAAAGCGGCTGGTTCACCTCATGAGCGATCGAAGCGGTCAATGCGCTCACCGTCGTGACTCGCGCGACATGGGTGAGCTCGGAACGAGCCCGGTCCAGTGCCTCCTCTGCCTCCTTGCTCTCAGTCACGTCCTGGAGGGCGCCGACGAACAGGGGCCGACCGGCAACACGCTCGACGACGTGGGCGACGCCGCGCACATGTTTCACCGCGCCTCGGGCGGTGACGATGCGGAACGCGAACATGACGTTCTCGCCGGTCATGCCGCGTGCGATCACCGATTCGAACGAGGGCAGGTCGTCAGGGTGGATGATGTCTCGGATCCTCCGTACCGAGACCTTGGATCCTGGTTCGAATTCGAAGATGCGAAAGGCTTCCCCCGACCAGTTGTGATCGTCGCCCACCAAGTCTGTGATGAAGCTGCCCGTGTGGCTGAGCCGCTGGGCATCGGCGAAACTGTCGTAGGCGCGTCTCAGCTCCACCTCCGCCCGCTTTCGGTCTTCAATGTCGATCACCAAACCATACCAATTGGCGATCCGACCTTCGGTGTCATGGAGCGGCTCTCCGACGGACTGAATCCACCGATACTGACCGTCCGCCCGACGGAGCTGGTACTCATCGCCGTAAGAAGATCCCGTTGTGGCCGAATGCAGCCACCGTCGCACAGTAGCGTCGCGATGATCGGGATGGACGAGTTCGAGCCACCGATCGCCAGCTAAGCTCTCCGCGGTGTGGCCGAGATATTCGACAGCCCTCCGGTTCAAGTAGTCCAGCTCGCCCTCGGGAGTACCACGCCACACGAGTGCCGGGATCGTTTCGACCAGGAGACGAAACTGACGCTCGCTCTTACGAAGTGCGTCTTCCGCGCGCTTTCGATCCTCGATGTCAGTATTGACCCCGTACCACTTGACGACGGTACCCGCCTCATCGCGCAGCGGATTCGTTCGGAAGAGGAACCACCGGTAGTTGCCGTCGTGTCGACGTAATCGCGCTTCGGCTTCTCCGGGCGCTTCAGAAGCCATGATGCGCTGCCACGTCGCTGACAGGTCGTTCAGGTCATCTGGATGGACGGCCGCCGTCCACCCCCACCCGCTCGCCTGTTCCGCCGATAGCCCGATGAAGCTCAGATAGTGCTGGTTAAAGAACTCGGCGCTTCCATCGGGCCTCGCCGACCAGGCCAGCGCTGGAATCGTATCGATGATCAGTTTGAGACTGCGTTCGCTCGCGCGGAGGGCGTCCTCGGCGCGTTTGCGCTCGTCGATGTCGATCAGGACCACATACCAACGAGCGATACGCCCGTCGGTATCGCGTAAAGGAAGCCCACGGACCTGACACCAGCGGTAGATGCCATCGAACCGCCGAATGCGTGCCTCGAAGTCGTAGGGATCGCCTGCCGCGATCGACATCGTAAACACCTGGCCGACACGAGGCAGATCGTCCGAATGAACCGTCCCATTCGTGCCCCACTGCCTCATCGCCTCCAGCGGCTGCCCGCAGTACTCGACGAGTTCGTGGTTGACGACGTCGACGTCGCCAGCCGCCGTCAGGATGGCGACCAGACCAGGAATTGTGTCCACCATCGCGCGCGACTCGCGCTCGTGTTCGCGGACCGTTTGCTCCGCGCGCTTGCGCTCGGTCAAGTCGACGACGAACGCTACGCCTTCGTCAGGAGTTCCATAGAAGAGCGTGCCGCCGGTCAGCACTGGTACGCGGCTGCCGTCCCTCCTGAGCAACTCCCGCTCCTGTGCTTGGGCGGCTCCGCCTTCCTTCAGTTCTTCCGTGACGCGTGCGTCGCGCTCACGCCATTCCGGCAGGGTGAAGTCGGTCCAGCGCAAACGGCCCGAGACCAGGTCCTCACGGCTGTACCCGATGATGCGAAGAAACTCCGCGTTGGCCTCGAAGACCCGACCGTCGGTATGCCAAGTGAAGATGCCGATGATGTTGGCATCGACCAGCCTCCGGACCTTGACCTCGCGTTCGCGGACATCGCGATACAAGCGCGCATTCTCCAGCGAAATGGCCGCCTCGGTGGCGAGCAGCTCCAGAAGCGCCATCCTGGCAGCGGTCAGGGCGCCGGACCTCACTCTGTTCTCGAGGTAGATCACTCCGACCAGCTGGGTCTGCTTGAGCAGCGGCAGGCAGACCACAGAACGTACCAGGTGCCGGCGGATGTACTCATCGTCTGAGAAGGCGGTCGCTCCCGAGGCCTCCTGAAGCAGAACGCTTTCTCTCGTTCGGAGCACGTTGTGGAAAACGGACTCCGGCAGATCCGCGGAGGTGATACTGGCTTGCCGCAGCTCGACTAGCGTCCCATCGCTGCGGCTCTTGGCTTCTGCATTGATTCGATACGTATCGCCGCTCGGAAGAATCAGGAGACCTCGGTCCGCACCCGCGTGCTCAAGGCTCAGACGCAAGATCGTGGCGATCAACTTCTCGAGGTCGGTCTCGCCTGACACCGCTCGCGAGACCTTGATTACGGTAGCCAGATCGAGGTGCTCGACAAGTGTCATGCGATCAGCCCCTCCCCGACCAGGTCCTCAATGAACTAGTCGGCGAAGAACGACGCGCCGGCGGTCTTCTCGTGCACCGGTTCATCACAGGGACGATTATGTATATCGCCGACGGACAGCACAACCGACCGCTGATATGGGCAAGCCGAAACATTTGCGTCGGCGGGATTCCCTAGTTCGGAGTAAGCCTCCATGTGTATCGACCGTCTAATCTAAACGGCCGACCGCCTCCACCCTGCGCCGCAGGAGTGATCGTTCCCTGTAACGTCGGCTGGCACGCTACGCTGCGCTAGAATCGAAAACCGTCAACTCGCGAAACAGGCCGATCTGGCGACCGATTCTGTCCGGTCGGTCCAACAGCCGTGTGGTGACAGGGCCACGTCGCGGAGACAAACCGCGTGCAGCTCAGCCTGGGAGATCCTCCGGGCGCTTTGCGGCGCGCTGGCCGTGCAGCAGGCCAGTGGACTGGCCGACTTCGATGAGATAGCCGTCTGGGTCTCGCATGTAGCAGCGGATTTCCGCTCCCCGGTCGATCGGCGGCGTCACGAACTCCGCCCCTTTCGCCTTCCACTCCTCGTAGCAGGCTTGGATGTCGGCGACTCGCAAATTCATGAACATTGAGGTCGTGTTGCCGGGCTGGTAATCGACGACCGAGATATCCGGTTTGTCCGGAGTGGGTGGTCCGCCGGGGTTCATGATGATCCACGAATTCGACAGCTTCACCATGCAAGGGTTCTCGTCCAGGACGACGGTGCCGCCCAGGACGCGCGAATAGAAGTCACGGGATCTCGCCACCTTGCGGACGGTGATGAACAACGTCACAAGAATGCCTTCGTTGGGCAAAGGGAGATTGGCGAAGTCGATACCTGGCACAGGCCCTGCCATGAAATGCTCCTTGGCTCGCCAGTACGCGACTTATCAGGAAAGTATGGACTTCGTGCTGACGGAGAGCCGCGGTGGATGATACAACGCGGTATGCGGAGGAGAAAATGCGCAGTCCGATCGGCTTCACCAGAAGGGTTGTTCAGAGTCGGTCTCCGTGCGTTCGGACGACTCGTCTCTTGAGCTCGCCATCCGAGTCTGTATATGCCCACGAATGCTGATCAAGTCTGGGCGGCCCTCGCGCTGGGCGCAGTGCCATCCGTCGGGCTGCTGGTCGGCGCGATCGCCGGATCATTCTCCCGTCTCCCGCACCAACGTATCGCGATGGCGATGTCGGTCGGGGCGGGGCTGCTGCTCGCCGGTGTGTCACTCAAAGTGGCCGCGGATGCGATCCGGATGGCCGGGCCAATGGCAGCGGCGCTGTCACTGCTGCTTGGGGCAGCCGTGTTCAGCGCGAGCAACGCGCTTCTCGCGCGGTTC
>Ga0105347_1001018_pt1 | contig 12523 bp, 11 predicted proteins | sample EasRivMeERMLT890_FD_89677 | JGI IMG/M metagenome (GOLD analysis project Ga0105347, IMG submission 89677) | Soil microbial communities from meander-bound floodplain in the East River, Colorado, USA - East River MetaG ERMLT890 | ecosystem: Environmental > Terrestrial > Soil > Floodplain | place... | reverse complement strand
TGCCAGCCGAGCACGTGGGCAATGCGCTCGATGACCAGTCGCGTGGCCTCTCCGGGGCTCGGTGAGCCGGCGAGCGTCCGCGCGGTCACGTGCTCCAGCTCGGCGGCGGTGAGGGGACCGCGATCGGCGTAATTGCGACCGGTGACGGGACCGGCGTAGGCCGCGTCGAACCTCCGATCAAAGGGAGGCGGAGGCGCGTAGGGCGTGTGGGGATCCATGTAATGCAGGAACAGGGCCACGTCTCCGGCGCCGCGCTCGGCGAGGGCGCGGCGCGCGAGCACGCCCACGCCGTCGGCACGTCCCTGCGTGTACCACAGGGCGTCGAACCCGCGCCACAGACCGTATTCCGCCGAGACGTACACGTTGGCGGTCACCCCCAGCACCGTGAACCCGGCGTCGGCCAGCTCCTCGAACACCGTGCGCAGGCCCGGCGGAAGCGCGGCACGGGGATGGACGGCGCCGTGGGCCGATGGGTAGCGAGACGTCATCTGCGAGGCCAGCGCGGGCAGCGTCCAGGACGAGGTGGAGATCGCGTCCTCGAACACGACGAAGTCGCGCAGCCGGGCGTCGAGCCGCGGCGAGGTCGGCCTGGAATGGCCCCAGGACCCGAGATGGTCCGCGCGGAGCGTGTCGTACGAGACCCACAGAAGGACCCGTCCCGGCCTGTCGCCCGCAGGATAGACGCGCGGCGACCCGATCGCGATCCAGGGCTCGGCGGGCGGCGCGGAGTCCCCGGGCCCCTGCCACTCGACGTCGAAGTCCAAACGCAGCTCGGGCGAGGCCGGCAGGTCCGCGGAGTGGCGCCACCAGCGTTCCCCGCGGGCCAGCGGCACACCGCCCTTGAATACGGTCGCGCCGTTCGCGCGCACGTGCACTCTCGCCCGGCCCCGCGACGGCGCCCCCGGCGCCGCGCCCACCGCGAAAACCAGCCGATCCCCTGCGCGGGTCGCCACCGTCGCGCTGCGCCGCTCTCCCGGGCGAAGCAGCGCCGCAGGGCGCGTCTCTCCGTGAAGGCGCAACGGGTGGACCGCTCCCAACTCGGGCAACAGCCGCCGGAGCCTCGCCGGAGCAGGGTCCGCCGCCTTGCACGCGGTGGCCATCGCGAGCAGGGCGACGGCCGGAACGAGGCGGGCGGCGGGAGCCGGAGGCACCGCGCGCTAACCGAAGACCCGCCGCAAGACGGCCGAGCCCCCCATTAAGGCAAGGACGAGGATGGCCACCATGATCACCGCTGCGGCGAGCTGGCCGACGACGCCCAGCCCATGGGCGGGCATGGGAGCGTCATCGTCTTCGCCGACGTCCGGGAGCTCGCCGGGCTCCGGGACGTCGGCGTCGTGGTCCTCCATACCTTCTGGCTTCTTACTTCGAACATAGCGCCCTTCGGGGCGGGCGCCAAGGAGGAGGGGTTAGAACAACAACCGGAGCTGGAGGCCGACGCCGTCGGCCGCGGGTCCGAAGTCGGGCCAAAGGTCCAGGCCGGAGGGCTTTTCCGGCTGGGGCGGAGTCGGGCCGCCGGGGGGCGTCGGCGGGCGGCTGTTGCGCCGCACCACGGCGCGCCCGATGCCGAAGCCGAGCGCGGAGCCTGCCACCACGTCGCTCAGCCAGTGCGCGTTCTTGGCCATCCGCGACGTGGCGATGAAGGTGGCCACCGTGTAGGCCGGTATGCCGCCCTTGGGACCGTAGTGGCGGCCGATCACCGTGGCCCAGGCGAAGGCCTCGGAGGCGTGCCCGGAAGGGAAGGACTTGTTGTCCTGCATGTTCGGGCGCTCGCGGCCCGCCGCCAGCTTGATGGCGAGGGTCCAGATGTCGTCGACGAGGATGGCCTGGCTCATGTCGTAGGTGCAGGCGCGGAAGCGGTCGCCCCGGGCGATGCGCCCCGCGCTGAAGGCGCCGAGGGTCAGCCCGGCCACCGCGATCGTCCCGCCCGCCAGGGCGCCCGCGTCGCCGAACCCGGTGTAATCCTTGCGGACAAGTAGTCCTGGAACTCGTCGTCCAGGAGCAGGGCCCCGCCGGTGAGGCCGGCGCCGACCGCCAGGGGCAGCCAGTTCCCGCGGGTGACGACGCCGTACATGTTGTAACCGAGGTTGGCCGGATAGCTGCGCACCGTGCGCCGCTGGTCGTTGATGCCTCGCCGTGGCTTGCTTTCGGTGGCCTTCTGCGCGGCCGCATTCGGGTCGGCTGGAGTGCCGGCGGCCGGTGGCGCCGGCCGATTATCCTCCCGTTAGGGCCGCGTCAAGCGTCGTCCGGTCGTCGAGGAGCAGCCACTCCACGATCGAGAGGGGCAGGCTGCCGTTGGCAAGCAGGGCGTCGTGGAAGGCGCCGACCGTGAAGCGCGACGGGTCACGGTCGCGGTACCGGCCCAGGAGACGCATGATCTGCCACTTCCCGACCATGTAGGTGATCTTCTGCGAGGGCGAGGCTGCTGCTCCCGCCGCCTCGCCCTCGGCCGACTCGCGGTCGAGGCCGCCCGCCTCCATGAAGTACTTCACGGCCTGCTCGAAGGTCCAGCGGCCGGTGTGGAGGGTCACGTCCACGCCGATGCGCGCGGCCCGGTACCGCGACAGGCGGAGGATCTGCCCCTGCGCCGCCGAGCCCTCGGCGTAGAGGCCCGTCCTCATCAGCATCTCTTCGGTGTAGAGCGCCCATCCTTCGATGAAGACGCCGTCGCCGTGCTCCCGGCGGATCTCGTTTTGCAGGCCGTTGGCTATGGAGATCTGGAGGAAGTGGCCGGGGATGCCCTCGTGGCCGAGGATCGGCCGCGGGTCCTCGATAGCCGCCCGGATGTAGAAGTTCGGGCTCTTCGGGTCGTACGTCGGTATGAAGAAGAAGCCGCCCGGGTCCTTGTCGTAGAGGCCGGGAGCGTTCATGAACCCGCCCGGCGCAGTGGGTTTGAAGGCCTCCGGAAGCTGCCGGATCGAGAAGGGCCCCAGGCTCGGAGGCAGCGTAATGAGCCGGCGTTCGCGAAGGAACCGGATCATCTCCGCCTGCCGGCTCTCGTAGGCGGCCAGAAACGCCTCCTGGTCCTTCGGAATGCTCGCCGCCCGCGTGGGGTCGGGATTCGCCATCCGGGGGTCGGGTAGCAGGGACTCCAGGCCGCGGTAGCGGGCCAGCTCCGCCTCGCCGAGCATGGCCACCTGTGCCCCGTCGAGGGGCAGCAGGTAGACGTGCCGGAGCATCCAGTCGTACTTCTCGGGGCCCATGGCCACGAACTCGGGCCGTCCGAGGAGCCGCAGCTCCAGCCACGTGGCGAAGGCGCGCAGCGCGGCGAGCGCCTTGTCGCGAGCGGCCACGAGGGCGGCGCGCTCGCCGGGCGACAGCTCCGTCGCGAGCGTCATGAGGCTCTCGCCGAAGAGCGAGTCCATGGATCGGGCCGACGCGATGGCGAGCCGCCCGTAGAGCCCGTACGGCTTCGTGAGGGCCTTCTTCCCCTGTTCGAGGAGCGCCGGCATCGCCGCGAGGCGCGCGGTCGCCGCGCGCGCCCGCGTGGCCTTGGGCGCGTACTCCTTCTTGAGAAGCGAGAAGATCGCGTCCGCGCATTCGCTCACGTACACCTGCGGGTCCGTCTCCGGCCGTTCCAGGGTCCGGTCGAAGAAGTCCGCCCTTTCGAGCTGGGCCAAGAACAGCAGGCGGTCCACCTGGTCGTCCCGGGACCAGGCCGCGGCCTTCATCTCGCGGATCTGCGCGGCCAGCGCCGACACTCGCGCCCGCCGTCCGGCCAGCGCGGCCTCCGAATGGTCGGTGAGGCGGGAATCCCAGGTGTGAAGGCCCTGGTCGCTGCTGGCCACGGGGTACTGCTCGTTCCGCCAGCGGTAGTAGTCGGAGGCAAGGCGGCGCAGATCGCCGGGCCCATCCTCGGCGCCGACCGCCGGCCCCAGGCAGGCGCAGGACATCACGAGGAGCAGTCGGGGCTTCAAGCGCATTTCAATCACCCACAAGAGAGTGTCACGGGACCGGGCGTCGTGGCCACGCCTATAATCGCGTCATGGGCTACGAGGAGTTGCCGGAATGCGCGAGGAGCTGGGGCCGGCCGGAACCCTAGGGTAGGTTGTCGGCCCGGCCAATCAGCCGGCGAGCGAGGTGGCGGAGGCCTGGTCGGCGGGGAGGGTCGGCGTCTCGTGGCTCCAGCAGTACGGGTCGCCCACGATGTCGTAGTGCATGGTCCGGCGCTTGGGGGTGAAGCCGGCATCCTGGATGTTGCGGGCGATCTCCGCCTCCGTGAGCCGGAAGTGGGCGCCCGCCGCGGACACCACGTTCTCCTCGATCATCAGGCTGCCGAAGTCATTGGCGCCGAAGCGGAGCGAGACCTGGCCGATCTTCCCGCCCTGCGTGACCCACGAGGCCTGGACGTTGGGGAAGTTGTCGAGCATGACCCGCGCCACCGCCAGCGTGCGCAGGTACTGGAAGGACGTCAGCTCGTCCCCCGCCATGGCCGTGTTCGTGGGCTGGAAGGTCCAGGCGATGAAGGCCGTGAACCCGTGCGTGCGGTCCTGCAGGTCCCGCAGGTGCAGCAGGTGCTCGATCCGCTCCTCCAGGGTCTCCACGTGGCCGAACATCATGGTGGCCGTCGTCTTCATGCCCAGGCCGTGCGCCGTCTCCATGACCGAGAGCCAGTCCGCCGTGGTGCCCTTCGCGATGCCGATGACCTGCCGGACCCGGTCGGACAGTATCTCCGCGCCCCCGCCGGGAATGGAGTCGAGGCCCGCGGCCACCAGCCGGCGCAGGGTCTCGTGCGTGGACAGCGACGAGACCTTCTCGATGTGCTTCACTTCGGCCGGCGAGAGGCCGTGGATCCAGATGGGATAGCTGCCCTTGATCCAGCGGAACAGCTCCTCGTAGTACTCGATCCCCAGGTCCGGATGGAGTCCGCCCTGGAGCAGGATCTGGTTGCCGCCCAGGGCCAGGGTCTCCTCGATCTTGCCCGCCAGCTGCTCCTTGGAGAGCAGGTAGCCTTCCTTCGAGGGCAGGTCCCGGTAGAACGCGCAGAACGCGCACTGCGCGGTGCAGACGTTCGTGTAGTTGATGTTGCGGTCGATGATGTACGTGACGACGCCCTCGGGGTGAAGGCGCTGGCGGACCGCATCGGCCAGCATGCCCAGCTCCAGCAGGTCGGCGTCGCGCAGCAGCGCGATCCCTTCCTGCCGGGTCAGCCGCTCCCCCGCCAGGACTTTCCTTTCGATCCCCTCAGCGACCGCCATAGAACCTCAACTCTGGCACCCGGCCCACGAGGCCGAGACCGTGCGCGCGGCGGTAGAACTCCTTCAGTCCCGCGGACTCGGCCTCGTCGAGGCGATAGGCCATGTTCGTCCGCAGGTACTGCTCGTTCAGGGCGGCACGGGCGCCCCCTGGAGCGCCCGCCCCATTGTATGACGACGCGATCTCACGGAGGGCGTTCCGGCCGGCGGCAAGAGAGGCTTGGAGGCGCGCGACGTCGGAAGGCGCCGCCGCCTCGGGACGTCCCGCCCAGAAGGCCCAGACGAACGGCAGGCCGGTCCGCTCGGTCCACTCCTGCCCCAGGTCCAGGCGCTTCTCTTCGCCCTCGAAATACAGGGCGCGGTCGCCGATCAAGAGGGCGGCGTCGGCCGCGGCCAGCATGTCCGGCAGCGACGGCGGCATCACGACGTACTCGGGATCGCGGCCGAGCCGAGCCTTCAGCAGGATCCGCAGCAGGGCCGCGCTGGTCCGGCTGGACGAGTCGAGCGCCACGCGGCGGACGTCGGACAGCGGACCCCGATGGAAGAGGCACACGGACCGCACCGGCCCCTGACTGGTGATGGCGACCTTCGGCACGATCGCGTAATCCCCCGCCGCGTACTCGATGGAAGGGATGACGCCCAGGTCGACCTGGCCGGCGTGGAGGGCGTCGGCGACGCGCGAAGGGACGTCCCGGACGATCGCGAACCGCGGGTCGGAATCGATGCCGTGGACGAGGGGCGCCGCGTTCAAATACGCGACGACACCGAGGCGCAAGGGGGCCGGCCGGCGAGCTTGTTCCGGAACAAGTTGGCTCAAGTGTTACTTGAAGATCACCATTCCTTGACCACGTTGAAGACCGTGTCGCGCTCGACGGGACGTCGCCCCGCTTCCCGGACCAGCCGCACCAGCTCGTGCACGGTCATGGACTGCGCGGTGGGCGCGCCCGCGTCGTGCGCTATCTTCTCCTCGGTCACCGTGCCGTCGATGTCGTCGGCCCCGAAGGAGAGACCGACCTGGGCCAGGCGCGGGCCGATCATGATCCAGTACGACTTGATGTGCGGGAAGTTGTCGAGCATCAGCCGACCCACGGCGACGGCCTTCAGGTCCTCGAAGCCCGTCGTCTCGGGGCACTGCATGGCCGGGGCCTCCCAGGGCTGGAAGGCCAGGGGGATGTAGGTCACGAAGCCGCCCGTCTCGTCCTGGAGCTCGCGCAGCCGGACCAGGTGGTCCACGCGGTCCTCGACCGACTCGATGTGCCCGTAGAGCATGGTGGCGTTCGTGGGGATCCCCTGGCGGTGGGCCTCGCGCATGACGTCCAGCCACTGCGCGGCGTCGGCCTTGCCGCGGATGATCTTGTCCCGGGTGGCCTTGGCGAAGATCTCCGCCCCGCCGCCGGGCATCGAGTCCAGCCCTGCCTCCTTCAGCTCGGCGAGGACCCTCTCCACGCTCATGCGGTAGAGCTTGTGGAAGAAGAAGACCTCGACCGCGGTGAAGGCCTTGATGTGGATGTCGGGGCGCGCCTTCTTGATGCCGCGCATCATGTCCGTGAAGTAGGACCAGGGCAGGTCGGGGTGCAGCCCGCCCACGATGTGGACCTCGCGCACGGACCTGGGCAACGCGGTCACGCTCCGGACGATCTCCTCCAGGCCCATGGTGTAGGCCCGCGCCTCGCCCTTCTTGGCGGCGAAGGCGCAGAAGTCACAGGTCGCGGCGCAGACGTTGGTGTGGTTGATGTGCGTGTTCCAGACGAAGTAGGCCACGTCCCCATGGCGCTGCTCGCGGACGTGGTTGGCGAGATGGCCGACGGCGAGCAGGTCGTGACTCTTGTAGAGGGCCACGCCGTCCTCGAAGGACAGGCGCTGGCCGCGCAGGACCTTCTCGCGCACCGGCTCGAGAGAGGTGTCGCGGAAGCGGGTCTCGACGAGAGCCGTGGCCATGCTCAGCGGCTCGCGCTGGCCAGGAACGCCCGCGCGGTCGCGAGCTCCGCGCGCGGCGGGTCGGCCGCCTTCCCGAGCTCCACGAGCTGCGCGTAGAGCGCGCGCGCCTTGTCCCGGTCCCCGGCCTTCTCGGCGGCGCGCGCGGCCCCGAAGACGCCGTTGAAGCGGCCCGGCGCCACCTTGAGCGACGCCTCGTACTCGCCGAGCGCGTCCGCCGGACGGTCCAGCTCCAGGAGCAGGTCGGCCAGCATCTCGCGCGCCGGGAGAAGGAAGCCGGGCGTGACCGGGTGCTTCTCCGTGGTGTCCTCGAGGTCGGCGGCGGACCGCAGCAGCCCCAGCGCCTCATCGTCCTTCTTCTCCGCGTGGGCCAGCCAGCCCGCGGCAGCCTGGCGCTGGACCTCGACCTGGATCGCCCAGTACGCGTTCTTGGCCTCGGCCAGGCCCTTCTGTATGGCGGTGAGCTTGTCCACCGCCTCGCGCGCGGCGGCCGGGTTGCCGCTGCGCGCCCCGCCCACGCCCCGCGCGAACCACACGAGGGCCTCGGCGTAGGAGAACTTGCTCCAGGGGAAGGTCGCGGGCTGGACGGTGAGCGCCGCCGCCTCCGACCACTGCCGCCGTTCGAGGGCGTAGCGCGCGGGTACTGCCGTCAGGGCATACGCCGCGTTGAACATCTCCTGGTCGAAGCTCTTCGCCGCGGTCACCTCCTCCAGGACGGCCTTGGCCTTCGCGTCCTGGCCCCCCTGGAGATAGGCGTACGCGAGGTAGTCCTGCGCGTGCAGCTCTTCATAGGACGTCGCGCCCGGGTGGAGCCGGGCCATCCGCTCGCGGGCCGCAGCCCTCGAAGCCAGGTTCGATTGGATGGACTCGTCCCACAACCCCAGCCTCGTGAAGATGTGCGACGGCATGTGCAGCGCGTGCGGCGAGGAGGGCGCGATCTTCGCGTAGCTGCGCGCCGCGGGCAGGGCCAGGCTCGCCAGGGTCGGGTAGTCGAAGCTGTGGATCAGGTAGTGCGCCACGCCGGGGTGCTCCGGGGCCTGGGGCAGGATCGCGTTCAGGATGGCCGCGGCCTTCCTCTCCGTGGCGTAGGTCTTGTCCCCCGGGAACGCGGTGCCCAGCAGCGATACGGCGTGAAAGATGGCGGCTTCCTTGTCCTCCGGGTATTTCGCCGCCAGCTCGCCCATGGCCTTCTCGAAAGCCACGGCCCTGGTCCGGTGGTCCAGCGTGTCGGCGTCCTTGTAGAAGGCGGCGATGGCCTCGACATAGCCCTTCTCGCGCTCGGTCCTCGGCGCCGCCGCCCTGGCCTTCTCGACCGCCTCCGCGCCCTTCTTCAGGTCGAGGGCCGTCGGCGCGGCCGACGGGTTCGCCGCGGCCCAGACCGGATGGTAGAGGCTCATCGCCGTGCCCCAGTGGGCCATGGCACAGCTGGGGTCTGCGGCGGAGGCCGCGCCGAACGCCTTCTCCGCGTCCTCGTACTGGAAGGAGTGCAGGAGCGCCACGCCCCGCTGGAACTCGGCACGGGCCGCCGCGTCGCAGCTCACCGGGAAGTCCACCTTGCCAAGCTGCTCGCCGTGCTCGTGCTTGTGTCCCTCGTTCGCCGATACCCATGCCGCGAGGCAAAGGGACAGGGCCGCGCTGGATGTGACCGTGTGCCGCATGCCGATCCTCCTGAAGGCGTCCAGCCCTGCATTCTAGCCGCGCCCGCCTTTCCGCGCCAAGGAGGGTGATAGGGTGCTCACGGTGCCCTTCGTGTACCTCCTGCGCTGCCGCGACGACTCGCTCTACGCGGGCGCGGCCAAGGACCTGGCCGCCCGCCTCCGCGAGCATGAGCGGGGCCGGGCCTCCCGGTACACGCGGTCCCGGCTGCCGCTCGAGCTCGCCTGGTCGTGCGAGGTGGCCACCTGGAGCGAGGCCCTCCGCGAGGAGCGTCGCGTCAAGCGCTTGTGCCGCCGCGCAAAGCAGGCGCTGGTGGCTGCCGCCCGCCGGCGCCGCGTTCCCTGACCAGCCCTACGACCGGTCGCGCAGCTCTTCCGGCGGCGAGCACTCGATCTCGAGGCGCCGACCCGTGAATGGGTGGTCGAGCCCGAGGCGGTGGGCGTGCAGCCGATAGCCGCCGTCGCCGGGCAGCCCCGGCTCGGGAACCAGGGATCCGCCGCATCCGTAGACGGGATCGCCGACCAGAGGGTGCCCGGCAACCGCCAGGTGGATCCGGATTTGATGTGGCCGGCCCGTGGGGATGCGCACCTCCACGACCGCGCCCTCGTCCCGCCGGCGAAGCACGCGCACGTGCGAGAGCGCCGCCTTGCCGCCGGGCGACGCGCCATGAACCTGCCCCAATCGGGGATGCGGCACGGGACCGATGGGGGCATCGACCGCGAACGCACGCCGGCGCGGAACGCCGGTGACGAGGGCCCGGTACGACTTGTCCACCCGGCCCTCGCGCCAGGCGGCCAGCACCGCACGTCGGGCTTCGGCCGTGAGGGCGAAGAGCACGATTCCCGACGTTCCCCGCCCCAGGCGATGCAAGGGCACGGCGCTTGGGGCAAGAGGCCGCACCAGATGCAGCAGCGTGTGCTCCAGGAAGCCGCCGTTCGGAACGGTAGGAAGGCCGCGCGGCTTGGCGACGGCCATCAGCCACTCGTCGCGGTAAAGGACGGCGAACGCCAGGGGCACCGCCGGCTCCTCCCACGGCGGTCGCTTCCAGACGAGCCGCTGGCCACGGCGCAGGACTGTCCCAGGCTCGGCGGCGTCCTCCTCGAGAATGACCTCGCCGGCATCGATCCGCGCCCGCCACTCCGCCTCGGCCGTGTGCCGATAACGGCGCGCGAGGTAGGAGAGGACCTTCTCACCCTCGGCCTCCGGGCCAATGCGGTCCTCGTACGCGAACCCGGAGTTCACGAGCGATAGTGTGCGGCCAGTGGTCTGGTGCGGCAACCCGGCGGGCCGAGCAAGCGGCCTTGACACCCCCCTGGGCGATCACGCAGCATCACCTTGCATTTGTCCATGCCCAGACCCGCCGCGTTCGCCGTCGCCGCCGCTGCCGCAGGACTTGGGATCGTCCTCTTTGTGTCGCAGGCTGCGGAGCCGCCGGCCGGATCGGTCCAGCCGCTCGCCGAGCCCGGTCCCGGCCGGGAGGCGGAGGGGCCGCCGGACGAGTGGCTGCTCCAGGCGCGCCTCAGCGGCGGCCCCATCACCCCCGCCCAGCTCCGGCGCGCGAGCCTGCAGGCGGAGGACGTCGGGCGGATGACGGAGGCGGACTCGCCCGTCCTCGGCCAGTCGCCCTGGACCTTCGAGGGCCCGGAGGTGATCGGCGGCCGCATCACGGACCTGGCCGTCGATCCCATCGCCCCCGACACGCTCTACGCCGCGGCGGCCACGGGCGGCGTCTGGAAGAGCGCGAATGCGGGCGGGACGTTCCAGCCGGCCTGGCCGCGCGGCCTCAACCAGGCCGTGGGGGCCCTGGCCATCACCTCGACGGGGACGCTGTACGCAGGGACGGGCGAGTCGAACCCCGGCGGCGGCAGCCTGAGCTTCGGGGGCAAGGGCGTCTACGCCTCCACCGATGGCGGCGCGCACTGGAAGCCCCTGGGGCTTTCGGGCACCGAGCGCATCGGCCGCATCAACGTGGACCCGGCCGACGAGGCGCGCGTCTTCGTGGCCGCCACCGGCCCCCTCTTCGCGCCGGGCGGTGAGCGCGGCGTCTACCGCAGCAGCGACGCCGGCGCGACCTGGGCCCGCGTGCTGGCCGGCTTCAATCACACGACCGGGGCCTCCGACGTGCGCGTGGACCCGCTCGATCCCAGCCGCGTCTACGCCGTAATGTGGGACCACCTCCGGGTGCCGGACTTCCGGCGCTACGGTGGTATCGGGTCGGGGATTTATCGCTCCACCGACGGCGGTACGCAGTGGCAGCGATTGTCGGGAGGGCTCCCGCCCTCCGGGCCCGACGTCGGCAGGATCGGCTTCGGGATGGCGCCGTCGAATCCGGACCGGCTCTACGCGGTCTACATCGACGCCGCCGGCTCGTTCACCGCCGCCTACACCTCCACGAACGGGGGCGACTCCTGGACCCAGCTCCCGAACAGTTCGGTGCTCTCGAGCTCCCAGTCCACCTACGGCTGGTGGTTCGCCCGCATCTGGGTGGACCCCGCCGACCCCTTGCGCGTGTTCGTGGCCGGGGTGCCGCTCGCGGTCTCGACCAACGGCGGGATCATCTGGACCTCGCAGGGATCCTTCCACGCCGACCAGCACGCCATGGCGTGGGACGCCAATGCGCCCGGGCGGGTCTACCTCGGCAATGACGGAGGGGTCTACCGGTCGCAGGCGAACGCCAACCCGCCGTGGACCTTCGGATCCGTGCAGCCCTTCACGCAGTTCTACACGCTCGACGTGGGCGAGCAGGACCCGAACCGCATCGTCGGCGGCGCGCAGGACAACGGCTGCGGCCGCTCCTACACGACGGCCAACCCGGACCTGTGGAACGTCTGGGCCTGCGCCGACGGCCTGGAGACGCTCATCAGCTACGAGAACCAGAACATCGTTTACGGCTGCAGCCAGTACGGGAGCTGCGTGCGCTCGCTGAACGGCGGGGACAGCTCGTCGTCGCTGGGCGGGACGACGTCCGCACGGCGCAACTGGCTCACGCCCCTCGTGTTCGACCCCAGCGACGCCGACGTGATGTACTACGCGGGGAACATCGTCAACCGCTCGACGAACGGCGGCGTGTCCTGGACGGCGATCAGCCCCGACCTGACCGGCGGCGATCCGCACCCCGAGGATGCCTACCCCTTCGGCACGGTGACCACCGTGGCCGCCGGGAAGAGCAACCCGCTGGCGCTCTACGCCGGCACCGACGACGGCAGGCTGTGGCACACGAGCACCGGCGGATCGCCCTGGACCCAGGCCGCCGATCCTGACCTGCCCGATCGCTGGGTCACGCGCGTGGCCGTGGACCCCTCGAACGCCGCGGTCGCCTACGTGACCTTCTCGGGCTTCCGCAACGCGGACCACGCCCCCTACGTGCTGAAGACCGTGGACGGCGGCGCCGGCTGGACCGACATCACCGGCAACCTGCCCCAGGCGCCGGTGAACGCCGTCGCCCTGGCCGGGACGGCCATCATCGTGGGCACCGACGTGGGCGTGTTCCTGACCGCCAACGGCGGCGTGACGTGGCTGCGCCTGGGCCGCGGCCTGCCGAACGCGCCCGTCCTCGACATCCGCTACCACCAGCCCACGAACCGGCTGTACGCCGCGACCTTCGGCCGCGGGATGTGGAGGGTGCAGCTGCCGGCGTCCCTCGTCGATCGACGCTGAAGGTGGCCTTCCCCGACCTGCGGGCCTTCCTCGACGAGCTACGCCGTAACGGCGACCTGGCGGTAATCGAGGCCCCGGTGGAC
>Ga0105347_1001016_pt1 | contig 12525 bp, 9 predicted proteins | sample EasRivMeERMLT890_FD_89677 | JGI IMG/M metagenome (GOLD analysis project Ga0105347, IMG submission 89677) | Soil microbial communities from meander-bound floodplain in the East River, Colorado, USA - East River MetaG ERMLT890 | ecosystem: Environmental > Terrestrial > Soil > Floodplain | place... | reverse complement strand
CCGATGAATCGAAAATCAAGCGGATAGTTTCGAATCAACCGATAACCGATGATTGTCAGGACGCCAATAATCCAAAGAAGACAAAGGAATAGCCAGCTATGAGGTTGAACCGCACCAAAAGTAAGCAGCGCGAGAACGATAATACCGGATAAAAACGAGAACAAGCATTACCTGCCGTAAATCGCTCTACCGATTGCCACGGCGAGAAAGGAATCCAACGCTCGATTGAATCCTGTCCTTATTCTGTTCGATGGTACAAGAAGAATATCGTTAGGCATCATGCTGATATCTTTCCCAGACCGTTCCATGATTTTCTGAATATTTACTTCAATCTCTTCCCTAGTGCCATCTGAGTGATATCGAATCAGAAGGGCGTTCTTTTTTTTGGCATCTTTTGTCGTTCCCCCACCCAATGCGACCGCTTGACTGATTGTTACGTTTTTGCCATACCGGAGCGGAAACTCACCTGGCCTGAAGACTTCGCCGGCGACGAAAACCGAACCAGCATTTAGGACGTTTATTACATCCCCCGCATATATTGGAATGTTTAATTCGATCTTGCCGTTCTGGAGTGCCTCAACGTCTATTGCGATGAGTTCACCCTGAGGTTCGGCTCCAATATCAGGCCGCGTTCGTCGGATAACCTGTATAGTTTTGCCTGCAGAATCCGACAAACCCTGAGCCTGGGCAATCATATGCAGAATTGACTTATGCCCTTTGAGTTGATACATGCCAGGCATTCTTATCGCCCCAAGAATAGAAACGGGTTGTGACGCGTATTCCCTCACAAAGACTGTGACATGTGGTTCATTCAAATATTTCTTTTTCAGCTCGGTTTCTATAAGCCTTTCTAGCTGTTGTGGGGTCTTTCCGGAGGCGATGATGTTTCCGATGAGCGGCAACGAGATGGTTCCACCGGCACTCACACGTGCCGCCCCACCTAACTCAGGCACTTCAAAAACACCCACTTCGATCAAATCGTCCTTGCCGATGACATAATCCTCATCAATCGAGGTCGGAGTGTTCGTAGGTCTATTGGGAACGAATTCTTCTAAAACTGTGCCTCTTGACGGCGGTCTCTGCTGAGTTGAAATATTTACACTCTGAAAAAGCAGAAACACCAATAGAAGAGTGTTCATCGAAACCTCCAGCAGAAGGACGTTATGGCAGGAAGCAAGCCAATGTCAAAGACCATTTGTCTTTGAATAACTTACGTGATGGTGAGGTATCATTCCACGTCCAGGCAACTCGGATTGATTGGCCTAAAGGAACCGTATTATGTCAAACGATAAGCCAGTGCGTATCCCGTCGGAACGATATCCTGATGTGACGTACCAACGGGTTCCTTCGCTTGAGTCATTCTCCCAAGAACCGCAGGATGAGGCAGAAATTCATCTCCTCGATTACTGGCGCATTATTGTTGCGCGACGCTGGACAATTTATGCGATAGCGACGACGGTTGTACTCGTGACAATGATCGCTACATTTAAGCAGACGCCCATTTATCAGGCTACAACTTCAATTCAGATCGACAGGGAAAATCCGAACATTTTGTCGTTCAAAGATGTTTACGCACTTGAGTCGCAAACTGATGACACATTGCAGACCCAGTACAAGGTATTGAGCTCTAGAACCTTAGCGCGGCGAGTTATTGAAACCCTTAAATTAACCGAGATGCAAGAATTCGCTCCTAAAGAACCGGGATTGCTTGCTCTGTACCAGAAGAAGCTTGAAGATCTGATTGCCAGCGGACGGAACGAGAACGGTCAGGAGCCAGACAATTTGCGCCGTGCTATCGATGCATACCTGAAACGACTGGAAGTAAGCCCTGTTCGGCAAGCACGTTTGGTCAATGTCAGCTTTGAATCTAAAAACCCGCTCTTAGCTGCAACCATCGTGAACACACACGCTGCACAATTCAAGGAACAGAATCTCCAGTACAAATTTGACGCCACACAGGACGCCTCAGGTTTTCTACAGGAGCGGTTGGTTGGACTCCAGTCAAAACTGGAGAATGCGGAAGATCGCCTTCAGGAATACAGTCAGCGGAATAAGATTCTATTCACTGAAGAGGGAAAAGACACATCAACGGATAATCTGAAACAACTTGAGCAAGAGTTCATACGTGCTCAGACGGAAAGGTTTCAGAAAGAATCGATGGACAACATCGCGCAAAGCGGGGATACCGATGCGCTGCCACAGCTGACTAACAATCAGCTCTTTTCCAACCTCACAACACGGCTTGCTGAATTACGACGGGATGAGTCTCAGCTGGCTGTAACGTTTGGCCCGGAGTATCCGAGTCGGAAGCGAATTCGTGGACAGATCGAAGAGATCGACCGCACGTTGAAGGATGAAAAGGCAAGGGTAGTACAAGGAATTCAAGCTGAATATAAAACCGCTTTGCAAAGGGAAAAGCTGCTATCCAAAGCTCTGGAGGATCAAAAAGACGAGGTTAATCGAATAAAGCAAGAGATTATCCAGTACAACATACTGAAGCGGGAAGTTGATTCTCTTAGAGCGCTTTACGACGGTCTCTTGATGAGGCTTAAAGAAGCCGAAATCTCTGCAGGTTTGAAAGCTTCAAATGTCCGGGTCGTCGATAGGGCTGAGACTCCAAACATACCAGTTAGCCCACGAAAATCCATCAACCTGCTGCTGAGCCTTCTGGGTGGTCTTGCGTTGGGTATAGCCGTTGCTTTTTTCCAAGAGTATATGGACAGCTCCATCAAATCATCCGATGACATCACCAGGCATCTTAAAATCGCTACGTTGGGAATGATACCTAAACTGCAAAGCCTGACTGGAAGTAGAAAGTATGGTTATGCTTACGGTCATTCTCAAACATTAGAGAAACTACCAGAAGGCAACAAGGGGATCGAACTGATTACACATGCTTCACCCCATTCTCTTATGGCTGAAGCCTACCGTTCCGTTAGAACCTCACTGCTTTTATCCGCGGCCGATCATCCGCCGCATTCCTTCATTGTTACTAGCGCGTTACCGAGTGAGGGTAAGACCGTTACTGCCGTGAACATGGCGATTTCACTAACTCAGACCGGATCAAAAGTGATTTTGATTGATGGGGACATGCGAAAGCCCCGCCTTCATAACGTATTCGGTTTAAATGGCGGCCCCGGTCTTTCAGGTTTTTTGAGCGGATCGGCGACTCTAAAAGATGTGATCTATCCAACTGAGGTTCCCAACCTCTTCGTTTTGCCTTGTGGCTTATTACCACCAAACCCCGCTGAGCTGATTCTTTCGGACCGTCTTCGTCAAATGGTACACGTGTTGAGGAATTATTTTGATTTCGTCATTCTGGATTCTCCGCCTCTTTTGAATGTTTCTGACGCACGTATCCTCAGTTTGGCCTGCGAGGCGTCAATGTTGGTCATAAAAGCATCGGCCACATCACGATATGTAGCGAAGCGGGCTATTGACGATCTCGCTGCCTCTTCCGGAAGAGTACTAGGAACAGTATTGAATGATGTAGATGTTCGCGTTTCCTCATCTGGATATCAATCCTATTACACAAGTAAATACTCATACGGCGGGTACGGAAGTTATGGTGCGTACGGAAATCAGAGGGGGGACCGAAAGTCCCAGAACTCCTAGAGATCGATCCGGAAAGGCCCCTTTTGGAAAATTTGGCTGTCGAAACAAAGGGCTTGCGAGTACGAAATCCAGTCAAAACTGGGTTTCCGGATCGATCTCTAGGTGAACGTCGCCCTGATCTTGCCAAATAGGATTTTTCTAGCGTCTTGATGTCCGAGCAGGGCCGAGATGAAGTGCCTGTGTTCATTGAATTTCGCTGTCTTCCGCACCAGCGGCAATATTCCGTCAGTTCTCGCAAGTTCTACTAACTCGTCCATCGCATTGTCTGTAAGCTTGCTGATCGCTGCCCGTAGCGTTAGCTGAGCTTCAACCTCGGCTGACACTTTGTTCTGCCAAAGCGTTTCATATTCTTGAAGGAAGCGAGATGAAAAATCTCCAGTTTTGATCGCTCTAGAAAAGACTCCCGCCGCCAATTCTGCAGAAACCAAGCTGTAATAGATCCCGCCACCTGTCGTTGGTTTAACGCGACCAGCCGCGTCCCCAATCACAAGGATTCGATCGCGAACTGTTTGGGGGATTGGAGCAAGTGGTAGAATCTTGATTCTCGGTCGGACATCAGAATCAGAGAGTCCCCACGCATTTGCAAGGCGTTCGAAGAATAGCCGAAAACAAGTTTCAGCGTCGCCGTCACACATTAATCCGATCTTACAAAAGATTCCCTCTTTTCGGTGGACGGGTACAGCCCATGCAAAACCTCTCGGGGCAACGAGAGATCCCAAATGTATTTCGACGTCGCGAGGTTTCTTGGAAGGCACCTCGATCTGCGCGGATTTCAGATACAGTTCTGGGAATCCCAAACCAAGACGTAACTGCAGCCCATAATTTGCACCACTCGCAAGAATACAACCGAGGGCTTCGATTTGGACGCCTGCAGCGGTTTCAACAACGACACCCATTTCTCGAATTCGGATATTGATGGCACGCGTTCCCGACAGAATATTTACACCGGTTCTTTGTGCGCTTTCACTGAGCCAACTGTCAAACACGCCACGATCAACCACCAGGGCCTCTGTTCTCGGAGTCGTGTACGCAACGCTGTTTCCCGAAGGAGAGTAAACACGCAACGTATGAAGTTCGTTGAGTATTGCAGAACGAGGAAGGTCAAATTCGTCAAATGCTTCAGCGGCTAGCACTCCGGTGCAGTGAACTGGAAATCCTAGTTGCTTATGCTCTTCCAGTAAGCAGACGGATACCCCCGAACTTGACAACAATCGAGCCGCATGAAGGCCGCTGGGACCACCTCCAATTATTACGATATCTGACTTTTTGCTCATTTCAGACGAACAGGAATCAGCCGGCTAAACGTGAAAAACGTTTGATGAATACCGGTTTTCAAATCGATAGGATATAGCGTTTTGTCAAAGTTTGTGTTCGCGACTCTCCCACTTTCCTCGGAACGATATCCAGAATGACAAAAGAATCAATCTCAAATCGAGCGCGAAACTTTGCTTGCGTATATAGAGCAGATCATAGCGAAACTTGTGGCGCCTTGGGATATCACGAGCGGCATAAACCTGAGCAATACCGGTTAGACCGGGAGTAACAACATGACGTTTCGCGTACCCCGGCACCTCGTGCAAGGGCACCAGTCGTCCTTCACCCATAACCTCGATCTCGTTTGGCATCAGCGCCCGGGGTCCCACAAAGCTCATATCGCCTCGGAAAATGTTCCACAATTGTGGTAGTTCATCCATGGCTGTGCCGCGAAGAATAGAACCAGCGCGCGTAATTCTAGGGTCGCTTTCAGACGCTTGCTTAGGACCGTATTTACGATCTGCATCCACCACCATCGAACGAAACTTGAGGCTTAAGAAAGGCTTTCCGTTCTTCCCAACACGATGCTGTTTGTAAAAAACTGGGCCGCCGTCTTCGAGTTTTATGAGAATCGCGATAACCAACCAAAGGGGTGCCGACCCCAAGAGCCCAAAGCCTGAGAGCGACACATCCAAAAGGCGTTTCATTAGAGGCTCACGCGCAAAGCAAGGAGTCTTTAGTGCCCATGTTTCAGTTTTTCATCCAAAATCTAGACCCGGAACGATTTCGAAATTCTCCATGAAGATAACTCAAGATCAGAAAGACTCTGAGCATTTTAACGCTCGTTTAATTGCGAAATTAACGATCAGACGCTTATCATTTCACTTGAAGTGAGCAACGTCGCGGTCCTCGTCATCTCTTGTGATAGATACTCGGATGTATGGCCCGCTTTTTTCGAACTCTTTTTCAAATACTGGCCAGACTGTCCTTACAGAGTGTTTTTGGGCAGCAATTTCAAAACAATCGCGGACACTCGAGTCCAAAGCCTCATAGTTGGTGAAGATCGGAGTTGGGCGGAAAGCGCGCGTAAGATGCTTTCACGAATCGATTCGGACTATATCCTACTAATGCTTGACGACTTTCTCCTGCGGGAACGAGTGGATAACTCTAAGATTCAGTCCTGTCTAAATGCATTGCAGGAATTGAGAGGAAGCTATCTAAGATTGAGGCCGGCGCCTCTTCCCGACAAACGTGTTCATGGGTACCCTTTGGTCGGAGAACTCACGCCGGGAGCACCTTATCGCACGTCGTTGCAAGCGGCAATCTGGAGACGATCTGAACTGGTTCGGCTCCTGCGTGATGGTGAATCTCCCTGGGATATGGAATTTTCCGGATCCCGCCGGTCGGACGACACACCTGGTTTTTACGGGGTTTGGGCTCCGGCTTTGCATTATCGTCATTGCATTGAGCGCGGGCTATGGTTGCGTTATGCGGTACGTATCTGTCGACGCGAAAGAATTCCCATCGACTTAACGCTGAGACCGGTTATGAGTCTAGGGGATACTTTTAAGCGGTGGTGTATGTTGCACGTGGTAACTGCACCCCTCAAATTGGTTTCCTTAAGAACCAGATTGCGACTAACGCAACGCATTCGGGCCCTGCTTCAGCAAGCTTCCTCATGATTGAATCTTCGAACACTGCGGGAATGAGTCTACTCCGGCAAGCATGAACACGAATTCTCCCCTCGATAACCGAGACTTTCTATTCTCGGTTTTCACGCCAACGTTTAACCGGAGACACACACTCAAACATGTTTATGAAAGTCTAGTTGCTCAGACGCTAAAAGACTTTGAGTGGCTAATCATTGACGACGGTTCAAAGGATGGGACCAACACTTTAGTAAAGACCTGGATTACAAATTCACCGTTTCCAATCCGGTATTTTTGGGTTGAGAACGGTGGAAAACATCGTGCCTACAATATCGCCGTCAGATCTGCGCGAGGACATCTGTTTCTGGCTCTGGACTCAGACGATACTTGCGTGCCGGAAACGTTAGAAAGATTTAGTGATTATTGGCACTCAATTCCAGAAGCTCAAAGGAGCTCTTTCTCGGGAGTCACGGTTCATTGCATGGACCAAAACGCTCGCATTATCGGCAAGGCCTTTCCGAAAGCAGTTCTAGACACCAACCTCATCCATTTATTGAACAGTTCTGGCATCAAAGGTGAGAAATGGGGAATCCATCGGACGGAAATACTTAAGAACTTCCCTTTTCCTGAATTCCAAGGTGAGAAGTTCATACCCGAAGGTATCGTTTGGAACCGGATTGCGGGCAGATACAAATTGCGTTTCGTGAACGATGCGCTACGGGTCTATCACCGGTCCCACGAAGGATTAGACCGGAATTCGTTAAGGATACGCTCTTCCAGCCCTCAAGGAGCCCGACTGTACTACGCTGAGTTGTGTCAGTTCCCAATAAAGTGGCCCCTGCTGGTCAAGAGCGTCGTCAATTACATTCGGTTTTCAATGCATGGACAGATTTCGATACGAAAAACGCTCGGTGAAGCCACCCACAGACTTCTGGCATTGGTGTGTCTTCCCGGTGCTTTAATTATCTACTTCGCGGATTGCTTCCGTTTGCGTTATAAGCGCCAAGTCTTGTAAGTTGGGCTTGCCTTTGGAGAATTGCGCGATTGATCTATTGGGTTCTTCTACTGATCCTTGGATTGACGTTTCTGAACCTTTATTTCGGGAAAAGCGTCCTTTATCCACCTGCTTTGTTTTCCGCTATCTGGAGTGTTTGTTTGCTCGGTTTGATTATTGCGGGAGATCGTTTTTACCCACTCTCGACAGCGTCATTGTTGATTTTTCTAATGGGCGTTATCGCGATAAGTATTGGCGGTGGTGTAACCAGAAGTCTAGTGTTGCGACGGCCCGAAAGAGCCCTCGTTACCTCGAAAGTTTCTCCCTCGCGGCACAATTACGTTCGCCGATTGCTTGACTGGGGACTCTTTGTTTGCATAGTAGGGTTACCTTTTTATTGGCAGAAGGCTAGTGCTGCAGCGCTCGCGTCCGGACGGGCCGGTTTCTTCGCCGGTGTTCGTCAAGAGAACCTTGTTGCAGAGGAAACTCTGACCTCTATAAGTTTGCTGGACAATATCGTCGTACTCGCGGCCCTTCTCGCACCAGTCGTCTTTTTTGAAAACGATGGAAGTCGGCGTCAACGATGGCGCACTGTCATTGCCGTGGTCTTGGCTACGGCGTATGGTGCGTTAACTGCATCGAAAGGCAGTCCGATTCACTTAATAATTGTCCTTTTGGTTGTGTACTGGCTAAAAGTCGGCAGGCCTTCAACGTCATTCATCGTGATACTGGGGATTACCTGCTTGGGACTCTTTGTGGTTGGCATCATCCTTATCAATCTGATCGATCTAAACGTCTATGAGCCAATCGACTTGGTGCGGTCAGGGTTGGCAATAACGCCTAACTACATGCTCGGCAGCCTGGTAGGTTTCGATCGGATTTTCAATCGCGAACAGATTGTCGAGAACACACAAAGCATTTCCCGTGGCGTCTTAGGAATCGCGCGTAAGTTAGGAGCCGATGTTGAACTGCCTTCGATCCATGCTCAATACACAATGATTTCTAACTTCGAAAACACTAACACTTATACGCTCTATTTTTCGTATATAGGTGATTTGGGAGTCGCTGGGACATTCGTGTGGATGGTGATTCTCGGAATGCTATTGACGTATATATATAGAGCGGCGCTCTCTAAACACCCAATTGCCATTGTCTTGTACGCAGTTATTGCGGATGCGATTATTTTCTCTATTCACGCCGAGCATTTCTTGCTCGGCGTAAACCAATACGGAAAGACGTTAATTCTTCTTCTCTTTTTGTATCGCCTTCCACAATTCAAAGTGCGATGAAATCAGATTTCGTTTCAGTGGCTGCATACACAGGAGGGCGGCGAGTACCCAGCGCCCGCTATCGGGTACGTCAATACATCCGCGCTCTGAAGACGCATGGCGTTCGACTTAGAGAGTTTGTGCCACTGCTGGGTACATATCCGATAGGGCACCGGGTCTTTCGCCCGCTGTGGGCCGTCTGTTCCGTCATGGACAGGAGCCGAACGATTTTGCAGTCTCGTAGTTACGATGTAACTCTTTTGCAGCGCGAAATGCTCTCAACACTCGTGACCTTGGAACCGATGACCAAAGCGCCCCGTATCCTCGACGTCGATGATGCCATCTGGTTGAGACGGGGTGGAAGATCTTCGGAAAAGCTCGCGCAACTTTCTCAAGCGGTAATCTGTGGAAACAGTTTCTTGGCGGAAAGATTTAGTACGTGGAATGCCAATGTCAGCATCCTGCCGACAGCGGTAGATACTGAAGTCTATTTGCCATGTGAGCAACGGACAAACCGGTTAATCATCGGTTGGTCTGGAACGAGTGGTGGATTTCGGTACTTAGATGAAGTGCAGGATGCGCTCGCACAAGTCCTCCGCATGTATTCCGGCGCCCGTCTATTGATCGTGTCGGACAAACGGCCAGACCTGTCACGAATACCCTCGCACAAGATTGAGTTTGTTCCGTGGACACCGACGGCCGAGGTGAAGTCGATTCAAAAAATGACCGTAGGGCTAATGCCTTTAAACGATACGGACTGGGAACGCGGGAAATGCAGTTTGAAAATGCTTACTTATATGGCATGCGAGATTCCTGTTGTGGTTTCTAAGATCGGGACGAACAACGAAATCCTTAATCGAGGAACGTTTGGCTTTGGGGCAACTACTTCAACCGAATGGGTGTGTTCAATAAGCGATCTGCTATCCAATCCGAAACATGCTCGTGTTTTAGGTAGAAATGGTCTCGATGTTGTGAATCGATTTTATAGTGTTTCAGCTTTAAAACCGCGCCTGGCTGAAACTATCAAGAGCGTCACTTAATGGTTACCCAAACCTCTTGGGATGGGCTACCACCTCACGAGCAGGCAGCTCAAAATAAGGTTCGTGTCCTCCAACTCCTAACTCATGATGAGCCGGGAGGTACCGAACTAATGACACTCTCATTAGTCGAGAGTCTTGATCCACGTCTGTTTGACGTTCAGGTTGCTTTTTTCACGCAGCGGGGAGCCTTAGCCAACAAGTACGAGAGCTTAGGGATACGTGTAGCAGAATTCCGCGGAAACGAAGGCTACATACAAGCCGCTCGTTCTATGCATTCCCTATTTCAACGTGAACGTTATGACATCGTTCATGTTTACGGTTTCAAAGCCAGTTTGGTGTGTCGCCTCATTTCTCGGTTCCAGAATCGCCGAATGATAATCCTAGATGGCATTCGAAGTCTTTCTGTGGGTGCAACCTGGGTCGACGGTAGCTTCAAATCGAGAATGTGCTTAATCGCAGGACGTTTGTTCGAACCCTTGGTCGACTATCACGTGACGAATTCGACGTCAGCAATGGAGTTCCTGACGACTTACGGCAAAATGCCGCGGGAGAAGTTCGTTGTTATTCCAAACGGTCTAAGCGTTGACTATTGGACTTCCAGAGAAAGCGAACGTTCCGGCAAGCAGGTTGTCTGTGTTGCTCAGTTTCGACCAGAAAAGGGTCAAGGAGAATTGATCCCGGTACTGAAGCTTATTGCGCGAACGAATCCGGATTTCGAATGCCTTTTTGCAGGAGAAGGTCCGTCGCGGATTACCGTACAGGGTCTCGTGCAGGATTTAGGTCTTGCCAACAACACGCGCTTTCTTGGCCAACTCAACCGAATCGCTGTCCGTGATTTGCTCGCAAGCGCCGATATCTTCGTTTTACCTTCACTTGTAGAAGGGCTTCCAGGCAGTGTCATGGAAGCGATGGCCAGCAGGCTGCCTGTCGTAGCAACGGATGTAGGCGGCACTCGTGAACTCGTAATCCACGGAGAAACGGGCTTCCTTGTTCCTCGCAATCGGCCTGATCTCTTCGCAAGTTATATACAAGACCTCCTGAATAACGCATCGTTAAGACTCGCCATGGGAAATCGTGGTCGTAAAAGGATTGAGGAACAATTCACATTGGAGGCAATGGTCGACAAGACGGCGAGCTTCTATACTGAAGTCGCATCGTTTACTGCTAAGCGCGGAAATCGAAAAAAAAGAAGCTTTTCGGAGACGTTTGAGGGGAATAGCTAAAATGTGCGGACTTTGCGGCTTTGTGGATCGGTCTGGACGACCAGTAGATCCAGCTGTAACAAGTGAGATGATCCGTGTGCTGCGTCATAGAGGACCTGACGCTGACGGCTGTCTGAATGACGCTTTGCAAACCAACCGAGAAAACTGGCGAGTCTTCCTAGGGCATACTCGACTCAAGATTATCGACCTAAGTGAAGCTGCGTCCCAGCCGCTTAGTAATGAAAATGGAACCGTCTTCGTTGTGTTTAATGGAGAAATCTACAATTTCCGTGAACTGCGAGACTTACTCGAGCAGAAAGGACATCGCTTTAAGTCAAGGTCAGATACCGAAGTGATAGTCCACGCATACGAAGAGTTTGGTGATGAGTTCGTCCGTTATCTCGACGGTATGTTTGCGTTTGCTGTCTTTGATCGTGAAAAGAAGCGACTAATTCTGGGTAGAGATCGGACAGGCAAGAAACCTTTGTATTACTCGTATGACGGTCGGCACCTGACGTTTGGCTCGGAGATCAAGGCCATCCTCGCCTGCCCCTGGGTAGAACGGGAAGTAGCTCCTGAGAATCTTCCGGCTTACCTGGTGTACGGATATGTTCCAACGCCCAGCACACTATATCGAAACATACTGTCTCTGCCATTCGCTTCGTACATTGTGCTTGATGAAAATGGTCTGAGGGGACCTTATACCTACTGGCATCTCGAATTTTCGGATCAACAACATCAGCAGAAGATACCGTTATCCGAAGCGACAAATCGAGTCCGAGAGTTGATGTTTGAGGCCGTCGAGAAACGGCTAGTTAGTGACGTTCCGCTTGGCGCATTGCTTAGCGGTGGCCTTGATTCGTCAATTGTTGTCGGAATCATGTCGAAACTGCTTTCTCAACCAGTCCATACCTTCAGTATCGGTTTTAATGATCATGCATCCTATGACGAACGCCCTTACGCATCGATGGTCGCGAAGCATTTCCAGACAAAGCATACGGAATTCGTCGTAAAGCCGGACGCTCTTGGACTCGCTGAGCGTTTGTTGTGGCATCACGACCAACCGTATGGCGATTCCTCAGCGATTCCAACCTATCTGGTTTGCAGGATGGCAAGAGATCACGTTGCGGTTGCGTTAAATGGCGATGGTGGTGACGAGGTTTTCGGTGGATACGATCGTTTTCTCGCTGCACTCGTCGCAGAAAAAACCCCTGGGTTTATTGCTCCCGCTGGGCGCTTGGCAGCTCGTCTTTTTTCTACGGAGGATGCATACAAAAGTACGCGACGACGATTTGAACGCTTTTTTGAATTAGGGACCCAATCGACCGAAGAAAGGTTCCTGGGCTGGATTGCATTTTTCAAACCTCAGGATCTCAGTGGGATCTTGAATGATGATAATTTGGCGTACTGCAATGTCGATCGAATTCGAGATGCTGTGCATCAACCATTTAAAAATGCCTCCCAATGGGCATTATTACACCGGCTTTTGTATGTAAATTTCGT
>Ga0105347_1001015_pt1 | contig 12527 bp, 12 predicted proteins | sample EasRivMeERMLT890_FD_89677 | JGI IMG/M metagenome (GOLD analysis project Ga0105347, IMG submission 89677) | Soil microbial communities from meander-bound floodplain in the East River, Colorado, USA - East River MetaG ERMLT890 | ecosystem: Environmental > Terrestrial > Soil > Floodplain | place... | reverse complement strand
GGCCGGACGCGTCGGTGATGGTGCCCGAAATCCACAGGGGCACGTCGGCTCGCCGTTCCGCGAGCAACTCGAGAATCCCGAAAATCGCGGCCTTGGCATTGAGCGTGTCGAAGATGGTTTCCACCAGCAGGAGATCGGCGCCGCCATCCAGAAGCCCCCGGGCGCTCTCCTTGTATGAGGCCGCAAGCTCGTCGAAGGTCACGTTGCGCCGCGACGGGTCGTTCACGTCGGGTGAAATAGACGCCGTCTTGTTGGTGGGCCCGAGAGATCCGGCCACCCAGCGCGGTTGTTCAGGGGTGCGGCGAGTGAAGTCCGCCGCAGCCTCCCGGGCCAGCCGCGCTGCGGCTACGTGCAGCTCATACACGTGCGGCACCGTGGCGTAATCGGCCTGCGAGATCGACGTGCCGGTGAACGTGTTGGTGCTGATGATGTCGGCGCCGGCCTCCAGGTACGCGCGATGCACAGCCCTTACAATGTCTGGCTGGGTGAGCGTCAGGATGTCGTTGTTGCCTTTCAGGTCGTGGGTGTGATCGGCAAAGCGCTTCCCGCGATAGTCCGCCTCCGACAAACGGTACGACTGGAGCATGGTGCCCATGGCCCCGTCGAGTACGAGAATGCGGCGCGCCAATGCGGCGCTCAGGTCGGTTCTTGCGTTGGTCGTCATGGCGGTGGCAATTCCCGGGGGGTGTTACGGCTCCGGGGAATCATATGAAGATAGTCGGCAACAGGCTGGCTGTAAAGCGCACGTGGGCCGCTTTTGCGTCATTGTGGCAAATTTCGCAACCGGAATGCACGACGCGCCAGGTGGCCGACCCCGAATTTGTGGCGTCCCGCCTGCGAATTCCGGACTATATTGAAGAAACTACATGTACACGGTCCACACTCCAGGAGAACAGACATGAAAGTGCTGAACCTAGCAGTGGCCGCGGCCTTGGCGGTCCTGACGGCCGGCGCAGCCTCGGCCGCCTTGAAGTCGCCCAAGCTGGGCGGGCAATCCCCCGCGGCATCGCAGTCGGATCTGGACAAGCTCCGGTCCCAACCCGCGTCCAGAGACGGGGCGAACCTCTACCACAAGTCCAACTACCGCAAGGCCGCTGCGAAATTCGACGGGGTGCTGGACGATCAGCCTGGGAACTACCGGGCCGCCTACATGCTGGGCATGTCATACCTCAAGCGAGATCGCTGGGAGAGCGCTCGTGACAGCTTCCGGCGCGCCCTCGAACTCAAACCTGATCGCTATACCGAAGCACACATCTACAACGGACTGGCGTACAGCTACGAGGCCATCGGCCAGACCCGCATGGCTCATCACCACTTTCACAAGGCCTGCAAGGCCAACAAATCAAACGCCTACTCCCAGGCGGGAGCCAAGCGCACGGAGTACCGTCACCGTCATGAGCCAGAGCCACGGCCCGTGGCCAAGTCGGGCTCCACGTCCAAGCGCTCGTCCGGCTGACCCCGGCCAGGACGGATTCGGGGTGGCGAGTTTGCTGGTGACCGCCGGATGAGATCGGCCTACCTATCGCATTCGCGTTCTCAGGTGTGAGGATTCCGCGTCTCGTACACAGGGGGAGAGTGATGAGGCAAGCGATTCGCCGTTGTCTATGGGCTGTGACACTGTGCACCGCCCTGGGGGCCATTTCCGTGGAGGCCGACATGCTGGTGCTCACGGACGGCCGTGTGCTGGAGGGCCAGTTTGTAGCAGGCAGCGAGTCGTTCATCCAGTTCCGTACGTCCGACGGGATCCAGTCAATCCCGATTGAACAAATCAGTGCATTGCATCTGAGGCCCGCAGGGGACAGCGTACAAGCAGTCTCCGTGATCGACTCTGCCGTTTCACCGAGCCCTGCGGCGGAGCCCACCGCTCTGGCGGCGGGCGCCGTTGTGGTGCCGGCCGGCACGGAACTTCGGCTCCGCTTTGACAAGGAGGTTTCGACGTCCTCGCACAAGTCCGGAGCATCCTTCCAGGCGATGCTGGCAGCCGACCTCTCAGTGCAGGGTCAGGTTGTGGCCGCGAAGGGATCTTTGGTACAGGGGCGAGTTGCAGAAGTGCGGGGAGGCAAGAAGCTCGGGACTCAGGTCCTCAAGCTCGCGCTCACGAGCCTGTCAGTCCACAATCAGAAAGTTCCCCTGATCACGGGGAACTTCGGCCTGGAGCGCGGGTCAGGCCAGAATCCGCGCCTGGTAGGTGCGGAACAGGCCGCTGGTTCCAACGAGTCCGTGTTGGATCTTGAGGAATTCGTCGAGGGATCGGACCACGTGAGAGTACCCAGGGGCGCCGTGCTTCAGGTGTCCCTCCGAGAGCCGGTGGCTCTCTTTCCCTGAGCGAAGTTTAGAAGTTCAAGAGGCGCGTGATATTGAATCCGAGCTGCCAGTTGTCGGGGCTCGCGTCGAGCACTGCGCCGGGCAACACCTGCGACGGATTCAGTCGATTGGTGTTGGTCACCACGATCTTGAAGAAGTGCCCGCCGGTCTCCAGTTCGATTCCCAGGGCCATGGGGGCGTAGTCGTAGTAGTAGCCGGGCTTGATAAAGTCCCACTCCGCGAGCACGCTCATGAGGCTGGTGAGGTAGTACTGCGCGTACACTCCGACAGTCACGCTCTGTTCGATCTCGTTGCTTTCCTGAATTGAGTTGTACACATACGCAGGGGCGACTCCAAGAGCCAGCTGTCCCAGGCGCGCGTTCACCGGCAGAAGCGCGTAGTACTGCCAGGCGCGATGATTCGTGGATTCGTATGCGGGGCTGTTGGTGTCCCAGGCGACACCCGCCAGAAGGGCTGCGGCCATCGGGACCTTGAGCACCAGTCTGTGGAGCGCCTTCCATTTCAATTGCAGATCGACATTGCCGTTGAGATTGCTGCGGGCGAGCGTCACGGTGGTGGTGGCCGTGGGCGCCCAGCCGAATCCCAGCCGCATGTCCACAGGGCCGTCCAGTCCGTAGAACGTTTCGTACCCGGTGGAGAGCGGATTGAGAAACCGGTGGGAAATCTCGAACTGGAACATGCCCTTCTGCCACGTTTCCGCCGTGGGAAGGTTGACGACGTGGTTCGAGTGGAACACCACGGGGACCGCGTCCGGGGCTTCCTCTGCGCGCTTCCAGCCGGGGCCTTCAGACTGCGCCTGCGCGCCAGTCGCCAACAGGGCGGCGAAGAGTCCACCGGCGACGATCGGGAACTTATTTCGCTCGTGCGACATGCACCTGTACCTCCACCTGAATCAGCTCATCGATCTTCAGAAACATGAGCGACGGGACCTCGATGTCGAAATCTGTAAGTCGGATGTCGAATTGCGCAGCCACGAAAAAGCCGGACGGGGTCGGTACAATGGTGCACAGGATGGCATAGTCTTTCGGTTGGTCGTGCAGGTCAAGCCGGCCTTTGGTGAAGACCCTCAGCGTGTCGCCGCCGGCCTGTTGTACCGCGGTGATTTCGCCTTTGTATGAAACGTAGGGATGTTCGTCGGTGTGCAGGTAGTTCTCGCGCATGTGCCGGTCGCGCATGTCGATGCCCGTCTTCAGCGTGTTGAGCGGCACCTCGAAGTAGAGTTCGCTTTTTTTCGGGGCCGATCCCACCGCCAGAGAATCGCCCTCCCAGAACACGTATCCGTCGATCTCTGGCGTGACGCCTTCGAAGTCCTCCACCGGCGCATCGGAGATGAACTTCACCTCGTTGTGCTGTGAGGAATCCACTTGATACTCCAGGGCGTTCGCCCGGTCCGGCCAGGCGGCCAGCAGAGCCAGAATTCCCAGGCCGAGCCCGTGTTGAGCGAGTTGCCCGGCCGCTCGTCTCTGCGGCGTGCGCATCAGTTGTTCGCGGCGCCCAGGTGGATCCAGTTGATGATGTTCTGCATGTCGATGGAGTCGAGTGGGACGGCCGCCTGCGGCATGCGCACGCCGGGTCCCGTTCCGTCCAGCCGGTCCACCAGGTAGCTCGAGTCCAAAGCGTGCCCTGGCCGCACCCGGACCAGCGGAGAGGCCGGGTGGGCTGATTGCACATTCCAGAGTTCCGCGTGGGAATTCCCGGCGCGCAGGTCCAGTTCCCCCTGCGCCACATTGCCATGGCAGGAGTTATTGGTGCATCCGCGACGATCGAAGATCTCCTGGATGTCTGCTGAAAAGGAGGGATTCGCCTTAATCACGCGGCCGCCGCTGGCCCCCCCGCCGCTGCTGGTAGGCGTGTCGTCGGTGGCGCAGCCGGCCAGCCCGGCCAGCAGCAAAGTGGAACACAGCACATCCCGCAGGGCGCCGGTCATCAAGCAACTCTCAGGCGCGGGCTAGAGCGGGCGCCAGCGCAGGCCGAACGGATTTTTCCCCACGTCCAGCGAGTCGATGAGGTCGTGGGTGGTGCCATCGAGGATGTACACTCTGCCCTGTTGGGTCGGCACCACACCGGCGGCCGTAATGTATACCCGGCTGCCGTCATCGGTGCACGAGACACCGAAGGTGCGCCCCACTTCCACGGGAATCTCCTGCACGGTGCGAGTCGCCAGCCGGAGGACCTGAATCGTGTTGTCAAATTGCGTAGTGATGTACAGGTACGCGTCGTCCGGAGACAGCTCCACCAGGGTCGGGCCCGAAGGATCGCCGTAGTGAACAATGTGGTCGATGGGAAGGTAGAACGAATCCACGATCTGGCGCAGTGCCAGATCGAGCACCCGCACCTGCGCCAGCACCTCGTGGTGGTCCAGGCAGGCGATGTACGCCAGGGAATCCTTGTGGTCAATCGTCAGACCGTAGGGCATGTACTTCTGCCGCGTGACCGCGTAGATGCTGTCGGGATCGATGCTCACCTGGTGAACCGTGTCGGCGTCGGTGTAGATCATGGTGATGATGTCGCTCATGTTGGTGGCCACCACAAGCGATCCATCCGACGTAATGTCGGCGTCGTGAGTTGAGGCACCCGCCGAAATCGAGTCGACAATTGTGAGTGATTGAAGATTCACTTTATAGACACGTGTTTCCACGCCGGCGGCGGAAAAGTCGCACACATATCCGAACGTCCCGTCGGGTGTGATCGCCATGGAGGTGGGGAACACTCCCGGCAGAGGCGCCGACGCCAGCATTTCATTGGTAGTGGCATCAAACTTGGCGATCCGGCCAGGAGGGCCATCGCGAGACAAAAGGTAAAAGAAACTCAGGTCATCGGAGAAGCGAATGAAATGAGGCTGAACGATTCCTGCAGGAAAGGAGTCGACGCGCTCCAGCGTCTCGGTGTTGTACACATACACGGTGCTGTCCGTCTGGTTGGCGACATACAGACGCCCGGGCGGGCCCGCCGTCGGCGTCCCCGACGACGTCGGATCCTCAGTACATCCGGCCACCACTACAAAAGCCGCGAGTGCGAAAAGGCGAGTCCATTCACTATTGGTGCGTCGTAAGGGGTTCCACAGGAACACAGAGATCCTCCGGGGATGTTCGATTCGAAACAAGTCGCGGATCAATTGAGCGGACAAACCCAAAGCTTTCTACAGCGCGGGGTAGCTCATAATACGTTGTACCCCGCTTGCCGACAAGCGGTTCGGCCCGTCAGGTCCCCTCTGGACACGGGCCCCACAGGGGTTATTCCCGGCCCCCCCGGGACCCTGCTGGAGACCGGCCTCGATGCAGAGTTGACTATCCGCTTGCCTAAGCGGAACTTGATGCCTGGTGAAAAACTGGACCCGTGCCACCATCCGGCTGACGTTTACGGCCATTCTGCTGGCGGGCGGGGTGGCGTGGGCCTATTACACCGGGCCCACCACGCCGGCGACGGGCGCGCCGCCAGCCGAAGGTACCTGCGCGGACGCGGATGTCGGTTGTCACTCAGACTTTGCGGTGGATTCCGGATCCGGCGTGTTTGGGATTACGGCTCTCAATTCGACACCCGGCCAGTACACGCCTGGCGACACGGTGGACATGAGAATCGACCTGCAGCAGGCGGGCCAGATGCGGTGGGGGTTTCAGCTCACGGTCATCAACAGTGCCGGCGATCCGGTGGGGACCATACTGCGGTCTGAGCCGACACGCACGAGTGTGCAGTCGGGCCAGGGCGGCCGCCAGTACCTCACACACACGCCGCTGGGTACCGACAGCAATACCGCGAACGTGTCTCCGGGCTGGACCTTCAAGTGGAGAGCTCCCGCGGCCGGCGAGGGGGCCGTGACCTTCTATGCCGCGGGAAACGCCGCCGACGGGGATGGCACGAGCCTGGGCGATTACGTGTACACTTGGTCCGTCGTGTTGACGGAAGGTCCTCAGTCGGTGCACGAGTCCGGGGACATGCGTCCGGAGAGCTTTGCCTTGGGTCCCAATCACCCCAATCCGTTCAATGCCGGTACGCGAATCCCGTTTCGTCTCGACCCGGAGGCGGCCGGACCCGTTTCGATCGCGATTCATGACGTGGGCGGCCGGCGCATTCGAACGCTGCACCTGGGGCGCTACACAGGCGCCGGGGAGCACGAGATTGGCTGGGATGGGAAGGATGAAGGAGGTGCCCCCGTTCCGTCGGGCACCTATCTGGTAAGCCTGATCACCCGCGCGGGCTCAGATTCTCGCAAGGTGACGCTGCTGCGCTGAGAACGCCACGGCGCCCTTCGCGGGTGCCGTTACTTGCGGAACTTCAGCTTCTCCCGAATCGGATCGGGAAGATCGATCTCCTCAAACATCGAGGTCGGGAACAGGTAGTCTTCGCCTGTATCGTCGATCACTCGCACGAGTCCCTTGTGTGACGCCTTTTCATCCGGCAGCACTTGATACAGCCGGCGTGGCACGAGGGAAGCGGCGTACCCGTCACTGCTAATGCACACGGCAACGCGTGGTCTGTCTTGCTTCGTCTCAGGGGTCATTGCGCTCAATACAGTCGCTTGATCTTGAATTCACATCTTCCAAGGCCGTGGGCCTCAAACCAATGTACTTCGGCCATGGAAGTAGTGCCATCGGGAAGTTCTATCTCGGCCACTCCTTTCAGCTTCCGCCACCTTCCCGCCCCATAGGCGCGTGAGAGTCGCCTCCGGCTTTTCACCGCTTTCCCGACAGCAATGGTCTCGATGTCGAAGGGACCTGATATAATCCGTACGGTCATGGTGGATAGTGTCCAGGGATCCTGATAAGCCACCTGGAAACCCGCCGCGATCACATCCTGAAAGGCTCGGTCCGGAGCCTCTCCGACATGCCTGAAAAAACTTAGTAACCACTTACACTAGTTTCTTGTATCATGTAGATGTGAGAACCGGAACGGAGTCGGGCGCCGCCACGGGGCAGGTGATTGACCTTCTGGGCCCCATGGCCTTTGCCAGCCGCCTGAAGCGACTTCACGAGCGGCTGATCCGCGATGTGGGCAGGCTCTACGAGGGGCTCGGGTTCGACTTCGAGCCCCGCTGGTTCCTTCTCTTCTACTCCCTCCATGCCCGGGGCCCGGCCAGCATCACCGAGTTCGCCGCGGCGCTCAGCCAATCCCATGCCGCCATCAACCAGGTGGCCGGCGAGCTTCTGGCGGCGGGTCTGGTGGACGAGATCCGGCAGCGGGGCGACGACCGGAAGCGGCTGCTTCGGCTCTCCCCCAGGGGACGCAAACTGGCATCGCGAATGATGCCCATCTGGCAGGAAGTCGGCCGCGCCACGAGCGAACTCTTCCGCGATTCGGGTGTGGACATGGTGGCCGGCCTTTCGGCCACCGAGCGCGCACTGGATGAGGCCAGCATCTATGATCGCGTGCGTCTGGCACGCGGCGAGTCTCTGCTCCCGCCAATTGAGATTCTCGAATACCGCGCGGCCTTCAAGAAGCACTTCCAGGAATTGAACCACTCCTGGCTCCGCGAACACTTCACCGTTGAGCCCGAGGACGAAAAGCTCCTCTCCGACCCGCGCGGCCGGATCGTCAATCGCGGTGGCGCCGTTTTGTTTGCAGCCGCGGGGGAGGAGATCGTGGGCACCTGCGCATTGATCCGGCACTCGGACTCCGACTACGAACTCGCGAAGATGGCGGTGTCGGAGAAGGCTCGTCGACACGGAGTGGGACGCGCACTGGGGCTGGCCACGATCGACCGCGCATCGCGTCTGGGGGGCCGCAGGCTGTTTCTGCTCACCAGCGAACGCCTTCCGGCGGCGTTGTCGCTCTACAAGAAACTCGGATTCAGGAATTGCCCAATGCCTGCACAGGCAGCCGCCAAATACAAGCGCAGCACTATGGCCATGGATCTTGCACTCACCCCGAGGGCCCGTTCAGGAATGAGGAGATAGCTGTATGTCAGTCGAACGTTGGGATGGAATCGCACGCTGTGCGCGCTCGACGGCCGCCCGGTGGCTTGGATGGGCGTGTCTGGTCGGCATGACGGTGCTCTGGCCTGGTCAAAAGCCTGTGCCGGCACAGATGCAGGGAGGCCCCGGACAATTGCCCATCACAGCGGCGCACCAGGCGGCCATCATCGACAGCCTGGCGCGCACCCTCAACGAATACTACGTGTTCCCCGACGTGGCGGAGAAGATGGGCAAGCTGGCCAAGTCGAATCTCAAGAAGGGTGAGTACAAGTCAATCTCCACTCTGGGCGAATTCACTCAGCGACTCACCGACGACTTTCGGTCGGTGAGCCACGACCTGCACCTGGGCATCCACGCGGGCGAGCCCCGGGAGTCGGAGGCCGAGGTGGATTCACTTGAGATCGCGCAACGTCGCGAGCGTCAGTTGAAGAACGCCCGGGAGGGTAATTTCGGATTCAACAAAGTCGAGATCCTGCCGGGCAACATCGGGTACCTGTTGCTCTTGGGCTTCCAGCCCGCGGAAGACGCCGGCGCTACGGCGGTGGCGGCCATGAACTTTCTTGGAAATGTCGACGGGCTGATCTTCGATTTGCGTTTCAATGGCGGTGGCGATCCGAGCATGATCCAGCTCATTTCGAGCTACCTGTTCGACGCACCTCAGCACCTCAACAGTTTCTACATCCGCAAGAGCGACAGCATGCAGCAGTTCTGGACCGCCGCCCATGTGCAGGGGCCTCGCCTTTCGCGCGTGCCCGTGTACGTGCTCACCTCCGGGGGCACCTTCTCCGCGGCTGAGGAATTCACCTACAATCTCAAGAACATGAAACGTGCCACGATCGTGGGCGACACCACCGGTGGCGGCGCCCACCCCGTGGACCAGCACTGGTTTCGAATCGACGACCAGATCTTCGTGGACGCATTCATTCCGTTCGGCCGCGCCGTGAATCCCATTACGGGAACCAACTGGGAGGGCACGGGCGTGACTCCCGACATCGCTGTCAGTTCGGAGCAGGCCCTCGATCGGGCTCAACTGGACTTCTTCGAGAAGAGACTCCAGACCGTCCAGGATGAAGACACCCGCTTTGTCGCGAGCTGGCATCAGAAGTCGCTTCAAGCCAAAATCCAGCCGGTGGTGCTGCAGCCTGAAGCGATGAACGCCTACATCGGCGAGTACGGCCCGCGCCACATCACGGTGGAGAGCGGGGAGCTATTCTATCAGCGTCAGGATCGGCCCAAATTCAAACTGGTGCCTCTGGGCGACGACCAGTTTGACCTCTCCGGGCTGCCGGGATTCCGCGTGAAGTTCGTTCGCGACTCCGCCGGTCAGGTCACGGAACTGGTGGGGCAGTACGACACCGGCGATTCGGACAGTTTCAAGCGCAACGCCAAAACCTGACTGCTGGGTGCCACGGTGAATCCCGGAACCTAAGCCAGGGCAGCCTGGCGGAGAGACTGGGATTCTAACCCACGGCGCAGGACTGGCGGTTCCTATGAGTCAGACGCTAGATCTTCAGCTCCGAGCCGTTGCTGCCGCCCTTGAGATAACTGTCGATCGACCGCGCCGCACGCTTGCCTGCGCCCGCGGCCAGAATCACCGTGGCGCCGCCCGTGACGATGTCGCCGCCGGCATACACGCCGGGACGTGACGTTGCGAATGTGGTCTCATCCACTTTGATGGTGCCGCGCTTGGTGGTTTCGAGGCCGGGCGTGGTCTTCTGGATAAGCGGATTCGACTTATTGCCGATGGCCACCACCACGCGATCTACAGGTATCGTGAATTCGCTGCCCGGCACAGGCACGGGGCGCCTGCGCCCGGAGGCGTCGGGCTCACCCAGCTCCATGCGGATCATCTCCACGGCCTTCACCCAGCCCTTTTCGTCGCCGATGTAGCGCACCGGGTTCACCAGGAAGTGGAACTCCACGCCTTCCTCCTCGGCGTGATGGATTTCTTCCTGTCGGGCAGGCATTTCATCGCGACTGCGACGGTACAACAACATGGCCTTCTCCGCACCGAGGCGAAGTGAAGTACGCACGGCATCCATGGCCGTGTTGCCCCCGCCGAGCACGGCCACTCGCTTCGCGGAGGCAAGCGGCGTGTCGTAGTCGGGGAAGAGGTACGACTTCATGAGATTCACGCGCGTGAGAAACTCGTTGGCGGAAAACACACCATTGAGATTCTCACCCGGAATGTCCTGGAACGTCGGCAGACCGGCGCCGGTGCCAATGAACACGGCGTCGTAGCCCAGCTCGTTCATGAGGTCGTCGATGGAGTCCATGCGGCCAATCACGTACGACGTTTTGATCTCCACCCCGAGCTTGCGCAGGTAGTCCACCTCTGCTTTCACGATATCCTTGGGCAGCCGGAAGGCGGGAATACCGTACACCAGCACGCCACCCGGGTCGTGCAGCGCTTCGAACACGGTCACCTGGTGCCCGAGTTTGGCGAGGTCACCGGCGCAGGTGAGGCCCGCGGGCCCGGATCCCACGATGGCCACCTTCTTGCCCGTGGGAGGTGCGATCGGCGGCAGTTCGACGCCGCCCTCTTCACGCTCCCAGTCCGCTACGAAGCGTTCCAAGCGGCCGATGCCCACCGACTCACCGCGCTTGGCCACCACGCAGTTATTCTCGCATTGCGCCTCCTGGGGGCACACGCGACCGCAGATGGCGGGGAGGGAATTGGCGTCTTTCAGGGTGCGCGCCGCGTTGCGGAAATCTCCGGCGGCCACCAGCGCGATGAACTTCGGTATGTCGATTTCCACCGGGCAGCCGGCAATACACTTGGGCTGGCGGCACTCCAGGCAGCGCGCGGCTTCCCGCATGGCGGTTACCGCGTCGAACCCCAATGCTACTTCTTCGAAATTGTGCGCGCGGTTCTCGGGGAGCTGTTCGGGCATCGCCTGGCGCGGAATCTTCATCCGTTCTTTGGGTGTCAGCGGCATGATGTCGTCTTCTCCGAATGATGAGCCTTCTGGATGGCGAGCTCGAGCGAGCATTCCTCGCGGTGCTCGAGATACCGCTCGTAGGCGTCCTTCTCGAACGGCTTGTACTGCGCCTGGCGCTGTACCAGCTCGTCGAAGTCCACCTGGTGGGCGTCGAAGTCGGGGCCGTCCACGCACGCGAAGCGCGTGTGACCACCCACCGACACGCGGCAGCCGCCGCACATGCCGGTGCCGTCGATCATGATCGGGTTGAGTGACACCACCGTGGGGATGGCGTGTTGCCTGGTGAGATTGGCCACCGAGCGCATCATGGGCACCGGGCCGATGGCCATGATCCAGTCGGGTTTGTCAGTTTCGATGAGTTGTTGAAGGGCCGTAGATACAAAGCCTTTGAGCCCCTCGGAGCCGTCGTCCGTGGTCACCATGAGTCGGTCGGAAGCAGAGCCCAGCTCTTCGCGATAAAAGAGGAGCGATTTGTTTCGCGCACCGATGATGGCGGTGACGCGGTTACCGGCGGCCCTCAGCGCCTGTGCCACGGGGTAGATGGGCGCAATGCCGATGCCGCCGCCCACCACCACGGCGTGGCCGAAGTTTTTAATCTCAGTGGGTTCGCCGAGCGGCCCCACCACGTCCGCGAGTTCTGCGCCGGCCGGTGTGTCGCAGAGCTGGGCGGAAGTCTTGCCCACTTCCTGGATCACCATGGTGAGCAGGCCGCGTTCGCGGTCGAGCCCGCCGATCGACATGGGCACGCGCTCGCCGTTTTCGTCGGCGCGCACGATCACGAATTGCCCCGCCAGTGCCTTCTGCACCAGGCGGGGAACCTCCACCCGCAGCCGATGCGCCCTGGGTGCGAGTTCTATGTTTTCAATGACTTTTGGCATGGATGCTCAGGTCGCCTCCCGATCACTTCCTCGTCCCTATGAAACAACCGCCCCGGTGGACCCTGGTGTCGTGCTGACGCTGTTTGCAGAGCGGCTCTTAGTTGACTCAAGTCTCAACTAAGATATCGGCACCCGCCGGGACTGTCAAGAGGGTGTGAAATTGGGGTCAAATGCCCCGCCTGGGGCGTCTGACCCCGATGAATTCAGTCGCGGATCAGCTTGAAGCTTTCCAGCGCGGAGTAGTCGGTGGACACCACCGTGCCGACGTGATTTCCATACTCGTCCATAGCTTCACCGTGAAGCGTGGCGCTCAACTTCAGGAAGCCAGCACGTCCATACCAGATGTACACTTTGTCCTCGGGGCCGAAGAGTTCGGACTCGATTCGAATTTGGTAGCCGCCCAGTTTGCCGGCTTCCAGGCGCAGCACTTCGTGGCGAATGACGCGCGACGTAAACAGCGGGTCTTCGCGAAT
>Ga0105347_1001014_pt1 | contig 12531 bp, 10 predicted proteins | sample EasRivMeERMLT890_FD_89677 | JGI IMG/M metagenome (GOLD analysis project Ga0105347, IMG submission 89677) | Soil microbial communities from meander-bound floodplain in the East River, Colorado, USA - East River MetaG ERMLT890 | ecosystem: Environmental > Terrestrial > Soil > Floodplain | place... | reverse complement strand
GCACCGAGGCGTGGCCAGTGTTTGAGCCGGACATTAAACGGAGATCCCGATCTGGCACACGGCCGCATAGCCGTTCGTCGGATCTCCTGTTGGGGTCACAAGCTCAGCCGACAGGCTGTCCGCGAAAATCCCGTCCGACGCATTCGAGGTGGGATTCGCCCCCCTCGACGCGTACGCGCTGCTCGCATACACGGTCGCGTTCACGGACTCCGGAAAGGCAATCTGCGTCACCTTCACAGAGGCGCCATTGATGGTGACTTCCAGGTGAATGTGTGTCGCCCGACCTTGGTACCACCCGGGGTAGATCGTGGTGAAGTTCACCTGGCCGTTGGCATCGGTGGTTTGAATGCCGCGCAGGTAGGTCTGCGTCGCCTGGGATCCGTACTGCGAGTAATTGCCGGTGGCGTCACATTGCCAGATCTCCACGTTTGCGTTCGGGACGGCCGCGCAGCCATTGTTCACGTTGACGACTTTCACCGTCAGCGCCAGCGGCACACCGCTTTTCCCCTCCCTGATGTCAGTACGAAACAGGTCCACCAACGATGGGTACGGCCCCACGGTTTCAGTGGGGGTGACCGCGCACGCCGCGCTGGCTCCCGCAGCACCCATGGATGTCGTTCCAGTGGTCCCGGCCGTCGTGGCCGACGGACTTGTAGCCGTCTCACCGCCGCATCCGAACGCGAGCGCCGCAGCACCCGCGGCTCCCATCACTCGCATGACCTCCCGGCGACCTGGGACGGAACCTGTCCCGGAACCCGCGACGTTGTTGCTGGTCCTCACAGGCGGATTGCTCCTTCTCCGCTCACGTTCGGTCGTTGAAGACTCGAACTGACGCTGATCGCGAGGCCAGGTCATGAGCATCATGCGGAAGCTCGCGCGACGTCTTTCCGTCCGCCATGCAGGTACGGTGCTCACGTGCGTCGCGGTGTCAGGATTTGTCCTCGTGTTTGCCTGGAAGGTCGGACCCCTCTCCGCCCAGTCCGGCATCAGCCGATTCATCGGACCGATCTCTTCCCAGCCCCTTGCGCTGTCAGCAGAGGGATCCTTTCTCGCGTCCGTCAATCCCGACAACAACTCAGTGTCGTTCTTCGATCTTCGCAACGACAGAAACCGCCGGCTCGCCCAAGTACCGGTGCAGGTTGAGCCGAACGGCGTTGCATTGCTTCCAAACGGTCGTCGCGCGTACGTGGCCAATACGGTAAGCGGCACGGTCTCGGTGATGGATCTGAACATCCCGAACGGTTTCATCGGCAAACCGCGAAAGCACATTCCCGTTGGCACCGAACCGTACAGCGTGGTGCTGACGCCGAACGCCACCAAGCTCTATGTGGCCAGCGCACGCTCCAACACAATCTCGGTGATCGACACGGCAACCGAGTCGGTCGTCAAGACCATCCAGGTCAATGCCGAGCCGCGCGGCCTGGCGGTGTCGAACGACGGGGATGACGACGATGCCGACGAGACACTGTACGTCTCGCACTTTCTGTCGTTTCCCGCCATCGGCAAAGTCGACGGCCAGGACGACGCTAAATTCGGGCGCGTGACGGTTATCAGCACGGGTACTGACGTCATCGCGGCGAATGCGGTGATCAATCCAATAGCCGACAGTGGTTTCAAAGCAAACGGTGATGCCATCGCGCGCATCCCGCCGGGCGCGGGCTTCGTCTTCACGACGGGCGCTTATCCGAATCAGCTCAACAACGTTGCGATCAAAGGCAATTTTGCCTACCTCCCGAATACCGGGGCCTCGCCGAATGGGCCCGTGCGTTTCAATGTCAACACGCAGAGCCTCCTCTCGCTCGTCAATCGGACGACGAACTTCGACGCCAATCGGACGATCAACATGCATCGTGCGGTTGCCGACCAGACTAACCCCGCGAGACTGTTTATCACGCAGCCCTGGGCGATGGCCTTCAAACACGAGGCGGACGAGGGGTACGTCGTGAGCGCCGCAAGCAACATTGTGGTGAAGGTGACTGTCGATCCACTAACGGGTGCGCCGGCTGTTGCGTTCGACCCGCTCGATCCGACGCGAGTCCTGGAGGTCGGCGTCGGCAAGAATCCGCGCGGCATCGTGGTGAATCCACTCGACACACGCGCGTACGTGATGAACTACGTGTCGCGTGATGTCAGCGTAATCGACCTGACGGGCGCCACGGAGGCCGTGATGGCGACGATGCCGTCGGCCAGTCTGCCAGCGCCGGGCACGCTCGAGGCGAAGATTCAGATTGGCAAGGAGTTGTACAACACGTCCGTTGGGGTGTTCGACCCCGCGATACCTGGTGGTTCCGCCATCGTCGGGCGGATGTCTGCGGCTGGCTGGGGATCGTGTTCCGCGTGCCATCCAAACGGCCTGAGTGACAACGTCGTCTGGATTTTCGGGCCGGGGCCACGCCGGACGATTCCGCAGCATACCGACTTCGATCTGACGGATCCGACTCGCGCGACTATGCGGGCGCTCAACTGGTCGGCGGAGCGAGACGAAGAGGAAGACTTCGAGCTCAACATCCGCGTCGTGTCAGGTGGTCAGGGGTTGATTGTGCTGGCTGACGGCGTGACGCCGGATCCCGACGTCGCCAACTTCACGCCGCTTGCGAACGGCGGTCGTAATCAGGTGACGGTCAACGGCGTCCCGGCCTGGGACGCGATCAAGGCATTCGTGCAGTTCGGTATCAGGCCACCGATCTCGCCTGTTTCCAAGACCGAGCCCGACGTCATATCCGGCCGTGCCCTGTTTATCGCAGCCAACTGTCAGCAGTGTCACGGCGGGCCACAGTGGACAAGCAGCCGCGTCCGCTTCACGCCGCCTCCCGGTCCTGCGTTCGTGTCAAACGGTCAGCTTATTGGTGAACTGAGGCAGGTGGGTACTTTTGATCCGACGGCCCTGAACGAAGTTCGTCAAAATGGGGCGCCGCCACTCGGGGCCGACGGTTTTGCGCCGGCGTCGCTGCTATCGGTGTTCGCGTTTCCAGACAGCTTTCTTCACAACGGCAGCCAGTCCTCCCTGGCCGGTGTCCTCGACAACGTGCAGCATCGCTCAGCAGGGACCGGTGGTGTCGACACGCTCTCGAATCCGAACGACCGAAGCTTCGTCGTCAGGTTTATCCAATCGATCGACGCGGCAACGACACCGATTCCGTGACCTGTTCGCGTACGCAGAGGCGGACCTTTAGGTCCGCCCTAACGCGTTCTCGTCCGCGTCAGTATGCGCGCAACTCCCGCACGAGCAGCTGGAAGCATCGCCGGCCCGATCCGTGCGACCAGAAACCCGTTGCGAACGGGGATGCTTGCCCTGACTCACGCTCGAAGACCGCGCAGAGCTCGAACCTGCGCTCATCTTGCGGCCGATACTCGTAAGCGTCCATTGTTCCGGGATCGCGCGCATTGATCCCGATTCCGGCTTCCTGTGTGAGCTCTTCCAGCGACGTTGGAAGCCGTCCGTGTCGAGACCGATAGACGTTTAGGGCCTCTTGGATCCTTTGCAGATCCTCGACCCGCCTCTGATCGAGACGATTGATGCGCTCCTCGCTCGGCGGACCAAGAATCACGAGTCCACCAGCCACCCCCGCGATGACCAGCAGGATCGCAAAGCCGGCGACGACATGTCTCGATGTCAGCGTCACGGTCTGGTCTCTTTCTCGTCGAGTCGAAGATCAGAGAGGTAATACCAGAACGTCGTGCCGGCAATGACCGCAATCGTCAGAACCTTCAGCACGAAACGCACGGTCAACTCGCCGCCAAGAAGGTTGTAGACGAGCGTGATGAAGTCGCCAATCAGGAAGCTGGCCGCCACGAACAGCGTCAGGTACGTCAACCAACGTCGTATCTTCGAGCTGCGCTTGTTTGGATCCGTCTGGATGGCACGAGTGGTCGCCCACGAGACGTACAGAAACACCGGGAACGCGACGACGAGGGAAGAGACGGACCAGCGGATCGCCTGACGTGTGTAGTACTCAAGGGCCGAATTGGCTGGATCGGGAAAGGCGCGATCGATGATCTGGAAGAACAGGCTTCCCAAATAGTAGGCACTGATGTAGAGCGTCGTGAACTGGACCAGGTACAGGAACGCTTCGCGGGCGGACAGGTACGGCTTTGGTCTCGGGACAGGAATGGGGAAGTCGAACTGAGCAAAGCCTGCGAGCGCGGCCCTGACCTGTTCGTGTGTCCAGCCCGCTCGCAGCAGAGCATCCTCGATTTGCGCGGGCGTCAGCCCCCGCACGAGTGCTTCCTTGACGAAGCCGGAGAGTTCTTCGCTCATCGCCATCAGTTGCCTCAGCGTTCGATCCCGAAGTGCCCAAGAGAGCCGCAGTGCAGAAGTTGATATTCAAAGGGATGTTGCCGGTGTAGCAGAATCCGAAATCAGCTTCAGCGCCGCCGCTGCGTCTCCCCACCCGACGATCCGCACGTCCTTTCCCTCGAGACCTGTTGCGATGAGCGCCAGGTGCTCGAGCTCCGCCCGCACGCGCGGGGGAAGCGAGGCGATGCTCGTGATGTCCTGTTCGCGGCGCGCAGCCTCGGGGACGGCAAGAATTCGATCGTTTCGAATCCGCTCAGACGGATCGTGATTCCTGCGGTTCTGCTCGACGTGTATGACACCGAGCGCGCGGCACGGCAGGACGACACCGGGATACGACCCAACGTCCCACACCACAAGGGCGTCGATCGGATCACCATCCGGGCCGGCGGTCGATGGAACGAAGCCCCAGTCGAACGGATAGGTCACGCCGAGCGGAAGCGGCCGTGAGATCGACATCGCCTCCCATCGCGGTTCGTATTTCAGCTTCACCGTGGATCCGCGCGGCGATTCGACCACGACGTGGATCACTCCGGAACCGCCGAATGCCGGAATCGTGAGTAGGTTCATCGCGTCACGATACCCTGCGGCTGGCCGTGCCGCCACACGTGAGCTGTCAGACCATCTTTACACAGCGATCAACAGGTCGTTGCATCCGCTGACCATAATCCACAACGAGTATCTCCGGGAGGACCTATGGTCGGCGGTAAAGACGTTGAATGGCTCGGCGATCGTGTGTTGTTGGCGATTGGTCTTCTCCTGATGGGGCTGGCAGTCTGGCTGTCGCTGACGTGACCTCGATGACGGCCGTGAGCCGGAGATGTCGATGAACGCAGAGGAAAGAACCGTAGCGAGTCCAGCTACGGTGGCGTGCCGGTGACGCATTGCTTCACATCCTTGGTTTCAGCATCGTTACCACGTTGTCACGCTCTCGTTGATGGCGTGTTGGTACCGTCGCTGGCGACCCTGGTCGAAAGTCGACGCACTGTTACAAGAGAGGCTGACGACGATGCTGAACGATTGTCAGGTCGAACAACGCACAAGAAGATCCCGGGCGACACGCAAGGTGTTCTTATCAATTATCGCTGTGCTGACGCTCGTGGGAATTACCACCACCGTCGCGAGGAGCAAGGATTTCGGAGACAACGATCACGACGACGACCGAGACGGACGCGGCGCTTACGCGATTGGCCTCTGGGGCGATCTGCCTTATTCCGATTTACAGGCCACGACGGGGGTGCCGAACCTTATCGCCGATATGAACAGACAGGACCTGGAGTTCACGGTTCACGACGGTGATCTCAAGGTCGGCAGCGGCGTACCCGGCTCCACCACTCCAACCACGTGCAGCGACGCAATGTATGTCCAGGCCCTCGGATACCTCAGGGCGCTGAAAGCGCCGGCCATGTTTACACCCGGCGACAATGATTGGACTGATTGCGACCGACCGGCCAATGGTGGGTTTTCGTCGCTCGAGCGTCTCGATCATGAGCGCGCGCTGTTTTTCAGCACACCGTTCTCGTTTGGGCAGCATCGCATGCGTCAGGATGTGCAGGACGCGGCGCTGTGCCGCGGCGTCAGCGGTCTGGTACCGTGCGTCGAGAATCGCCGATGGACTGTTGGCGGTGTCACGTACGTGACGCTGAACATCCCAGGGTCGTGCAACAACCTCTGCGACGTCGCTCCGGATTTCGCCGAGTATTCGGCGCGCAACCAGGCAAACATCATCTGGATGCAAGACGCCTTTGCAGAAGCGATGGACCGGCGCTCGGCTGGGGTTATGGTGATCGCGCAGGCCAATCCCGGATGGGATCTGACCGATGGCACGCGCGCGCCGTTGCGCAACCCGAGGACCCTCTTCCAGACCGACGGGCAACCTGACGGCTTCGAGGAATTCCTCAGCGCGCTGCGCGCTCAAGTGATCGCGTTCCGGAGGCCGGTCGCGTACGTGCACGGCGACTCGCACTACTTCCGCATCGACAAGCCGTTTCAGGACGACCTGGGGCGCCGGCTGGAGAACTTCACACGCATCGAGACGTTTGGTGACAATCAGGCGAATGGCAACAACGACGTGCACTGGTTGAAAGTTCTCGTGAGCCCCCGCACCCGCGAAGTCTTCGCGTATCAGCCGCAGATCGTCACAGCGAACCGTGCGGCTGTTCCGGCACCATAGCTCGACCTCGGGCCGAACAGCGCGGACGAGCGGTCAGGAGAGCGAGTCGATCTCCTTCAAGTCGGCGTCGGTCCACTCGACATCGAAGTCTGTGTCTGGCCGATCGATGGCCGGTGCGGCAGCCGGGGCAGCCGGGCGCACCGCCGGTGTTCTGGACGCCGAGGTCCTCTTCGCAGCCGGTGCCCGCGTTGCCTTACTGGACGCTGACTTCACGACCGGGGCCTTGGTGGCACCGGATCTCGTCGCGCTGGCGGCTGCTTTGGGACGCGACCTGCGGAGTGCCTTCTGGGCCTTTTTCGGCGTGGCGGCTTCGTTGCCGTTACGCGCCTCGACTTTTTTCGGGGCCTTGGCGGCCTTCGCCTGCGTTTTGGCGGCGCGTGCGGCGGCCTTGGCAGACGCCCTGCGCGCATCCTTTGCGGCACCGCGCGCGACGCGGGCGGCTTTCGCAGCCTGTTTGGATTCCTTCTTCGCCTGTTTGAGCTTCAATTTCGCGAGCCGCGCCTCCTTTTTCGCCCTTTTGACCTTCTGGGCGGTTTCCTTGGATGTGCGCTCGGCAGCTTGCGCCAGCGCATCTGCCTTTTGCGCGGCTGACTCGGCTTCGTGCAAGTTCATGATGTGTTCTCTTTCGGATGATCAGCGCTGACACGCGGTTGGCGATCAAACCCTCTTGGGCTGCGCTGTATTTCGCAAGCCTAACGCATGCGTCCGTCGGCCGCTAGTCTGATTTCGGCGATGCGTTTGGTGCACGAACCCTCGCGGCTCAAAAGTCCAAAACTAGTTATTCACTCGATTCGATCGGAGAAATGATTCCAACGACAAGCCTCGATACAGAAGGTTTGCATAGGTGTTACCGTATCCGCTCGGTCGCCGTCGTACGGTGCCACATTTAACCCTTATCGCGGAGTTCCCTTCACAATGGCCCGCCCCCAGCTGCGCTCACGTTCCCTCCGTCCGATGATTCGCGCCCTGCTCACCCGCCGCGTGCCAATGCTGGGCGCGCTGGCCGTCGCCGTGTCCCTTGCGTACTCCGTGCGGGCCGACCTCGTCCTGGGCCTCTCGGCCGCAGGCACCATCAGCCTGACGTCGCTCGGGACCGCTTATGGGCCCCAGGATTTCTCTGGCCTGGCGAGCAGCGGAGCGTCGAGCGCGGTGCCGCTGGGATGGGATTTTTCCGAGTCGAGCACGAACGCCAACACGTTGTATACGGCAGGCACCGGCTCCAGCAACGCCGGTGACACCTACAGCTTCGGCACCCCCGCTGGCGACGCCGACCGCGCGTTCGGCGGTTTGCGCAGCGGAACTCTTGTCCCGATCATCGGAGCGCAATTCACGAACAACACCGGCAGCACGATCACCACGCTGACGATCTCGTACACCGGCGAGATGTGGCGCGCGGGGGTCGCCAACCGGAACGCCGCCGACCGGCTCGACTTCCAGTACAGCACCAATGCCACGAGCCTCACAACCGGCACATGGACCGATGTCAACACGCTCGACTTCAGCAGCCCGAACATCAGCACCGCCGTCGGCCTTCTGAACGGCAACGCCCCGGGCAACCGCACAGCGATCGGCGACTCGATCAATGGTTTGTCGATCACGAACGGCGCGACGTTCTGGATCCGCTGGACCGACCTCGACATTCCCAGCAGCGACGACGGCCTCTCGGTCGATGACTTCTCGCTGACGCCGCTCGGCGCCGCAGGCGACAGCGTTCCTACCGTCAGTGGCACTACCCCGGCGTCCGGCGCAACCGGCGTCGCGCTTACCGACGATATGAGCGTGACCTTCAGCGAGCCGGTCGACCTGATCGGCAGCTGGTTCACGGTTGCGTGCCCGGTCTCCGGGCCCCGCAGCGTCGCGGAGGCGACGGTAACCGGCGGACCAACCACCTTTGTCATCGACCCGAACACCAACTTCGCCAACAGCGAGACCTGCACGCTCACGGTGGTCGCTTCCCAGGTGAGCGACCAGGACACGAACGACCCGCCGGACACGATGGCGAGCGACTACGTCACGAGCTTCATGACGGTGGACCCTCCCGCGCCGCCGGTTCCTATTCACGACATTCAGGGCTCCGGCCACCTCTCGCTGAGAAACGGTCAGACGGTGACAACCGTGTCATCGATCGTCACGGCACTCCGCTCGTCGGGCTTCTACATTCAGGACCTGAACCCGGATGCGAGCGACGCCACGTCTGAGGGTCTCTTCGTCTTCACCAGTTCAAGTCCTTCCGGTCTGGTGAGCGTCGGCGACGCCGTGCAGGTCACTGGCAGGATCAACGAATTCCGCGCGGCGGCCGCAAGCCTCACCATCACGGAATTGGCTGCTCCTCTTACCATCAACATCCTGACCCGCGGCAATCCTCTCCCGACTCCTGTCGTGATCGGCATCGGCGGACGTACCCCTCCGACGACGGTCATTGAAGACGACGCGACCGATGTGGATACGAACGGCGTCTTCGATCCCGACACTGATGGCATTGACTTCTACGAAAGCCTCGAAGGGATGCTCGTGCAGGTGAATGACGCCGTCGCCGTCGGGCCGACGAGCGACTTCGGGAGCAATCGTGAAATCCCGGTGGTGGTCGATGCCGGCGCCAATGCCGGCCTGCGGACCGCGCGCGGCGGCATCGTCATCCGGTCAACCGACTTCAACCCGGAGCGAGTCATTCTCAACGACGTGATCGCAGGTGGCCCGACGCTTCCGTCGGTCAACGTCGGCGATTCGTACCCGGGCATCACCATCGGCGTGATCGATTACAGCTTCAGCAACTTCAAGCTGCAGGTGATCTCGCTGCCGCCTCTGTCGGACAACCACCTGCAGCAGGAAGTGATGACACCTATTGGGGCGAATGAGTTAGCGGTCGGGACGTTCAACGTCGAGAACCTCGCGCCCGGCGACCCACCCGCGAAGTTCGCGAGGCTGGCCGGCCTGATTGTCACGAATCTGAAGGCGCCGGACGTGCTGGCGATCGAGGAAATTCAGGACAACAGCGGCGCAACCAACAACGGGGTGGTGGATGCCTCCGTCACCTGGAACCTGTTGATTTCCGCGATCCAGTTGGCGGGCGGTCCGGTCTACGACTATCGCCAGATAGACCCCGTCAACAATCAGGATGGCGGCGCGCCAGGCGGGAACATCCGCCAGGGTTTTCTCTTTCGCACCGACCGCGGCCTGAGTTTCATCGATCGCGCCGCCGGTGGTGCGACGACAGCCAATGCCGTCGTCGGCAGCGGCACCGGCACGCAATTGCTATTCAGTCCGGGCCGCATCGATCCGACGAACGCCGCGTTCAACAGCAGCCGCAAGCCGCTGGCGGGCGAATTCATGTTCCGCGGCCATCACCTGTTCGTGATCGCCAATCACTTCAACTCCAAGGGCGGTGATGATCCGTTGTTCGGTCACATCCAACCGCCCGTGCGCAGCAGCGAAGCGCAACGACACCAGCAGGCGCAGATCGAACACGACTTCATCAATGCGATTGTCGCTGCGGATCCGACAGCGGATGTTGTCGTCATGGGTGACATCAACGACTTCGAATTCTCCGATACGGTCACGATTCTCAAGGGCACGATCCTGCACGACTTGATGGACACCCTGCCGGCGAACGAGCGCTACAGCTACGTATTCGAAGGCAACTCACAGACGCTGGATCACATTCTGTTCAGCAACAACCTGTTCGACACGCGTCCCCGTTTCTACGACGTCGTACACGTCAACTCCGAGTTCGCCGACCAGGCCAGCGACCACGAGCCGCAGGTGGCACGCATCACGTTCATACCGCAGCCGTGTGACGCCGACGGGGATCAGGACGTCGATCTGAGTGACCTTCGGCTCATTGCTGCCGCCAATGGCCAGACCGCCCAGCCTGGTGATCCGCGAGACGGCAACGGAGATGGTCGGATCAACGTGGCGGATGTGCGGTATTGCCAGCTGCGACAGACTCCGCGGTAGGTCGACCGCAGGCCAGGCGAGCGGGTCGCTCGCTCGAGCGCTGCTGTGGCGATGCGTTGCCAGGGCGTTGTGTAGTTAACCGCAGACCACCGCGCACGTTGGGCGTTGTCCCGGCGCCCGCGATTTCAACATCCCCCGGACTGCTGCTAAAGCCGTGTAAGAGAGGAGTCGATAAGCATTGCATCACCCACCACTCGGGGAGTACATGCAATGGGCAAGCGTGCCACGACCGCGGTATTTCTGTGCGGCTGCCTGGTCGGGACGGTCATGCCGCTCGACGGCGGCGAGCCCCTCAGCGTACGAGTCTCGCCAGCCGTTGCGGCCGAACCTGCGATTGTCCGAGTCGTCGCCGTCGTCGAAGCCGACGATAGGAACCGCTCGCTCGAAATCACCGCGGAATCAGACAGGTATCTCAGAAGCAGTCAGATTCAACTCGAAGGACACGACGCCCGGCGAGTCTGGGACTTTGAGTTCCGGGACGTCCCGCGCGGCAACTACCAGGTGACCGCGATTCTCACCGGGACCGGCGGACGGCGAGCGGCTGTGACGCGGGTCGTCATGGTGGTCTCCCGGCTTCCGCGATAGCCTGATCCCCGCGTCTCCGTGTCTTCGCCAGCGAAGCCGCGCCTAATAGCCGGGCGCTGCTCCGCTCGCGAAGTGTCGTTGCCCTACTTCAGTCCCATGCAGCTGGCGTAGTACGTCACCGTCGCTGCCCAATCTGAGAAGATGCCGCGGATGCCGACTTGTTTGGCGAGCACGTCGAGTACCCGCATGACATCGCCGTCTCGCGTGATCGCCGAGTCGAAGGTCTGGTAGTAGAACCCATTGTTGCCATCTGCCAGGACGCCCGACCGTTCCAGCGTCCAGGTAATGATGTCGAGGCCGGCGGCCCTGGCATGCTTCGCGTACTCCGATGGGACAATTCGATTGCTGGCATCGACGGTAAGCAGCGCAAACGTTGGCGGCCCGACGATGTTGATGCCGGCCTGCTTATAGCTGACCAGCTCGGGAAAACCTGGTAGCTCGCCTGGCACGTTGGCGTCGTCAAGATACACGGCCTGTCTGCCGAACGCCGGCTCGTTTGCGATCCAATAGAGAATGTCACGCTTGTCGAATGACTGCGGGAATACACGCCGCGTTGAAACGCCCGCGGCTTTGTATTCGTCGATCATCTTCTGGGCGAACGCCTCCTGGGTGAATCCATTGAACGGCATTGCCACACTCGGGGTCTTGAGCTCTGGCGTCATCTTGACGCCGAGAGTCTTGAACAACTCAATGCTTTCCTTGTGGCTGAGGAGATGGCCACTCGAGGGGCCCGAGTAGATGTCCGTGCGGAAGTTCGGCGTTCCACCCAGGAATGCCTGAGGCGTCTGCGCCGCAGGGTTGAAGGCGTCCATCTTCCCGATGAGCGTCTTGAACTCGGCGAGCGTGATATCGCTCGTGCGGCACTCGGCCGAGGCTGGCGTGACAACCACACCTCCGGGCCCAAGAATCGCGGGGGAGAACGGCTTGAAGCACTTGCTCGCGAGCGGGGTCACGAGGATGTTCGTGGTGGTGTGCAGATCGGCCTGCGAGTGCCGGCAGACCAGCTGCTTATCCTTGGTGAAGGTCACATCGCATTCCACAATGCCCGCACCCATGCGCGCGGCAGCTTCGTACGATTCCCTGGTGTGTTCGGGAAACTGCAGGGCCGCTCCGCGGTGGCCAATCGAGAAGTCGGTTGTTCTGAAGGGCCCTTCCGAGCAGCGAAGAAGCTCCCGCTTCAGTGCGCTCTCTTTCATGTCGTTGACCAGAAAGAAAGGACGCGGGCCAACCTGCACATTCGCCTGCGCTCCGTCGTGACGGAGGCTACTGCTGCTCCGATCGTCGCTGTCGTTCTGATTTGCATTCGCGAGCCCCAGGGGCGCGCTCATGAGGACAAAGAGCGTGAGGGTAGGGACGTACCTGCGCATCATGACGCCTCCGATTCAAGTGAAGCCGACTGGTCGCAGTCAGCTCGGTGAATCGAACAATGCTAGGGCGCGGATGTGGCGAAGGATTGATGCGGGCGTGTCGAGAAAGCAAACTCCGCGGCTATGTTCGTGCGACGTGCGACCAGCCGGCCTTCCGG
>Ga0105347_1001013_pt1 | contig 12542 bp, 9 predicted proteins | sample EasRivMeERMLT890_FD_89677 | JGI IMG/M metagenome (GOLD analysis project Ga0105347, IMG submission 89677) | Soil microbial communities from meander-bound floodplain in the East River, Colorado, USA - East River MetaG ERMLT890 | ecosystem: Environmental > Terrestrial > Soil > Floodplain | place... | reverse complement strand
TGAGCGGCGCGGCCGCAACGTGGAGCTGGCCGAGAAGGCCGTGCTCGAGAGCCGGTCGTTCACGGACCGCGAGGCCAAGGAGTCGGGGCTCATCGACCTGGTGGTCCCCGATGTCCCCGCGCTCGTCCACGCCCTCGACGGCCGCGAGGTGAAGCGCTTCGACGGGTCCACGGTGACGCTGCGGCTCCAGGGTCAGGCCACGCCTGTCGTGGCCATGAACTGGCGGCAGCAGGTCCTCTCCCTGGTGGCGCGGCCGGAGACGCTCTTCCTGCTGCTGCTAGGGGCGCTGGCCGGGATCGGCGCGGAGATCAGCCACCCCGGCGCCCTTTTCCCCGGCATCCTGGGCACGGTCTGCCTCATCCTCTTCCTCTTCGCCACCCAGGTCCTCCCGGTGAGCGGGGCGGGTGTCCTGCTCATCCTGCTGGCGGTGGCCTTGTTCGCGGCGGAGGTGAAGGTCCAGTCCTACGGGCTGCTGACCGCGGGCGGCCTGGCCGCCATGCTGCTGGGCGCGATGATGCTCGTGGACTCGCCGGACCCGGGCCTGCGCATCCCGCTCGGCACGCTGCTGCCGGCGGCCGCGGTGATGGCCGCGGGCACGATCCTGCTGGTCCGCCTGGTGGTCCAGGCGCAACGGCGCGTGCCGGTCACGGGCGAGAACGGGCTGGTCGGACAGCACGGCGTGGCCGATACGCCGCTCCAGCCCGACGGCTGGGTCCGCGTGCTGGGGGAGCGGTGGCGCGGAGTGGCCGACGCCCCGGTGGCGCCCGGCGACCACGTGACCGTCACCTCCGTGGACGGCCTGACGTTGCGTGTCCGGAAGGAGGCCTGATGCAACCCGTCGTGATCGCCGCCGTAGTCGTCTTCTGGCTGCTGCTGTCGGTCAAGGTCCTGAACGAGTACGAGCGCGCGGTGATCTTCCGCCTGGGCAAGCTGCTGGCCGCGCCCAAAGGCCCCGGCCTCATCATCGTGGCCTGGCCCATCGACCGCATGGTGCGGGTCAGCTTGCGCACCGTCGTGCTCGACGTGCCGCCGCAGGACGTCATCACCAGGGACAACGTCAGCGTGAAGGTGAACGCGGTCGTCTACTTCCGCGTCCTCCACCCCATGAAGGCGGTGGTCCAGGTCGAGAACTACCTGTACGCCACCAGCCAGATGGCCCAGACGACGCTGCGCAGCGTCCTGGGCCAGGCCCACCTGGACGAGCTCCTGTCCGAGCGCGAGCGTCTGGCCGAGATCCTGCAGAAGGTCATCGACGAGCACACCGACCCCTGGGGGGTGAAGGTGACGCAGGTGGCCGTGAAGGCCGTGGACCTGCCGCATGAGATGCAGCGAGCCATGGCCAAGCAGGCGGAGTCGGAGCGCGAGAAGCGGGCCAAGATCATCCACGCCTCGGGCGAGTTCGAGGCCAGCAAGCAGCTCACCGAGGCCGCGCAGGTCCTGCAGTCGCAGCCCATGGCCCTGCACCTACGCTACCTGCAGACCTTGACCGAGATCGCGGCGGAGAAGAACTCCACCATCATCTTCCCCATCCCCATCGACTGGATGAAGGCCCTGATCGAGCGGACGGGCAAGTAGGGAGCGGATGGCGCCTCCCGAGTTCGAGCCGGCGCCCTTCGAGGGCGAAGAGCTCACCATCAAGGGCGACCTCGAGACCTCGAGCGTCCCCGAGCTCCTGCGCTCGCTCCTGGCCAGCCGCGAGACCGGCATCCTGACCTTCCGGCGGGACGCCCTCCGGAAGACCGTCTACCTCCGCGAGGGCCGGGTCGTCTTCGGGACGAGCAGCGACCCGGACGACCGCCTGGGCGAGAGCCTCCTGCTGCGGGGCAAGATCACCGCCCGCCAGTACCTGCAGGCGAGCAACATGATCCGGCCCGACCGTCGTCTGGGGGCCATCCTGGTCGAGATGGAGGCCCTGGAGCCCGACGAGCTGGTCCCCGCCGTGGAGCAGCACGTCCGGGACATCCTCATGGATCTGGTCTGCTGGAACCGGGGCGACTACGAGCTCGTCATGAGGGACGGCGACGACATCGAGGCGGCCAGCGTGGTCAACCTCAACATCTCCACCGAGAACCTGATCTTGGAGGGCATCCGCCGCTGCCGCTCCTGGAGCCAGGTCCTGCGGGGGATCGGCGGCGACATCGGCGTGGTCATGGCCCCCACGGGGGACACCGACCTCCTCTACAAGCTGGACCTCTCGACGGAGGAGCAGGAGGTCCTGGCCCAGGTCAACGGACGCTCGAGCGCCGAGCAGATCTGCCAGGTGTCGTACCTGTCGGACTTCGAGACCTGCCGCATCCTGTGGGCGCTGCTGGTGCTGGGGGTGATCCGCCGGGAGACGGCCGGACAGGCCCGCGCGGGCCAGGCTAGCGGCGAGACCGCGCCGGCGCGGGACGGCGAGCTGGACCTCGAGGACATCGTCGAGGGGTTCAACCAGATGTTCGGCCGCATCTACTCGTTCCTGCAGGCCCGTGTCCAGGGCGGCGCGGACGAGTTCATGGACGCGTCCCTGGAGCAGGTCTCCCGGCAGTACGGGCAGCTCTTCGACGGGGTGGACCTGCGCTCCTACGGGCGCGCGGACTACGACCAGATGCTGGCTAACGTCGCGGACCCTCCCACCGAGAAACGCAAGAGCCTCATGGTCTCGGGCCTGAACGAGCTGGTCTTCGTGATACAGCTTGCCGTGCGTACGCGCTACGGCGCGGAAGAGGCGGCCGTGATCTCGGGCATCATCAAGGAAGGGTTCCGGAAGCTGGGCGTGGCGTGACCAGGACCGACGGTCCACTATAGCGGAGGGGCCTTGGCTCAAGACGACTACTATTACGAGATCCAGCTCACGAACAAGCAGCTGGTCTTCTACTTCATGGCGGGCGCCACGGGGCTGATCCTGAGCTTCCTGGCCGGCGTGATGGTGGGGCGGGGCGTCGATTCGGTCGCGGGCGAGGTCCAGGCCGCGCGCACGGTCCAGGAGGACCGGATCGTGGCCGAGGAGACGCCCAGGCCCGTGAAGCCCGCCACCGACGAACTGACGTACGCGCAGCGCCTCGAGACCGAGAAGGTGGACGACACCCTCGAGCGCCCGCGCGCGGCAGCTCCCACGCCGAAGCCGGTCAAGTCGAGCCCTCCCTTCGCCAAGATCCCGCCCTCGCCGAAGGCTTCACCCGCCGCCGCGCCGCCCACCACCGTGGTGAAGGCCGGGCCTGGGGGCCCGGTGGGCGCCGCTACGCCGCCACCGACCCGCGTCGCTTCGAGCAACACGCCAGCCACGACCGCACCCCTGGCCGCGGCGCCGGCAGCGCCACCGGCAGCGGCGCCCGCCGGGGCGTTCACCATCCAGGTCGGCGTGTTCAAGGAAAAGGCCCGCGCCGACGCCATCGCCACCCGCCTGAAGGGAAAGGGCTACGCCACCAGCGTCTCGGGCGGAGCGGACGGTCCCTTCAGCGTGCGCGTCGGCAGCTACCCGGACCGCGCCGCCGCCGAGCAAGACCAGGCCCGCCTCCGCGACGAGGAGAAGCTCCAGCCGTTCATCGTCAAGAGGTGACGCGGGGCGGCGTCTCTCTCGCGCTATGGGTCGTGCTCTTCGCGGGCCAGGGGCCCGCGTTGACGCAGGGAGCCGGGGAAGCGGACGAGCGCATCGACCGGATCGTCGGCATCGCGATGGCGCGCGGCGGGGCCCATGACTTCCTTCGGCATCTGACCGACTCGATCGGTGGGCGCGTGACGGGAAGCGCCGAGTCCCGGGCAGCCGCGGATCTGTTGGTCGGTACGCTGCGCGAGGCCGGGTTCGAGGACGCGCACGTCGAAGAGTACCCGTTGGAGTCGCGTTGGCAGCGTGGACGAGCGGTGGGGCGCGTCGTCAGCCCCGTGGCCAGGGCGCTGGCCGTGGGGTCATACGGCTGGGTGCCGGGAACCAAGGGCGAGGTGACGGCTCCGCTCTTCGATCTCGGCGCGCCGCCGGGCAATGACCTCCCGGTCCCCGCCGAGCGGGTTCGAGGTGCGGCGGTCCTGGTGGAGCCGCACGCCGTGCCGGGGGCTCCGTCCCAGGTCATGCGCGCCGCCCTGGCGCGGGCCCTCGCCCAGGCGGGCGCCACGGCCATGCTCATCCCCTCGGACAAGCCGAACCGCATGCTCTTTACCTCGGCCTTCGGCTTCTATCCCGGGGGCCCGCTGCCCGTGCTGTCCGTGGCAAGAGAGGACGTCCTGTTCTTGCGCCGCCTTCTCGGCGCCGGCCCGGTGCGCGTGGCGCTGGACGTCGCCAACACGATCGACGCCGGCCCCGCCCGGGAACGCAACGTCATCGCCGAGATCAAGGGGACGACGCCCGAGGTGGTCCTCGTCGGCGCGCACTTCGACTCCTGGGACCCCGGGCAGGGCGCCCAGGACGACGGCGTGGGCGTGGCGGCGATCCTGGAGGCGGCCCGGATCCTGAAGTCGCTGGGCGTGAAGCCGCGCCGGTCGATCCGTTTTGCCTTCTTCAGCGGCGAGGAGCAGGCTCTGCTCGGGTCGCGGGCCTACGTCGCGGCGCACCGCGACGAGCTCGACGGCGTGCGCGCGGCGGTGATCATGGACTCGGGCGCGCAGACGCCGCGCGGGTTCAAGATCCACGGGCGATCGGACATCGAGTCCACGGTGCGCACGATCGTGGCACCGTTGTCCTCGCTCGGCGCATCGGGGGTGAGCCTGGAGGGCAGCTTCGACATGGACCACGGGCCCTTCCTGGCCGCCGGGATCCCGGTCCTCACGCTCTGGGTCGACGAGGGCGACTACGACACGCACCACCACGCGGTGTCGGACACCTTCGACAAGGTGGACCCGCGGATGCTGGCGCTGGACACGGCGGTCATGGCCGTGACGGCCTACCGGCTCGCCGAAGCTCCGGACGCGCCCGGTCCGCGGTTGTCCCCGGCGGATGCGACCCGGCTGCTCGAGAAGCTCGGGCTCGAATCGCTGCGCCGCACGGTCTACGAGCCCGCCCAGCAACGATGATCAAGGTGGATCTGTAGTCGAGGTGAGCGCCGTATTCGTCTTCGTGCGCGCCGTAACCTACGCAACTCTCTTCATCGGTTTCGTGCTCGTTTTCCTGCCGGCCCGGATCCTCTCCCGTTACGGAGTCGTGAGTCCCCCGAGCGTCGGCATCGCGCAGCTGTTGGGCATCGTGACGGCGACCGCCGGAGCCGCCCTGGCCGTATGGTGCATCCTCGCATTTGCGCTGATCGGCAGGGGAACGCCGGCGCCGTTCGACCCGCCGCGGCGCCTCGTCGTCCGCGGCCCCTACAGGCACGTTCGCAATCCCATGTACCTGGGAGCGGCCGCCGCCCTGGCCGGCGCGGCGCTCTACTATGGCTCCATGGTGCTGGCGCTGTACGCGGCCGGGTTCCTGCTCGTGACGCACTCCTTCGTCGTGTGGTATGAGGAGCCGACCCTGCGAGCGATGTTCGGGGCCGATTACGAGCGCTATTGCAGCGGGGTGCGCCGCTGGCGGCCGAGGTTGACGGTTGGCGGGTGAACCGGATCTGCCCTGAGACCGCTATGCAGTCCTCGTTTCCTGGTAGCGACGGAAGCAGACGGCTCCGGGCGCGGGCTTCAAGGTAAGCTGGGGTTGCCGAGGCCATGAGCTCGTCTGCCGTAACACGGCTGCCGGAGTGGGCGCGCAAGGGGAGCCCGCTGGCGCCGGGGGCGCGCCACTTGCGGGTCCTGCTCAGGGACCAGCAGCTCACCACCGTCTGCGAGGAGGCACGCTGCCCCAACCTCGGCGAATGCTTCTCGCGCGGCACCGCCACGTTCATGCTGCTCGGGGACCGCTGCACGCGCCGGTGCGGATACTGCTCGGTGTCCACGGGCAAGCCGCTCCCGCCGGATCCCGGGGAGCCGGCGCGGGTGGCCGAGGCGGCGGCCCGACTGGGGCTCCGCTATGTGGTCCTCACCGCGGTGGCGCGCGACGACCTCGACGACGGTGGCGCGGGGCAGATGGCGGACACCGTGGCCGAGGTCAGACGGCGTCTCCCATCGGCAAAGGTGGAGGTCCTGACGCCGGACTACAAGGGCGAGCCCGCCGCGGTTGCGATGGTCCTCGACGCCGTGCCCGACGTGTTCAACCACAACATCGAGATGGTGCCCCGGCTGTTCGCGCGGCTGCGGCCGCAGGGCAGCTATCGGCGCAGCCTCGATCTGCTCCGACAGATCAAGGACGCCCGGCCGCGGCAGGCCACCAAGAGCGGCCTGATGGTGGGGCTGGGGGAGACCGACCCGGAGGTCGAGCAGGTCCTGCACGACCTGCGGGACACGCGGGTGGACACGGTCACCATCGGCCAGTACCTGCGGCCCACCCGTGAGCACGCGCCGGTGGACCGGTACGTGACGCCCGAAGGGTTCCGTCGGCTCGAGGATCGGGCGCGCGCCGTCGGGTTCCCGACCGTCTATGCCGGCGTGTTCGTGCGGTCGTCCTTCAACGCCGAAGAGGTCTACCACCGCGGGCCGCTCCTCGGTTGAGGAAGGAGCTGCTGGCCGTCCTCTCGGGGGCCCTGCTGGCCCTCTCGTTCCCCAAGTTCGGGAGCGGGGTCGTGGCGTGGGTGGCGCTGGCGCCCCTGCTCGTGGCCCTGGCCGAGAGCCGCGGCGGCCTCGACTCGTTCCGCCTCGGCTACATCACGGGTGCTTTGTCCTCGTTGGGGATCGTGTACTGGACGGCCCTCGTCGTCGTCCAGTACGGCGGCCTGAGCCTCCCCGTGGGCATCGGGGTCATGGGCCTGCTGTGCCTGGCCCTCGCGCTCTTCCCGTCGCTCTTCGCCTGGATGGTCGGGACGTGGCACGGGGCCTTCGGCCCCAGGGCCCTGCTGGCCGCGCCCGTGGCCTGGGTGGCCACCGAGATCCTGCGCGCGCACACATTCTTCAACTTCTCGTGGTGCCTGCTGGGCTACAGCCAGCACGCGAACCTGCCCGTCATCCAGGTCGCGCGCTACGGAGCGGTGTACGCGGTGTCGCTCGTGGTGGCGCTGGTGTCGGCGGTCCTCGCCTACGTGGTGGTCGAGACCCGGCCGCGGCCCCGCCGCGCGGCCGCGCTGGCCACGGCGGGGCTCATGGCCGCGGTCCTCGCTCACGGCTTTTGGGCGGTGTCGCGGCCCGTGGTGGAGTCGGGCCGCGTCCGCGTGGCGCTCGTCCAGGCCTCGGTGCTCCAGGAGGAGAAGTGGGATTCCGACAAGGCCTGGAGGAACCTCGGCCTTCACCTCGACCTGACCCGCCTCGCCGCCGCGCAACACGCCCGCCTGGTCATATGGCCGGAGTCGGCGGTGCCCTTCTACTTCGACCATTCCCCCGCGCTGGCGGCGGAGCTCCAGGCGCTGGTCCGCGAGCGGGCCGTCTACCTCATCTTCGGCAACGACGACCGCGAGGGCAGCGACGAGCGCACGGAGCGGTTCTGGGTGGGGGCCAAGATGCTCACGCCCGACGGCCGGCTCGGCCTGCGCTACCACAAGGTGCGCCTCGTCCCCTTCGGCGAGTACGTGCCGATACAGTCCGTGCTCACGCTCGGCGGCCGGGTCGCCGCGAAGGTCGTGAAGCAGGTGGCGGACTTCACGCCCGGCACGGAGTACGCCACGGGGATGGTTGACGGCCACAAGGTGGGGGCCTTCATCTGCTACGAGGCCATCTTCCCGGACGCGGTGCGCGAGTTCGCGGCCGCCGGCGCCGAGCTGCTGGTCAACATCACCAACGATGCGTGGTACGGACGCACCTCGGCGCCGTACCAGCACATGGCCATGGCGGCCTTCCGCGCGGTGGAGAACGGCAAGTACCTGGTGCGCGCGGCCAACACCGGCTTCACGGCGGTGGTGGACCCCCACGGCCGCGTCCTGCAGAGCACGTCGCTCTTCGAGCGGACGATGCTGGTGCGGGAGGTCCCCTTCGTCCCCGGGCTCACCTTCTATGCCCGGCACGGCGACGTTTTCGCGTGGTCCTGCCTGGCCCTGTCCGCGGCCCTGACCGCGCTGACCCGTTTCCCGCGCCGTGAATTAAGATGAGTGTTTGGAGGTGGCGTTGAGCGAGGACCTGTCGCAACGGTTCGAGGATCTGGTCGCGAGGGCCGCGGACATCCGCGGCTACCTTTGAGGACGACAAGCTGCGGAGCGAGCTCCAGAAGCTCGAGGAGAAGACGACGGGCCCCGAGTTCTGGAAGGACCAGGAGGCAGCCCAGAAGGTGCTCCAGCGGCGCAAGCGCGTGGAGGGCGACCTCGACCTCCTGAAGCGCCTGCGCACGCAGGAGGACGACACCCGCGTGCTGGTGGAGTGGCTCCAGGCGGGCGAGGACGTGGGCAAAGACCTCCCGGCCGCCCTGGACGGCTTCGCGGCCACCATCGAGGGCGCCGAGCTCAAGAAGATGCTGGGGGGAGAGCACGACCGCGCCAACGCCATCCTCACCATCAACGCCGGCGCGGGAGGCACCGAGAGCCAGGACTGGGCGGAGATGCTGCTCCGCATGTACCTCCGCTGGGCGGAGAAGCGCGGCTACAAGCGCGACGTGACCGACATCCAGGCGGGCGAGGAGGCGGGGATCAAGAGCGCGACCGTGCTCGTGCAGGGGGAGTACGCCTACGGCTACCTCGCGCCCGAGGTCGGCGTGCACCGCCTGGTGCGCATCAGCCCCTTCGACTCCGCCGCCCGCCGGCACACGTCCTTCGCCTCCGTCTTCGTCTGGCCGCAGATCGACGAGGACATCAAGATCGAGGTCCAGGACAAGGACATCCGCGTGGACACCTACCGCTCCAGCGGGGCCGGGGGCCAGCACGTGAACGTCACGGACTCCGCGGTCCGCATCACCCACCTGCCCAGCGGCATCGTGGTCTCCTGCCAGAACGAGCGCAGCCAGATCCGGAACCGCGACGTGGCCATGAAGGTCCTGAAGTCCCGGCTGTACGACCTCGAGCTGCAGAAGCAGCGGGCCAAGCTGGACGCCGTGGAGTCGGCCAAGAAGGACATCGCCTTCGGCAGCCAGATCCGCTCCTACGTCATGCAGCCCTACCGCATGGTGAAGGACCACCGCACCAAGCACGAGGTGGGGGACGTGGACCGGGTCATGGACGGCGACCTCGACGAGTTCATCAAGGCCGCGCTCATCGCCAAGGCCAAGGGCACGCTGGGGGCGGCGGCGACGGCCGAGGAGTGAGCGTCCGCCGTTCGGTCGTCGCTCTCGGGCTCTTGGGCGTTTCCTGCGGGGGAGCGTCCACGGCCCCGCCTCCCGCGCCGGCGGCCAGCGGGGACCTCCCGGCCGCGCTCGTCTACGAGCGCGTCGTGGCGGGCAACCAGGACGTCTACCTCACGCCCGCGGCGGGAGGCCACGAGCGCCGCCTGACCGACCATCCCGCGCAGGACGGCCTGCCGCGCTTCACCCACGACGGCAAGAGCGTGCTCTTCACCTCGGAGCGGACCGGGAACTGGCAGATCTGGGAGGTCAGCCCCCGGGGAGGCGAGGCCCGCCGGGTGCGCAACAACGCCTACACGGAGTGGCAGGTGGACGAGTCGCGCGACGGCTCGAAGCTCGCCTTCCTTTCGAACCTCGAGGGACCGGAGTGCCTCTTCGTCATGGACAAGGCCACGGGCAGCACGCAACGGCTGGTGCGCCACGGCGGCAACTCGATCCTGGGCAACCCCCACTGGAGCCCGGACGGGCGCAAGATCGTGTTCTCGTCGAACTGGCGCATCGGCCACCAGATCTATCTGCTGGACACGCAGAGCACGCAGGACGCGCGGCTGTCGCCGGTGCTGGGCGGTGGCTGCGAGCCGCGCTTCAGCCCCGACGGCCGCAAGGTCGCCTACGTGAGCCGCGGCCACCACGGCGACAAGAGCCGGCTCGTGCAGCACGACCTCGAGAGCGGCCAGGAGACCGTCCTGGTGGGCTGGCCCGCGCTGAACTACGACCCCGTCTATTCGCCCGACGGGACGGAGCTGGCCTTCGCCTCGAACATCACCGGCGACTGGGTCATCTATCGCCAGCGGATCTCCGACGGCCGCTCCTGGCGGGTCACCTTCGGCCCCGGACCCGCGCGCAACCCTGATTACCGTCCCGTGCCCGGAGCGGCGGCCGGGATGGCGGGTTCGTCAGGGCTCGCTGACGCTCCCCCCCAGCGCTGCGCGGGGCTCGGTGCCCGCCACGAACGCCTCCATCCGGACGCCGGGAGTGCCCGCGGGCCCGGGCTGGCCGAAGCCGTCCACGGGCACGAAGACGATGTTGCCGGGGATGGCGTACTCCTCGATGGGCTTGTCCTTCATGGCCTCCGCCCAGAACTCCATCCAGATGGGCAGGGCCGTGTGGGCCCCGTCGCGGCCGCGCCCGAGGCTCTCCTTCTTCTCGTCGAAGCCGACCCATACCCCCGCCGCCAGCGACGGCTCGAAGCCCACGAACCACCCGTCCGTCCAGTCGTCGGTGGTCCCCGTCTTCCCGCCGATGGGCCGCTTCAGCTTGCGGGCGCGTGCCGCGGTACCGCGCTCCACCACCCCGCGCAGCAGGCTGGTCATGATGTAGGCGGTGTCGGCCCGGATGGCGTCCGTCCCCTGGGGACGCGCCTCCTCGATGACGTTGCCGTCCCGGTCGGTGATGCGCGTGACGTACATCGGCTTCATGCGCAGGCCCTGGTTGGCGAAGGTGGCGAAGGCGGCGGTCATCTCCTGCAGCGTGGCCTCGCCCGCCCCGATGGCGATGGGAAGGTACGGAGGCAGCTCTCCCGTCAGGCCCAGCTTGCGCGCGTAGTCGATGCCCGTCTCGATCCCCACGGTCTGCAGCGTCTTGATGGCGGGGATGTTCCGGCTCTGCTCGATCGCGTAGCGCATCGGGATCGCGCCCAGGAACTTGTAGTCGTAGTTGTGGGGCGACCAGATCTTGCCGGGGGCGCTGGGCAGGGAGATGGGCGCGTCCACGATGATGGTGGCGGGGGTGAACCCCGCCCGCTCCAGGGCCGCGGAGTAGACGATGGGCTTGAAGGCCGAGCCCACCTGCCGGAAGGCCTGCGTGGCGCGGTTGAACTTGCTGCGCTCGAAGTCGTAGCCCCCGACCATGGCCCTGACCGCCCCCGTCCGCGGGTCGAGGGCCAGCAGCGACCCCTCCAGCCTCGGCTCCTGCTCCAGGGTGACGCGGGCCTCCTTCCTGTCGCCGTCCTCGGACAGCGACACGATCAGGAACGGGGCCACCCCGCCGACGGGCAGGGCGTCGGAGACCGTCCGCCGCGTCCAGGCCACGTCCTCGGGCCCCACGCGCGCCCGATAGTCCCCGATCTGGACGACGGCCAGCGTGCGGTCCGAGGCCATCACGACGCCACGGACGACGTCGCCCTCGCGGAGGGGCCGGTCCCACTCGTCGAGGTGGACGCGCGAGGGGAACTTCCCGTCCTTCAGGATGGAGAGGGGCGAAGGCACGAAGCCGCGGGCCTTGCGGTCGACGAGGCGCAGGCCCTTGCGCACGGCCCGCGTCGCCGCCTCCTGCATGGTGGGGTCCAGGGTGGTGTAGACCTGCAGGCCGCCCTGGTAGATCTGCTGGCTGCCGTACTCGCGCTCCAGGTACTTGCGCACCTCCTCGATGAAGTAGGGCGCGATCGACGGCGGCTCCTTGCGCGGATGGAGGTTCAAGGGCTCGGCCTGGGCCCGCGAGGCCTCTTCCTGCAAGACGTACTTCTCCTCGAGCATCCGCTGGATCACGTGGTTGCGCCGCTGGATCGCGCGCTCCGGGCTCTCCAGCGGCGACAGGCGCGAAGGGTTCTGGGGCAGGCCGGCGATGAGCGCGGCCTCGGCCAGCGTCAGGTCCTTGATGGACTTGCTGTAGAGGGCCTGGCTGGCGGCCTCGACGCCGTAGTTGCCGCTTCCGAAATAGACCTGGTTGCAGTACATCGTGAAGATCTCTTCCTTGGTGAAGTTCTTCTCGATCTGGAAGGCGAGGATGGCCTCCTTCACCTTCCGCTCGTAGGTCTTCTCGGGAGTCAGGAAGAGCACGCGCGAGAGCTGCATGGTCAGGGTCGAGGACCCCTGGCTGCGCCGGCCGGACCGGAAGTTGGAGATGGCTGCGCTCGGGATGCGCCACAGGTTGATCCCCAGGTGCTTCCAGAAGTCGGCGTCCTCCACGGCCACCACCGCGTTGCGCAGCACCGGCGGGATGTCCTTGAAGCCCACCATCACCCGCTTCTCGATGGCGAAGTCGCCGATCATCGTCCCGTCAGCGGCGTAGATGCGGGTGATGATGTTGGGCTGGAACTGCTCCAGGGAGGAGACCTGGGGCAGGTCGTTCTCGAAGGCGAGAAGGACGCCGGCCACCGCGCCCGCCACGATGGCGAGCGCGAAGAGGATGCTGATGCCGGCCCGCCGGACGCCTTCGAGCCTCGCAGGCGCGGCCACGGCGGCGGAAGCGGCCATTGCCGCGGATTATACCGTCGGGCGGGCAGCGCGCCCGCGGCGCCCGCCTAGTGGTCCTTCTTGCCCTGGGTACGCGGAGCCGCGTGGTCGCTGCCGGCGGGCGCCGGCGCCGGCGCCGGCTGGCTGGTTTCCACGGCGCCGGGTCGCGCCGGCGTGGGCCG
>Ga0105347_1001012_pt1 | contig 12543 bp, 8 predicted proteins | sample EasRivMeERMLT890_FD_89677 | JGI IMG/M metagenome (GOLD analysis project Ga0105347, IMG submission 89677) | Soil microbial communities from meander-bound floodplain in the East River, Colorado, USA - East River MetaG ERMLT890 | ecosystem: Environmental > Terrestrial > Soil > Floodplain | place... | reverse complement strand
TGCTCGCGGCCCGGGTTTTGATGCCCCGGTCCTTGTAGATTCCGGCCAGGACGAAGTGGGCCTCCACGTGGTTGGGGGCGTCCTGGACGACCTGCAGCAGCATCTCCTCCGCGCGGCGCACCCAGTTGGGGTTCTTGAGGTACGCGCGCGCGAGCAGCACGCGGGCCTTGAGCCGCGTGATCCCCTCCAACAGGGGGAGTGCCGGCTCCAGGGCCTGGATGGCGTCCCAGTACTTCTCCTCCTTGATGAGCCGGATCGCGATCGGCACAGCACTCTCGGCGTCGTTGCGCTGGCGCTCGCCGGTTTCGGCCCCTGCCGTGCGGTCCGGGGGAGACGTTGACGCCGCGGCCGTGGAGCCGGAGGCCGGGGCGGCCGTTGAGCCGGGCGACGAGGCGTCCGGCGCCGGCGGCCGGCGGGGAGAACGCGGCTCGACCATGCGCTCGTACTGGGCCCGGGACTGCGGGTTGCGCAGGGTCTCGTAGGCCGCGGCCATCCGCAGGAAGACGTTCTCGCGCTTGGGCTTCAGGTCCGCCAGGGCGGGGTCGAGCGGCGCGTCCGGATGGAACCTCTTGGCCAGGCGGAAGTAGGCCTCCTTCACCTCGGTCTCGGTCGCCTTGCGCTCGATGCCCAGCAGCTCGAAGTGGTCGCGGCCCTGGAGCCGCTCGAACGCCTCCACGATCTCGCGGCGTCGGGCCTCGACGTTCCGCCGCGCCTCCTCGCGATCGGCCTCCTCCTTCAGCGCTTTCGCGGCGTCGCTCTTGCTCGTGGGCGTCTGGGCGGGCGTCGCCGGCGACGGCGCGGGCGTTGGGGTGGGGGCGGCCGGGGCGGGCGGTGATGGCCCCGGCGTGGCCTGCTGCGCGGCCGCCCGCGCGCGCCAGGTCGCGGTCTTCGGCACGTACTCCACCGTGCCCGTGCACAGCAGGGCGAAGAGGCTGCGCTCGACGTCCTCCTCGGGGAGGGGCGTGATCTGGAAGATCTCGCGCGCCGCCATCACGCCGTCGATGCGCGAGAGCAGGAAGCCGTCGATGGGGCTCAAGGTGAGCTTCTGCACCCCGAGCAGGGGGTGGCTCGACATCCCCAGCGGCCGGTCGAGGTCGCCCAGGACCTGCTTCATGATCGCCGGCGCCTGCAGCCGCCGCGCCGCCTCGAGGATCATCTGGCCCGGCCGGATCTGGGCCACCAGGCCGGCCTTGCTGTCGTCCTCCGGCATCTCCTCGAAGCCGAACCCCGCGCCACGGTCCAGCACGTTGAAGAGCAGGTCGCGCACGTGCAGCGCGATGGCCTCCTCCAGGCCCGGCTTGTGCAGGATGCCGAGCTCCTCCATCACCAGGCCCAGCCGCTTGCGGTCGCGCAGCACGGAGGGGGTCGCGCGCTCCAGGTCCTCCTGGCTCATGAGCCCGTAGCGCACGAGGGTGTTGCCCAGGTGCTCGCCCTCGACGTCGCTCGTCCCGTAGAGGATCAGCCCGCGGACGAAGTACAGGCTGCGGCGCTCGTTGCCGTGGGTGAAGTGAAGGTGGCCGGACTTCGCGCCCACGAAGATGTCCCGCATCTTCTGGAAGAGCGGCGGGGGATCGGGGGGAGGGGCGGCCGGTATCGCGGGCATCGGGGGCGCCGCGTCCACCGCAGGCGCGGCCGCGGCCGGGGCCGGGGGCGGAGGAGCGACGGACGCCTCGGAGGGGACGGGCGCGGGCCCGGGTTTCGGGATGTCGATGGTCGGCGACGCGACGGCGGCCGCCGCCTCGCCGACCAGGGCCTCGAGCAGATCGATGGAGGACGGCCTGGCCGGCCTCGGCTGCGCCGGTGGCTCCCCCGCCGGTGGCGGCGCGACCTGCGGGACGGACAGGGCGTGGGCCTTGCGGAACGCGCGCAGCTCGCCCGCGAACTCGGCCGCGGTCTGGTAGCGCTCATCGGCGTTGCGGGCCAGCGACTTCATCACGATGGGGACCAGGGCCTGGTACTCGGGTCCCGCCGGCAGCTCCAGCACCGGCTCCGCGTGCGTGATCTTGTAGAAGACCGTCATCAGGCTCTCGCCCGTGAAGGGGCGATGGCCGGTCAGCAGCTGGTACAGCACGCACCCCGCGCTCCACAGGTCGGTGCGGCCGTCCACCTTCGCGCCCTGCACCTGCTCGGGAGACATGTAGTCGGCGGTGCCCATGACCGCGCCCGTCCCCGTGGTGGAGGACATGGTGAAGCGGGCCACGCCGAAGTCCATGATCTTCACCGTCCCGTCCACGCAGAGGAAGATGTTGGCGGGCTTGACGTCGCGGTGGACGATGCCGGCCTGGTGCGCACAGGCCAGGCCGTCGAGGAGCTGGATGAGGATGTCGACCTTCCGCTCCAGCGACAAGGGCGGCTCCTGGCGCAGGGTGTTGAGGAGGTCCTGGCCCTTGAGCAGCTCCATCGCGATGTAGGGCGAGCCGTCGTGGTGGTAGCCGAGGTCGAACACGGTGAGGACGTTGGGGTGGACGATCTTGGCCACCGCCCGCGCCTCGCGCTCGAACCGGCCCTTCTGGTCGGGGTCCCCCGCGATTGCCGGGAGCATGACTTTGAGGGCTACGTCGCGGTCCAGCAGCGGGTCGTGGGCGTGGTAGACGACGCCCATGGCGCCGCGGCCCACGCGGCTCGCGATCTCGTACTTTCCGATGCGGGTGGGCACGTCGGCCTGGGTCGGGTCGGTCAACAGCGGGCTCGAGGCATGAAGTCGGGCATGATGCCAACGAGAGGGAAACCTATTAGAAGATAGGCTTTCCGGCCTGTCAAGGATGGCAGGCTGCAGCGCCTCCGGATCTCGCCTCTACGGGACGGGACTGGCGGGGGCGCACTCGCAGGGCGGACACCCGTTGTCGAAGATGATCGTCCACCTGCCGTCCGTACCCCGGCGCCAGATCGAGTTGTAGGTCCCGACGCGCCTGCCGGCGGGGTCCCGGACCGGACCGGTGCTGAGCCCGAGCGTGCCCGAGTCGTTGACCTCCACGCGCTCGGGCTCCCAGGAGAACGGCGCCTCCTTGCCTTCGTAGAACTGCTTCCAGCCGTCCGCGACCTGCTTGCTTCCGCGCATCACGTTCCGTCCGAGCCAGATCGTGTCGTCAGCGAGGAACTTCGTGAAGGCCGCGTGATCGCGGTCGGCCATCGTCCTGGCGAATGCGATCTCGGTCTTCCGTACCTGCTCCCGCAGCTCGTCGTTGGTCTCGGCACCCACGGCCGCGCCCGCCGCGGCCAGCGCGAACGCGACACCGCATGCCGCTCGAAGCCGCCTACCCCGCATGATCCACCTCTCGGACAGTGCGAGGTCCATCTTCCACCTGGGCGGGCGTCGAGCCAACGGGGATCCGGACGCCGTCACCTCTTATTACACTCGTTCGGAGATCAAGCGAACCGGTTACCGTCCCGGGCTGCCCTGTGCGGACGTGGCCCGGCTGGCCTGGGGCACAGCGGGAGCTCCCTGACGGACCTGGAGCCCTCCGGGGCCCAGGGTCAGCAGATACGACCGCACCGCCTCGATCTGGGCCTTCTGGTCGCCGCCCAGGATCTCGGGGAAGGCGTTTTCCTCGGGGTTGGCCGGGAAGTTGGTGGGCATCTTGGTGCCCGGCTGGATGTGGCCCGGATCGGCCAGCCATTTGGACAGCCAGTCCGCGCGCAGGCGGATGGGGACGTTGGCCAGGTCGGGGGCCATGTTCGACGGGTCCTGGTCGGGCAGCTTTCCGGCCACCACGTGGCACTTGATGCACTGCCACTTGGTGAAGAGGTCGTGCCCCGTGGCCACCATCGTCGGGTCGAGGACGGGCTTGGGATCGTAGGGATAGCTCACGCCGTCCTGGGCAGCGAAATAGCGCGTCAGGCTGTTGAGCTCGTCCTCGGTGAGCTCGAAGGTCGGCATGCGCAGCTCCAGCCAGGGGCGGATCTTCTTCGACGGATCGGAGAGGAAGTCGTGCAGCCACGGCGTCTGCACGCGCGAGCCCTCGCCGATCTTCGCGGCGGCGTTGTAGAGCAGCGGCGGCGAGAGGCCCATGGCCTGGGAGGGGATGGACGCGCTGTCCACGCCCGCCGCCTCCAGGTGGCTGGCCACCACCGCCTTGATGGTCCCCCCCTTCTCGCCGATCTGGTGGCAGCCCTGGCAGTTCAGGTTGCGGACCAGGCGGCGGCCCTTCTCCACGTACTTCTCGTCGGCCGAGAGCTGCTTCTGGGCCAGGGGCGCCACCTGCTCCTTGGTCAGGGAGAGGACCGCGGTGACGATGGCGTCCGCCTCCTCGTCGCTCACCCAGAACTTGGGCATGCGCAGGAGCTCTTCCGGCCTCTTGGACTTGCCGCGGTCGAAGATGCGCGGCTCCTTGAGCTTCAGGTGGACCCAGGCGGGCAGGGTGTGCGGGATGTTCTCTTCCTCGAAGCCGAAGTCGAGGCGCTCGACCAGCTTCGATCCCTCCTCGGTCAGCTCCACGCCGATGGGGGACGTCTTCTCGAAGCCCGCGATGGTGTGGCAGCCGAAGCAGCCGTAGCGCCCGATCGACTTCTCGCCGAGGAAGAGCGTCTTCGCGTGGTCGTCCATGCCGCCGAGCTTCTCGTCCGCCTGCTTCGTGGGGAGCTGCGCCACCAGGTACTCACGCACGATCGTGTCCCGCAGCTTCGTGTCGAGCGGCGGCCGCGGGCGGGCCATGAAGTCGTCGTGCTTCAGGCTCATGAGGTAGGCCGTGACGTCGGCGGCCTCCTTCTCGCTGAGCCTCAGGTCCGGCATCCGGGTCTCGTGCCAGTAGCCCTTGGGGTTCTTGACCCAGGCGTAGAGCCACCCGGCGTCCACCTTGCTCCCCGTGCCGTCCAGGTTCGGGCCGTGGGTGCGGAAGGCGGCGGCGTCGAGGGCCTTGTGCACGGTGCCGTCGGGCATGGGCGTGTCGATGCCGCGCCGGTCATTGCCGATCCGGTGGCAGGCCAGGCAGCCGATGGTCTCGAAGGTTTTGCGCCCGGCCTCCAGGTCGCCGGCGGGAGGCGCCGTGTAGGGCTCCTTGACCGCCTTCTCCGTGATGTAGGCGACGACGGCGTTGGCCTCGACGTCGTTGCGGGCCTTCTGGTCCGCGGTCTCGTCGATGCGAACGTCCCACACCTGCGGCATGCGCGTCGGACGGAAGCCCTTCGGCTCCTTGATCCAACGGTAGATCCACTCCTCGCTGGTCTTGCTCGTGACCTTCGTCAGGTCGGGGCCGACCTTGCGCAGGCCCTCCCAGCCCTTGATCTTGTGGCAGCCGTGGCAGCCGTACTTCTCGACCAGGAAGACGCCGGTGTTCAGGCGCTGGGCCTTGGGGACCTCGACCACGCCCTGGTGGCACTTCGCGCACTGCGACTCCGTGTGCCCCCCGGCGGTCATCGGCTGGTCCCAGAAGTGGAAGCCGTGGTAGCTGTCGCTGCCCGTGTACTTGCCCCAGGCCTTCTCCTGCTCCTTGCTCGAGGGCACGTGGGCCGCGGCCTGGAAGCCCGTGGCCCGCCCGCGGCCCTGGTGGCAGCCCGTGCATCCGATCCTCTCCACCGGGTGCGCGCCGCGCAGGTAGGTGTCCATGTCGGGGTGCGTGGTGAAGGGCTGGGGCGCGCCCTCGTATCCCTTCTTGTCGATCCCCAGGTGGCAGGTCGTGCAGCGGTCCACCTTGGGCGTGCCCGTGAAAATCACGTCGTCCGTGAGGTTGGCCGGCATGATCTGGTTGACCTTCAGGGACGGGTTGGCCATGTCCAGGATGGGCAGGTTGCGCACGAAGGAGACGAACCCGGGCTTGATGGACTTGAGCTTGTCCTCCAGCCGCGTCTTCTCCGCGTACAGCTCCTTCTGCGTCTTCTCCGCCTCGAGCCTCGTCTTCTCCAGCGCCGCCACGCGGGCCTTGGCCTCGTCGCGCCGGCGCTCCACGTCCTCGAGATTGAGGCGCAGGTCCTGCCACTTCTTCTCCAGGCCGTCGAGCGTGGTCTTCTTCTTGGCCGCACCCTTCGTGCCGTGGTGCGCGGCCTCCTCGTAGTCGTAGCGGGCCACGTCGATCTCCGCCTTGGTGAAGCGGTAGTCCTGGTCCACCCGGTACCACTCGCCTTCCAGCCGCTCCACGTCGCCCTCGGCCTTCTTCAGATCGGACCGGTGGGCGTCCACCTCCTGCTTGCCCTGGGCCAGCTTCTGATCCAGCTCCGCGCGGCGGGCGGCGTCCACCATGCCGAGCGCGTCCTGGATCTGCTTCTCGGTGAGCGTGACCTCCAGGCCGGTGAACGTCTTCTGGTACTTCTTCCACTCGCGGTCGTAGTCCGCCCACACCATGAGCGAGAGGGCGATGAGGAGGCCGATCGACGTGAGGGCGAAGACGACGTTCAGCTTCTGGGTCCGCTCCACCATGGCGGGATCGCGGCCGGGCTCGTTCTTGATCGCCATCTCAGATGTTGAAGAATATTTCGGGCAACGCGACGATGTACTTCAGGTTGAAGAGCCAGCGCAGGGCCATCTTGATGGGCAGGGCGATCATGCTCAGCAGCAGCATCACGAAGATCGCGTAGCGCCAGGGCCCCAGCAGGTCGTAGTACTTCTTCAGGCCGATGGGCAGGCCCAGGATCTTCCGCCGGAAGGCCAGGAGACCCGGCAGCACCACCACGTAGAAGAGCACGAGCAGGATCCCCGGCAGCTCACGCAGGATCATGTTGCCGGGCAGCTTCCATTTCAGCCAGCGGATCCAGATGTACTCCGACAGGTTGACGTTGTTCAGGGCCAGCAGCTTGTGGACGTCCCAGTACTCGTAGGGCCCGAAGAAGTTCCAGTTGGGCCCGCGCAGGAACGTCCCGAGCATGACCATGTTCACCCACAGGATCAGGAACCCGAAGAGGAAGATCGTGATCTCGACCTTGCGCTCCTTGAAGGTGAAGTAGCCGTTGCCGCGCGGGTTGGTGTCGATGAAGGGGATGGCCATGAGGCCGACGATGATCAGGCTGGGGAACACGACGCCCGCCAGCCAGGGGTCGAAGTAGACGAGCATCTCCTGGAGGCCGAGGAAGTACCACGGCGCCTTGCTGGGGTTCGGGGTGCGCGCGGGGTTGGCGGGCTCCTCGATGGGGGCCTTCAAGGCCAGGCTCCAGACCACCAGGATGATCATCCCGATGACCATGGCCAGGAGCTCGGTGTAGACGAGGTCGGGCCAGACCCAGGTCTTCTCCGCCTCCTCCGGCGTGCCCTCGACCGGGGGCTGGCCCGCGGCCATGCGCTCGTCGTTCCGGAAGGCCTGGTACAGGCTCAGCCACACGAAGAAGCCGACCAGGAACAGCATGGCCACGATGGGGACGTTGTCCGGCTTCTTCACGATGAGCGCGAAGTTGGGGTCCAGCATGGACACGCCCACGAAGCCGGCGGCCGCGATCCCCAGCACCAGGGCCACGCCCGGCGTCCACACGCGGCGGACGCGCAGCGACAGGAAGAAGCCGATGGCCACGAACGTGATGAACAGCTCGGGCTTGGTCAGGAAGTTGACGACGTCTTTCAGGAAGTGGACCGCGCCCATGCCCTAGACCTTCACCTCACACCGGGCCCGAGATCCCGCCGTCCTTGCGCACGCGCCAGAAGTGAACCGCCATCAGGATGCCGGCCACGAGCGGGATGCCCACGCAGTGGAGGACGTAGAAGCGCAGAAGCGCGCCCTCGCCCACGAAGCGCCCGCCGAGGAGCGCGAAGCGCGCGTCGGACCCCGCGTGGACCATCTTCACGTCGCCCAGGACAAGGAGCTGGGCGCCCGGACCCTCGTGGCCGAGCAGCGGCGTGGCCCGCGCCATGTTCGAGCCCACCGTGATGGCCCAGATCGCGAGCTGGTCCCAGGGCAGCAGGTAGCCGGTGAACGAGAGCAGCAGCGTGAGCAGCAGCAGGATCACGCCCACGTTCCAGTTGAACTCGCGGGGCGGCTTGTAGGAGCCGGTCATGAAGACGCGGAACATGTGCAGCCACACCGTGATGACCATGGCGTGGGCGCCCCAGCGGTGGATCTCGCGCATGATCCCGAGTGGCACCTGCTCGGCCAGGTCGATGATGTCCATGTAGGCGTAGGCCACCGTGGGCCGGTAGTAGAACATCAGCAGCAGGCCGGTGAAGGTCTCCACCAGGAAGAGGAAGAAGGTGAGCCCGCCCATGCACCACGTGAACTTCAGCCGGATGCCGCTCTTGCGGATCTTGACCGGGTGGAGGTGCAGGAAGACGTTGGTCATGACCACGAGCACGCGGTTGCGGTTCGTGGACGGCATGCCGTGCCGGAAGATGGACCGCCAGATCTGGGTCTCGGTGATGTACTCCCAGGTCCGGGTCAGGAACGGCTGAGGCGGCTTGGCAGTGGCCATCGATCCTCGCTAGGTCCTCATGCCTTCAGGAAGGACTCCGCCTTGTCCCACTCGCCCTTCTCCTTCTGGAACTTCACCGACTTGTCCACCAGGATCTGGCCGTCGTCGGCGAGGACGATGCGCGCGCGCTCCAGCGGCCGCGGCGCCGGGCCCTCGAAGTTGACGCCCGTGCGGTAGAAGCCGCTGCCGTGGCACGGGCACTTGAACTTGTTCTCCGCGGCCAGCCAGTTGGGCGAGCAGCCGAGGTGCGTGCACACGGCGATGAGCGCGTAGAAGCTGTCGGCCTCGCGCACGATCCAGACCCCGAAGGCGTCCTTCCAGCGCGTGTCCACTTCGCCCACGTTGTACTCGCCGGGGAAGCCGGCCTTGAAGGCCTGCGGCGGCTCGAAGAGGACGTTGGGGAAGAGGAAGCGGGCGGTGGCCACCAGGCTCGACGCGCAAGCGGCCGAGAAGGCCACCCATCCCACGGGCAGCGTCCACTTCATGAAGCTGCGGCGGCTCACGGTGCCTTCCGGCTCCGCCGGCTTCTTCTCGAGCGAGGCCTTGATCCCCGGCCCCACGGTGTTGGACCGCGGCGTCGGCTTCACGGTAGGCGCCGGTCCGCCGGGGATGATGGGCGTCATCGGAGGGTAGCCGCTCGGCGCGGCCGCGGCCTTGCCCTCGGCCCCTTCCTTTTCCGCGGTGTCCTTCTCGTCTGCCATCCAAGGACCTCGCCTGTTCGGGTAAACCCCTATCGGACCGCCTGAAGTCCGGTCATTCTACATTCGCGGCGGCGGACGCTGTCAAGGCTGCGCCGACAGCGCGCGCCGCGCGGCTTCCTTCACCTGGGGATCGGGGTCCGCGTCCAGGAGCCCCTGCAGCGCCTTCCGCAGCGCGGGATCGGGCACGGAGCCCGCGGCCGCCGCCGCTTGCTGGATCGCCGCCTCCCTCTGCTCCGGCGTGAGGTCCGGGATGGCCGCCAGGTGCGCGCGGTCCATCATCTGCATGAGGACGGGCGCCGCCCGTGGATCGCGCCGGCGCGCCAGGGCCACGGCGGCGTTCCAGCGGACGTCTTCCACCGGATCGGACAGGGCGGCGGCCAGGGCCGCCCCGCTGGCGTCGCCGGGGAACGAGCCCAGGGCATGCACGGCGGCTTTTCGGAGGCCCGCGTCCTCGGCGCGCGCGAGCTCCACGAGACCGGGCACGGCGGCGGGGTCGGCGATGGCGCCCAGGGCCCACACCGCGTAGATCTGGGTCTCGGAGTCCGGGGAAGCGCCGCCGGGTCCCTTCGCGGCCTGCAGCAGGGCGGGCACGGCGCGAGGGCTGCCCAGACGGCCGAGGGCCAGGGCCAGGTAGCGCCGCACGCGCGGGTCGTCCGCGGCGGACTCCTCGAACACCTTCGTGAGCTCGGTGGCGAAGGTCGGGTCCTCCAGGGCCTTGTCCTTCCGCGCCTGCAGGACCTTCGACAGCTCGAAGGCCGCCTGCCACCGGCGGTTCGCGCTCCCTGTGCGGACCTCGGCCAGGTAGTCCCGGGCGCCCTTCCCCTCCGAGGCGATCATCCCGAAGATCACGAACACGGCCACGCACACGCCCACGATGGCCATGGGGAAGATGAAGAACTGGAGGACCAGGAACGGGGTGGTCTGCCGCTCGGTCTCGGGCGGCGGCGCTTCGTCCGGGGTCACGAGCCGGCGGGGATGCCCCGGGTCACGCCCGGACGCGGTCGCGCAGACGCCGCAGCGTCGCCTCCACGTCCACGATCAGCGACTCGGTGGTGTTCTCGAGCTGGTCCAGGCCGCGGTGGAACATGGCGTAGTCGGCCTGGTCGGCCTCCTCGGCCTCCATGAGGATCTCCAGGCGGGCGGCCCACTCCATCAGCTTCTGCAGGCTGTCCTCGCCGTGGGTGTCCATGTGCGAGGTCTCCGTGCGCCCGAGGTCGAGGCCGCGGAGGAATGCCCCGATCTCGCGGCGCCGGTGCTTGGCGCGCTCCACCACGCCCGAGAAGTTGCGGCGGGCCACCGGGCGCGTGGGGAGCAGGGGCTCGATGGCGCCGCCGTCGAACCGCTCGGCCATGCCGGAGGCGAAGCGGCCCAGCTCGACGCGGTCCGCCTCGGCCTCGCCGCGCTTGCTGACGACCTCGGCCACGCCGGCCTCGCCCGCGGAGTGCTCGGCGGCCACGCAGCCGCGGAGGAGATACAGGATCTCGTCCATGCCCAAGGGGCCGCCCGGCAGCAGCAGGTCGCCGGGCACGAATGGCTCGCCGTGGGGTCCCTTGCGCTGCCAGAGGGGGCTTTTCCGGCCGCTCTTCTTTCCGCCGTGGCTGCCGGCGCGCGCGGCCGTCTTCGGCGCGCCCTCGGCGCCGCCCGAGGGCGGCTTGCCGGCGGCCGCGCCCTTGGCGGCGGCCGGTCCCTTGGCGGCTGGTCCTGCCTTTCCTGCGGTGGCGGCCGCGGGGACGGCGGGCTTGCCCACGACCTTGGGCTGGGGCTTGGCCGCCGCGGGCCGCGGAGGGGGCTTGCGCGACGAGACGGCCGCCCGCGCGGGCTTCCGCGCCGGCTTTGCGGTTTTCTTGCCCTTCAGGGCCTTCTTCCCGGTGCTAGCCATTGTGCGATCCCCTGAGGCAGGAAACGGGGTCCGATTGCCTCGGCTTCACGGGGAAGGTCGTCTGAAGCCTGGGGGAGTGTATCACGCCCGCGCCACGGGACTCCCGTGGCCGGGCGCGGCCGGGGCTAGACCCCGACCATCTTGCTGATCTTGCGCTTTCCCTGGTCGATCTGGTCGAAGGCCTGCTCGGTCAAGCTCTGCACGGTCTTCTCGACGGTCTTCCGGCCGTGCTCGACCTGCTCGTCGATGTAGCCCCTCGCGTCATCCATCATCCGCCGGCTTTCCCGGGCCAGGGCCCGCCGCTCCCGCTCCATCCTCTTGAGGAGCTTGCGACGCGTCTCGCGGCCGTTGTCCGGCGCCACGAGGAGGGCGACCGCCGCCCCCACGCCCGCCGCGACCAGGGCCACCCCGACGTACTTCAGATTGTCACTCATGGGTCCTCCTCCTTGCCGCGACCGCCCGCCCGCCGCGACTCACACATACCCATTGTAATGGCAGGAGGCTTGATGCCGGCTCAGCGGTCGACGATCTCGGCGATGTCGCGCGCCAACGCGTAGAGGTGGGAGCCGATCCCCTCGAGGTTGGCGAACAGGACGACCGCCAAGCCACGGTCGGGCACCGTGTACAGCAGGCTCGTCACCCGCTGCTGGTCGCCGCGATGGAAGACCTCGGTGCGGCCCCGGCGACCGCCGCTCAAGGCCCACCCGAGGCCGTAGCCGGTGCGCTTGCCGTCGCGGGTCTTCTGGCTCGTGAGCATCTGCTTGCGCGTCTCCGGGCGGACGAGCGTCCCGTTCCAGAGGGCGACCGTGAAGCGGGCCAGGTCGGGCGCGGTAGCGCAGAGGCCGCCGCCGGGGATCTTGTAGCTGGTGTCCGCCAGGCCCGAGTTCTGCAGCGCCCCGCCAGGTCCCTTCTGGTAGCCCTGTGCCCGGTGCGGGATGATCTCGAGGACGTCGTCCACCCGGGCGCCGGACATGCCCGCGGGCTCGAAGACGGCCTTTTTGACGTGCTCACCGAAGGGCGCGCCCGCGACCGCCTCCACCACCACGCCCGCGAGCGTGTAGCCGTACGTGGAATAGAGGTACTTCGTGCCCGGCTCCTGCGCGAGGGGGTCGTCCTGGAACAGCGGGAGGGCCTCCGCGAGCGTGGCGTAGTGGCGCGTGCTCTCGAACTCGCCCTCGGCATAGTGGCGGATGCCGGACAGGTGCCCGAGCAGCGCGCGCGTGGTGACCGGCCACGGCTTCTGCGGGAACGACGGCACGTACTTCTGCACCGGCGCGTCGAGGTCGAGCTTGCCCTGCTCGGCGAGCTGCATGGCCGCCACCGCGGTGATCGGCTTGGAGACCGAGGCCAGGCGGTAGACGGTCTCCGCGGTGGCGGGGACCGCGTTCTCGATGTCCGACTGGCCGTAACCGGACGACCAGCGGAGCTCGCCTTTGGTGACGACGGCCACGCTCAGGCCCGGGATGCGCTGGGCGGACATCGTGGCGGAGATCGCGGCCTCGACGGCCTGCAGGGCCGCCGCCGAGAGGCCGGCCGGGCTCGGAGATGCCGCCGGCGCGGGCTGGGACAGGGCCAGGGCGACGGGGAGGAGGAGCCCGGCTACTCCAGCCAATCCCGGTCCTTCAGCTTCTTTGGAAGGTA
>Ga0105347_1001011_pt1 | contig 12568 bp, 12 predicted proteins | sample EasRivMeERMLT890_FD_89677 | JGI IMG/M metagenome (GOLD analysis project Ga0105347, IMG submission 89677) | Soil microbial communities from meander-bound floodplain in the East River, Colorado, USA - East River MetaG ERMLT890 | ecosystem: Environmental > Terrestrial > Soil > Floodplain | place... | reverse complement strand
CGCTCCCTACACCCCCTTCACCTCGTACGGCGTCCCCGCGGATGGCGAGACGCGCGCCCAACTGCTCGGGGCGCTCCAGGCCGCCGCCCGGCCCGTACGCGCGGCTGGGCTGGAGCCGAAGGTGATCCTCTTGGAGGGCGATCCCTCGGACGAGATCCTGCGGCAGGCCCACACGACCGCGACCGACCTCATCGTCATGGGCACGCACGGGCTGCGGGGGTTCGACCGCTGGCTCCTGGGATCCGTGGCCAACCGTGTCGCGCACCGGGCGCCGTGCAGCGTGCTCACCGTCCCGAGGCCACCGGAGGACGCGCCGGCGAGGAGCGGCGCGCTCTACGAGAGGATCGTCTGCGCTGTCGACCTCTCGGAGGGGCAGCCGATCATCGAGTCCGCCGTGGCTATCGGCCGCGCGGCGGACGCTCCGGTGACGGTGCTGCACGTCCTCCAGGACCTTCCCGAGCACGAGGCGGCGGCGCGTCTGGCGCGATTGGACTGGCCGGGCTTTCAACGGAGCCTGGAGGCGCAGGCTCGGGACCGCCTCGCCGACGCGGTCGCGACGTGTCCCGCCCGGGGCGCTCGTGTGGACCAGGCAGTGATCAGCGGCCGGCCGTACCGGGAGATCCTGAAGCGGGCCGCCTCGAGCGAGGCGACCCTGGTGGTCATTGGAATCCACGGGAAGAACCCGCTGGAGCGGCTCTTCTTCGGCTCCACGGCCCTGCAGGTGTTGAGGCAGGCGGCCTGCCCGGTCCTGACCGTCCGCCTTGCCGACGGCGCGAGGAGCTCATGAAGGTGACCCAAGGGACGCGACCGCGGCCCCTCCGCTCAAGCGGGACAGGATAGTGGCCATGCGCTGCTGCCCGGGCCAGAGCAAGAGAGCCAGGGCCGCGACCCACACCAGGAATGCGCCGATACTGACCCGCTCGGTGAGGCCGATGGACGGCGTGGGCTGGCCGGTGACGATTCCACGAGCCTCGATGCCCACCAGCGCACCGAACATGAGGATCGTCGCGAGCGTCGCAAAGGAGTAGAGGCGGAACGCCGGTCCACGTGCGAAGGCGCCGGCCGCCACCGCCGCCAGGATGAGGAGCACGATCATCGCAGTGAGTACGATGTGCGGGACGTCCCCTCGCACATCTCCGCTGCCGCGCACTCTCATGGGGAAGAGCCACGGGCCCGGCAGGCCGACCACTCCGTATGCGATCAGCAAACCCGCGGTGATACGCAGCGCGCGCTTCCGGCGAGCCGACACCCAGACGCCCACCCCGAAGGCGATCGCCAGCAGGCCGTAGATCACGAGCAGCGGGTCGACGAGCCATTTCGTCGGAGCTCCGCGGGCCGACAGCTCGCTGATGGTCTGGGAGGCGAAGCTGTGGTAGTCGCCGTAGGCGATGGCGGCGAGGACGTCGATACCCACATAGAACAGCGACGAGACGACGCCGCAGACGAGCAAGAGGTTTCGCAGCCTCATTGCGCCCTCCGAATGGATCGTTGCCGACGTTTCCGGTCGGCAATGCATGCAGGAGCGATGCCCAGCCCTGTGAAGGCGATCTGGAGGAAGCAGGTATGCGCCAGGTCAGTTCGATCATCCGGAAGGCGTCCCCGGTCGCGCGTGGACAGGTGGCGCCGGGCTTCGAGGAGGTGCGCGCCGAGTTCGAGCGCAACCTGGATGGATTTCTACATGCTGGACGATCCGCGGGAGAAGGCGCTCCGCGACGCCGTCCATCGCGCGGTCGTGACCCTCAGCCGGGGCGGCTCGGACGCGGCCCGGTGGGGGAGAACACCGTCCGGTGAACCGCGCGTCGGGGAGGTCCCCCCGGCGGCCTGACCTCCCGGACCGCAGGCGTGGCGGGTCGTCTTCGCGCCGGACGGGCGGAACGTCCCTTGAAATCGGGAGGCAGCGGCAGAGCGCCCAGCGGCGGACTTGCCTCCCGCCCGCTGATCGCGGCGACGTCCAGGCGGATCAGGACGCCCCGGAACGGCGTGGGATCACCGTCGTCCGAGAAGGCCTCGGGGATGAGGGTCCGGAAGGACCGCAGGGCCATTTCCCAATCGGGCTTGTTGCGTTGCCACTCCGCGTCGCCTGGCGTTGCGGCATGGAGGTTCCCGTGCACCACAACGCTGCGCCAGTCGAAGAGCCCTTCGACCTCGTCCACCTCGAACGCGGCGGGCCACGCGTTGGCGAAGTTCCTGCTCGTTCGCTCCAGACGCGTGCCGCGCTCCGTGCGGCCGCACAGCACGCCGTCGGCGAAGACGTAGTGGAGCGGGATGATGTCGACCCGGTTCCCCCGTGCGAATGCGATCCGGCCGACACGATGCCGCGCCAGGAGAGATTCGCACTCCTCCCCCGGCAGGAGCCTGAACCGTGGTTCGTCGTCCCCGCTACACATGTCGATCCTCCCTGCGCGCCGGCGCGGCAGCAACCACCCATCGGCAATCCAATCCGTGTGCCAACGGAGTCGCCTTTGCGCGCGGGCCTGGTCCGGGGCATGAGCGCGCATTTCGCGCGTTTCTCGGGCCTCGCTCCGAAAACGTTGCGCGGCCACGGCCCGCCGCGCCGCCTGAACCACACGGCTCACCGCCTGTAGGCCGTCCGCTCCGGATGGCACCCCGATTGCTCGAAGGGGTGAGCGGGGAGGTGAGACAGTGGCGAAGGTCGAATCGTTTCGCCGTGTACCAGGCCGGCCGGGCTTCGGCAACGGCAGCGCGAAGGGGGACGTCGATGGCGGCGCCCTGCGGGCGCTGGACCTGCCGGACGCCGCCGCCGGACCCCTGGACGGAGACGCGCTCCTGGCGCTTCTCGCGGCCGGCGATCCGCCCGCCTTCGCCACCGACAGCCGTGAGCGGATCGTGTTCTGGAACCGTGGCATGGCCGACCTGGTCGGACGCATGTCGCACTCGACCCTCGGCCACCGCTGCTACGAGACGCTGGCGGGCCGGGACGTCTTCGACAACCGCTTCTGCTACGCGAACTGTCCGGTGATCGCGACGCTGCGGGAGGGTGACCCCGTGCGCGGGTTCGAGCTGAAGGTGGCGACCGGCGGCCGCGAACGGCGCGCGGTGGGCCTCACGATCCTGAAGATCCCCGGCGTCCGGCCCGACCTCTTCACCCTCGTCCACATCGTGCAGCCCATCGCGCGCGAGGGCCGACTAGCGGAGCTCCTGGCCCGCTTGGAGGGGAGGTCGCTCGACGGCATGGACCCCGCGCGCGCTCAGAGCAAGCCGGCGTGCAGCGCGCCTCCCCTGACGGCCAGGGAGACCGAGGTGCTGCGGCACGTGGCGGCGGGCCTGCAGAACAAGGAGGTGGCCCAGAAGCTCGGCCTGAGCGTCGCCACCGTACGGAACCACGTTCACAACATCCTCGACAAGCTCGGCGTCCATTCCAAGCTGGAGGCAGTGTCCCTTTCCTTCCGCAACGGCTGGGTCGACGCTTCGGCCCGCGCTTCTGCCCCGCCCGCCTTCTTCACCGACAAGAGCTGAGCCGCGTGTCGTCGCGCCGAGGCGATGCGGGCTCGGCTCGCAAACCTTTCGCGGACGCCGTCGGTGTTGCGCAACCGGCGCGCCCCCGACGCCGGATAACGGCACGAATCGCTCCGCGCTGACGGTGGGTGGCGTCTCACGGCGCCTTTCCCGACTGGCACCGAGCTTGCTCATCCCCGAGGCGGTGAGCACGACCATGAACAAAATCGAGATGCGACAGATCCTGTACCCGACGGATTTCTCCGAGCCGTCCGCGCGCGCCTTCGAGAACGCGCTCGTCCTGGCGGCGTGGTACCAGGCTCCGTTGACGGTCCTGCACGTCCTGCCCGCGCCGGTGGTCGCGCCCACCGCCCTGCCGTACATGTACGGCCCGGTGGCGCTCGACGGCTCACTGCACGCGGCCGTCCAGGCCGACTTGTCGTCCCTGGTGGGGCCGGCGAACCGCGCGGGGCTACGCGCGGTGGCCGAGCTGCGGGAAGGCAATCCCGCGACCGAGACGGTGAGCGTGGCGCGGGAGATCCGCGCCGACCTCATCGTGATGGGCACGCACGGCCGCACCGGCTTCCAGCGGTGGGTCCTCGGCTCGGTGGCGGAGACGGTCCTGCGGCGCGCGCCGTGCCCGGTGCTCACCGTGCCGCCCCGGGCGCCGGATCATCCGGGGTCGATGCTCTTCAAGCGAATCCTCTGCGCTTCGGACTTCTCCCCGGCTTCCGAAGCCGCCGTGCGCTACGCGGCGACCCTGGCGGCGGAAGCCGACGCGTCCCTCTTCCTGGTCCACGTCGTGGACCGCTCCGGGCAGCCCGCGCCGACGGAGCCACACGGGAACGGACATCCCCCGGACTTCGAGTGCGCGGCCGGGGCCCAGCTGAGGCGGGCCGTGCCGGCGGAGGCGCGTGACTGGTGCGAGGTCCGGGAGATCGTGGCTCGGGGGAAGGCGGCGGCGGAGATCCTGCGCCTGGCCGCCGAGCACGAGGTAGGTCTCATCGTGATGGGAGTCCACGGGCGCAGCCTGCTCGACCTGATGGCCTTCGGGTCCGTCACCCACCAGGTCGTGCGTGAGGCGGCGTGTCCCGTGCTCACCGTGAGGCCCCCCAGCCGATGATCGAGTACCGCCGCGTCTACAAGGCGTTCGACCTGCCGGTGCTGGCGGGTGTCGACCTGACCGTGGCCACCGGCGAGACGGTCGCGATCGTCGGCCCCTCGGGCTGCGGCAAGAGCGTGCTCCTGAGGACGACCATCGGGCTTTTGGAGCCCGACAGCGGCGACGTGCTGATCGACGGCGAGTCCGTCTTCCGGGCCTCTCCCGCCGATCTGCACCGGATCATCGGGAAGGTCGGCTACGTGTTCCAGAACGCGGCGCTGTTCGACTCGCTCGACGTCTACGAGAACGTGGCCATGGGCATCCGGCAGGAGGAGGCCCGGTCCCTCGAAGGCCGTGAGGTGCGGGCGCGGGTGCTGCGCGCCCTGGAGGACGTGAACCTCGATCCCCGGCAGGTGATGGGCAAGCTGCCCGCCGAGCTCTCGGGCGGGATGAGGAAGCGGGTGGGGCTCGCCCGGGCCATCGTCGGCCGGCCCCGGATCCTCCTGTACGACGAGCCGGTCACGGGCCTCGACCCCGTGAACTCCGCCACGGTGGCGCGTCTCATCGGCGAGATCGGCCAGCGCCTGGGCGTCACCACCGTGATGGTGACCCACGACGTCGAGGGCGCGCTGGCCGTGTGCGACCGCATCGCGCTGCTGCACGACGGCCGCCTGCGCTTCGTGGGATCTCCGGCCGAGTTCCGCCGGAGCCCGGACCCGCTGGTGAGGGCGTTCGCGGACCGGGAAGCCGCGGCGTCCGCCTCGATGCCGGAACTGGAGGCTATGACGGCGACATGAGGCCCGCGGCAACGACAGCGCGCCTCGCACCGGCGACGACGTTCGGCGCCGGCCTCTGGCGCCTGGCCGATCCCAAGATCAGCCTGGCGTCCATGGCCTCGATGGGCCTGGGCGCCGCCGCTTCGGCCCGCGATGGGCCCCTTGCGTGGGGATGGCTCGTACTGACCGTCTTCGGCATCTTTCTCATCGAGGTGGCCAAGAACGCCTCCGGCGAGCTGTTCGACTTCGACTCCGGGGCGGACCTCGCGGTGGCGCCCGAGGACCGAAGCCCGTTCTCCGGCGGCAAGCGCGTTCTCGTGGACCGGCTGCTCACGCGGCGCCAGACGACCGTTATCGCGGTCGTCGCCTATGCGTCGGCAGCGTCCGTGGGTGTCGTCATCGCCGATGCGCGCGAGCCCCGCGCGCTGTGGCTGGGCGTGTTGGGAATGGCGCTCGCGTACTTTTACCACGCGCCGCCTTTCCGGCTCTCGTATCGGGGACTGGGCGAAGCCGCGGTGGCGGTGTGTTATGGCCCGCTCATCTGCGCCGGGACGTACCTCGTGCAGCGGGGGCGGTTGCCCAGGGAAGTGGTCCTCCTTGCCCTTCCGCTGGGCGTGCTCATCGCGGCCTTCCTCCTGATCAACGAGTTCCCCGATGCCGCCGCGGACCGTGGGGCGGGGAAGCGCACGCTCGTCGTTCGGCTGGGACGGGCCCGGGCGGCCTGCTTGTACGCGGCCGTCGTCGCCATGGCCTTCGCGGGCCTGGCCCTGCTGCCGCTGGTCGGGCTGCCGCGGGGCGTGCTCCTCGGGCTCGGCGCCGTGCCCTTCGGCGCCGCCGCCGCGGTTCGGCTGTGGCGCGAGCCCGAAGTGACGGCGCGGATCGTGCCGGCTCAAGCCTGGACGCTCGCGTGCTTCGTCGGCATGGCGACAGGGTCGTCGTTGGGCCTGCTCCTGTAGGAGGCGGCATGCGGGGACTGAAGAAGCTGGCGGCGCGCGCGGCGGCGGCAGGGACGGCCGCCTACGCGGGCTGGGCGGCGGTCGCGTGGTACCGATACGGGCGGCCCGACCGCGCGGCCTTGTAGGCGCCCCGGCAGGACGCCGAAACCGCGCCGCGCCGTCGGCAGGGAGGACGAAATGGCACTGCGGGTATCGGAGATCATGAACGGCGAGCTGTTCAGCGTGGGCAAGGACGACCAGGTGGACATGGCCCTGCGGGCCATCCTGCTGCTCGGGATCACCGGCGTCCCGGTGCTGGACGAGGAAGGGAAGCCGCTGGGCCTCGTCTCGCTGCGCGACCTGGTCGCGGACAGGCCGGGGACCAAGGTAGGGGAGCGGATGACGCAGCCGCCCGCCACGGTCCCGGCGGAGGCCCGGATCGGGGCCGCGGCCCGCATCCTGGCGGGGACGCGCTATCACCGGCTGATCGTCGTCGACGGCGACGGCCGCGCCGTGGGCATGGTGTCGTCGGTCGACATCATCCGCGGCCTGCTGGGGCTGCCCGTGCCGCACCCGGCCTCGTTCCCGCATCTGGACCGTGAGACCGGCCTCTCGTGGACCGACGAGATGGCCTTGGATGCGGACCACATCCTGGCCGCTCCCAGCGGCCCGGGGGTGCTCGTGATCTACTACGGCGGCGCGGGTGTCGCGGAAAGGGCCGTGTGGGCCGAAGCCACCGACGACCTCCGCCGGCGGTTGACGGACATGCGGACCCAGCCCCAACCACAGCCCCTGGGCGCTTGGCTGCAGTGCGCCGGCATCCGCTTCCGCGCCGCATCGGTGCCGGACGGAGCCGAGCGCGCCGAGGCCCTGGACGCGGCCTGGCACCAGTTAGCGGCGAAGCCGCCGCTCCGCTCTCTCGCCTGCCGGCCCGTGGCGAGCTGACCGTCATGTCGGCGCGAGCCTCCTCAATGACGGCCGCGTTGCCGGCTCGGTCGCTGGCGCTGAAGCGGGTCCTCTACGCCACCGACTTCTCGGAGGCCGCGGCCGCAGGTCTGGAGGTGGCGGTCGCCCTCGCGCGTCCCTGCAAGGCGGAGCTTCACGTCGTGCACGTCCGCCCCGCGCCCTTCGCCCTGGGCGGCCAGAGCGCCGGGCTGGGCGATCGCATCGGTGTCGGTGAGATGGGCCGGCCTTATCTGACCGAAAGCCTGGGCCTGTGCGCGGAGCGCGTCCGCGCCGTCGGGGTGGTGACCCAGGACGTCCTGCTTCAGGGTGTTCCGGCGGCAGAGATCGTCCGGGAGGCGGAGCAGTCGGGCGCGAGCATCATCGTCATGGGCCCGCACAGCCGGGCGGCACCGGCGACGCTGAGCTCCGTTACGGAGGGCGTGCTCCGGGAAGCTTCCTGTCCTGTGATCGTTGCGAGGCGCTTCCCGGCGTCCCGCGGCCAGCGCCCGCTCCGCGTGCTGTGCGCTGTCGATCTGGGTGCGACGACAGGCGGGACACTCGAATGCGCCGTCGCCCTCGCGAACCTACTGGAGGGGGACCAGCTCGTCCTTCACGTCGCGCCGGCGGCCGGCGCAGCGGGCGCACTGAAGACGATGGACGCGATGGTCGCGAAGGCGCCTGCGGCCAGGGGGCGTCTGCAGGGCCGGGTCGCGGCCGGGAAACCGACCCAGGAGATCCTGGCCGCCGCCCGCGAGAGCGAAAGCGACCTCATCGTGGTCGGCTCGCATGGCGGCGGCATCGTCGAGCGTCAATTCCTCGGGTCCACGACGCTGCACCTGCTCCGCCACGCCGAATGTTCGGTCCTCGTCCTGCCGGCGCGCGTATCGAGGACGGGCGACCGCTGCGCGACCGACGCCCTGCCTGCGCCCCAGGGGACGAGTGCACCACCGGACTTGAACCGCTTGCGCTCGTGGAGGGAACCCTAAGAGGGATCGACGGCAAGGACGGCGCTGCCGCGGATCCGTCCGTCCCGCAAGGCGGCCAGGGCCTCGTTGGCGGCCTCCAGGGGAAACACCTCGACCTCGGCCCGGACGGGGATCCGGGGCGCGGCGGCCAGGAACTCCCGGCCGTCCAGGCGCGTGAGGTTGGCCACGGAGCGGAGCACGCGCTCTCCCCACAGGATCTCGTATGGAAACGACGGGATGTCGCTCATGTGGATGCCGGCGCAGACCACGGTCCCGCCTTTCCGGACCGCGCGCAGCGCCAGCGGCACCAGCTCGCCCGCGGGCGCGAACAGGATGGCGGCGTCCAGGTCCCCGGGCGCCGCGTCCTCCGTGCTTCCCGCCCACGACACGCCCAGGCTCCGGGCCAGGGCCTGGGCCGCCGCGTCGCCAGGGCGGGTGAACGCAAAGACCTCCCGCCCCTGCGACCGGGCGACCTGGGTGACGATGTGCGCCGCCGATCCGAAGCCGTAGAGGCCCAGCCTCCGGGTGTCACCCGCCATGCGCAGGGCGCGGAAACCGATGAGGCCCGCGCAGAGGAGCGGCGCGGCCTGGAGGTCGGGGTAGCCGGCGGGAACGGGGAAGCAGAACCTCGCGTCCGCCACGGCGAAGGCCGCGTAGCCGCCGTCGATGTCATAGCCCGTGAAGCGTGCGCGATCACACAGGTTCTCCTGCCCCGCTTCGCAGAAGGAGCACCGGCCACAGGTGCTCCCCAGCCAGGGGACGCCGACCCGGGCTCCAATGGCCAGATCCTGAACGTCGGGTGCCGTGGCTTCTACCAGGCCCACGATCTGATGGCCCAGGACGAGCGGGAGCTTGGGGTTCGGGAGCTCGCCGTCGAGGACGTGCAGGTCGGTCCGACAGATCCCGCACGCGCGCACCCGGAGCAGGACCTGCCCGGAAGAAGGCTGCGGCCTCGGGACCTCGCGGAGCTCGAGCCCGCGGCCGGGTCCGTCGAACATCATCGCGCGCATCGACGAGTCAATCCTGGCGGGCGATCCGTGTCCCCGCGCGCCCGTTGAGGGCCTCCCGGGCCAGCTGGGGCGAGGTGATGATCACGTCGCTTCCGCCTTGCTCGAGGAAATGGAGCGCCGCCTCGATCTTGGGGCCCATGCTGCCGGAGTGGAACTCTCCGGCCTCGAGGTGGCGCCGGGCCTCGGCGGGGGTGAGACGGCGCAGATCGCGCTCGTGCGCCCCGCCGAAACCGAGCTTGACACCATCGACCGCCGTGAGGTCCAGGATCCTGCGTGCGCCGAGGGCCAGGGCCAGGATGGCCGCGGCCCAGTCCTTGTCCACGACCGCCGCCACGCCCGCGAGCGAACCGTCCTCCGTCCTGCGCACCGGTATGCCCCCGCCGCCCGCGGCCACCACCACCACACCCTGCTCGAAGAGCCCGCGGAGAACGGTGGCCTCGACGATGGCCGCGGGCCGCGGCGAGGGGACCGTGCGCCGGTATCCCCGGCCCGCGTCTTCCATCACCGGGAAGGGCCCCGGCGGCGGGCTCGGGTAGAAGGGTCCGACGGGCTTCATGGGACCGCCGGTGCCGTCGGGGGACACCTCCACCACGGATTGGGTGATGGCCGTGATCACGCCCCTCCCGATCCCCTTCGTGCGCAAGAGATCGCCCAGGGCCTCCTGGATCAGGTACCCGATCTCGCCCTGCGTCTGCGCGACGCAGACGTCGAGGGGCACTTCGTAGGCCCGGCCCAGGCCGGCTTCGCTCCGGATGAGGGCGTGTCCGACCTGCGGGCCGTTGCCGTGGACGATGGCGATGGGGGCGCCGCCGGCGGCGACCTCCGCCAGGAAGTCGAGCGCGCGCCGAAGGCTCGTCCGCTGGGTGGCCACGCTGGCCGGCGCCCCGGGAGGCAGGAGAGCGTGCCCGCCGAGGGCGACCACCAGGCCCTCAGGCAACGCGGCGCTTCCGCAGGAAGTCGCGGACCACGTCCTCGAGGGAGGGGCGGCCCACCTCCTCGAGCTCGTACCGCACGCGGCAGACCGGGGCGGCGATTCGGATCAGGCCGCGAAGGTCGGCGGGGGTCGCCATGACCACCACGTCGGGTTCCGCGCCGGCGATCGTTTCCTCGAGATCCCGAAGCTGCTCCGCGCCGTATCCCATCGCGGGCAGGACGTGCCCGATGTGGGGGTAAGCTTCCAGCGTCCGCCGGATGCTGCCCACCGCGAAGGGACGGGGGTCGATCCTCTCCCGGGCGCCGTGCCGCTTCGCCGCCATCGTCCCCGCTCCACCCGCCATGCCACCGTGCGTCACCGTGGGCCCGTCTTCGATCACGAGCACGCGCCGCCCACGGATCCGCTCCGCTTCGTCGACGTGGAGCGGCATCGCCGCCTCGACCACCGTGGCCTCCGGGTTGAGCCGCCGCACGTTGGCGCGCACCGCGCGCAACGAGGCCTCGTCCGCGCTGTCCACCTTGGTGACCACGACCACGCCCGCACGGAGGAGGTTGACCTCCCCCGGGAAGTAGCGCAACTCGTGCCCGGCCCGATGGGGATCCACGAGCACGATTTCGAGGTCGGGCTGGAAGAACGGCAGGTCGTTGTTCCCCCCGTCCCACAGGAGGACGTCGGCCTCCGTTTCGGCCTGCCGCAGGATCGCCTGGTAGTCCACCCCCGCGAAGACGACGGTGCCCGCTGCGATGTGGGGCTCGTACTCCTCCATCTCCTCCACCGTGCAGTCCGCCCGGCGCATGTCCTCCAGGGTGGCGAAGCGCTGGCAGGCTTGCCGGGCCAGGTCGCCGTAGGGCATGGGGTGCCGGACCACGACGACGCGGACGCCCTCCCGGCGCAACAGGGCCGCCACCCGCCGCGTGGCGGGGCTCTTCCCGCAGCCCGTCCGGACCGCGCACACGGAGACCACGGGCTTCGACGAATGGAGCATGGTGGATCGGGGCCCGAGCAGGCGGAAGTCGGCGCCGCGGGCCATCGCGCGCGAGGCATGGTGCATCACGTCCTCGTGGGAGACGTCGCTGTAGGAGAACACCACTTCCTGGAGGGCATGGCGATCCACGAGACGCTCGAGCTCCTCCTCCGGATGGATCTCGATGCCTTCCGGGTACAGCCGTCCGGCCAGCGCCGGCGGATACCGCCGGCCCGCGATGTCGGGGATCTGGGTGGCCGTGAAGGCGACGACCTCGTATTCCGGCTTGTCGCGGAAGACGACGTTGAAGTTGTGGAAGTCCCTTCCCGCGGCGCCCAGGATGAGGACCTTCCTTCTCTCCATGGTTTTCCCCCCGTTGCGCGTGCTCGTTGCAAGGCCGATGCCTCGGGGCCTTCCCGCGACACCTTTGCGCGGTCGAGCCCCGCGGCGAAAACCCTTCGCGCGAGGGGGAGGAACGCGCCGGCGCAGCGGCGCCGCCAACGCGCGCAGGCACAGTGTCTTGCGGGTGGCCTCGGCGAGCGGCGTTCTGGCGGACTCCTTGCACCCGGACTGCGCGAGCGCGCGCGCTCGCAAGGAGCCCGAATGGCGAAGGACAGGCCGAAACCCATCCTGGTCGGCCAGCACTGCAAGGGTTGCGGCCGGTGCATCGAGGCCTGCGCCCAGGGCTGCATCGAGGCGGGGACGGAGATCGAGCCGGCGACGGGGCTGACGCCCGTGCTCCTCCACCTGGAAAGGTGTACCGGCTGCGGCCTGTGCTTCGATGCGTGCCCGGAGCCTTACGGGTTGCTGCCGGAGCGGCCCGCGACAGCCGCCGTGCCGACGCGACGCGACGCGACGACCGAGCCCGGGCCGCCGTCGCCGCCGCTGGCGACGGACATCGAAGACGAGCTGCTCCCGCTGCCACGCACCTTTCCCCTGATGGTCAAGGGCACGTACGCGTCGGCCATCGGGGCGCTGCTCGCCGGCTGCCGCCACTTCTTCGGCTATCCGATCACGCCGTCGACGGAGGGCGCCGAGCTGATGGCCCGGCTCCTTCCGCGTCTCGACGGCTTCTTCGTGCAGGCGGTGAGTGAGGTCGCCGCCATCAACTTCATGTACGGCTGCGGTGCCGCGGGCCTGCGCTCGATGACCTTCACCTCGTCGCCCGGCTTCAGCCTCATGCTCGAGGGCCTGTCGTACATGGTGGGGGCCGAGGTCCCAGGCGTGGTGGTGGACGTCATGCGCGGCGGGCCGGGCCTCGGCAACATCGGGCCGGAGCAGGGCGACATCAAGCTGGCCTGCCGCGGCCTGGGCCACGGCAACACCCACGCCATCGTCCTCGCGCCCTCGACGCCGCAGGAGATGCTCGACCTCACGCGGCTCGCGTTCGAGCTGTCGTTCCATTACCGGAATCCGGTCGTCGTCGCCGCGGACGGTTACCTGGGACAGATGACGGGCAAGGTGGTGCTTCCGGCCACGAT
>Ga0105347_1001008_pt1 | contig 12581 bp, 10 predicted proteins | sample EasRivMeERMLT890_FD_89677 | JGI IMG/M metagenome (GOLD analysis project Ga0105347, IMG submission 89677) | Soil microbial communities from meander-bound floodplain in the East River, Colorado, USA - East River MetaG ERMLT890 | ecosystem: Environmental > Terrestrial > Soil > Floodplain | place... | reverse complement strand
GCTGGCGATACCAGCGCCGATACCTGGCGCAAAACGGGAGCCAAGGCGCGCAAAGAAGCCGCCGCCATCGGCGCCAATGAGTTCGCCATGCTCTTTGCCCCGGAAAAAGATCCCGAGAGCGCCGCCGGCGCCACCGTCGAAGGCGCGGTGCTCGCCGGCTATCAGTTCAACAAATATCGATCGAACGGCAAGTCCGCCACAGAAGTAAAGTTGCTGACGCTGTTCCGCTCCGGTCTGACGAAGACCGCCGCACTGCAAACGGCGGTGGACACGGCGCTCTCCACCGCGCCCGGAGTGTTCCTGGCACGCGACTTGGTCAACGAGCCGCCTTCGGTGGCAACCGCAAAATTTCTCGGCGCCCAAGCCCAGCGCATCTGCCAGGGGCGTGGCCTGACGGTGGAAGTTTGGAACAAAAAAAAGATCGAAGCGATGAAACTGGCCGGCCTGCTGGCGGTCAATCGCGGCAGCTTGGAAGAGCCGCGCTTCATCCGCATCCACTACCGGCCGGCCGGCAAAGCGCGCAAGCGAGTCGCGCTCATCGGTAAAGGCATTACCTTCGATTCCGGAGGCCTGTCGCTCAAGCCGTCTAAATCCATGGAGACCATGAAGCTCGACATGGCCGGCGGTGCCGCAGTCATCGCGACTATGAGTTGCCTGCCCAAGCTCGGTCTCGATCTCGAAGTCACCGGCTACGTGCCGACCACCGACAACTTGCCTGGGCATAATGCACAGAAGCCAGGCGACGTGATTCGTTATTTGAATGGTAAGACCATCGAAGTGTTGAATACCGATGCCGAAGGACGCTTGATCTTAGCCGACGCGCTTGCGCTCGCGGCCCAGCAAAAGCCCGACTACATGATCAACCTGGCGACGCTGACCGGGGCCTGCATGACCGCTCTCGGCACCCAGGTCGCCGGCATCTTTAGTAACAACCAACCTTTGGCAGATGCTCTGATGCGTTGCAGCCAGGAGGCGGGTGAAAAGCTGTGGCAATTGCCGCTGGTGAAAGAATACAAAGAGCTGATCAAGAGCAGCATTGCCGATATGAAAAACATCGGCGGCGCCCATGGCGGCGCCATCACCGCGGCGCTGATCCTCCAGGAATTCGTCGGCGATACCGCCTGGGCGCATCTCGACATTGCCGGACCGGCCTTTGCCGAAAGCGACAACCTGCTCTGTCCCAAGGGCGGCACTGGCTTTGGCGTGCGTACGTTAATCAAATTCTTAATGAGTCTTTAAGGAGGCAATCGTGGGAAAAATTACCGAAGTGGGCGATAACAATTTCGAAACCGAAGTGCTCAAATCTACCGTACCCGTGCTGGTCGACTTCTGGGCGCCTTGGTGCGGTCCGTGCAAAGCGATCGCGCCGATCGTCGAGGAAATCGCTGGCGAATACGACGGCAAGTTGAAAGTCACCAAACTTAACGTCGACGATCATCCTGCCACCGCAGCGAAGTACGGCATCCGCGGTATTCCTAATTTGATCATTCTGAAGGGCGGCGCGGTCAAAGAGCAGATCGTTGGCGCCGTACCGAAGACGAAATTGGTCGCCGCCATCGATAAAGCCTTGCAGTAGAGGTCTAGGCTCTTTCAAAAAGGCTGGAGCGCCGGCCCGACGCCGGCGCTCCGAGACTCCGCAACTCCCTCATGCGATTTTTCAAAACACATAGCGCCGCATACTGACATTGATAATGACGCCGACGGCGAACATTATCGTCGCCAAGGCGGAACCGCCGTAGCTCACCATCGGCAGCGGCACGCCGACCACTGGCATCAGTCCCGTTACCATAGAAACATTGATCGTCACATGCCAGAAAATGATCGACAACATGCCGAACACCAAGAGCGCGCCGAAACGATCCTTGGCCCGCTGCACCACCCGCAGGCAATAAGCGATCATCATTACAAACAGCAGCAAGAGTACGGCGCAACCGACAAAGCCCCACTCCTCGGAAAACACCGCGAAGATGAAATCGGTATGCTGTTCGGGTAGAAAGTTCAAGCGGTTTTGCGTACCGTGCAACCAGCCCTTGCCGAATAGCTTTCCCGATCCCACAGCGATCTGCGATTGGATCACATGATAACCGGCGCCTAACGGATCGCGGTCCGGATCGAGAAAGGTCAGAATGCGATTGCGTTGGTAGGTCTTGAGAAACTGCCAGCCAATCGGTAAAAACGCGATGCCGGCGCCGACCAGATAGGCAAACGACCGTAGCCGCAGACCGCCCATCAGCACCATGCTGATAAAAACGATGCCGAGAATGATCGCCGTGCCCAGGTCGGGTTGAATCAAAGTCAAGAAAATCAGCGGCGCAACGATGGCAAACGGCACCCAAAGATCGCGCAAATAGTATCCTTTGGCGGGCTCGTCGCTCTGAAAATATTTCGCCATAACCAAGACGATGGCGAGCTTGGCGGGTTCCGACGGTTGCAGCCGAAAGAAGCCGAGATTGATCCAGCGCTGCGAACCGCCACCGGAATGACCGATGATGTCAACAAGCACCAGGAGCAGCAACATCACACCGTAGAACGGATAAGCCAGCCGGTCGATATAGTGATAGTCGAAGCTTATCGCCACGAACATCGCGATCAGCCCGAGCCCGAGCCAAGTGAACTGACGCATCGGCAAAGCGCCGGCATGGCCGGTGGCGAGATTGTAATTGGCGCTATAGATCGTGGTGATGCCGATAGCGACAAAGGAGAGGACGAGGAGAAAGAGCGTCCAGTCAAAATGCGAGATCAAACGCCGGTCAATCTGCACGATTTTCTCCCGGCGCCTGCACATGCTGCTTTTCGGTCGCCTGCTTTTGCAGTTCGACGAACTTCTCAAAGACTTTCTTGGCCATCGGCGCCGCCGCATCGCCGCCATGGCCGCCATGCTCGATCAGCACCGCCACGGCGACCTGCGGCGACTGCACCGGCGCGTAGGAAACAAACCAGGCGTGATCCCGGGTGAATCGGCTCAAATGTTCGCTCTTTAAATAAGCGCCTTTCATTTCGATCACCTGGGCGGTGCCGGTTTTACCGGCAACCTCGATCAGAGGCGAGCGCGCCATGCCGCCGGTGCCGGCTTTGACGACGTCGGCAAGCGCGTTGTGCACCCGGTTAAGCGTATCCGGTTTCATCTCAATCGTGCGAATGAGTTCCGGACCGAACTCCCTTACGGTGGAACCATCCACGGATTCGATTTTGCTGACCAGGCGCGGCTGAAAAAGCTTACCGCCGTTGGCAACCGCCGCCATCATATTGGCCATTTGTAACGGCGTCACCGTTACATAACCTTGGCCGATGGCGACCGAGAGAGTTTCGCCGGGGTACCACGGTTGGCGGTACCGTTTCTGCTTCCAAGTTGTGTCGGGAATCAAGCCGCTGCGTTCATCGTCCAAGGCGATGCCGGTTTTCTCTCCGAGACCGAAAGCCCGCGCCCATTTGGCGATCTTATCGACGCCCAATTTTGCGCCTAACTGGTAATAATAAGTGTCGCACGAGATCACCAAGGAATGATGCAAATTGACGGAGCCATGGCCGCCCTGTTTCCAGTCGCGAAAAGCGCGGTTCCCGAAGTAATAGAAGCCGGGATCGGAGATACTGGAATTGGGATCGACCACCCCCTCTTCCAGGCCGGCGATGAACATGACGATTTTAAACGTCGACCCCGGCGGGAACTGCCCCTGCGTCGCGCGGTTGCTCAACGGCCGCAGCCGATCATTGATCAGAGCGTTCCATTCGCTGCCCTTGATGCCGCGGGCAAAAACGTTGGGATCGAAAGCCGGCGTGCTGGCGAGCGCGAGGATCGCGCCCGAGTTGACATCGATGGCGACGATGGTGCCTTCCTTGCCCTGGAGCGCTTCGTAGGCGGTCTGCTGCATTTGACGATCTAGGGTCAAATGTACGGTGTAGCCGGGCACGTCGTTCACTTGGTGCAGCACGCGCACCCGCCGGCCGAGCGCGTCGACCTCCACCTGCTGGCCGCCATGCTGGCCGCGTAAGACCTCTTCCCAGTGCCGTTCCAGCCCGGACTGGCCGATCTCATCGCCGACGAGGTAGCCCTGCTCTTTGTAGCTCTTTAGCTGGCGCTGGTTGATCTCGCCCATGTACCCCAATATATGCGCGGCGATTGGGCCATCAGCGTAGTTGCGCCGTGGCCGGACGCGCAGGCTCACGCCAGGTAAATCGAGCTGGTGAGCTTCCACTGCAACCACCGCCGCCCACTCGATATCCCGGCCCAAGACAATTTCATCGAAGGCGGACCGGCTCTTGTTGTCCTGATAGGTCTGCAAGAGCTCGTCGACGTCCCATGCAAGACGTCCGGCGAGTACGCGCAAGGTTTGCTCAGGCTCCTTGGCATCTTCCGGAACGAAAATGAGATCGAAGGACGGTCGGCTGTCGACTAGCAACTCGCCATGACGGTCGTAGATCATGCCGCGGGTGCCGGGTACGCGCTTGAGCCGCACTCGATTGTTCTCCGACAGGAAAGTGTAACGTTCGCCGTGCACCAACTGCAAATGGACGAGGCGCGCGGTCAGCCCGATGAACACGATGACGAGCAGCACGTAAAGAAAATTCGCGCGCCGGCGGATCTCCGGCGCACCATCTTGTTTGTTGATTTGAAGTGCCGCCATCGCCTTATGGAGCCGCCGGAGTCAGTTTGTCGATGAAATTTTGACCGCGCCGCAGCAGCGCGAAAACCAAAGGCGCGAGCACTGCCGCCAGCGAAGCCTCCCACAGCACGTAGCGCGCGGCACCGGCCCAGAAACCGTCGACGCTCAAGAAAACCGCCCAGATCAACACCATCGTCGCGCCTTTAATCAGAGCCGCCAACAAAACCACCACCGAACTGACAATCGGATGATGCAACCAGATCGAGCGCGCGCATAGATAGACGGCTAGATACACCAGCGACATGGCAAAAGCGTTAAAGCCCAAGATCGGGCTTGAAATGATATCTATGGAATAGCCCAAAAGAAACGATCCGAACGCCGCGCCGACGGACGGATGATAGAGACCCAAGTAAACGCACAGGACAAGAATCAAGTCGGGCACCACCGGACCGATCGGCAACAAGTGGAAAAAAGTCGTCTGCAAGACGACAAGAAATATCCCCGCGAGAAAAAACAATATGAACAGTTTCATCGGCACATCGTCTAGAACTGCGAATCGGCCGGTTACTTTTTTGCCGCTTCGGTCTCCGCAGCGACCACCAGCACCTCTTCGACGCGCGCAGCTTGCACAGCCGGCCACACCTCGACGCTTTGAAACAGCCCGAGGTTTTGTTTGCGCACTTTGATCACGGTCCCGACCAGCAAGCCCTTCGGGAAAACATTATCCAAACCGGAAGTCACTAGCCGATCACCTTCCTGCACGTCCTCGCTGCGTTTCATGTATTTTAGCACAGTGCCGCTTTCGAGCGAACCGGAAACGATGCCGCGGCTGCGCGTGCGTTGGACTAAGACGTCGATACCGCTGTTCGGATCTGTCAGCAAGAGTACTTTAGCCGTCCGTCCGGTGACGGTAACAACCTTGCCAACGACGCCCATCGGCGTCACCACCGCCATTCCCTTGCGCAAGCCGTCGGCGCTGCCCTTGTTGAGGACGCAACTTTGAAACCAGCTGGTCGCGCTGCTGGCGATGATCGACGCGGTAATCGCGCCGGCCGGCAGCTCGCTGCGAAAATCGAGCAACTGCTGCAAGCGGCGATTGGTCGCTTCGGCTTCCAGCAATCGCTGCCATTCGATTTCGAGAGTTTGGACCCGTTTTCTCAGCCGCTCGTTTTCGCTGCGAAAACCGGCGAGGGTGTCATAGTGATCGCGAAACCCCTTGATCCAATTGGCGGTCCCTTGCCCGGCGATCTGTAGCGGCCGGAGAATCCACATCAACAAGGCGCCCACCGGTTCGTTCTTGATCTGGCCGCGCGCGGTCGCGGTTAAGATGTAAAGCGAAAGAAGGAGACAGAAGCAGGAACTAATGAAAATTTGGTTCCTGCGTAGAAAAGCAAGCATGGCAGGCTCGATCGTCCCCGAAATACGGAATCCAACAGGGCCCCAGACTAGTGAACCGCAACCTCCCGCAGTAGCGTGATCTCATCCAACGCCTTGCCAGCGCCCATCACCACCGCCGTCAGTGGATCGTCGGCCATCATTACCGGCAATCCGGTTTCTTCACGCAGGAGAATATCCAGATTGCGTAGCAGAGAACCGCCGCCCGCCAGCACAATGCCACGGTCAACAATGTCGGAAGCCAGCTCCGGAGGCGTGCGCTCGAGGGACAAGCGCACCGCTTCGACGATCTGGTTGATCGGCTCGAGCAGCGAATCGCGGATCTCCTCATCCGTAATAACCACGGTCTTGGGCACGCCGGCGACCAAATCACGTCCTTTAATCTCCATCGTCTGGACTTCGTCGCCTGGATAAGCCGAGCCAATGGTAATCTTGATCAGCTCGGCGGTGCGTTCGCCGACCAGTAAATTGTACTTGCGTTTGATGAACTGGGCGATCGCTTCATCCATCTTGTCGCCGCCGACCCGTACCGAGCGGGAAAAAACGATGCCGGACAGGGAAATCACCGCGACTTCGGTAGTGCCACCGCCGATATCAACGATCATGTTACCGGTGGGCTCAGTGATAGGCAGCCCGGCGCCGATCGCCGCCGCCATCGGCTCTTCAATCAGATAAACTTCGCGCGCGCCAGCGGATTCCGCCGACTCACGCACGGCGCGCTTCTCCACTTCGGTGATGCCGAAGGGCACGCCAACTATGATGCGCGGCCGCACCAAGGTGCGGCGATTGTGAACTTTTTGGATGAAATACCGCAACATCGCCTCGGTGATCTCAAAATCGGCGATGACGCCATCTTTGAGCGGCCGAATCGCGACGATGCTGCCGGGAGTACGCCCCAACATCCGCTTGGCTTCCGCACCCACCGCGAGGACTTTCTTGCCGCCGCGTTCGTTGCGTTGTTGCACGGCAACGACCGAGGGTTCGTTGCAGACGATGCCTTGGTTTTTTACGTAAATCAGTGTGTTGGCGGTTCCAAGATCGATGGCTAAATCGTTGGAGAAGACGCCAAAGAGGGCATCGAACATCAGTAACTCCTTCTCATGAGCGACGGAACGGACTTGAGTCAGCAAAAAATATCAGATTTTCCGGATACTGGCAAGGTAATGAAAAATCTACGGAAAAATCGTTTTAATAGGACTCCCTTAGGTTGCATATCTGGAGGCCATTTTTTATCATACCTGGGGTAGTTTTACGTCGTTTTCACGAAAGGTTCGACCACCGATGCTCGATTTTCTACGCAAAAGAAAAAGGAACTGGGCGATCCTCTTCCTGCTCGGCCTCATCATTATCGTTTTCGTGGCGTTTTACGGCGGCAACAAGATGGGCGACCGCGGGACTTCTGAAGTTGCGGTGATCAATGGTGAACCGATCAGCCAGCGCGAATTCGCCGTCGAGTACCAGCGCGCCCTCGAACGCTATCGCGAGATGCTCAAGGGCCAGCTCACTGAAGAAATGATCAAGGGGCTCAATCTCAAAGGCAACATCGTCGAAGGTTTGGTGCAAAAAAAGTTGGTCTTGCAGGAAGCGCGCAGTCTTGGACTGTTAGCCACCGACGACGATATCGCCAATCAGTTGGCGAAGGTGCCGGAGTTCCAAGTCGCCGGTCGCTTTAACAAAGAACGCTACTTGCAAATTTTGCAGGCCAACCGCCTGCAACCGGCACAATTCGAAGAAGACCAGCGCAACCAGATCACCTTGCAGCGGCTCTACAGCATCATACTGGACTCGGTGCAGGTGAGCGACGCCGAGGTGCGCGAACGCTACCGTCTCGATCAAGAGAAAATCGACCTGCAATTCGTCAAATTATCGGTCAGCGACGTCATTTCCCAGGTCAAACTAACCGACGAAGATATCAAGAAGTGGTACGACCGCAACAAAGAATCTTTGAAAGAGCCGCTCAAGATCCAAGTCGAATACCTGACCTACCCATTCGAGCAGTTCTCCGCCAAGGCCCAAGTGAGCGCCAAAGAAATCGAAGAGTATTATCAAAACAATCAGAAAACCAAATTTCACCGGCCCCGCGAGGCAAAAGTTCGCTATATCGCCCTCGCCGTCGCTCCCACCGCCAGCGCCGAAGAGAAGAAAGCGGCCATGGCGAAAGCTGAAGCTATCGTCAAAGAAGCGCGCCAAGGCAAAGACTTCGCCCAGCTTGCCAAGAAACAGTCGGCCGACCCGACCACAGCCAAAGGCGGCGAGGTCGGCTGGGTTATTCAAGGCCAAATGCCGCCCGACATCGATAAGCTCATCTTCGGCATCGGCAAGGGCGATGTCAGCGATCCGGTGGCGACGCCCGGCGGCGTACAAATCTTCAAAATAGATGACGTGCGCGACGAAAAGACGCTAACCTTACAAGAAGCCACGGCTGAGATCAGCCAGATCCTCAAGACCGAGCAGGCGAAGAAAGAAGCCGGCAAGGTCGCTGACAACGATCGCGTCAAAGCTCAATCCGGCACGGAGTTTTCCAAACTGGCGCAAGAAACCGGCGTCTCGGCCAAAGAGACAAAACTCTTCGCCGCCGGGGAAATCCTGCCGGAATTTGGCCAAAACCAGGACATTTACAAAATCGCTTTCGGCCTTGGACCGAAAGACATCAGCCAGATCGTCGAAGTTAACAACGCATATGCTTTCCTTCGCCTCAAACAACGCAAAGAGCCGACAGTGCCGCCTATGGAAAGTGTCAAAGATCAAGTAGAAAAAGGCGCCAAGGAAGCCAAGGCTTACGAGCTGATGTTGCAAAAGGGCAATAGCCTGCTCGACCAACTGAAGAAGGAAAAAGATCTCGCCAAAGTCGCCGCGGCCAACGATCTGAAAGTCCAAGAAACCGGCTGGTTTCAACGTAACTCGCCCCAGTTGCCGAAAATCGGCGACCTCGCCGAATTGCGCGGCGGCGGCCTGTTGCTATCGGCGCAGAAGCCGATTGCCGACAGACTCTACACGCAAAAGGATGCGGCCTACATCCTCGCGTTCAAAGAAAGTCAGCCGGCCGACATGGCGCAATTTGAAAAAGAGAAGGTTCTTTTGAAGAAACAGGCCGTCGTCGAGAATCGCCAGCGCGCTTTGGCCAAGTACCTCGAAAGCCTCAAGGCCAAGGCGAAAATCAAGTTCAACAACGATTTCCTGGAAGCGAGCTAATTCCCTCTCGGTATCCCAACGTGCAAATCGTTCTCGTGCGCCATGGCGCAACGGATTGGAATCTTGAACATCGCTGTCAAGGCGCGAGCGATCGTGATTTGAGCGATGTCGGGCTGCGCCAGGCCCAAGATCTCGCCGCGCGGCTGCGCCACGAAACGATTCATGGCGTCTACGCCAGCGACTTGAAGCGGGCACGGCGCACCGCTGAAGTCATCAGCAAACATCACAAACTGCCGGTGGTCATCGAGGCAAGCATCCGCGAACTCGATCATGGCCATTTGGAAGGGCTGACGTTCAACGAGATTAAGCAAAACTATGGCGAATTTCTCACCCGCTGGCGCAGCGAGCCGGCGGAACTGCAAGTGCCTGGAGGCGAGCGCCTGGCCGATGTCGCCGAACGCGCTTGGCTCGGGCTAAATCAAATCGCCGCGCAGCACAAGACGTCGGAGACCATCGTTATCGTCAGCCACAACTTCCCGATCGTCGGCATCGTCTGCCGCATCACCGGCACCCATCTTAACGATTACCGCAACTTTCACCTGGACCCCTGCGGCATGAGCCGGTTACACCGCACCGGTGACGGCTCCTGGCAGGTGACCCATATCAATGGCGACGAGTACGAGAAACATCGCGGCCGGGCGATCCCGACCTGACACCGCACCGAAACTAGACACGGGGGCTCGAGGTGCAACCCATCACTCGTCTTTGGCAATCCAACCGATTACGAAAAACATCACCCCCATCGCTAGATAAGCGATGAAAAATTCCGGCGCCGCCATCAGACCAAACCGGCTGGTGATCCCGCCGGCCGTGAGTTCGTAGGCGTGGATAATGCCGAAGGCGGAAAGGAGCGCCGCCGCGAGCGACCACAGCCCGGCACGAGCAAACTTCCTCTCGATTAACGCAACGCCAATAGCGGCTAGTATCATAGAGGTGAAAATAAAGCCGCGCTCCAGCGAGATCATGCCGTGAATCGCCACGCTCTCATGGCTGAATCGTCCCAAACCGACTTCAAAGAGCGACTTGCCGGCCGCGCGCAGTCCGGTTTCGACCATCATCAATCCCCACCCCGCCAACGCCGGCACCAACCCCAGCGCCACCGCCGGCGCGTGCTCTTTTGGGGTTTCCTGAAACGATTGGGCGACGATAATGATGCCGATGTAGAGCAGGATGCCGATACCCGCCTCAAGCGGAATGAGGTCGAGCACCGCCTGAATCGTCCCGGTTAGACAAAGAAACGCGATGAAAATGCCGTTAAGCGAGGAATAACCCGAGCGCGCACCGAGTCGTTTCCAACCAGGATGGCCGATGTAGATGGTCGTTGGAAACACGCTGCCGAACAGCGACGCCACCACCGAACCGATGCCGTTCGCCATCAGCGACGGAAAAGTGTTGTAGCGATCGCCGGCCGCCTCAGCACTCTCGAGGTTTTGCAGCGAGCCGACCACATTGAAAATCCCCATGGGAAAGATCACCGAAAAATAATTGAGAAATGCCGGATCGGCGAGCGCTTCCCAGAGCGAAGCGCCGGTAAACTCCGGCAGCGACAACGATCCATGCAGCGCAATGTCCTTGCCATTCATGGAACCGAGCGCCCAGCCGAGAGTCGTCCCGACGGCGATGGCAACCAAGCCGCCCGGCAGGCCCAGGGGCATCTTCTGGTGCGCAAAGTAAGCGACGAAGATCAGCGCCATAGGCACCAGCGCCACAAGGGGCTGAGCGAATATTTTAAACGTAAAATCCATCGCAATGAAGGTGATCGCAATGCCGGACAAAGCCGAAAGCAAAGCGGCCCGCGGCGTCACCCGGCGCACCGTTTCGGCAACGAAAGCCCCGAGGATCTCAATCACGCCGTTGAGGAAGCAGGCGACCAGACCGACCTTCCACGCCCACACCGGATTTTTGGTCTCTTGCACGATCGGCAGCATGATGAAAAAGACAAAGGCGAACAGACTCACGGTATTGATGCCGTATGGCAATGCCGTGACATCTTCGCGTCCGCTGTCCTGCGCCAGCCGGCGCGCCTGCCAAGCGTAGAAAAAATTGCCGACCAAAATCGAAATCGCCGCCCCCGGAAGGATTTTGCCGAAAATATAACTATCCGGTAGGCGAATCAGCTCGCGGCACAAGCCGACTATGAGAATCAACTGAATCAAATTGTCGATCATCAGCCCGAAAAAACCGTCGAGATCTTTTCGGACAAACCAAGGGGGATTGGCAGCGGGTTGGGCCATGAACGTGAAATTCTCCGCGCAAGTTTCGCCGAATGTAGCGGGCGGCGCGCGCAGAAGTCAAATCGAGCCAAGAAAGGGTAGTGGTTCAGTTCGAGTCGGCCACAGGTCTTCATCCGGGAAAAGTTTTCTCGCTACGCTTGAAATGACAGCAGAATCATCGACTTGTCATCTCGAACGAAGTGAGAGATCTCGGTCTAACTGAACCACTACACAAAAAAGCCTAACTTGAAACGTCAAAGTATGGACGATAATAGTGGATGACGATGTCGAACTTGCGGTTTACAACGCTTGCAAACCTGGATTACCGAGCGGCCATCCGATTGCAGGAACGGCTCGTCGCGCTGAAGCAGCAAAATTCCCTTAGCGACATCCTGCTCTTTGTCGAGCATCCGCATGTTTACACGCTGGGCCGCGGCGGCAAGGAAGCAAATGTTTTAGCGGCGGGAGATGTCCCAGTCCATCGCACCAGCCGCGGCGGCGACGTGACTTATCACGGGCCGGGCCAACTGGTGGTTTACCCGATCGTCGATTTGCGTTCGAAGCTGCGCAAAGACGTGCATCGCTATGTGCGGAATTTAGAGCAAAGCGCGATCCAAACACTAGCCGACTTCAACATCGCCACGACGCGCCGCCCGCCGCACACCGGAATATGGATCGACAACAGAAAAATCGCCGCCATCGGCGTCGCCGTGCGGCGTTGCATCACCTACCACGGCTTGGCGCTCAATGTGAATACGGATCTCGCCTACTTTCAGCACATCATTCCCTGCGGCCTGGCCTGGGCGGAAGTGACTTCGATGGCACAAGAACTAGGGGGCGCGCAGGACATGGAGCCCGTTAAAGAACGGTTTCTCCGCCACTTCGCTGACATATTCGGCTACACGCAGATAGAAGACGAAGATAGACAATCGAAAACGGATGATCGCCATTCTCCATTATCAATTTTCCATTCTCCATTAAATTAAAATGCCCCGCCGCCACCCCGATTGGATCAAAGTCAAAGCTCCCGGCAACCCTAACTACCTGCGGCTCAAGAAACTCATGCGCGAGAAAAACCTCCACACGGTGTGCGAGGAAGCGCGCTGTCCGAACATCGGCGAATGCTGGGGCAACAAGACCGCAACGTTTCTAATTCTCGGCGATACCTGCACGCGCGGCT
>Ga0105347_1001005_pt1 | contig 12601 bp, 6 predicted proteins | sample EasRivMeERMLT890_FD_89677 | JGI IMG/M metagenome (GOLD analysis project Ga0105347, IMG submission 89677) | Soil microbial communities from meander-bound floodplain in the East River, Colorado, USA - East River MetaG ERMLT890 | ecosystem: Environmental > Terrestrial > Soil > Floodplain | place... | reverse complement strand
TCAAGGAGTTCGCCCTCGACTGGACCATCATCCTCGGTGTCTTCGCCATGGGCCTTGGCATCTGGTCCCTCATACGGGTGTCGGCCGACAGGATCAGCCGCCGCCAGGAGAACTGGGGCTACTCAATCGTCACACTGGCCGGGCTGGCCGCGATGATGGCGTTTTCGATCTACAGCTGGATCACCGCGGGCCTCGAAAACGCGATGTCGGGGTACATGTTCGAGCACTTTTTCGACCACGTCATGGTGCCCATCCAGGCCACCATGTTTTCACTTCTGGCGTTCTTCATCGCCTCCGCGGCCTACCGGGCGTTTCGCGCTCGCTCGCTGCTCGCCTCGCTTCTGCTTCTGGCGGCCGTGGTGGTGATGCTGCGCGTAGTGTACCTGGGTCCGATTTCGCCGCCCATCAACGTGGCGGCCGACTGGATCATCAACGTTCCCAACCTCGCCGCCAAGCGCGCCATTCTCATCGGCGTGGGGTTGGGGATCGTCGCCACAGCGCTCAAGGTGATTCTGGGCATCGAGCGCGCCTACCTGGGGAGGGACTGACCCATGGCCGATGCGAAGCGCTTGAGCTTTAACGAACGGCTGCTCAAGATCGACCGCCGCTGGATCTTTCTGCTTCTGGCCATGGTGGTCATCCTGGTGTACCTGCTCGATGTCACGGTGCCCGTGTACGTCACCGAGGAGGTTCGCAACATTTACGAGCGCATCGAGGCGCTGAAGGAGGGCGACGTCATTCTTCTGGGGCTCGACTACGACCCATCCACTCTGGCCGAGTTGAACCCCATGACGTTCACGGTACTCAAGCAGTGTTTTCACAAAAAGGTGAAGGTGATCGTGACGGCGTTACACCAGAACGGCCCTACGCTGGCCGATCAGGTGCTCCGGGAGGCGACGGCCATCCACGAGGGTGGAGGTGGCGACAAGATCGTCTACGGCACCGACCTAGTGTACCTGGGCTACAAGCCGTACCCGGCCCTGGTGATCAATTCGCTGGGCCAGGATTTTCACATCTCCTTCCCGGCAGATTATTACAACACCTCGATCGACTCACTGCCGCTCACGCAGCGCGTACACAATCTCACCGACGTGAACGCCATCATCAACATCTCAGGCACCTCCGCGACAGACTATTGGATCTCCTACGGCGCGGCAGCGTACAACGTGCCGCTCGCGATCGGGGTGACGGGAGTCATGGCCACCGATTACTACCCGTATCTGCAATCGGGGCGTGTCTTCGGGCTGATGGGCGGGCTCAAGGGGGCGGCCGAGTACGAGCATCTGGCCAACAACCCTGGCGACGCGATCCAGGGGATGGCCATGCAGATGTGGGCGCACCTGTTGATCATCTTCTTCATCATCATCGGCAACATCGGCTACCTGCTCTCCCGTCGCGCGCAGGCAAAGGAGTAAGGCGATGAACCTGACTGCTGAGAACCTCTGGCTCACCGCCGCAGCTCTGGCGACTCTGTGTACGATGTCCTTTCTCTACAAGGACAACCCGTTCTATAAATTCGCCGAGCATCTCGTGGTGGGCGTGTCCGCGGGCTACTTCACCATGCTTCTGATCGTCACCTCGCTGTGGCCCAAGCTGGTGGACCCGCTCAGGGACGGGAACTACTGGTATATCATCCCGGGCCTGCTTGGCATCATGATGTACTTTCGCTTCTCCAAGTCGCAGAGCTGGGTGGCGCGCTATCCGATCGCCATTTACATCGGCATCGGCACGGGCCTGTCCCTGGTGGTGGAGTTTCAGGCGCGCATCATCGAGCAGCTCAACGCCACGATCGGCATCGCCGCCACGATGAAGGCCGACTCGGCGGCCGGAGCGCTTACCACCCTCGATGCCATCAACAGCCTGATCATCCTTCTGGGCATCGTGTGCGGGCTGGCGTACTTCTACTTCTCCAAGGAGCACAAGGGCTGGTTCGGCGGCGCCGCCTCGATGGGCATCTGGATGCTCATGGTGGGATTCGGCGCGTCGTTCGGCTACACCGTGATGGCGCGCATCTCGCTCTTCATCCAGCGCGTGCAGTTCCTCGGCGACTGGTGGCAGCGCCTCTTCGCCTGACTTAATTGGGGTCAGAGGCAATTTAAACCAGGCGGCTGGGCCGGTGTCCCCGGCCGGCAATTCAGCACTTTCCCCGACTCCTTCTCTGGTAGATACTGAGTCCATAGTCAACTATCGGCTCCCGTCGAGCCTGGGAGATCCGAGTTGGTCATGGACTCAATCCTGGTCGTGAAAGGGCTAGCCATGCTGCGTGGTCAACTCACTCTGAGGCAATCCTGGTTCAAGGGCGTGGTCGCTCTGGCCATGTCTCTCGGGACCGTCAACTCACTTTCGGCCAACACGGCGTGCGTGGACTGTCACCGCACGCAGTCCCCTGCGCTGGTCATGGAGTGGGAGCGGTCGCTGCACGCCACCTCCGATGTGAGCTGCATCGACTGCCACGGGGCAGCTGAGGGTGACATCGACGGCTTCATGCATGAAGGGGCGCTCGTGTCGGCCCTGGTGACGCCCAAAGACTGCGCCCAATGCCACGAGAAAGAAGTCTCTGAGTTCGAGGTGAGTCATCACGCCCGCGCCGGCGAGATCCTGGCCAGCCTCGACAACGTGCTGGCGGAAAAGGCCGCCGGCATGCCGGGAAACAAGGCCGACGCCATTAACGGCTGCTGGCAGTGCCACGGCACCATGATCAAGTTCGTGCGCGACGAGAAAGGCGAAATCGTTCGCTCCGGGATATACCAGAAGCCGGTGATCGACTCCGACACCTGGCCCAACTCCGGCATGGGCCGCATGAACCCCGACGGCAGCAAGGGCGCCTGTCAGGCGTGCCACTCGCGGCACTCGTTCGAGGCCAAGCTGTCGCGGTCACCCGAAAACTGCGGCAAGTGCCACATGGGGCCCGATCATCCGCAGATCGAAATCTACAACGAATCCAAGCACGGCATCGCCTTTTACGCCAACCGCGACCGTATGGCCCTCGACAAGGACGGCGAATGGGTGCTGGGCCGCGACTACTCCGCGGCGCCCACCTGTGCCACGTGCCACATCTCGAGCTACATGACGCCGGATGGTCAGTTCACGTCCAACAGCCACGACGTGGGCGACCGCATCAGCTGGACGCTGCGTCCCATCATCTCCACCAAGATCAACCGCGTGGTGTTCGAAGACCGTTATCAGGAGGACTATCCGGACACGCGGCCCATTCCCAAGGTGGGCGACAAGGTGGAAACCACGGAAAAGGTGATCGAAGGCGAGATGCTGGTGGACAGGAAGGTCACGCGCACTGTGGCCCGCGTCATGACCTGGCAGGACCGCCGCGAGACCATGAAGGGCGCCTGCCGCAATTGCCACAACGACTCGTACATCGACAACTTCTATGAGCAGTTCGACGGCCTGGTGACGCTGTACAACGAAAAGTTCGCACGCCCCGCCAAGGCCATCATGGACAGCCTGCAGAAGGATGGCGTGCTCCAGGCCGATGCGCCGTTCGAGCACGAGTTGCAATGGGTGTTTTACGAACTGTGGCACCACGAGGGCCGTCGCGCCCGTCACGGCGCCAGCATGATGGGCCCCGACTACACGCACTGGCACGGCATGTATGAAGTGGCCAAGCACTTCTACACGGAATTCCTGCCTGGCGTGGTGGAAACCGCCGCGACCAAAGGCCCCGCCATGGAGAAGAAGTACAAGCAGCGGGTGGACGAGCTGCTCACGCAGAACGAGCACAGCTGGCTGCAGGGGCTGTCGCCGGAGGAAGCTGAAGCGCTGAAGAAGATGTACCGCGAGCGGTACGAGTAGCGGCCCGCATAAAGAAAAAAGCGCCGGCTCACAAAGTACAGCCGGCGCTTCTCGCAACGCTGCCGGACGCCGATGCATCCCGGCGTCGAAACCCGCTATTGGCTCGCCAGCAGATTCTGCCGCCAGGTGGCCTTGCGAGTGACATTCACCTTGGGCGTACCGGGCGGGAGCTTGTTCGGATCGAGAAAGTCCGTGTCGAAGGACCAGTCGCGCGTGGGAATCGTATAGTGCTTGTTGGGGTCGCCCTGGGTCGTCCACTTGCCGGTAGCCTCCCGGCTTTCCCACAGGTCCACGAAGGAACCTTTGAGTGTCAGGGTCTTGCTGGATCCCCACGTTTCCAGAAGGCGGGGAAGGTTCTCTAGACCGCCGTTGTACCCGTTGTTCATGTTGGTTTCGTAATTGCCGGTCATGAAGGCCACGTTCACTGTCGTGTTGCTGGCCGTGCGCGATGCCAGCGTACCATTGCTCTTGGAATCATCCCAGTTTCCAGACAGGATGGTATAGGCGTCGGCCATGATGGCGGCAGGCTTTTTGTTCACACTGTTGTAGTTGCCCTGCGTGTACACCGGATTAGACGAAGCCACCGTGAGCGGCCGTGGCAGCTCGCTGCCATTGACGAGTCTCAGGCCTTGCTGATTGGCTCCTCCGGGGGTCGTGGACGCATAGACGATGCCGTTGGCCGGGTAGTACGCCGTGGCGCCGAGTTTCTGTACATCAATATCCACGGAAGACACCCACTTGAACTCTCTGGCATTGTAGAACGTCTTGTTGGCTAGCGCACCGGCGGTGGTCAGCGCGCCCGTCACATTGTTCCACGAATTTCCCGATTTGTAGTAGGCCTGGCCATTGATGATCTTCAGGCCGGCCTGGTTTTCCATGGAATTCGGATTGGCGCCGCTGTTGGCAGGATCGATCAGGTCCGAGGCCGTTCCGCCGCTGGCCACGGGGAGGTTCAGCTCCTGCATGCCATGGCTGGCATCCTTCACGCGGCCGTCCCAGCGCGACGTGGACTCAGAGACCCAGTTGGAGTCATCGGAATCGAGCCAGTCCGAGCCCACCTTCATGGCCACATTGGCGCCGGTGCCGTCCTTGATGTACACGTTGCCGGGACCCACGGGATCCGGTGTGCCGGTTTTTCTGTGGTTGGTGTAGAGGTGTCCAGCCGCGGTCACCTCGGAGTTCATGTAGAGGCTGGTCCAGGCGCCGAGGTACAGGTCCGCATTCGTGTGCATGCGACCATTGATAGTCATATCGACGCCGGGGCAGAATTCGAGGTCTTTCTCATAGAACACGGCGAATTGAAACACCGGGATCAGGATGTTCTCCACTTCCTGGACGATCTCGACGACCTGGGGTTCACCCTGCTCCCGACCGCGCGAGGAGATCTCGTAGCTCTTCACCATCCCGTACAGCCCCGCATAGGATCCTTCGGAGAGGGTTTGAATCTGCGCCGGGCCCTGGTCGACGGTCGTGTAGGCAATGGTCGCCACGTCGGTCTGAACCGAATCGGACGGAAGCGGATCGGGCGGCACCCCGCTCTGGCTGTAGGCTTGAATGATGTCCGCACTCGCCTTCTCCGCCCCCGCTTCGGCGAAGTAGAAGGCGCGCGTACGTGCCACCTGGTTTCCTGCAATCGAAATGTCGGTGTTGGACGTGCGGATGGAAGCGATGCCGATGAAACTCAGGAGCACGATCAGGATCAGACTCACGACCAGGGCAAATCCGCTTTCTGGTTTCAGTCTCGTGTTCATTTTCCTACCCTCGTTTCGGATTCGCCTGTGAAGGCAGCCCATCGGCGACCCGGTAGCCGCAAAGCAAGTCGGGTTGTTGTGTGGCAGGACATGAGCAACGCAGGTGCCGGCCCTCGTATCTGTGCAGCCATTCGCTACCTATTGTACTCCAGGGCTTTGTGGCAGCCCCAATCTTACCGGTCGGTCCGTGGGCTGGTTCAGATACGCTATTGAGGGGCTTTGTCCCAATAGCTACGCGCAATGCGGTCCGGCCATTATGTAATACTGTTGGTCAGATAACCTCACGCCGCAGGCCACTTGGGGTGGGTGCGAGGGGTGTGCTCCAGGACGATGCGCCTGTCATGCACGAGTTGCAGTGGGTCTTCTACGAAGTGTGGCACCATAAGGGCCGTCGCGCCAGCTCTGCCGTCAGCCAGAGTGCGAGCCCAGTCTTACGGTAGTTCACTCAATTCGATATCTTGAGCCACCAGGACCGCTGGTTCTCGGCAGATCCCAAGGATCACGCGTGGCGAAATGATCTGTAGGGGCGATGCTGGAATCGGATATATTGCTGCGTGCCTCAGTAGGCAGGTATTGCTTCCAAGGCTTCCAAGTTCGCTGCCAGCGCGCTCGCAAGAGGCAGACGGCCGAAATGGCCTGCACCTGATTCACGAGGGGAAGGCCCAGCCAGGCGATCTCCCCGCATGGCGGACCCGGGACGGGCAACATCTTACATTCGGGAAGGAAGGGACGTATGAAACGGGCCTCATTCCTTACAATCGTATTGGCGTTCCTGCTCAGTCAGGTCGGGTTGACTCAGCGCGCCGCTTCAGAGACACGACTCAGCTTGGCCGCCGAGCAGTCCGGCAGTCGGTTTCACGCGGAGTCCGCGACTGCCGCCGATCCGGATGATATCTACTGGGACAACGGTAGTTCGCTGACCCTTGGTGGCACTAGCGGAGTCAACACCCTGACTGTATACGGCAGCAATCTGATCGCTGGGGGAATATTAGTCAGCACCGGCGGGTTTACCGCGAACCCCATCGCGGCTTGGGACGGTTCTTCCTGGTCGGGATTGGGATCGGGGGTGAATCACTGGGTCTTTGCCTTGACCGTCTATAACGGCCAGCTTTGCGCCGGCGGACTTTTCACGTCTGCCGGCAGTGTGGCTGCCAACTACATTGCATCCTGGAGCGGGACTGCATGGTCGGCACTGGGCTCCGGTGTGAGTGGCAAGGTCGAGGCTCTGACCGTCTACGACGGCAAAGTGATCGCCGGGGGAGATTCCATCAATGCCGGTGGCTTGATCTCGGTTGGAGTGGCGGCCTGGGATGGTTCTGCATGGTCGCCGCTGGGGTCCGGGATAGGCGGCTTTTTTCGACGCGTCCGTGCCCTGGCAGTCTATGACGGCAAGCTCTACGCCGCGGGAGATTTTTCGATCGCAGGAGGAGTGGCAGTCGATCGCATCGCGGCCTGGGACGGCACTTCCTGGTCGGCGTTGGGATCGGGCGTCAGCTCGCTGGTCAATGAACTGACCGTCTACGATGGCAAGCTGATTGCCGGAGGATTCTTCCCCACGGCTGGCGGCGTGGCCGTCAACTATATCGCGGCCTGGGACGGCACTTCCTGGTCAGCCTTGGGGTCAGGGATGAATGAGGATGGCTTTGTCCATGCCCTTACTGTCTACGACGGCAAGCTCATCGCTGGAGGAAATTTCACGACAGCCGGCGGCGTGGCCGCCAACCGCATCGCGGCGTGGGACGGTACTACTTGGTCGGCCTTGGGGTCGGGGATGAATGACTGGGTCTTTGCCTTGACCGCCCACGACAACAAACTGATTGCCGGAGGATGGTTCACGACGGCCGGTGGCAAATCGTCCCCCAATCTCGCCATGTGGACCAAAGTAAGTCCAGTCGATGTGTCTGAGGATCAGACAGCCAGGCCCACGCATTGGGCTCTCCTGCAGAATGCTCCGAACCCTTTCAATCCAACCACCACGATTGAATACAGCCTCACGTCTCCCTCGCGTGTGGCCCTGGACATCTTCAACATCATGGGCCAACGAGTGCGTGTGCTGGTGCAGGACACCAAACCGGCAGGAATGTACCGGGTTGATTGGAACGGCACAGACCAGGAAGGTCAGGCCGTGGCGAGTGGCGTGTACGTGTATCGTCTCCAGACGGATGGGCATGTTGAAACCCGGAGGATGCTGTTGCTAAAGTGAACGAGGACGCGAGCCAAAATACCCCTTGATTGCGACGCAAGGAAGGGGGCTGTATGTGGATGGTAGGTCTGTCTTCACATTGCTCTTCAAGGTTGGAGCCTCATGTCATCGTTTCGTCATCGTTGGTGCGTGGTGGCCTATTCTGTGCTGGTCGGGGTACTCCCCTGGCGGACCGCTCTGGGAGAGTCCCCCGTTCCACCTGCGCTGCCGTCCGACACTCAACGTGTCGTCAGCATGGGACTGCCTTTCAGTCACTATGCCAGCTGGGGGCTGATCAGTGGCTACGCCTTCGATAGCCAATCCGTCCCCACACGTCTCTCGCTTGCCGATCATGGCAGAGTGGTCCTCCCGCAGCTGGGTGCGATCAGCCTCACGCTTGAAGGGGCGTTAGCCCAGGAACGCAAATCCGTTTCGGGAGCCCTGGGGTTGTACCTGAATCTGTTCGGAGCCCGGGAAGGCATTGAGTGGGACACCGGGGAGGACGACTTTCTCTTCCGTTTTTCCGCGGACTTCGTGATACGCCGCGGGGGGTTGTTTGGCAACGGAGAGCGGCTGCGAATCGATTACGTTCCGGCCAGGCAGTCCGTGCAGATGGGCATCACGCTCAGGCCATTCTGGACGAAGCATCGGCAGAATCGACCAAGGCAGAACTACGTCGACCTTCCCAGGGGCACTTCGCCACCTGCGGCACCGGCGAGCCAGCCAGCGACGGAAAGCCTTACAAGAGTCGAATCGGCACTTACCTGGATGGACCGGCTGCTAACGCCTCGCCTCAGTTTTGACATCCTCGATTCCAGGAAAGAGAGGCAGGAGCTCGAGGCCACCGTCGGGGAGATCAGGAATCACCTGCTCGGGGGAGGGCACGGTTTCGCCGAGGAGGATTCGAGTTACCATCGCAACCTGGAAGAAGCCTTCTCTCTGGGGGTACAGCCCGCCTACGGGGCGCAGCTGTCCCTGTGGGCGGAATCGACCTTGCTGGAGCAGGTCATTCTCCCCTTCAACCGCCTCTTTGGACAAAAGCGAAAACCCTTCGAGTTGTCCGGCCTCCAAGCTGCGGCTCGACGGGAGTTCGGTGACCGCCTGGCCCGCGCCGACCACCTTGATCCACAAGAGAGAGCAGCGGCCGCGGCTGTCTTTGACCGCCTTCTGCTCATGATGGACATGGTCGTCCAGTCGGCCAAAACCCGGTGGAAGGACGGACGTCTTGTCTGGTTGCCGCTCAACTATGGCCTTCGACCCGAACAATACGATTCACAGGCAGAACTGCAGGGCCTCCTGGCGCGGCTGGCCGGAGGGGAGTTCAACGGGGCCAATCGCGTGCAGTATCTCATGAATGACCGGTGGTATTACGAACTCCGGAGGATGATTCTCGAAACGCAATACTACCAGGTGCTGGTCATTCACGACTTCGCGGGCGTGAACAGAAAAGCGGCGGACCCGTTGAGCTGGGGACTCGTTGTGGATGGTTACGTCGAGGCGTTTGTGCGAGCCATCGAAGCACTCGACCGCGGGGAGCGAGCACGGTTGCCAGACTTCACCATTTTCCTCGACGAGCACTACTTTCAGGCGAATGGATCCAGGTCCATTATGGAGTTCCTTGGAGATCTGTACGAATCGGACGTGCCCGGTCTCAAGGACACGCAGCTCGAATCCACCGTGCGCGCGGCCCAGGTCAGACTGCGGGAGACCGTGAAGAACAGCAGTGCCCTGGGCACAAGAACCAGGAAGTGGCTGAGACAGCACCTCCTCGTACACGTTAACATCACCAATGCCTCCGATCAAGCCTACGCCGACGACGTTCTGATGCGCGACCACCGCAAGGTGGCCTTTCGCGATGTCTTCGAAGACCTGCCCATGTCGGGAGAAGCTGTCTTCACGGGCGAGGGAGTCGGACGATCCTACTGCGGTCCCTGCTGGGAAGATCGCAGCGTGGCGGTGAAAGGGGATGTCCTGGCGGAGCTGAAAACGTCTGTCCGCGAGTTGTTCCTGAGTCAGGGGTATGACTCCTCCGAGGTGCCCCCCTACCTGCAACCCCGCTCGCGCTCGGCTGACCATGAACAAGTCTGCGACAGTCTCCGACGGGCCGGGTGGACCGCCGACGTGATGACCGTAATGAACGAAACGGGCTTCGGGACGAAGACCGCCACGATTACGAAGCTCGCGCTCTACAACCTGATGCTTCGCGGAACCGTGATCATTGCACCCGACTCCATCTGGGCCAGCGATTACTGGGCCGGGATGTTCCTGGGAGCGGCCCTGCGAGGCATGTGGGTTTATCCAATCACTCCCGCCGCCAAGGAGCAGGCTCCCAGCAACGCGCCCATGACGTTGGAGCTCGTGAGCTCAAACCTGGCCTGCCTGCAACTGGCCTCCCAGCTTCTGTCGGAGGAAATCTCGAGCGCGGGGGGCGAAGTCAAAATCGGGCTGTACGACCTGGATTCCGACGTGGCCGATCTGAAGGTGCGTCTTGAGACGTTTCTGACAAGATCAACAGCATCCGAACCGTTCAAAAAGCGATTCGGCCTAAGCCCCGAAGTCATGGCGCAGCTTCACACCGAGCTTGAGAAACTTCAGACCAGGCCGCCTCAGATCAAACACCTCACGCAGCCCAGTGAGCCGTGTACTCCGCAACTGCACCTCAAGGTTCAACTGTTCATCAACGGCTCCGGCTGGCAGGCTCTCAGAAACAGCGACTGGAGTCCGATGTTGGAGCGCTATTTCGAAATTCGGAGATGGGAGGTGTCGGGTCAGGCCGACAGCCTGGTCGGGATCACGCAGGACCTGTTTGCTCCGCTGGGGCTGAGTGGCAAGGCCGGAGAGGACACCGCCGCGGAAGCCCCGATCTTCATGATGACCGCGGGCTCTCACAATCAGGATCGGCGCAGTATGACCCTGGACGGCGAAGTGATACTTTTGATCGGCGGACCCGAGGCACTCATCTGTTCGGTCGATTTCGCCCTGCTCATGGGCACGGTTCACTGGGTCACCTCGGTCGAGGAAATCGAAGCGATCTACCCGCAGAAGAGCTCGCTAATGCGCTCCCTCGTGAAATCGATCAAGGGTTTGATCTGACGAATGGGTCAGGCTCTTGTGATTGGCGCCACTAGAACATGAATCCCACAAAGGTCTGTATCGTCGTCTTCTCGACGGATCGAGCTACGGAGACGCTGAACGTATAGGCCGGTTTGATGAAGGACGACCAGACGCCCGCACCCACGGAGGAATGCCAGCGCTGCGAATCCTCACCTGCGACGTAGACTCTCCCCATGTCCGCAGAGAGCGAAATCCCCATCACCCCGTAGGCCGGAAAGCGGGGTCGCGCCAGGAGCAGGCGAAGTTCGGCATTTCCGATCACCGATGCGTCGCCGGTAAAGCGCTGTCGGTCGAACCCCCGCACGGTCCAGGCTCCGCCGATGGTCGCCCCTTCATAAAACGGATACCGGCCCCACACTTTCTCGCCCGCCACTCTCAGAGCCAGGGTCGCGGGGAGGACGACGGTTCGAGCCACATAGGCCCGTGTCTCGGCGCGTGCCCTGCCGAATGGCTCTGTGTGGTCGAACACTCCGGGATCATACGAACCCTGAAGATGTAGCACCACGCCACGTGTCGGCATGAGCGGATGGTCCCGGGTCTCCATGTACACCTCGAGGTCGGCACTCCACATCCAGACGCTCCCTTCACCGCTCACACTGGCCGTGTCCAGCACGACATTTCCTGCTCCTTTGGTGTAGACGTTTTTCACCGAGGTCCCCAGGAGGATCTTCGCCTTTCTGAAGGCGGCCACCTCGACCAGCGAGCGAAAGAGCAGCTTCTTCTTTTCCACCTCGTAGCCGCCCGAATCGTCGACCTGCGGATCCCGCACCGTTTCATTGCCGAGTCCGTAGTAGTTGTCGATGTCTCTTTGCGATACGCTCAGGTTGACGAATACATGGGTGCCCTTGAGCAGCTCAAGAAAGTCCCCTGCGTACTGGCCTCGAAACTTTTGCGGCCCGGACATGAACTGGCCGCGCAGCTGCATTCGATACACATACGGATCGGCGCGGAAGCCATACTTGTAGAGAACGACCCCGCTTCCGACGGAGAATCCATCGTCTGAATTGAGGCCGACCCAGGGTTCGTATTTCCAGGCCCACCCCCAGTCGCGCACAGCGAATGAAGCGTCCTGCACGCCGTAGCTGAAGGGCTCCGTATCGTCGCGGTCCACTCGAGTGCCTGGACCGGTTTCAAATGTCGTCCCGGGGTCGCTATCGTAGAAACGGGTCTTTTCTTCCTCAGAGGCAGAGGCCGGCTGAGCGGTTGGCGACCTGGGTTCACCTCTTACAATGGAGTGGTCAACGAGCCGGTCCTCTCCGTCGCCACCCACGACGCGCACGGAGATGCTCTGGTCCACGTCACCTTCGACCACGGCCTCGTCATCACCGCCCTGGAGGAACACGCGAATATCGTCTGTGTGTGCGTCTTCAAACACGCGTCGAAACAACGGCCTGTGCTCCATTCCAGCCGTGGTGTCGCCGATCCTGTACAACTCCACAGCGACCAGGTGATCGTCGAGGCGCCGGATCTCCGCACGTTCCGCTTTGCCGCTTGCTCGAATGTCGACATGGCCGGAGAGAAACTCATAGTAGCTCTCCGAAGCCCGGTGAAGCTTTGCCCTCCGTGACTTCAGGTCACTCTCGAACGACTCCCGGTCATCGGCAGGAAGAAGCGCACCGGCGTCTTCGATGAGCGAATCCGTGAGCACGGCCACCACCGACCTTGTGAGCGAATCCCACTCGGTCTTGTCCAGTGCGACCAGGATTCTCTGGTCGACGTCTTTTCCCTCCCAGACAAGATTCGAGAT
>Ga0105347_1000999_pt1 | contig 12647 bp, 12 predicted proteins | sample EasRivMeERMLT890_FD_89677 | JGI IMG/M metagenome (GOLD analysis project Ga0105347, IMG submission 89677) | Soil microbial communities from meander-bound floodplain in the East River, Colorado, USA - East River MetaG ERMLT890 | ecosystem: Environmental > Terrestrial > Soil > Floodplain | place... | reverse complement strand
GCGATCGGTGCTCTTGCCGACTATGTTGAAAAATTGGAGAAGAAGGTCGACGAACTGAGCACTCGCCAAGGTGGCCTTGAAGAAAAGACCGCTGAAGAGAGCGAGGTTTTGAACAAGGTCAAGGAGTTGTTGAAAAATAATCACTAAGACGCTCGAAATGAGGTGTTCGAATCGTTCAAGCCGTTCAAAACGTTCAAAGCGATTGAGTCGGCAGCCCGAGTTGGCTGATTAGTTGAAGCGCAGCAAGAGCCATGAGCCACAGCCGTCAGAATAAGAAAATCGTCGTCGCCATGAGCGGTGGCGTCGATAGTTCCGTCACCGCCGGCCTCCTGGTGGAACAGGGCCACGACGTCCGGGGCGTCTCGCTGCGCTTGTGGGAAGGCGTTGAGCTTGGCCCGCGCAATTGCTCGGATCACCGCGGGGCGAAGGATATTGCCGATGTACTCGGCATTCCGCACACCCTGCTGGACCTTCGGGCGCAGTTTGTCGAGAGCGTGGTTAAACCCTTTGCGCGGGATTATCTCCGCGGGCGCACACCGAACCCGTGCATCGCCTGCAACCGCGATTTCAAGCTGGGCACCTTGCTCAACTGGGCCAAAGAGCAGGGCGCAGATTATGTCGCCACCGGGCATTATGCCAAGATCGTCCGCGATCGCTCCGGCGAGCACGCATGCCTTTTTCGCGGCAGCGATCGGGGCAAGGACCAGTCCTATTTTTTATTTGCTCTTTCTCAGAACCAACTGGCTTACACCTTGTTTCCCCTCGGCGCGATGCAAAAAGGCGAAGTGCGAGAGCAAGCCAGAAGGCTGGGGCTGCCGGTGGCCGATCGCGGGGAAAGCCAGGATATCTGTTTCGGCGATTACAAGGCGCTGGTGGAATCCTGCGCCAGCCCAGGCGAGCTTGACGGCGGCGATATTGTTGATAGGTCAGGAAAGGTGCTCGGCCGCCACGCCGGTATTCACGGGGTGACCATCGGGCAGCGTAGAGGTTTGGGCATTGCGGCGGCCCAGCCGCTTTATGTCGTGGATATCGAAGCGGAGTCGAAGCGTGTCGTTGTGGGCGCCAGGGACGAACTTGGTTCCAAGGGACTCATGGCTGGAAACCTCAATTGGCTCGAGCCCTTCGGTGAAGAGGAGATCGCTGCGGCAGTGCAGATTCGCTATCGCTCGCCGGCTATTTCGTGTGTGGTCCGGAAAACAGTCGAAGGAACCGCTGAAGTTCGCTTCACCGAAGAGTTTCCGGCGGTTACGCCGGGCCAGGCGGCAGTATTTTATCGTGGCGATCAGTTATTGGGAGGCGGGTGGATCACCCAAGCGATCCGCTAGCGCGCGGCGCGATTGCAAATCTCAAATGTCAGATCTCAAAGTTCGACGATGTTCTGAGATTTTAAATTTGAGATTCTGAGCAAAGCGAAGACTTACGCAGCAAAGACATGAAGATTGCCATCACGACCCTCGGTTGCAAAGTCAACCAATACGATTCTGCGGTGATTCAGAACCGTCTGGAACAGCAGCATTCGTTTGTCTCCTTCGAGGAGCCGGCGGATTGTTACATCATCAACGCCTGCACGGTAACGGATCGCGCGGATTGGGAGGCGCGACAACTGGTGCGGCGCGCGAAGCGGTTGAGCCCGGGCGCAAAAATACTGGTTACCGGCTGCTACGCGCAGGTCAACCCGGCGGATGTGGCCCGCGTGCCGGGGGTTGACTACGTCGTCGGGCTCAACCGGTTGGATGATCTACTCCAGTTCGTCGACCTTCCCGTTGGCGGCGGCGAAGTGAGGGTGGCGGTCAGCGACGTGAAGCGAGAGCGTGGAGTTGCGGTGCTGGGAACAAGGGCGCTGCCGGGTCATACGCGGGCGTTTCTGAAGATTCAGGAAGGCTGCAACTATTCCTGCACCTACTGCATTATTCCCACGGCCCGTGGCTTGAGCCGCAGCGTGGCGCCGCGGGAGGTCCTCGAGCAGGTCCGTGGGCTTGCCGATGCCGGCTACCGAGAAATCGTTCTCACGGGAATTCATCTCGGAGGTTATGGGCAGGATCTCATGCCCAAAGTCGATCTCACCGCCCTATTGGAAATGATTGCTCGGAGCCGATCGATCCCGCGTCTCCGCCTGAGCTCGCTTGATCCCCGTGAAGTGCCGGATCGACTGCTCGACTTGATCGCGAGTTCCGATGTTGTCTGTCCGCACCTGCATATCTGCGCGCAAGCCGGTGATGACGAAATCCTGAAGCAGATGAGGCGAAATTATGACAGAGCCTATTATCGCGAGCTGTTGATGAGAGTTCGCGAACGTTTGCCGGATGCCGCCCTGGGCAGCGACATCATTGTCGGCTTCCCGGGGGAGACCGACGAAGCATTCGACTGTTCTCTGGAGTTCTTCGCCGGTTTGCCGCTAACCTATTTTCATGTCTTTCCCTATTCTTCGCGGCGCGGAACGATGGCCGTCTCTTTGCCGGATCACGTCGGTGGCCAAGTGAAGAAAACGCGGGCCCGCAAGATGCGTGAGCTGGGGGCGATGAAGAAAAAAGATTTTTGTCTTCGCTTTCGCGGCCGGAGGGCATCCATCCTGGTTGAGGAAAAAATCGATCGGGCGACTGGCCTCCGTGGGGGATTCAGCCGCAACTATCTTCCCGTCTTGGTATCTGGCGCTGGGAATCTTGTTAATCGTGAAATCGAGGTTGAAATCGAGAGCTTCGAAGACGGACGGCTGAAGGGGACCCAGTTGGCGATGGCTTCGGCCCCGGTGGAGCGCCATGACGCGTTCGTTTCCAACCCAAGCTAGATTGAAGAAAGAGCCACAGCTCTCGCTGCTTGAGAAAGCGTTGGGATACTCCTTCGCAGATGCTACTCTGCTGGTACGCGCTCTTACCCACGTTTCCTACAATCGCGAAAAAAGCGCCGGTCACAATGAGGTGCTGGAGTTCCTCGGCGACGCGGTTTTGGATCTTGCTATCAGTGATCTTTTAATGCGCAGTTTTCCGGAGAAAAGCGAAGGCGATCTATCCAGAATGCGCGCTGCGCTGGTGAATTCCACGGCGCTTGCAGAGAAAGCGGCCCTCCTAAACCTCGGCCCGTCGCTGCGCCTGGGTAAGGGTGAGGAGCGCAGCGATGGACGAGCCAAACCGTCCATCCTGGCCGGCGCCTTCGAAGCGCTGCTGGGCGCCGTTTATCGAGACGGCGGCTACGAAGCTGCGAAACGTCTGGTCGAAAAGTACTTTGCTGCCGATGTCAACGAGAAAACGTTGGGCCAACAGGACTACAAAACCCGGCTGCAAGAGATCAGCCAGATGCTATTTCACGCGCCCCCGGGCTACCGGCTGATCTCGCAGAGCGGTCCGGATCACGACAAGTGCTTTGTCACTGAAATAGCGGTGGGGGGAAAGGTGCTTGGCAAGGGCGAAGGAAAAACCAAGAAACAGTCCGAGCAGGAAGCCGCGAAGCAAGCGTTAGGCGAGCTACAACAGGCCGGTTTGCCGGACGGCAAAAGCTAGCTCGGATTTTTCATGACCAAGCATCGACTTCGATTGGCCTCGCCGTTTCAACGGCGAAAGCGGAACTATCCAAAGAAATTAAAGAGACCGGTATTTGAATTCTTCCATCTGCGATTTCGAGGCAGCAGCGAAGCATGCGCCATCTTACCAGTGACGTGCTGATCGTGGGGGCCGGTGGCGCCGGCATGTACGCCGCCATCGCTGCGGCGCGAAACGGCGCGTCGGTGGTTCTTTTGGATAAGAGTCTAATAGGCCGCGGCGGCGCTACGGTGATGGCTCAAATGACGGTTGCCGCAGCCATCGGCCAGCAGGAGCCGGACCACTGGACGATTCATCTCGAGGATACCATCCGGGCGGGGCGCGGTCTCTGCAACGAGGAACTATCGGCTTTGTTGTGCGAAGAAGGACCGGCACGGATTCTCGAGATGGAGCAGTGGGGCACCCGCTGGGCGCGGGAGAACGGCCACGTTAAGCAAGAGATGGCGCCTGGCCACAGCCGTCGGCGCTGCTGCTACGTCGATTTTCTCAACACCGGTCCCGCCGTAGCGGCCACCTTGCGCCGCAAGGTAGGCGAGATCAGTGAAGTCCGTCGCATCAGCAACGTGGCGGTCGTCGAGATTCTCACCAGGGATGGACGCGCCATCGGCGCTGTCGGACTCAACTTGAGTGATGGCGAGCTGGTTACGTTTGCAGCTCGTGCCGTCATTCTGGCAGCCGGCGGCTTGACCAAGCTTTACGCCCGCAATAGCGCCTCCGCGAATATGGGTGGGGAGGCCTATGCCTTGGCATTGTGGGCCGGCGCTGAATTGGTGGATATGGAATTCGTCCAATTTTTTCCCATCGGCCATCTGGCGCCACGATTGGTCGGTATGGACCCGATCCTGTGGGACCCCTTCCGCTACAAGCTCGGCGGAAAATTGCTCAACGGCAACTTCGAAGAATTCGTCGACCGTTACGGCGGCACGGACTTCGGTCAGTACACGGCCACGCGGGATCTGGCATCCTATTCGATTCTAAAAGAGGCGGAAGCGGGCCGCGGATCGCCCCATGGCGGTGCCTATCTCGACTTTCGCCATATCTCCGAGATCCAGCTACGGGGTGCCTTCGGGCCGGTGATTGATCGCTTGCTGCTGAACGGCATCGATCTCACAAAAACGGCCGTGGAGGTGGGGCCCATGGCGCACTACCATATGGGCGGTGTTCGAGTAGATTCCAACATGGAAACGCGCATCAAGGGGCTTTACGCCGCGGGTGAAGCTGCGGGCGGAGCCAACGGCGCCAATCGTTTATCCGGCAATGCGATTACGGAAGCCTTTGTGTTCGGAGAGCGTGCCGGCTCATCCGCAGCCGAAGCGGCAAAACAGATACAGGTAGATTGGGAGCCCGAGTTGGCGACGGCTGCGATCGAGCGGATAAAAGCATTGAGGAGGTGGCAGTCAAAGAACGGTGTTACGGCAGTCTCACTGCAGGCGGAGTTGCAGGAAATGATGTGGGAGAAGGCGGGACCGTTTCGCACTGGGGACAAGCTTGCCGCTGCACTGGCGCGTATTCAACAGATGCTAAGGGATGACCTGCCGAGTGTCTCTATCACAGAGGAGACTTTGTATAACGTCGACTTGCAAGACTGGTTCGAATTGCGGGCCATGTTGACGACCGCGGAAGCGGTTGTCAGATCGGCGCTGGCGCGGAGCGAAAGCCGCGGCGCGCACCAGCGGGAAGACTTTCCGGAGGCCGACGAGTCGCTGCTCAAGAATCAAGTGATGGAAATGAAAAACGGCGAGCTCGTGTTTCAGTGGATATCGCCGGTGCGGCTGAATCGCGTTGAGGGTAGCCATGGCTGAGCGAGCCACTAAGAAGGCGGTTCTCCACGTGCGGCGCGGCGCTTTGAACGAGGCGAGCCGTTATGACGACTTCGAGGTCCCCTTCGAGGAAGGCATGTCGGTGCTCGACGCGCTGCGCTGGATACGCGTGAATCTCGATAGCACGCTAGCGATCCGCTATAGCTGCATCAATGCCAACGCCTGCAAAACCTGCATGGCTCTGGTGAACGGCGAGGTGGAATACACTTGCATCGCGAAGCTGGCCCCCGAAAGCATCACCGTCGAGCCGCTTCCCAAGCGGCCCCTAATTCGCGACTTGGTGACCGACACAGTGCCGGATGACGAAAAACTCTAGCAGGCTGCTGAAAAAGCCTCATATGCTTCGTTGCGCTCAATCGCCTCGCTCCAACGTACTGCCTAAGTACGCCTCCGCTCATCGATTTTTCGCGCGCCTCGCCTCTGAGTCTTTTTGAGCAGCCTGCAATCAGAGTTTTTCAGCAACCGGCTAGAACTAGACTAGACGCGTTTGCGATTTTCGTGAGGGATCTTCACCAAACTGAACCCCTACCCTGATAGATGAGGTCTTGACATGACGAGCGAAAGTAATTAACTGGATGCTTTCTAAGAAAGGAAGTGAAAGCAAATGAAAATCAGAGTTCAAATCATCGCCTTTATATTCGCTTTGGCTTTGATCCCCGGCTTGGTGTTGGCTCAGGAGAAGAACGGCACCATCGCAGGCTATGACGCCGACTCCCGGATGGTGACCGTCAAGGGAAAAGACTGGGAACAGAAGGCCAAGGTGAGCAGCAAGGACGCCGAGGGGCAGAAGGATCTGCTTAAAGAAGGCGCCAAGGTCAAGGTTGAGTTCGATGACCGTGGTGGCGGAGACGTGCGGGTAAAGTCACTCATGGGCCGCTAAGCTGCCGGTCGCTGCTGATAACTAAAGAGGCGGGAGTTTCTCTCCTGCCTCTTTTTTTCACTCGTGTCCCTCCCCAGACCTCGAGACTTCCCCCTGTACCGGGCAAAGTCGCATCTAAGGCCAATCGAAGATTTCTACTTGCGGGAGGTAATGCTCTGCCGAATGTTCGCCGTCAATAGGACTCCAACCCCATCAATCTTGCTGGGTTGGTGCAAGCGACTTGCTTCACTTCTTCCTTGCTCAAGCCGCCTTCGTTCAACATGCCTAAGAACATGCGAAAGAGTTCTGCCGGGTTCGGGCTGTAGGGGCGAAAGTAGTCCGTGCTGGCGATGACTTGCCGTAATCCTACGGCGCGGAGTTGCTGGACGAGCTCCGGAGAGTCCATCCGGCCGGGGGCCAATGCGTTCCAGCATACTTCGACGAAGGCGCCCATTTCCGCGGCCCGTTTCATGGCATCCAGCGGCATGGCGATGATGTGACTGTGCGCGTGGTTGATGACGATTCTATCGAAACCCAGGTCGCGGCCCGCTTCGATAAAAGCCAGGGATTCTTGCCACGAGACGTGGCCCATGCCGAGAGTCAGGCCATGCGCCTTGCAGCACTCGATGATTTCACGGCCGCGAGGAATCAGCTTTCCTCTGTCGTCGAGAAAATAGTAGTTGGGGTTCTCTAATTGGGCGTGGCTCTGGTAGTAGGATTTGATCCGATTGCTGAAACCTTTGCGCTCTACGTCGTTGCGCGCGCTCCAGGTGGGGAGAAAAACCATCTTGCCGCCCAGCTCGGCGCAGGCTTCGACAACGCACGGGTTGGGGCCACCGGCGGTGAGGTTGAGGGCGACGCTGGACCAAAGCGCGACTTTTGTTTGCACCGAAGCCAGTATATACGGGACGACGTTGACCGTGGGCCACCAATGGGACTTTAGCACCACGCCGCGCATGCCCATGGCTTCGGCCTTCGGCAACCATAGAAACTCCGGCTCCCGTTTTCGTTCCTTGGCGGAGAATTCGAAATCGATGTGACAATGGACGTCAATGGCGCCTTCAAGCATCTCGTCGTAGATCGTCATAGGTTGACCCCGTGCCGGAGATTTCCTCGGCTCTAAGCGGTTCCGCCCGGCGCCGATTTCGGTCTGCCGCCGCCGCAGCATCGCTTATATTTCTTGCCGCTGCCGCAGGGGCAGGGATCGTTGCGCCCGGCTTGACGAACAGAATTCTTCGCATCCGCCGCGCGCACGATCTCCATCAGCTTTTCCGTCGGTTCGCCGGCTTCTGCCAGCTCGGCAAATGCTTTGAGGTAGGGTTTGCTGTGGGTGAAGAAGCGTTTCAACCCGGCGCACAGGTAATTCAGCCCTTCCTCACCGTCAGGCGTCTTGATGACGCGGTCCTTGGGACAGCCACCGTTGCACATGCTCAACACTTCGCACTCGCGACAGTATCGCGGCAGGCTCGTCCACTTCTTTTGGCCGAACTCGCGCTGCCGTGGGTCGTCGACCATGGCTGCAAGGGTTTGCTCGTAGATATTACCGATCTTGTGCTCCGGCAAAACGTAATGGTCACAGGAATAAAAATCGCCGTTGTGCTCGATGACCGGGACGTCGCCGCAGGTCTCGCGGTAGATGCACAGCGCGTGTTCCATGCCGAGAAACGGTCGTACCGACTCGTCAAAGAGCTGGATAAAAATCTTGCCGATGTCGTTGCGTACCCATTCGTCGAATATCGTGGCAAGAAACTCGCCGTAGGCCGCCGCGGGCACGGAGCGAGGGTTAATCGATCTGTCGTTGTTCAATTCCACCAGGGGAAGAAACTGCAAATACTGCCCGCCGATCTCTTTGAAATATCGATACACCTGGGTCGGATGGCGCACGTTGAAGTCGTGGACGACGCAGAGGAGATCTACGTGGACTTTATGCCGTCGGAGCATCTGAAAGGCCTGGACCACCTGCTTGTGGGTCGGCTTCTGCCCCTTGGTGACGCGATAATGGTCGTGCAGCTCCCTCGGGCCGTCGAGGCTGAGACCGATGTAGAAATTCTCCTTGGCGAGAAACTCGCACCATTCGTCGTCGATGGTCGTGCCGTTGGTTTGAATGCCGTTGATGATCTTTTTGTCCGTCGGCAGATGCTTTTTCTGAAATTCCACCGCCTTGCGAAAGAACTCGACCCCCAGTAACGTCGGTTCCCCGCCGTGCCAGGAGAAGCTGACGATCTCCTTGGGCGTTGCCTGAATGTGCTGCATGATGTAGCGCTCCAGGGTTTCGTCGCTAAGACGAAAATTGGTGCCCTTGGGGTAGAGCTCTTCTTTCTTGAGGTAATAGCAGTAGTGACAGTCGAGGTTGCAGATGGCTCCCACCGTCTTCACCATAATTTGAAATTCACGCGCTGCAGTTTCCAAAGGCCTTACCTCCAGTAACCGAATCCCATCGGTTCCTTACGGGCTCGTCGGGTTTCAAGCTCCTCCCGGGACTCTACTTAAAAAAGCCGTGGATGTCATCCCCTGTGCCGAGGAATTGAAGCCGTCGCAAGCCTGCGGAGGTCCGGCTCGAGGTTGATATCGTCAGGGGTATAATTAATAGTGGGGTGGCCCGTCTAGAAATAATCTTGTTGTTTTCACTCTGTAAAAAGGGGGTATGGAACATGGCTATAACGAACCCGCAGTCGGGAACAAACGTCCACGAAATTGCCGAGGGGATCTACCGTATTAACACGCCGGTTTTTATGGCGGAAGGGCCGGGTGGATTTTCGTTCAACCAATATCTCATCGTTGACGACGAGCCGCTGCTGTTTCACACCGGACCGCGTAAAATGTTTCCCCTCGTCCGCGAAGCCCTGGCAAAGGTGATGCCGCCGAAGCAGCTCCGTTACATTGCCTTTTCACACGTCGAAGCGGATGAGTGTGGGTCACTCAACGAATGGCTGGGAGTAGCTGCACAATCATTGCCTCTATGCGGCACGATTGCGGCACTAGTGTCGATCAATGACCTCGCCGACCGGCCCGCGCGGGCGCTGGCTGACGGGGAGACGGTGTCCCTCGGCAAACATTCCCTGCGATGGTTCGACACACCGCATCTGCCGCACGCGTGGGAATGCGGTTTCCTGATGGAAGAACGGACCCGGACACTGCTGTGCGGCGATCTTTTCACCCAGGGCGGGGCCGAGCATCCACCCATCACCGAGTCGGATATTCTTGGACCCAGCGAGGACTTCCGCCAAGCGATGGACTACTACTCCCACACGAAAAATGGCCGTGGGATGCTGGAGAAACTTGCATCCACCCAGCCGACGACTCTTGCATGCATGCACGGCAGCGCGTGGCGTGGCGATGGGGCGATGCTGCTGCGAGCCCTCGCCGAGTCATTGTCCCGATGATTCGAAGTCAGTGTTTGCCGGTGCCCGCTACGGGCGGCACCCGGCTAACACTATTTAAAAGACGATTTATAGCGCTATGCTGGTTCTTACCGAGGCTTTTCCGCGGCAGCGGGGCCGAGAAAACTATTATGGATTGGTTGGATTCTCTTCAATGGCCGGCGATGGGCGCGACTGTGGTTGCTGCCTGGCTCCGTGGCATCGCAGTCCAAGCAGCGGCGCAATTGGGGCTTTTGGTGGCTTATCTTGAGCAACTTCCGGTGGGTGGTGTGGGGTTGGCATGACCATGCTTATGCCCTGATCGTCCTGCAAATTTGTCTGGTTGTCCTCAACATTCGGGGCGCAAAAAAAACCATCCAGAAAACGGTGCTAGGTTGGATGCTTGATCTCACCTGGGGTGGGCCCAAGTCTTTGGGTCAGGGAGCAAAAATATGAGACCGACAAAAGCCAAATCGTGGTTCACGCGATTTACCAAATGGACGGCGCGTTTTACCGGCAGGCCGATTACTTTCTTGGCCGCCGTGCTCATTATCGTGGTGTGGGCAGTCACAGGCCCCCTATTCGGATTCAGCGATACTTGGCAGCTGGTGATTAACACCGGCACGACCATCATCACGTTTTTGATGGTTTTTCTGATCCAGAGCACACAGAACCGGGATTCCGAAGCCATGCAGGTAAAACTGGATGAATTGATTCGCGCAGCCAAGGGGGCGCAAAACGCCTTGCTTGATTTGGAGGAACTGGAAGAGGAGGAGCTCGACCGGATCCGCGCGGACTATCAGAGAATGGCGGAGCGTGCCCGGGGAGAGTTGCGCAAGGCGCCCAGGAAAAAACCGATGCATGAGGATACAGACGACGAAACCGAATGATCCTCTCGACAGCGCGCTAGCGCCGGTTGTTTTGCTGGTTTGGTTCCCCGTAGCCCTTGAGCCCATCCATTAACTAAAACCGCAAGCACGGTGTAGCAGGACATGAACGCGGGAGATTGGCTGAGGTAAAGATTCATGGCGGAAGAGCAAAGACAAATCATCGCCATCGGCGGCGGCGGTTTCTATCGGGATCCAGAGAATCTCGCTTTGGAGCGCTACACTATTCAACAGACCGGGGCTGGGTCGCCGAGGGTGGCATTTGTGCCCACTGCCAGCGCCGAGCGGAACAACTACCTCGTGAGTTTCTACACGGCGTTTTTAAAGCTCGGCTGCCGTCCATCTCATCTGTCGTTTTTCAAACGAACTCCGGATCTCAGGCCCTATCTACTAAGCCAAGACGTAATCTTCGTCGGCGGTGGCAACACCAAAAGCATGCTCGCCGTCTGGCAGGAGTGGGGTGTTGCGGAAATTCTTCGGGAAGCATGGCAATCCGGGACCGTGCTGACCGGCGTGAGCGCCGGTGCGATTTGCTGGTTCGAGCAAGGAGTGACGGACTCCTGGGCGGATCAGTTACGCCCGGTGGATTGTCTTGGTTTTCTACCGGGGAGCTGCTGTCCGCACTACGACGGCGAAGCCGACCGCCGTCCCTCTTATCATCGCCTTTTAGCGAGCGGAGAAATCGCGGCGGGTGTTGCCATCGAAGATTGGACGGGGGTTCATTTCAAGGGCACGGAACTTCACAAAGTGGTTGCGTCCAAACCCGGTGCCAGAGCCTATAGCGTAAGGACAGTGAACGGCTCCGTGCAGGAAGTGCCTCTGCAGGTCGACTATCTAACGCACCCATAACATTCCCCCCGGGGTCCGCTCGGGATCGGATTCCGTTTTCTAGTCTAGCCGGTTGCTGAAAAACTCCGTTTGCAGGCTGCTCAAAAAGATTCAGAGGCGAGGCGCGCGAAAAATCGACGAGGGTCGGCGTGGCCATAGGGTACGTTGAAGCGAGGCGATTGAGCGCAACGAAGCATATGAGGCTTTTTCAGCAGCCTGCTAGACTAGAGTTCCCTTTCAGCCATTAAGGTTGCCAGGTCACCGACGCGGCAGCTATACCCCCACTCATTGTCGTACCATGCCAGCACTTTCGCCATCTTCCCTTCGAGCACGACGGTGGAGAGACTATCGACGATGGAGGAAGCGGGGTTACCCCGAAAATCGCTGGAAACCAGGGGCTCGTCGCAATAAACCAAGATGCCGTCGAGGCCCCCCTCGGCCGCTGTTTTTAGCGATTCGTTAATGGCATCCACCGAAGCCGGCTTCTTGAGATCGATCACCAAGTCGACTACCGACACCGTGGACGTGGGCACCCTAAGGGATAACCCATGGAGCTTCCCTTTGAGTTCCGGCATGACCAGACCGATCGCTTTGGCGGCGCCGGTAGTCGTCGGGACAATGTTCATCGCGCCGGCACGCGCCCGGCGCAGGTCCTTATGCATCAGGTCCAAAATCCGTTGGTCATTGGTGTAAGCGTGGGTTGTGGTCATGAGGCCGCGCTCAACGCCGAACTCTTCGTGCAGCACTTTCGCCAGGGGCGCCAGGCAGTTTGTCGTACAGGAGGCGTTTGAGACGATATGGTGCTTACCGGGATCGTAGGCAGAGTCGTTGACTCCTAGAACCAGGGTGATGTCTTCGCCGGTGGCAGGTGCCGTGATGATCACTTTCTTGGCGCCCGCTTCCAGATGAGCCCGGACCTGGCTGGCGTCCGTGAAGACCCCCGTCGACTCGATGACAATCTCCACTCCAAGTTTTTTCCAAGGCAGACGCGAGGGATCCTTCTCGCTCAGAACCGTAATGTCCCAGTCATCGATCTTGAGCCGGCCCTCTCCGACTTCCACTTTTCCCGGGAAAGGGCCGTAGGTCGAATCATAGCGAAAGAGATGAGCGTTGGTATGTAGGTCGGCCATGTCGTTAATGGCGACGACGGATAAGTCCTGCTTGTGACGCTCCAGGATCCCGCGGAGGCCGAGGCGCCCAATCCGGCCAAACCCATTGATCGCTACATTCGTGGCCATTCGTGCTCCTCTCCGATTCCGATACCAGGTTATCTTGCGAGGCTTCGAGTATTCTTTTGTCGAGCTTCCTAAGAAGCAAAGTTCATTCCGGTTCGATGCGAGGTGATTGCCCCCTCATTTATC
>Ga0105347_1000998_pt1 | contig 12653 bp, 11 predicted proteins | sample EasRivMeERMLT890_FD_89677 | JGI IMG/M metagenome (GOLD analysis project Ga0105347, IMG submission 89677) | Soil microbial communities from meander-bound floodplain in the East River, Colorado, USA - East River MetaG ERMLT890 | ecosystem: Environmental > Terrestrial > Soil > Floodplain | place... | reverse complement strand
TCCCACGAAATTCGACCTGCGGCTGGCTGTGCGGCCGTTTCAATCATTACCGGCGCCGTGGTTGCGGTTTCTCCAGGTTCGGCATTCGCGACGGCAACTCATGAAACCGGGTTTGCTCCTACGGTACGCGCGTCGCCGATTTCACGGAACCGATCTGAGAGTGCGTAGCGACCCAAAGCGCGGTGGACATCCGCCAGTAAGTAATACAGCGTAGGATCGCGCGAACCGAGCGCCAGACCCTTCTCAAAAGTGTTTAAGGCTCGGATAAAGTCTTGCCTTTGCATTTGCTGTTTGCCCTGGTCGAGTAAATGGGTGAAGAACGCTTGCCTCAAATCAGCGGGAGAGTTGCGCGGCGCGGTTGTTACGCTCATGTTGCGGGAAGTCTTTTGAGTCCGTAAATTTTCCGATACCTCAGTAATTTCGGCGAGGTCGTTTTCGGTGTGTTTGGAGATTTTAAAGAAAAGCGTCTTCTGCAAATACGCCGATGCTTCGGCGAATACCAACGCTAGCAAAATTAACCCGACCACAAGGGTTATCCGGAACCGATGCGCGGAACAAAGTGCAAGATAATTCACGCTATGGCCAGTACCCGTTTCATGGCACGTCACTCCTGTTTCCGGTTCGAGCAAATGACGTACCATCATCCTCGCAATATTATTGAGTAAAAAACTCGCCGCGTCGTAGTGTTGTCCCACATATGACTCCAACAAAGAAATGCATCCCGGCGTTGGGACAAGTTGATCGCAAACTCTCTGGCGTCCGCCTTGCTGTTCATTTCGTTATGAATGTAGGAACATTTCGCCGACTCCTCGAGGAGACCTTCATTCAATGGACTGAGGACAAACCTTTTCAAATGGGCGCGGCATTGGCTTATTACACGTTTTTTTCCATCGCCCCACTTTTGCTTATCGCCATCGCCGTGGCCGGTTTCGTCTTCGGTCGCGAAGTGGCTCAGAATCGAATCGTTGATACCATCGCCGAGCTCGTTGGGGTTCAAACCTCCCGTGCCATCCAGGCCTTGCTGAACAGCGCCGGTCGACGTCCAGAGCAAGGATTTTTTGCCACCGCGTTGGGCACAGTTCTTTTACTGGTGGGGGCAGGAGGAGTCGTCGGACAATTGCAAGAATCCCTTAACACGATCTGGGGCGTGACGCCCAAAATAGGGCGCGGCATGTTCGGCTTGCTAAAAGACCGTTTTTTCTCCTACGCCATGGTGCTGGGTGTCGGCTTCCTGCTTTTGGTATCCCTGGTGATAAGCGCGGGGTTATCCGCTCTCTCGCAATTGGTGGGAGGGTTTTTACCGGGCGTCGAGACCCTCGCGCACGGCGTCGATCTGAGCGTCTCCTTTGCTTTTATCACTCTCCTGTTCGCGCTTATTTATCGTTACGTGCCCGATATCCGAATCAGATGGCGGGATGTCTGGATCGGCGCCGCCATAACGTCGTTGCTCTTTTCGGTGGGCAAGGTTTTGATTGGCATCTATCTAGGTCATAGCTCGGTCACATCCGCTTACGGCGCGGCCGGTTCTCTGGTCACTCTATTACTGTGGGTCTATTATTCCTCACTGATTTTCTTTTTCGGCGCGGAGTTTACTCAAGTATATGCCAGCAAGTTTGGATTAGGGGTGGTGCCGTCAGAGATTGCTGCGGAACTTGGTTCTAAGACAAGACAATCGCCTGCTCCGGAAGCCCGGCAGGCAGCGCAATTTTCCAGGAGAGAATCGCAGCCGGGCTCCCCCAAGTCCATCTGCGGAACCGGGTCCCGCCGCCGTTTAAAGCACGAACCTGAATAGTCGCACCCGGTTCTAAGCATAAATCCTTGCTCGTCCCCCTGCGGACCGCTTCCATGACTCGGGGTGCAGTGCTATACGGATAGTTGTAGCGATTGTAGCCGAGATTCCAAATATGCAAGGCGTCGCTAACCTGCGGTGCGTATTTCGAAGCTAATCAGCTGGGAGGCCGCTACCTGACTCCCTCTGACCTGCTAAACCAGCGTACAGATCTTTGCACGCGCCGTCATCGGAACTGCTAAGGTTAACTAGATGAACTCAGACGAACAATTAGACGCGCTGTCGTCTCACTTGGACGCCAACCGCGCCGCTATCCTGCAAAGGTGGCGTGCGGCCGTTGACGTGGATGCCGAACTGACCACCGCATCTGCATTGTCGCGAAGCCAGTTTTACGATCATATTCCCGAAGTGCTCGATGCTTTTGAGCGCAAGCTTAGCGCCCACCCGCGCGGCGAACGGGAACAAAAGGAGAGCGCGGCCGGACATGGATTGCAACGCTGGCATCAGGGCTATCAGCAGCGCGAGGTGATGCGCGAATGGAGTCATTTGCACCTGTGTCTGGTCGATGAGCTGGAGAGCTATGCCGCGGCCAACCCAGGCTTGGACGCGGACGTTATGCCCACCGCGCGACGCGCGCTGGCGCAACTGTGCAGCGACGGTGTGTGTGAAAGCGCTACCCAGTACGCCCGTTTACAGCAAATCGAGGCCGGCGGCCGCGTGCGCGACCTGGAGTCCGCGCTGGTGCAGCTAAACGAACTGGAACAGCGGCGTTTGGAACTATGGCGCGAGACGGCGCACGATCTGCACGGCAGCCTCGGCGTGGTTAAAAACGCTACCGCGGCGCTTAACCACGAGCCGCTTCCGGAGCCGACACGGGCTGAAGTCGTGACCTTACTGCTGGCCGGCGTGGCGGCGTTGCAGACTCTGTTGGACGATCTCGTGACCCTGGCGCGCTTGGAAGCAGGATACGAGCAGCGCAAGCTCCAGCGCGTCGACGTGGCCGCGACGCTCAAGGCGTTGTGCAAGAACATGGAGCCGCTTGCGGCGGAGCGCGGCCTGTTCCTGAAGGCCGAAGGCCCGGACATGCTGAGCGTCGCAGGGGACGCCGTCATGATCCAGCGCATCGCCCAGAACCTGCTGCTCAACGCGTTGAAATATACCGAGCGCGGCGGCGTCAAAGTAACTTGGGCGGAGAGCGCAACCATCGATCAGGAACGTTGGGCTCTGTGCGTGGAGGATACCGGTCCCGGTTTTCAGGGTGGTTCAGTTGTGCCCCTAGCCCGCGCTTTGAAAGCGGCCACCGATGAAGCCCAATCGGTGGAAGAAAAAGCCGAAGAGGCCGGCGACGCTTCGGCTCAAACTGGAGCGGCGCCAACCCTGACTTCGCAATCCACGCATCGCCCGGATAGGCAAGTGGCCGGTGAAGGCATTGGTCTGTCCATCGTTAAGCGCCTGTGCGACCTTCTCGACGCCAGCCTGGAACTGGCCACCGAACCCGGGCAAGGTAGTACATTCCGGGTCATTTTCCCGCGCCAGTACTAACCAGCTACCTTGGCGGGAAGGTTGCCGCAGCTGAGCAAGCACCGGCCGGCAGGTTCTATCGGCAATTGTGAACTAGCCTGGCGCACTCCGCGCGGCCGCAGGTCCCAGAAAATGGCGCGCCGACTCATCGCCCGCGGATGAAAATTGCATTGACTTTACCGCTTTACTGATTAACTACAGTGCTCACCGTGAACTGATATTCGGCTATTTCTCCGCGCCGATAATTTTATGGCATCAGCGAAATCGAATTCAAAAATTCTGTTGGTCGATGACAGCAAGATTGCTTGCAAATCGACCGCAATTTTATTGGAGATGGGCGGCCATCAAGTGCGCACCGCATTGAGCGGTGGCGCTGCTCTGGAGATCGCTCGAGTCTACCAGCCGGACGTCGTGATCCTGGATCTTAACCTGCCAGATATGAACGGCTACCAACTGCTCAAAAAGCTCAAGGCTCTCGAACATTTAAACAGCACAACATTTATTGCATTGACGGGTTACGAACAGGAATCAGTCTACACAGGCGACCGGCACGTGATCTTTGATCACTTTCTTCAAAAGCCCCTGGACGTCGCGCACCTAGAGACTTTGTTGCTACCGAAAACATCGCCGACGTAGTGTCCGGCCCACCCGGCGATCTATTTCATCGCGAATAAAACCAGCCTCAAACGGCGTTCAAGCAACATGCTTCGTTGGTGCGGTGGCGTCCAGTTTCCGCCGACACGTGAGTATACGGGGTTATTTCCCAAGCTTAGCCCGGCTGAGCACCGCTACTGACGGTCGACGATAGGCGCGAGGGCATCTCGTTTTTTCATGTCGAATGGCTGCGGCCGAATGTCTCCACGTCGACGTCGCGATGGGGTTCGCCTTTGGCGGCCGCGAGCTGCTCGGCCAAATCTTCGAGGGCCGAGGCTGCTATGATTTCGCGCACGCTGGGAAACAATTCCTCTTCCTCATCCTCGACGTGTAGTTCCACGGTTTCGATTAAGGCGGTCAGGTCTTCCGCGAACGCATCGCTATCGACGCCCAGTTCTTCGAGACCTTTCAAAAGCGCGGTAATTTCCGCATGCTCATCCCAAGCTTTTTCAACCATATCTCTTAGCTCGTCGAAGTTTTCCAGGGCAGGGTAAAAGATCGTTTCCTCGATGTGCGCGTGAATTTCCAGCTCTGTGTCAATTTGATCCAACAATTCCTGGCGGGTTGCAGGATCGTCGGTGCCCTCGATTTGTTCGAATAAACTCCTCATCCTTTGGTGATCGTCCTTGAGTAACTCTAAAGCATCCATGTGTTGACTCCTAGGATTGATTTTGTGCAGGTTAAAAATGACAAAAGAGAGCTCACTGTCTGTCCACGAATCGATTAAGCCGCATCGCTCTTATTGCGCGGCAGAGGTCTATCACTCTTAGCGTAATCGGCGGCGGCTTCACCCGTCGAGGATATGTCATCAGCGCCGGTTTCTTCCAATACCATCTTGGCTTTTTTGGTCCACTCCGAATCGTCGCAATGAACTGACAGTAGTATCCCGCCCTTGCGAATCCGGCCTTCGTATCTTTTGGCTTCATATTCGGGAATACCCAAACCGATGAGGGCTCCGGTAATGCCGCCTAACGCGCCACCGGCACCCATGCCGGCAAGGGCTGCCAAGATGGGACCGGCCGCGATGAAGGGGCCCAGGCCGGGAATGGCGACGGCGCCTATGCCGACTAACCAACCGAGGATACCCCCAATTGCCGCTCCGGTTCCGGCGCCTGTCGAAGCGCCTTCAGGAGCTTTGGTACTTTTTTCATGAGCAAGATCCTTCGACCCGATGTTATCTGGATAGAGCACTGAAATATCCGTGTTGCGAAAGCCTTTCTCTTTCAACCCGGCGAGACCATTGGCCAGCGCATCCGTAGTTGAATAAATGCCGAACACCGCGGTGTTTTTGCCTGCCATGTAATTTCCTCCTTGGTTTGCAGTTTCCTCGTTGCAAACCAACAGGAGCATAAGACATGCCAAAGTGTCTGAGGAAAAAGACGATCGATAAGCCTGGGGGTTTTCGCCGGCCGCTTCATCTTGTGTCCCAAAGACGGAAAGGCGACAGCTGCTTTTGTGGCAGGAGCGGGACAGCGCTGGGGGAAATCGCGTGGCCGATGAGTTGGCAGCGCGGTGTTTTCCCTCTTTCTCTCGTTAACTCGGTTCAGTTGGGTGAAATATTCGATGTACAGTTCACCACGCAAGTGGCACCGGCCTTGCTGTTAAGTGAGGGGGAACGGAGCGCGAGCATGCCGGGAAAAATCCTTGTGGTCGACGATGACCCATTAAGTTTAAAAAATATCAGCAATTTGTTGGGCGAAGAGGGTTACCGAGTGGAGGTCGCACGCGATGGGATCGAAGCTCTAGACTATTTGAAGATCGATTCTTTCGATCTTATTTTAACCGACATCTTTATGCCTCGCTGCAATGGTTTTGGGCTGCTGGAGAACGCCAAAAAATTGTCACCGCATACCCCGGTGATTTTCATGACGGCGTATCCGACCAGCGATCCTCAGACAAAAGCCGTGTCGCTCGGTGTCGAAGCGTTTATTCTCAAACCGCTACTGTTTGAGGATCTTTTGGAAAAAATTCAGCGGGTGCTAAAAAAAAATTGGCTTAAAGGTGCTTAGCAATAATAGATACTGCTCAGATGACTCGGCGTTACCGCAATGTCTAACCGGGCAGTGTCTTAGTGGGGGGCCAAAATACGTTATCCTCTCAAGCGGAATCAATCGGAAGCGTTAAGCGAAATACCGCTCCTTTGCCCGCTTCGCTTTTCAAAGTAATACTTCCGCCGTGAGCCTCCATGATCTGGCGGGCCACTGTCAGACCCAGCCCCGTGCCACTAAATTTAGTGGTTGCGAAGGGCTCGAAGATATCGATTCCGGGAGCAACGCCCGTGCCGGTGTCGATCACGTCGAGATAGAGTTTATTACCGGAGCAGGTGCCGCGGAGGGTGATTGTCCCGCCGCGCGGCATGGCCTCCAGCGAATTTTGGAACAGATTTATCAAGACTTGTGTCAGCGCACCGCTGTCGACGATCACCGGGGGCAGGTCGGACAGGTGCTGTTCGAATTGAACGTTCGCTTCGTTATGTTGGGATTCCTGCGAGCGCAGAATATCCGCGACCACAGCCGCGATACTAATCGGCTTGAGATTGAGCGCCGGCAACTGCGCCAGTGAGCGGAAATGATGCAGCAGGAGACGCAGTCGGTCGATTTCTTTTCTGAGATCGCTGGCGGTGGCGATAATTACATCGTCGAATTCATCTTTTTGCTTATTCAAGTATCTTTCCAACAATTGAACAGTCGTAAACATACCGTTCAACGGATTGCCGACCTCATGAGCAAACTTGGCCGCGGTAACACCGATGGCGGCGAGCGCCTCACTGCGGCGCAGAGATTCGGTTCTTTCAAGGATGCGCTGCTCCAAGGTCGAAGTTAGCATGCGCAGATCGTCCTCCACCCGTGCTCGCGCGATGGCACTGCCCAAAACGTTGGCAACCGACTGTAAAAATTCGCGATCATCGTCGGTAAAAGTGATCTGACGCCGGCTGTCAACCCCAAGAATCCCAAACGGCAGGGGCGTTCCCGGGATGCTCACGCTCATCCCGTCTTGCATTTGGTGATTTTGCTGTAATTGGCCGTCGTCCAGATCAGATTTTGTTGGAGTTACAAGAATCGGCGCACCGGGATGCGACCGTTGATCTGATTGGGTATCCACCCTGGCGGCGCTGATGGTTTTCCCAACGTAACCGTCTCCGTCTTGCCATCCAATTTCTGCCCGTAGCAGCGATTTTGTGCCATCAGGAAGGAACTGCAAAACTTTACAATATTCCGTGCCGAGCGTCTCAGCGACGCGCGCCACAGTGTCGCGCAGTAAGGCGTCGATATCCGTATTCGAAAGCGCCTGGCGACTGATGGCGGCCACGATTTCGTTGCGACGGCCTCGGACTTTGTTGACTTCTTGGACTCGCTTCGCCTCTGAGACTACGGCAGCCAGGAACAGACCGGTGAGCGACACGGTCACCATAAAAACGTGTAGCAGGGTTAGGCTCTCCTGCGCTGTGGGCTTGGCAAAAGGGCCAAACCCCTGGACGGTGCCCCAAATCGATATAAATGAGACCAACACGGTGGCATGCGCGGCGCCCCATTGAGTGAAGCGCATCGAGGCCCAAAGGACAAATGGAAAAAGAATATAAGGATAGAAATACGACAGGTCATTCTGTCCGAACCTATTACGGAAAACGAACAGGCTCGCCAACGCAATCAAAACCATGAGAGCTCCGGCCTCGACGACCCGTTGCCATGCGGCGAAGCCGGCCGGCCGGTTCCATGAAAACAGTAGCGGAGTGAAAATGAGCGCTCCGACGAGGTCGCCCATCCACCAATTTATCCAAAGAGAAGCAAAGAGATTCCACGGCGCAGCGCCTCCGACGCACAGACTTATGACGCCGATAGTAGCGCTGATCATGGTGGCGGCCATAGCGCCAAAAAGGACCATTGAGAACACGCCGCGAAGTCGCTCTAATATGCGGGCATCGGAGCCGCTAAATTCGCGGATGAGAGAGGCGCCCGCCAAAGCTTCCAGGGTATTGCCGCAGCTGATTGAAAACGCCGTCGCGATCGAGACTGGGGTTGAAACGTTGACCAGGAAAGCGCCGAGAAAAACCCCGGGCCAAAATCGATACCCTAAAAGAAAGAGACTCGCGAGCGCAACGCCAGTAGCGGGCCAGATCAGTGAAACGCTGCCATGCATCGTGGCAAGGCTCAAGCCGATTTTGCCGGCGACAAGATAACCGACGGTGAGAAGGATCAAGACGGACAGATAACTGAGCCGGCTGCGGGACGATGCTTCTGGGGAAAGAGAAATCATTTTCAACCAAGCAAACAGCGAGTTTGATCGTTTTTCCGTTGGCACGCCGGGCTCGACGGGGAATCTGGCCGATGGTCGCAGCTGGTCATGATTTGCTAGGGTCCGCCGCGGCGCGTTCAGCGCGCGGATCAGATTGCAGCCGTGAACAAGCGCGATTCAAGCCCCTGGGCCGGCGAACCGGCTCTATTTATCGCTCTCCGGCGGCTGCGTGTTTTGCGGCAATAGCAGAAAGAAAGTGGTACCTTTGTTCGGTGCGCTTATGTAGCTGATCGTGCCGCCATGGGCGGAAATCATCTGACGCGAGAGGGCGAGACCGACGCCGGTGCCACCCGGTTTGGTGGTGGTAAAAAGCTCGAAAATATCCACGTCGTCGGGAATACCGATGCCGGTGTCGGCGACCTCAAGGCAGATATTTTCTCCGGCCACGTAACCGCGCACGGTGAGCGTGCCGCCTCCGGGCATGGCTTCGACGGCGTTCTTACACAGATTCAACAGCACCTGTTTGACTCTATCCTCGTCGGCGGTGACCGCGGGGAGAGCAGCCGGAAACTCCTTCTTGACCTCAACGTGAAGCTCGGAAAATTCCAAGGCTTGGTTAGTCAAAACCTCGCCCGCCACCCGGGCCAGGTCGATTGTCGACAGGTTGAGGTCCCGCGGCCGGGACAGGGAGCGGAAATCTTGCAGCAGGGAGCCGAGCCTGTGGATTTCTTGCTGCAACTCCATCAACGTGGAGCTGGCATAACTGTCGTTTTGCTTGTTGAAGTGGCGCTGCAACATCTGCACCGTCGTCGATATGCCGTTGAGCGGATTGCCAACTTCATGGGCGAACACGGCTGCGGTGGCGCCCATGGCGGCCAAGCGGTCACGTTCGCGGCCGCGTTGTTCCAATTGTCTACGCGAGGTTATGTCTTTCACCAATAGACAAATGCAGCTGTTGTTACTTACCTCGGCGGTGGCGAGGGAGATGTAAACGGGCAAGGCCGTGCCGTCTGCCGCTCTAAAGTCGATTTCCGCGCGAGAGCGCGCTTGGCTGAGCAACGCTTTCATGCGTTCTCGGTCCTCGGCTTCGACAAAACGGAAAATCGAAGAGCCGGCGATTCCTTCCATAGTGGTTCGGAGTATTTCCGCGAAACGGCGGTTGGTAAACAGAATCTGCCCATTCGGCATTAACGTGGCGGCGCCTTCGTTCATCTCCTGAAAGAAGATGCGATAGGCTTGATCGCCGTCTTGCAGGGTCGAGACCCGTTCGCCGGACTGTCCGGTGACGACAAAGGCGTCGACCTGGTTATTGCGAATGGCGTCGAGGATTTCTTTGGCTTCTTGAAGCTGAACCTGGAGGTCGCCGATTTCCGGCAAAGCATTTTGCGGTGCTTCTTCGATTTCCATTGCCATAGCTTCCCTCTCTTCGGAGCTTTGTCAACCCTGTGGTCTTAAGTCCAGTCCAATCAATACTCGCTCGGTATTTGACAGATCGCCGATGATTTTTTTTATCGGATGCGGCAGTGTTCTGACCAGAGTCGGTATCGCCAGGATTTGATCGCCGCTGGCTAATTGCGGCCGTTCCAAAAGGTCTATCACTTCGATGCTGTAATCGTTATGCATGTGCTCTTCACAAATCTTTTTGAGATTGGCCAACGCGAGAATAGATTTGGGGGTTTGACCGGCCACATAGAGACGCAATACGTACGGTTTCGGCATGGCCTGGGGGCTTTTCATGGTCGCCCGCGCGGCTTTAGTGTTTTTCATTGTACAGCTTGGCCGATTGTTTTGGCTTAAATTCCTCGCGCCGGCTTGCTCTTGGGCGTTGTGTATTGGAGTTCTTTTCCTGCGCGGCGACCTTTGCCCTCAGGCTCATCATTTGTGCCTCCATGACTTCGCGCTTGCGTTCGAGATCGCGAAGCTGCAATTGCATCTCCTGGCGATGCACAACGGCCGCCGCCTCTCCGATCGCTCTTTGCGCAAGCCGCGCTGAACCCGTGATGACACCGTCGGGGCCGACATAAACATCGACCAATTCAATGCCTTCGTCGGTGATCAGAAATTCCCGGGTCCGATTGGAATGGCCGATTCCGCGCGCCTTCAATATCTGCAAGCCGCGATTGCGCTCGCCGTTATTCTCGATTGCGCGCATCATTACCCAGGTGTCCATGAGGGATGAGATAGACACTTCGCTCTGTTCGAGAGCGCTGCCGCCCTGGGTCAGGCTGGTGAAGAGCGCCGTAATCGATTGCTCTTTGAGGAAATCGATCAAACGGGTGAGCATCGACTTGACTTCGAGATGGTCGCCCAAGGAAATATAATTCGTGATCGGATCGATGATGACCACGCTTGGACGGAATTCGGAGATCAGCTTGTGCACGGTCAAGAGATGCATTTCCAAGCCATAAGAATACGGCCGGATCGCATTCAATCGCAGCAGCCCTTTCTTCACCCCAGCCGCGAGATCGACCCCAATGGCGCTCATGTTGCGCATGATTTGGGCCGGCGACTCTTCCGAAGCGAAATAGAGGCAGCGCTCGCCGCGCCGGCAGGCCGCCTGGACGAAATGCGCCGCCAGGCTTGATTTGCCGGTGCCGCCTGTGCCGGAAACCAGTATGCTGGCGCCGCGATAATAACCTTTGCCTCCTAGCATGAGGTCCAGACTCGCGATCCCTGAGGAGACGCGCTCGGGGGTTGCTTTGTGCTGCAATCCCAAGGAAGTGATCGGCAGCACCGAGATGCCTTGATCGTCGATAAGAAATGGATACTCGTTGTTGCCGTGGGCGGAGCCACGGTATTTGATAATGCGCATTCGCCGAGTAGAAATCTGCTCCTTGGTACGATGGTCGAGCAGGATAACGCAATCGGAGACGTACTCTTCCAGGCCCTGGCGCGTCAGTGTGCCGTCGCCGCGCTCGGCGGTGACGACGGCGGTTACGCCTTTGTCCTTGAGCCAGCGAAACAGCCGCCGCAGTTCCGCGCGCACGACGAAAGCATTGGGCAGCGCGGCAAAAATCGCTTCGATGGTATCCAGCACGACCCGCTTGGCGCCGATGGAATCGATCGCATAGCCCAGCCGGACAAAGAGACCTTCGAGATCATACTCGCCGGCTTCTTCAATCTCACTTCGTTCAGCGTGAATATGATCGATCACGAGTTTCTTGCGGGCGCAAAGGTCGTTCAGATCGTACCCCAGAGAGGCGACGTTTTTGGTCAAGTCATCGGCGCTTTCTTCGAACGCGACAAAAACCCCCGGCTCATTCTGTGCGAGCACGCCGTGAATCAGGAATTCCATCGCCAGCAAGGTCTTGCCGCAGCCGGCGGATCCGCAAATCAGAGTCGGGCGTCCTGTCGGTAATCCACCGAAGGTGATTTCATCGAGACCGGCGATGCCGCTCGGCGACTTGGCGAGCCCGGCAATTCGTCGTTTGGTTGGTTTGCCTTTCGTCCGCATGTTTTTCCGCGACCAACTATATGCGGACCATTTACTACAGATTGATTTTGGGAAGCAATAAGCAAATGCGAGTGTTAATAGAGATTCGCGGTAATTTAGCGGAGGCGGGAGGCCTGGCTTATAACGGCAGGTTTTCTCGTTATTGAGAAACCGGGTGGGGTGCGGTTCGATTGCGGCAGGCGAGAGGGAGGACAAGGCGGCTGTATCAAATGTGGGACTCGCTGAAATCGCGTGCCCGGGATTTTTGCGGCGTCAAGCTACGGCTTTTTAAATTTGCTGCGAGTCCCCGGGCTCGTAGGGGGGCAAAGCCGGTGCCTTCGACGGCCTGATTTTGGTTGAGTCTCAGCGTCGATCGGCGCATTGAGTCATTGGCCGGCTGGCGCGCTCAATCAGCTTGACCAGCTTAACAAGGGAGGTAGTTTTCATGACTGATTGGGGATAACCTCGCCGCTGCTTTTCTGGGGGGCGGCAAATCCAAGTTCACAACTAGAAGTCGATCGCCACGCGTGACTTTTTCCTGCGGCTCGGGAGCCTTATGAAAGTTCGTTGACGGCACCATGTTTTCAGGCCAATGAATAAATCGGCGCCCGCTTAGCCAGTCTTGCGCCGCCGCTGCGGCGCGTTTCTAGCTTTAGCTTGCTGCACGCTGCGTTGCAGCAGATGCATCACATCATACCAATCACCTGGCCCGTCGTTTGAACTCGGTGGGTTTGTTCACCGGCCCAATGACTCTAATTTGGGACAAGCAATACCGCAGTGACCCATTTTCGGGTCACAACAAAAGTCGCTGGCCGTATTAGAGGGTGTTTTGCTCTGGCACAACTGTTGCCAGTAATTTTCTTAGAGATTTGGTTTTTGATTTTGACGGCAACCAAAATTTCGCAAAGGGATCGTACTATGGATATGGGACAAATCGTCGGTCAGTTAAAGATAATCATGCCGGCCGTCGGTCTCATTACTCTGCTGGGCGCTGAAGCTTCACCCGATGCTTTGAGTGAGCCG
>Ga0105347_1000995_pt1 | contig 12679 bp, 8 predicted proteins | sample EasRivMeERMLT890_FD_89677 | JGI IMG/M metagenome (GOLD analysis project Ga0105347, IMG submission 89677) | Soil microbial communities from meander-bound floodplain in the East River, Colorado, USA - East River MetaG ERMLT890 | ecosystem: Environmental > Terrestrial > Soil > Floodplain | place... | reverse complement strand
ATGGAATGGGAGATCGAAAAGATCGTTAAACACGCCCAGCGCCACTTGAAGCTCAAGATCGAAGACCTCCGGCTGATTATGTCCGGCAACATCAAGCGGCTGCTTAAGATGAACTAGCTCGTCTTTGGCTCATGGTTGCAGCGGCATGCGTGATGCCGGGTCTTGGATATGTTATAAAAAGACTGCCCACCAGTTCCGGGCAACGGAATGCCTCTCCACCGGTAAATTTTCTATCTATTTCAGCGGTTACAAGAACACGACCTTACGTGTGGTCAATGATACTTTCGCACACTTGGCTGTATGGAATAGCCTACATTAGAATTGAAAGCTGCCTAAAATTATCTTGCCAAAAAGCGAATCAAAAAACTGATGAGATTAGCCATTCAGTATTATTCTACGCCCTGGCGCAAACTATCATTCGGTACTTTCGATGTTTAAAAAGACGAAAGTCTCGCTGTTTGTGAGGCAAGTGAAAATAGCCTTCGTCCGCATTGAAGGATAAAGCCTACATGGATCAATGATTATAGAACGTTATTACAAATTTATAACGAACCGTAAAATCAAGAGAAGCTCCGCTATTTCCTAGCAAATGCTTCTGTGGCATCAATGTTGCGCCTGAGCTACCGTTCTGGCTAGGGATTCCTCTATCCCGCCTAAATGTCTACCCTTAACGAAGGAGCTACCCCGAGTGAACATAGCGCTGCCCTTATTTCTCGAGCCGCGTTCTATACCCTTGAGCCTATCCGAAAAAGTCACGATACAGGGACGTTTTTTTTTCCTCAATGGAAGTGGTCACAAGTTTTTTTTGAAAGGAGTTACCTACGGCCCCTTTTCACCTTCACGTGAAGGATTTCCCTTTCCTGAGGCCGAGCGTGTTGAGACCGATTTTTCATTGATGACCGAACTTGGAGCCAACTGCGTGCGCACTTTTACGCCGCCCCCGGATTGGCTTCTTGACATGGCCGCCACATATGGCCTTCGAGTCATCATCGGGATTCCCTGGGCTCAGCATATCTCTTTTCTTGATTCCACCCGCACGCAATCGGAAGTTCGAAAGACCATTCTGCGCAGCGTGGAGCAATGTCGCCATCATCCAGCGACTTTCGCTTATCTGATCGGCAATGAGATTCCACCTGAGATTGTGCGCTGGCACGGCGCGAAGCGCATTCGTTCGTTCCTGAGTAGCCTATTCGACTCCGCCAAGGGCGCTGACCCTGATCGATTTGTGAGTTACGCGAACTTTCCTTCGACTGAATACCTGGAAATTGATTTCGCGGATTTTCTGGCGTTCAACGTCTATCTGCATCGCGAGGAGGATTTCCGCCGTTACTTATCTCACCTCCACAATCTCGCCGGTGACCGCCCGTTGGTTTTAACGGAGATAGGGATCGATTCCATAGGCCAAGGACTCCATTTTCAGGCCAAGGCTCTTTCCTGGCAGCTGCGCGCGAGCTTTGAAACGGGTGTCGCGGGAACGGTCATCTTTTCCTGGACCGATGATTGGCATGCGTACTCTGGCCCCGAGGGATTTCAGGTAGAGGACTGGGCTTTCGGGTTGGTAGACCGTCACCGCCGGCCGAAGCCTGCTTACCGGGCAGTAAACAACTATTACGATGGGCCCCTGCCGCCGAAGCTTCAGTCTTATCCCAAGGTTTCCGTAGTGATCTGCGTCTACAACGGCGAGCGAACGATCGATGCCTGTCTCGCTTCGCTAAAAAAACTCAACTATCCAAACTATGAAGTGGTCGTAGTTAATGATGGCTCGACGGATGGAACACGGGAGATCGCCGAAAAATATGATGGCATTCATCTTATCAACCAAGAAAACAAGGGGTTAAGCGAAGCACGCAATGTCGGCATCCGGGCGTCCAATGGAGAGATCATTGCCTTTACCGACGCCGATTGCATGGCCGATCCGGATTGGCTTACTTATTTAGTAGCTCGTTTTCGGCTATCCGACTTTGGCGCGGTGGGTGGTCCAAATCTCCCCCCTCCGGACGATTCTTTAATAGCCTCCTGCGTCGCGGTATCACCTGGCGCGCCGACCCATGTATTGCTGGATGATGAAGTCGCTGAACACATTCCCGGCTGCAATATGGCCTTCCGCCGCGAGGCCCTGGAGGCGATCAATGGATTTGATCCGATCTTTCGCGCTGCCGGAGACGACGTGGATCTGTGTTGGCGCCTCCAGAATAAGGGTTACAAGATCGGTTTCAGTCCTGCGGCCCTCGTCTGGCATTTTCGTCGTAACACCATTCGTGACTATCTGAAACAGCAGCGCGGCTATGGTAAAGCCGAAGCCCTTCTGTTTTTTAAACACCCCTCTCGCTTCAACGTGCTCGGCCAATCGCGCTGGTTCGGCCGAATTTACGGTGACCTGTCGTCTTTCCTGGCAAGCCGGCAACCGCGGATTTACTCGGGGGTTTTTGGCCGCGGGCTTTTTCAGACACTGTATCAGCCTCCGCCTTCTGTCATCTCGTGCCTGCCTCTGACCCTGGAATGGAACTTGATTTCCATACTGCTTCTGGCCGGCGCGTTTGTTTTCGGTGGGCTTTTCTGGCTGGGGGTTGCCCCTCTTCTGCTCACTCTCGGCCGCTGCTTGGCGAGCGCTCTTAGGGCTCGAGTGGCCCCGCCATTTCAGGGCTGGCGTGCGACGCTGCTGGTGGCCGTTCTCATCTACGTGGGACCGTTCATGCGTAGCTTCGAGCGCTATCGCTGGCGCATTCGCCGGCTGCGAGAAGTCAAGCCGGTCGAGTGCAATGGTCCCCGGCAGACCCCGCGCATCTCGTGGCACCAGCGCGCGTTTTATCTCTCCTACTGGAATGAGAAAGGACAAGAGAAGGAGAGCCTGCTCTATCCAGTCATGGACTTTCTCCTGCCGCGCAAATATCTCATTGCCGTAGACCAGGGATGGAGTCACTGGGATCTGGAAATTTGCCAGGGTCCCTGGGCCAAAGCCCAGATCAAAGCGGCGACCGAGAACCACGGCGGCCCAAAGCGTTTGTTGAGGGTGCGCTGCGCGCTCCGGATGTCGAGAATCTCTCTCGTTTGTCTTGGCCTATATCTCGCCGTGGTAAGCGCTGCAGTTTTTTTCTCGATGCCTTACGTCGCGATAGCGGCGTTGGTCACAGGGTTGATTCACGGCGGCGCGATTCTCTACCAAAAATTCCGTCTCGGCCGCGTGCTTTACCATGTCCTGGAATCTCTAGCGCACAAGCTGAATTTCGTGCCGGTGCAAAAGTCATCGGAAGAGGCGCAGTGAAAACATCCTGCTGATGATACGCGCGGTTCGTTCCTATCTGCGGCCGTACTTTCCGGCTTTCGTCTTCGCCCTGGTACAGGTCGTTTTTATCAGCGCGCTCGAGCTACTCAAGCCGTGGCCGCTTAAAGTCATCATCGACTATGTCTTGACCGGAACCCCCGTGCCCTGGAAGTTCGCTGAGACCTGGTCCTCGCAGAACATTCTCTGGCTTGCTTGCGCGGGTCTGGTCGTCGTTTATCTTCTCCTCGGAGGGCTGCGCGTTCTCAATGACTATACGACGATCAGAATTGGGCAGAAGATGGTCAACGACCTGAGACGGGATCTTTACAACCAAATCCAGCGCCTTTCCCTTTCTTTTCATCACCGCCGTCAGGTCGGCGATTTACTCTACAGATTGACGTCGGACACCTACGCGATCCAGACGATCACAATGAACGGCCTTTTCCCTGTCTTGTGTTCGTTCACGCTTTTTGTCGGCATGCTTTTAGTAATGATCCGCCTGGACCCACTCCTCACCTTTCTTGCTCTCATAGTGTGTCCGATTTTAGCGGTCTTCGTTACCCTCTCGCCTCTGCGTAGTTGGCTCATCGCTTCCGCTACCCACATGCACCAGCAGAAGAGCAGTGTTTATTCCATGGTGCAGTGGGCCATTCCGGCTATCCGTGTGATTCAGGCCTTCACGAAAGAGGAAGAAGAACATCGTCGTTTTATGGCCCAAAGTCAAAAAAGCTTAAGGGCTGACCTTCACTTTTACCTGCTGGAAAACTTTTATTCAGGCACGGTCAGTGTCGTAATCGCAATTGGGACCGCCGCTGTCATTTGGGTGGGAGCCCGCCACGTTCTCGCTGGTACGCTCACCATCGGCGGACTTATTGTATTTACCGCCTATCTGACGTCGCTCTATGGAGCCATAGACTCCATGAGCCAGGCATACGGCTCTATTCAGGGAGCCAAAGTAAGTCTGCAAAGAGTGTTCGAGATCATAGAAGAAGAAAGCGATCTCAAGGAGGGATCCAGAGTTTTTCCCGATAGCGGAGCCAAGGGAGAAGTCGCCTGGAGCGGAGTCTCTTTCCAATATGTCCCTGGCCGGCCCGTCTTGAGGCACGTCGACCTTCATGTTCACCCCGGCCAAAAAGTGGCGATCGTTGGCCGAACTGGGGCCGGCAAATCGACATTAGTAAGCTTGCTGACGCGTTTCTATGATCCTCGAAGCGGCCGGATAACCATCGATGGCGTCGATATCCGCGAATTCGAGCTCAAATCGTTGCGCCGTCAGGTCGCAATGGTGCTTCAGCCTCCACTGGTGTTTCCGCTCACTATTCGCGAGAACGTGACTTATGGCCGGCCCGAAGCTACCGAAGCGGAAGTTATCAATGCCGCCCGGCTGGCCCGGATCCACGATTCTATTGTGAGATTCCCTCAAGGTTACGATACGGTGGTCGGTGAGCAAGGAGCGACACTGTCGGAAGGGGAGAAGCAGCGTCTCACTATAGCCCGGGCGCTCCTCTTCAATGCTCCTATTCTGATTCTGGATGAGCCCACTTCTTCGGTCGACGCTGAAACCGAGGCTCTCATTATGGAAGGTCTCCGGGAACTGACTGCCGGCCGCACCACGTTTATCATTGCTCACCGGCTCTCCACGGTCCGCCAGGCCGATCTGATCGTCGTCGTACGCGGAGGAAGAATCATCGAGCAAGGGACATTCAATGTGCTCATGCGTCGGCAAGGCGACTTCGCCAAGCTTTATCGCACCCAATTTAGCGATCAGGAAGAGAAGACACGTGCCCACGTATGATCCTACATCGTCTTGTCGACTTGGACAGGTACCAGCACCCGAGCGAAGGGGCCGGCCGGCAAAATGAGTCGTAAGCTGAGGCTGGTTGTTTTGGGAATGATGGGTCGGTGTCCTTTTGGCGGCCAGAGCTGGCTTTACCTTAACTGGCTCCGCGGACTTTATCGGCTGGGCCATGAGGTCTGGTACGTCGAGGATGACACGGTCTGGCCATACGATCCGGAGCGTAACAGCGTCACAGACGACTGCTCGTACGCCGTCCGCCATATCGCCGGGTGTATGAAGCAGGCCGGAATGCCGGAGTCCTGGGCGTTTCGTCCGGTCTATCGGACACGGGAATGCTATGGCATTACCGGCTCCGAGCTCGACGAGTTGTACCGGACGTGCGATGCGCTGCTCAACGTGGTGGGCGCCACCGACTTGCGCGACGAGCATCTGGCCGCCCGCTTCCGGGTCTATGTGGAATGCGATCCGGTAATTGCCGAGCTACAACTCGCTAACGGCGATGACCATACGGCAGTCGCACTCGCGAACCATCACGCGATCGTCACCTATGGCGAAAACTTCGGCTCGCCCGACTGCGGAGTGCCACTCAATGGTTACCGCTACGGGAAGACGCGGCAGCCGGTGGATTTGGATTTTTGGCCGATGACCTATGAGCCCGAAGCGCGTTTTTTTACGACGATCGGCAACTACCGCCAGACCGGCAACGACGTCGAGTATCAGGGGGAGATCTATCACTGGAGCAAGCACCACGAGTGGGAGAAATTTCTCGATCTGCCGCGGCGCACGCGTCAACCGTTTGAGCTCGCCATGGTAGTGGAGGACCCCGCCGATCGTCAGCAACTAGAGGGCCACGGCTGGAAAGTTGTTCCATCGTTTCGAATGTCGCTAGACATATTTGGCGATTATCAAGCTTACTTCCGTCGCTCACGAGCTGAATTCACGGTGGCCAAGGACATGAACGTGCGGCTCCGTAGCGGATGGTTCAGCGAGCGGGATGCCTGCTATCTCGCGTGCGGTAAACCGGTGGTCGCTCAAGACACCGGCTTCGGCAATATTCTGCCGACCGGTGAAGGCCTATTCTCCTTTACGACAATGGATGAAGCACTCGCAGCTATTGATCAGATCAATGGTGATTATCGGCGGCACTGTTTGGCCGCGCGCGCCATTGCTGAGGAATATTTCGAAGCGGCCAAAGTTGCGGCTCGTCTGCTCGCCGATCTCGAAATGGCGTGAAGCTTGTCGGTCTAAGGCCACAGGAGACGTTAAAATTTCATGCGAAAGAGTGTCAGGCAATGTTCATAAATGATACTAGCTCGCGCGCCTTGCCGCTGTCGCTTGAGTCTAACGGTTGGGGAGTTACAGTCGAGAAAGGAGTGCATTGGTTTCTCGCCCCCAACGGCGAAAAGTTTTATGGCTGCGGAGTCAATGGAGTCGATGCCGGCTCAGCGCCTGAAGAGGTTGACGGCCGCCCTGCTTATTACCTCTGGAATCTCTACCCCTCAATTGATGATTGGGCGGCAACGATCCGCGATCGTCTCAGCAAATGGGGCTTCAATCATCTCGGCGCTTGGAATTTTTGCGTGGAAAAAATCGGGCTCCCTTATATTGCCAACCTCGATCTCGGACGCTTAAGCGAAGCGCTTTGGTTCGATGCATTTGATCCGGCGCTGCCGACTCGGGTGCGCGAATGCGCGGATCGCCTCACTGCGCCGCATCGCCAGCTCGGATTGCGTGTCGGCTACTTTCCTGACAACGAAATAGGATGGTGGAATGTAGCGCTGTTCGAATGCTATCTCTCTAAAGATTGGCAGAATCATACCAAGCGGCTGCTTTGGCAGCTTCTTTACGACCGCTACGAGGGAAAATGGCCGGAGCTGCTGCGGGACTGGGTGGCATCCGGAAACGTTGACGGATTTAAATCTCTTCGCAATGCCGGCGCCGCACTCAAGATACGTCCTGATGGGGCAGGGATTAAGTTCATCAACGAGTTCACGTATCTCTGTGCAGAGAGATACTACAAGCTGGTCCATGACGCTCTACGTGCTGCGGATCCGGGGGCTTTGATTTTCAGCGACAGGTTGCCGATTTACTACTCGCAGGATGCGGTGCGGGCGATGGCTCCGTACGTGGACGTGATTGCGACTAACTACGATTTGGATGGACCGGACGGCTGGGTGGCTCGTTATTTCTTCGACGGACTAGCCGCCCTCACAGGCAAGCCTATTTTGGTTTCCGAATTCTTCTGTGCAGCGATGGAGAACCGAAGTGGCAACAAAAACACGGGTCACCTCCTGAAAGTACGCTCTCAGACCGAGAGAGCGTTGGTGGTTCAGAAGGCGCTTCAAAATTTCGCTCGCTGTCCTTACATCGTCGGCACACACTGGTTTCAATATTACGATGAACCTAAGGGCGGGCGGCCGGATGGTGAGGACTACAACATGGGACTGGTCGATATTTATGACCGACCTTACGAGGAAGTCGTCGCCTCCTTTCAGAGCACGAATTCTTTGCTGCCGCGCTTTCACGGACAAGCTAATCTCTCTCGGCCGCGCCTGCAGGACGCGCCGGTCGTCCTGATTCCTCAGGCTACCGGCATGATCGACATGACCGATGCTTCATTGACCGATTGGGACAAAGAAGGAACTCTTATGCCGGGGTTTGCCGCGGAGCCGCCATACGTTCCGTTTGCCGACGTCTATCTCACATGGGTTCCCAACGGACTGTACCTGGCAACCATCGGCATGGACTACATGAATCCAGCTGACGTCTGCTACGAGGACACCTTTCCTTTATCTGAAACCTACCAGCTTCACCTTCTAGTGTTCATGGGAGGCCAAGCTTATCACTTTGTCGTTCATTTCATGCCTGACGAAATAATGTTTGCTCCTGATGCCGCGACAAACGCGAGAGGAAGTATTGTGATGACCCCTTACCTCTACACGTACTCCGCGGATGCTAAAGTGCAGCCGCTCTCAGGCGCGACAGCGCAGCACCTGAAGGCCGAGTCGCCGCGCATTTCCTGTGAGGCGCATTTCGCGCCTGAGGTCTTCGGAGTGCCGGCTTTCATTAAAGGGATGACAATGAAGATGAATATTGTCGTGATTTCCCATTACCGAGGACAGGAAATGTTTTGGAGCGAAGGAACGGCGACAAAGACGTTTAGTCGACCTGAAGGCTGGCGTGCTGTAACGCTGGGCTAGGTCGGGACCCCTTCAGGCGGACAAAAGTTATAAGAGCCTAGTATCCAGATCTCAATTCTGGAGATAGTCTCGGACGGTTGGCGGACTGGGCAAAGGCCAATATTTTTTGGCCGAGGCCGTCCTGGCAGATTCGTGAAGTTTTAAGGACCGCAACCCATGAGCGGTGAAAAGTATCTCATCGTCAATGCCGATGACTTCGGCCAGAGCCCTGGAATAAACCGGGGCATCATAGAAGCGCACGAGCATGGGATCGTGCGCAGCGCCAGCTTGATGACACGCTGGCAGGCTGCCGGCGAAGCGGCGAATTATGCCAGGGAACGCCCGGAGCTTAGCGTCGGGCTTCATCTTGATCTGGGCGAATGGGTTTACCGCGCGGAAGAGTGGGTGCCCCTATACACTGTGATTCCACTGGACGATCCGTCGGCTGTAGAGCTCGAAGTGTCTCGTCAACTCGAAGCCTTTCACCATTTGTTGGGTAAGCACCCGGCTCACATCAACTCCCATCAGCACGTCCATATGCGTGAACCTGTGCGTTCTATTACTCTTCAGGTTTGTCAGAATCTTGGAATCCCGCTAAGGAACTTGAGCCCTGAACTTCATTACTTCACGAGATTCTATGGGCAAACAGTGAAAGGACTGCCTCTACCGACGCACATAAGCCTGGAGTGGCTGATCGAGATTTTATCGACGCTTCTCCCGGCCGGCTGGACCGTTCTTAGCTGTCATCCGGGCTATGTGGATCAGGATGACCTAAACACAATGTACCGGCTGGAACGCTACGAGGAACTAAAGGTCCTATGTAATCCTCGGATTAAGGCCGTTATTGATGCCCTGGGGATAAAACTCTGCTCGTTTGACGACTGGAACTCGTTCAAGACCAAGGAAGCCGAGTAGCGATCGAAAACCGCTTTTTCTGATGTATGGCTGTCAGGGTACGACCGACGGACTACTGCTACGAATTGCTCAAGACCCAAACGCATCGATTTTGGCGGCGGAAAGAATCATTATACCGGATTGGAGCTAACCATGGCTGAGCGCGAACAGATTTCCCTCAAGGCACGGTCTTTCTTCGACGACCTGTGGATGCGCGGCGATCCCTGGGAGCTTGAAACGTCCAATTGGGAGCACGAAAGGTATACGCGCCTCGTAGCGATGCTCGATAAGCCCCGATATGGGCGTGTGCTCGAAATCGGCTGCGGCGCCGGCACATTCACGCGGCGTCTCGCCGGGCGAGCCGATAAGGTGCTTGCTCTGGATGTCTCATCGGAAGCCATCGCGCGGGCGAAGCTGGCGCAGTCCGATCTCAATCAGGTTGAATTCCGCGTCGGAAACATCATGGATTACAATTTCAGAGAGGACGAGCCATGGGATCTGATTGTATTGAGTGAGACGATTTACTTTCTCGGCTGGCTTTACTCCTTCTTTGATGTTGCGTGGTTGGCGACAGAGATGTTCGAGGCAACGCGCCAGGGCGGGGAAATTCTCCTGGCCAATACCCAATTCGAGACTGGCGAGCCTCTTCTTCGTACTTCGATTATTCGCACGTATCGCGACCTGTTCCTGAACGTGGGGTACGAACTATCCGCCGAGACGATCCTGCCCGGCGAAAAACATGGGGTTGCTCTTGAGGTTTTGATTTCGCTCTTTTGTAGAAACAATCCAACGGAAACCGGCAGGTAAATACGTCGCCGCCGGTGGGCTTTTCCCTCCAGACCGGAGCGCAAAAAATCCTTGGATGGCTCGGTGCGCCAATAACGCCAGTTTTCCTTCAGTCGTGATGGCAACGATTTCAGCGGCATGCGCCGCGGGATAAGGTCAGAACAAAGAGCGTAGCAGTTTCGATAATAAAATTAACAGTGCATACCAACCCGATGCCCGAAAAGTGAGTCTTCAGCCTCCCGTGTTTGAAAGAGAACGGAAGATATCTTATGAAGACTGTCACAGCTCGTGATTTACAGAATAAGGTCAAAGAATGCGTGGGCTGCCTCTCAACACGACCGGGTTCTGATCCGACGCCGAGGCACGGCCGCCGTAGGGGTGGCGGTCGAGGGCAGTGACTGGAAAGAGGTTATGAGCATCGCGAGCGGTCCTTCGGCGATGGAGCGCGACCTCCGGCTTGATTTTTTCCGCGGCCTCGCCCTCTTCTGCATCTTCATCGATCACCTCCCTAACAATGTCCTCGCGGAGTTTACGTTCCAATCGGTGATGTTCTCGGACGCGGCCGAGGTGTTCATCCTCATCTCCGGCTACACCGCCGGCATCGTGTACAGTCGCGCTATGGAGCGCCAGGGTTTCGTGATAGCCGGGGTCCGCGTCTACCACCGGGTTTGGCAACTCTACGTCGCCCATGTCTTTCTGTTCATGATGTTCATCGCGATGGTGGCATATACGGCCGGTGCCCTCAACAACTCGCTCTACGCCGAGGAGTTCGGCGCCGCCAACTTTCTCGACGAGCCGGGCGTAGCGGTGGCCAAGGCGCTCACCTTGCAGTTCCAGCCAGCCTTCATGCACATACTGCCGCTCTACATCGTCCTGCTGGCGGTTCTTCCCTTCGTGCTGGCCGGGTTCCGGTCCTGGCCGGGAGCGATGTTTTTCGCGTCCTTCGCGCTCTGGCTGGCGGTCCAATTGGACAAACGGATTGCGTTGTCGGCCTATCCTGGCCCCGACGGGGTGTGGCCTTTCAATCCGTTCGCCTGGCAGGCGCTGTTCTTTCTGGGGGCATGGCTCGGCTGGCGGGGCGCCCGCGGTGGGGTTTCTTGGCTCAGGCGTCGCTGGTTGTTCTGCCTCGCGGTGGGCCTCTCGCTGGCCGGATTCCTGATTCGGTTCAGCTGGACCGCGCACGAATTCTACAACCCGATTCCGGTCCTGGTCAGCGGCAAGCCACTGTGGATGTTTTTGAGCAAAACGGACCTGGGACTGCTTCGTTTCGCCAATGTGCTCGCCGTCGCGCTACTGGTCGCGCGCCTGATCCATCCCCAGGCGCGGTTTTTGGCGTCTCGGGCCGCGCGGCCCTTCATTATCTGCGGGCGCAACTCTCTCCATATCTTCTGCCTCGGCATCCTGCTCTCGGTGTTGGGACACTTAGTGCTGAACGAATTCTTCGGTGGCATCCCGATGCAGCTCGCCGTATCTGCGGCCGGCGTCGTGATCATGATCAGCGTCGCGGCATTGATGGAGTGGTTCGCCGCCGCGCAGGGCGCGTCCCGCGCCAGCGCCCTGGGAGCGCCGACAGCGGGCAAAGGAGCGCGCCGATGACCTCTGCCTTCCTGCGCTACGCCATCGTCCTGATTGCTGCTGCGGGCATGGGCGTTCTATCCGCACCCGTGGGGACCTTCGGTCAGGAGCACGAGTGCCCTGTGCCCGAGCGTTTCTACACGTCTGAGCCGCTACTGACCAAGACGACCAAAGCGCTCACCGGCGGCCGGGAGGTCGTCATCGCCGTGCTCGGCGGAGCCTCCACCGTTGGACTCGCGGCGGGCGGGCCCGGCTCCGCGTGGCCCGCGCGGCTGTCCTCGGCGCTCGCCGCGAGATTCCCGTCCGCGCGCATCAAAGTCGTCAACCTTGCCGTGGCACGCCAGACGGCGAAGGGGGCGGCCGAGCGCCTAGTTCGCGACGTTTTGCTCCTGAAGCCAACCCTGGTGATCTGGGAGACCGGCACGATGGAGGCGGTTCGCGGAATCGACGTAGACGAGTTCCGGGAGACAGTGCAGGCCGGCATTAACGAGCTCCGCGCCGCCGGGACCGAGGTGGTGTTGATGAACATGCAGTTCTCACGCGAGACCGACGCGATGATCCAATTCGGACCCTATCTGATCGCGATGCGCGAGCTAGCGGAAGCTAACGACGTGCCGCTGTTCCGCCGCCGCGGCATTATGCGCCATTGGGCCGAGAGCGACTTGCTGGATCTGAGGGCCAGAGACGATGCGAAGCGTCGCCAGCTCGCCGCGAAGCTCTATGACTGTATCGGCCGCGCGATGGCCGACTTTGTGACGCGCGGCGTCCCGGCGGCGAAGGCCGCCGCCAGCCCCGAGAGCAGCCGATGAGCGCGCCTAGATGGGCGACGTCCGCCGCTGTAATGCTCTTGCTGCTCGCGGCGGTCTCCACCGACGCGTCGCACATTGTTCTGGACTGCGCCGCGCCTCAGGAAATCACGCGCTTTAGGGTGAGGCTTCCCAACACCGCGCGCGCAATCCGCTCGGGCAAGGAGCTGGTCATAGTCGCCATCGGTTCCTCATCGACAAGCGGAGTAGGTGCCTCAGATCCAGCGCACACCTATCCCGCCGTGCTCGCCGAAGCGCTGCGTCGCCGCTGGCCGCAGCGCGCGGTGACCGTGATCAATAAGGGTGTCGGCGGCGAGATGGCCCAGCAGATGCTGGCGCGCTTTGAGGGCGACGTGCTGCCTTACCACCCGCAGCTTGT
>Ga0105347_1000994_pt1 | contig 12683 bp, 7 predicted proteins | sample EasRivMeERMLT890_FD_89677 | JGI IMG/M metagenome (GOLD analysis project Ga0105347, IMG submission 89677) | Soil microbial communities from meander-bound floodplain in the East River, Colorado, USA - East River MetaG ERMLT890 | ecosystem: Environmental > Terrestrial > Soil > Floodplain | place... | reverse complement strand
ACGCGCGACCAGGTCCTGCGCGTGAGCTTCCAGGGCTCCAGGTTCAACCGCGGCAACGTCGGGATTGGCTCCAACGATCTGCCCGAGCGGGCCTACTCCGCCGAAGACAGCCAGTTCGGGCTGTTCCTGCAGCAGAACGGGCCCATCGGCCGCCGGTTCGTGCTCAACACGCGGGCGCAGATTTTTGGCAGCGATTCGGTGGCTCGTTCGGTCGTCGAAGCGCCCACCATCATCGTCAACGACTCGTTCACGAGCGGCGGCGCGCAGCGGCGGGGGGGTACGCAGGCGCGCAACTACTGGTTCAACTCGGATCTCGACTACGTGCGCGGCCGGCACTCGATTCGCACCGGCATCGAAGTCCAGGCCGGCACGTATGACACCGATTCCGACAGCAACTATCACGGCACCTATGTCTTCGCGAGCCTCGATGCCTTCGACGCCCGCACGCCGCGCAGCTACACCCGCAGGCTCGGCGACCCCCACTTGAGCTACTCGAACGTGCAGGGCGGCGCCTACATCCAGGACGACTTCAAGATCAGGAAGAACCTCACGGTGACCGGCGGCGTCCGCTACGAAGCGCAGACGCACGTGCCCGACAAGCTGAACTTCGCGCCGCGCGCGGGGGTCACGTGGGCGCCATTCAAGAGCGGAAAGACGACGCTCCGGGGCAGCTGGGGCATGTTCTACGACTGGCTCCCAACCGGCACGTATCTGCAGACACTCCAGGTCGACGGCGTCCGCCAGCGCGAGCTCAACATCGTCAATCCGACCTTCCCCGACCCGGGCGATGTCGGAGCGACGACGCCGACCAACCGCTACCTCCTCGCGGAAGAGCGCGACATGGCGTATTCACAGCGTCTGAGCGCGGGCATCGCCCAGGGAATCTCCCGCCGGTTCACGACCAACGTGCTCTACAGCTACAGCTATCGCTACTCGCTTTTGACCGGACGCAACATCAATACGCCGGTCAATGGCGTGCGGCCCAATCCCGACTTCGCCAACGTGGTCCTGGCGACGTCGGACGGGCGCGGCCGGCAGCATACGGTGAACGCGTCGGGGAACCTCAACTTGGGGCCTCTTCCTCCTACGGGCGGGCCGGCGGGGGCGGGCGGCGGCGGTCCGATCATGATGGGTGGCGGCGGCGGCCCGGTGATGGTCATGATGTCCGGTGGCGGCCCGGCGGCCACGACGGGCCCGCGTTTCCAGTGGAATCGTGGGCTGACGCTCTCCGGCTTCTACACCTACGGCCAGAACTACGACAACACCGACGGTGCGTTCGTCATCCCCTCGAGCCTCATCCTGGCCGAGCAGTGGGGGCCGACGGCATTCGATCGCCGCCACAACACGCACATCGCCATTACCAGCACCGCCCTGCGCAACCTCACGGCGCGCGTCGGCATTTCGGCGTCGTCCGCGCCGCCGCTGACGATTCGTAACCCGACCGACGACAACGGCGACCTGGTGTTCAACGATCGTCCCGACGGCGTCGGCCGCAACTCGGCGCGAACGAAGGGGACGTCGAATACCTCGGCCAGTTTCGGTTACTCGTTCACCCTCGGCAAGAAGACCGTCACGTCCGGGGGCGGTGTCCAGATCATGGGTGGGCCGGCCGGCCTCACGGTGAATCCGACCGGCACGCAGACGACGCCGCGCTACCGGCTGAACCTGTCGGTGAACATCAACAACCTCTGGAACCAGCCGGTGTACCAGGGGTTCAGCGGGATCATCGGCTCGCCGTTCTTCCTGAAACCGAACGCGGCGCAGGGGCTGCGACGCATCACCTTCTCGACCAACGTCAGCTTCTGAGGGCTTTCGGTTCGGGGGGGGAGGCAGACGCCAGCCCCTGAACTGTAGTACAAACTTGACGGTCGAAAATTCCCCGTCGCCTCCGCTGGCACCAGCGGGCCGGGCGGGCATCAGGAGAGCATCAATGCGAATTGTCAGAGCAACAGCAGCGGCGTGCATCGCCGCGGCCATGGCGGTCACCTACGTCCAGGCGCAGCAGCAGGACGCGGACCGCAAGGTCGCCGGCGGCGGCGTCACGGTCAAGGGCTGGCAGGGCAAGGAAGACAGCGGCAACAAGCAGGGCCTGACGGTCAACGACTCGAAGTTCGCCCCGGAAGGGAAGGGCTTCCGCCTGACGACCGGTCCGGCGGCGCTCTATTGGAGCCCGGCGAACACCGGCAAGGGTGACTACTCGGTCAAGGCCACGTTCACCGAGGCCAAGCAGACCTACAACCACCCGCACCCGTTCGGCGTGTTCATTGGGGGCGCCGGCCTCGACTCGGCCACGCCGGCGGTGCTCTATTGCGCCGCCTATCGCAACGGCAACTTCATCATTCGCGGCTTCAGCGGCGGCAAGCGCTTCGATGTCGTGGCCAAACCGACGCCGAATGCGGCGGTCAAGACGGCAGCGTCCGCCGACACGGAAGTCGTCCAGGAAGTCGGCTGGAACGTCCGCGGCGACAAGGTCGAGTGTGTCGTCAACGGCACGGCGGTGTGGAGCGGCACCAAGGCCGACGTCACGGGCGATGGCAAGCTGCCCTCGACCGATGGCATCGCCGGCATCCGCGTCAGCCACAATTCGGACGCGATGGTCACGGGCTTCGCGGTCGGCAAGTAAGCCTCGCCTCGGCTTCGCAGCGCGGGTGCGGGCCTTCGGCTCGCGCCCGCCGCTGTCTCCCGCCTCGTTCGCATTCCTGGTGAACCCCGGTGCGGTTCCGTCCTCTTACCTGTGGCGCGGGCTTTCCTGCGCCAGCAGTTCTCGCAACCGCGGCGCGACCTTCGTGCCGATGAGCTCGATGCTCGTCATCAGCTTGTCGTGTGGCAGCGTTCCGGCGCTGTACTTGATATTGAACCGCGACAGGCCGAGCGCCCGCACCGTCCTGGCGATCTTGACGGCGACGCTTTCCGGGGATCCGGTGCAGAGCGCGCCATCGGGGCCGGCCTCGCGCTCGAATTGCAGGCGCGTCGCCGGCGGCCACCCGCGTTCGCCGCCGATGCGGTTGATCATCACCTCGTAGTGCGGCCAGAGCTCGCTCTTCGCCTGCTCGTCGGTCGCGGCGACGTGCCCGGGCGAGTGCACGGCGATCGGGAGGATCGGCTGACCCAGCTTCTCGAGCGACTGGAGATAGAGGTCGACGTAGGGGCGGAAGCGCAGCGGGTTCCCCCCGATGATCGCGAGCGTGAGCGGCAGCCCGTACCGCGCGGCTCGCACGACCGACTCCGGGCTCCCGCCGACCCCAACCCAGGTCCGCAGGGTTCCATTCTCGATCGGCGGGTACATTGTCGCGCCGGCGATCGGCGTGCGCGTGGTCCCGCTCCACGTCACCGGTCCGGGCTGGCGCAGCAGGGCGAAGAGCCGTAACCGGTCCTCGAAGAGCTCCTCGTAGCGCGCCAGGTCGAAGCCGAAGAGGGGGTACGACTCGGTGAACGAGCCGCGGCCGAGGATCACCTCGGCGCGGCCGTTCGACAGCCCGTCGACGGTCGAGAACCGCTGAAAGACCCGCACCGGGTCGTCGGTGCTGAGCACGGTGACTGCCGATCCCAGCAGGATGCGCGCCGTCCGGCTGGCGATGGCGCCCAATACGACCTCGGGCGCGGAGATCGCGAAGTCGCGCCGGTGATGCTCGCCGACGCCGAACGCGTGCAGCCCGACCTCGTCGGCGAGCACTGCCTCGGCCACCACATCGCGCAGGACGTGCGCCGCGGAATGAAGCGATCCGTCGGCGGCGGCCGTGATGTCGCCGAACGTGTCGAGCCCGATAGCTACGGAATCAGTCATGTGGCCATCGAGTTTATATGCTATAGTTCCTGTCCTTCTGGGTACGCTGATGAAGATTTACAGCATCATGCCGTTCGTTCCCCCGCTGGCCGTCACGCCGGACCGCTTCTAGTTCCGCGCGCCCGGCCGCCGGGCGGTTCGTCCTCCATCCCCAAGTTCGGTATTTCGTCCCCGGCCTCCGACGCGTGCGTCAGGCCGCAGCAGCTTTCGTGGTGTTCGATATGTCGCAGTCTTTTGAGGTGTCTCCCGTTACCGCGCCCGCGGCGGAGGGGTATCCCGGTGCCTGGGGAACTTTGCGCGATGCGGTTCGCGGTGTTCCCCTCGACTACACCACGGCGCCCGTCGGGCGCGCCGTGATCATGCTCGCCGTGCCGATGGTCATCGAGATGGCGATGGAGTCGATCTTCGCCGTCGCCGACGTCTTCTGGGTGGCGCACCTCGGTGCCGACGCGGTGGCGACGGTCGGGTTGACCGAGTCGATGCTGACCATGATCTACACGGTCGCGATGGGGCTGTCGATCGGGGCGATGGCGCTCGTGTCGCGGCGCATCGGCCAAAACGACGCCGAGGGCGCGTCGCGCGCCGCCGCGCAGTCGATCCTGCTCGGCGTGGCGGTGGCGGCGCTCATCGCGATCCTGGCGACACCGCGTGCGGCGGATCTGCTGGCCCTGATGGGCGCCTCACCCGAGGTGATCGCGTCGGGCAGCGGGTTCACCAGCGTGATGCTCGGCGGCAACATCACCGTCGTGCTGCTCTTCCTCATCAACGCGGTCTTCCGCGGGGCAGGCGATGCGGCGATTGCCATGCGCGTGCTGTGGCTCGGCAACCTGCTGAACATCGGGCTCGGCCCCTGCTTCATCTTCGGCCTGGGCCCGTTTCCCGAGCTCGGGGTGGCCGGCGCCGCCGTCGCGACCAACATCGGGCGTGGCAGCGCCGTCGTCTACCAGCTCGTGGTGCTCGTGCGCGGCCGGGGCCGGGTACGCCTGCGCCTGGCGCACCTCGGGCTCGATCTGTCGCTGATGCGCAGCGTCCTCCGGCTGTCCGGGTCGGGCACGATCCAGATCCTCATCGGCACGGCCAGCTACGTCGGCCTCGTGCGGATTCTGTCGCTCTTCGGCAGCGACGCGCTCGCCGGCTACACCATCGGCATTCGCGTCATCATCTTCGCGCTCCTGCCGGCATTCGGCATCAGCAACGCGGCGGCGACGATGGTGGGGCAGAACCTGGGGGCGGGCCATCCCGATCGGGCGGAGCGCGCGGTGTGGACCGCCGCGCTCTACAACATGCTGTTTCTTGGCAGCGTCGGGATCGTGTTCTTCCTCGCCGCCCGGCCGATCGCGGGGCTGTTCACGAACGACCCCGCCGTGCTGCCGTTCGCGGTCGACTGCCTGCGCACCGTCAGCCTCGGCTTTCTGTTCTATGCCGTCGGGATGGTGCTGACCCAGTCGTTCAACGGTGCCGGCGACACGTGGACGCCCACGCTCATCAACCTCGGTGTGTTCTGGCTGTGGGAAATCCCGCTGGCCTGGTGGCTGGCCGTGCACGCCGGTTTCGGGCCGCGCGGCGTGTTCCTGGCGTTGACGATCGCGTACTCGACGCTTGCCGTGGTCAGCGCCGTTTTGTTCAGGCGGGGGGCATGGAAGAGAAAGACCGTGTGATCAACGTCTTCATACCCTGCTCGACGCGCGTTCCGCTGGTGGCCTCACCGATTCTCGTCCGTGTCGGCCATCACGCGGCGCGCATCGGCAGACGTCTGTGCGTCCGGCTTGAGTGCCAGGGCGCGGGCGAGGGCGGCGCGTCCCTGCCGGACGTCGCCGGCCTTCAAGTAGGCCAGGCCGAGGTGGTAGTGGTAGGTCGCATTCTCCGGGGCGAGCGCCAATGCGCGTTCGAACGACGAGATCGCGCGCCCGGCGAGTCCCTGCTTGTAGTAGGCCCATCCAAGCGTGTCGTGAGGCTCCGGCCGCGTCTTCATGACTTCGACCGCGACGCCGGCCAGCCTGATGGCGTCGTCCAGGCGGCCTTCCTCGGCGCGAATCCAGGCGAGGTTGTTCGCCGCGACGCCGGCGCGGGGATTGTCGGCGAGCGCGCGCTCGTAGTCGGCGATGGCGGCATCGCGATTCCCACGGGCCTCGCTGATGATCGCGGCCATCGTCCGCGGCCCGGCCGCCGCCGGCGACCGCGACGCGAGCGCCTCGTATTCGGTCTGGGCGCGCGCCATATCACCGCGGGCCACGTAGAGCCGCGCCAGGAGATCGTACGCCTCGAGGTACCCGGGATCGCCCGCCACGATCTCGCGCAGAATCCGTTCGGCGTCGTCCGCGCGTCCCGACACCGTGGCGACGCGGGCCGAGAGCACCCGCAGGCCCGGGTCGTTCGGCGAGCCGGCGAGCCAGGCGTCGACCTGGGTCTGTGCCCTGGCGGGCTCCCCGGCGGCAAGATGCGCCGTCACCAGGCCAGTGCGTGCTTCGAGCGAAGCTGGCGCCATTCGCAGCCCTTCCGCGAACGCCTGCCGCGCGCCCGTTAGATCTCGCCGATCGAGAAGCACCCAGCCGAGCTCGATGCGGAGCATCGCGGTATCCGGCTGCACCCTGATCTGCGTGACCAGTGTCTGGTGAGCTTTCGCGAGCTCGCCCTGCGCGCGTTGACTGCGGGCGAGCAGCACCGTGGCTGCCGGGTCCTCAGGACTGGCCGCGACGGCCTGCTGGGCGGCGGTCACCGCGCGATCGGCGTCACCCGCCGCCAGGCGCAGGCGGGCCAGTTGCAGCTGCGCGGCCGCGGCGCGCGGGTTCAGCTCCACGACCTTCAGGAACTCCTGCTCCGCCTCGTCAAAGCGCTCGAGCGCCATCGCCGTGAGGCCGAGCGTGTAATGCGCCGCCACGGATGCTGCGTCAAACGTGATCGCCGTCCGCGCCGCCTCAGCCGCCTCCTCGACTGACCCCTCGTCGAGGAGCATGCGCGCTTTGGCGTTGCGTGCCTCGTCACTCCTCGGGTGCTCAGCGAGGATCTCGTCGATGATGCGATGAGCTTCCGGCTTGCGCCCCGCGGTGTACTCGAGGGTCGCCAGCCGGAGCCGTGCGGCGCGGCTATGGGTCCTGCTGTCGCCCGCCGCCAGCTCGTCGAGCACCCGCCTCGCAGAAGCCTCCTGCGCCGTGCCGAGATAGTAGTCGGCCAACGCGAGCTTTCCGCGCGGGTCGCCGGCGAGGGCCTGGAAGTGCGGTTCAGCCTGTTTGGCTCGCTTGGTCGTCAAGTACAGCAGGGCGAGCCCCCGATGCGCGTCGGGGTTCCGGGGCTCCATGCGGAGCGTCGCGGCGAATGCAGCCTCAGCCGCCTTCGTGTCGCCGGTCGCCCATTCGTAGTTGGCCAGGGCCACGCGCGCATCGGCTGATTTGGGGTCGAGGTCCACCGCTTTTTGAAACGCCTGGCGCGCCTGCTCCCGCTTCCCGGCGTGAAAATGCAGCGCCCCGAGTGTCGTCCACGCCGGCGCATACGTGGGATCGAGATGGATGGCCTGCTCGATTTGATTCAGCGCGCGGCCAGGGTTGTCGAGGCCGGCGAGCGCGTTGCCGAGAAGGATGTGCGCGTCGGCGCTCGCCGGGCTTGCCTTCAGTGCGCGCTCGGCAAGGGTCCGCGCCTCGCGGTAATCGCCCGCGACGAGCAGCAGCGTGCCGGCCTTGACATGCGCATCGGCGTGAGCCGGATCGAGATCCGCGGCGCGCACGAACGACTGATACGCTTTCTCGGGCTCCTCCGTCTGCAGGTAGATGCGGCCGAGCTGGTAATGCGCCTCGACCAGATCCGGCACCGCCTTGATCGCGTTGCGGTACTCGATGGTCGCTTCCTTGAGCTTGCCCTGGGCCGCGTAGGTGTCCCCCTCGGCCATGTAGGCGCGCGCGGCCGCACCGGGATCGCGTTTGCAGGCGCTGCTCACCGCAAGCAGTAACAGGAACACACCAACCGCACGGATCGATGGGGAGCCGGCGGGCCGCCGCGGCGTGCGCGCCGCGCGACAGTTCAGAGCATTCTGATTCATGGCAGATATCCGGACAGGCGCGGCAGGAGTGCCGACGCAAACGACACGAGCTCGACCCTGGCGTCGTCGGCCGTGGTCACCACGGGCCGGATGAGGCGCACGATCGCGCCATTCGAGCGGCCGTAGCGCGCGGCATCGATCATCAGCCACGCTTTGTTGGCGTACTCGCCGGCCACGACGCGGCCTCTTCCCTGATACCAATACAGAACCACCTGGCGGTCGAGCCCCTTGACGATCTCGTAGCGCGTGACCTCGACCGATGACGAGCCGAACGCGATCCGCTCGCGGCCCGATGCCACCGGCAGCCACCCAGCTCCCGGCAGACAGTTCTGCGGCGAATGAATGGTGTCCCCGCTGCGCTGGTTACCGTAGTAACCGATGTACATCGACACCGGTGTGCCGCTCCGCTCGTACCGGCGGTTGACGTAGTCGTCCACGCCGAGCGTGGCGACGACGTCGTCGGCGAGCGGGGCGGCGTCGTATCCGCGCCAGCCGTCGATCTGGAGCGGAACGCCGCCGAGCGGGGTTCTCGACACGTGCGGTTCGCGGATCGCGGCGCGTTCAACGACCGCGCCGGTCCCGAGCAGGAGGACCACGACGATTACTGCGCGGGCGAACATGTCTGCTCCACGGCCAGCTGGCGTTCTGGCCGCGCCGGAAGTCCGGGGATCCGGCGCACGACCTGCTGCGTCGCGACCAGGCCCGCGAACGCCACAACAAAAACCAACCACCCGGAGAAGCCGTGGAAGAATCCCTCGGCGACGCGGGGACCGAACCAGTGCGAGGCGAAGCCCGTGCCGGCGACCCGCAACGCGTTCGCGAGGATCGCAATCGGGATGGCGGACAAGACGATGGTCGCGCGGGCCCACCGGCGGCGTTCGGCGAAGTACGCCAGAACGATGGCGAGGGTGATGAGCGAGATGAGCGACCGGATGCCGCTGCAGGCTTCGGCGACGGCGAGGGTGATGTTCGGCAACTCGAGCACGTTGCCCTCGCGCAGGACCGGAATGCCGGCGGCGCTCATCACGGTTTCTCCGAGGCCTGAAGCGACGAGCTGCAAGGGGAAGGCGATCTGATTGAAGAGAAGCGCCGGCAGGGGCACCATCAGCGGCAGCAGCGCGAGCGGAAACGCGAGGTGGCGCACGAACGTCGGGCCCCACACGAAAAGAATCGTTCCCGCTATCATCCCTACGAGCGAGATTCTCGTCAGGAAGAGCTCGGCTGCCAGTGTGCCGGCGGTGAAGAGGCCCAAGCTGAGCAGGATGAGTACCAGGCCCGCGCCATGGGGCCGCGGCGCGGTGCGCCGCAGCAGCTCGCGGCGCTCCCAGCCGCAATAGATGGCCAGCGGGATGATGAAGAAGCCGTGGGAATAGTTGTCGTCGCTCGCCCATTGGCGGACGAGCGACGACAGGACGTCACTGTACAGCCACACGACAGCGGCCAGGCACACGAGAGCCGTCGCGGCGTGGCGGTTCATGGTCAGCGCACCGAAGCAGAGCGCCGCCGCCGCGCGGCGATGAGCCCGGCGAGCCCGGTTCCGAGTAGGAGCATGGACGCCGGCTCGGGTGCCGTCACCTCATTAGCGGCACTGATCCGGAGCAGGAAACCCTGCCCATGGCCCCGGGCCAGTCCGCGGTAGCGCATGCTGTCCCGCAGTCCGAAGGTGACGCGCGCGCGCTCCGCGCCCGCGAGGCCGCTGAAGATCAGGATGTCGCCGCGGTGAGTGTACTCATCCGCAAACACCTGCGCCGACCCGCCAGCGAACACCGCGCTGCGTTCGAGCCCCCGATCCTGGGCGAAGCTCAGCCCGTCGAGGTTGTTCGAGCTGGAAAAGCCCTCCGGGTAGCCCGTCTGATGCTCGGGCTCCATCAAGTCGTTGGTGCCCACCGGGTTGAGCACTTCCAGCTTCAAAGTATCGAAGCGGCCGAGCCCCTCCAGCATGAACGAAACGACGACATCGGAGTTCCACCTCAGACCCGAGATGAGGATGCTGCCAACGGAAGAGACGTTGGGCAGCATCACCGTTCCGAGGTCGAGCGCGGCCTTGGTCAGCGTCATCCCGCTCGTCTGAAAGCCTCCGGACGAGGACGCCAGACTGACCGATATCGGTTCCCCTCGCGCGGCAGCGGGCACGAGCACCGCAAAGGCCAAAGCTACACAGACTGCTCTCATAGTCGCTCCTTCTGATTGCGCCTTCCGTTTTGTCCAAGTCGGCTGCCGAGAAGGGAGCAAAGAGTTCCCACCATGCCGGCCTCCTGGGCGCGCCACGGCGGGGACTGCAAACCTATCTCCAGAAGTTAGCTCTGCCGTCGCGGTCCGCGATTACCAGCGGACGCGTGCTGCACCTCTTCGTCAGACAGCTGAAAGCGCAGGCAGCGGGCGGCAGTTGAATTGCAACTCGTCGCGCCGGCACAACCATGGCCAGCTGAGCGGGCGTCAATGAAAGGGAGCGGATTGATTCATGACCCACCAACAGCGTCGTTTGCGCCCGACCCTGGAGATCAGCCGCAGGACCATGCTCATGGCCTTGGCGTCGCCGCCCTTGCTGTACCTTGGCTCCGGAAGAGGAGAGTCGCAAGAGGCCCCGGGTGGTGGACGCGGTGCGACTCTGTTGCAGATCAGCGGGATCTATCCGCACCTGGCGGTCTTCAACGACGTCGGTGGGCCGCAGGACCGCGAATGTGGTATCGGCGCCGTCGTCCCGTGGGCCGGCAGGTTGTGGCTCATGACCTACCCGCCGCACAGGCGCACCGGCAGCCCCGACAAGCTCTATGACATCGATGATCGGCTGCTAATGACAATCCGGCCGGAAAGCGTCGGCGGTACGCATGCCGGCCGCATGATCCATCGCGAGTCGCGCCAGCTCGTCATGGGACCCTACTTCATCGACGACAGGGGACAGGTGCGGGCGATCGATCAGACGAAGGGTTTTCCTGCGCGCATCACCGCCGTTGCCCGGCACCTCACCGAACCCGCGCGCAAGGTCTACATGATCGACATGGAGGGCCCCATCTGGGAAGTCGACGTTCGGACGCTCGAACCGACGCGACTGTTCGTGAAGCCGATTCCCGGCTGGCATGCAAAGGGTGGCTATACCGGACAGGGGCGGCTCATCGTTGCCAACAACGGGGAACTGCGAACAGCCGATCTCGACAAACTCACCTGGGAAGCGCCTGAAGCCACCTGGTCGAAAGGGCCGGAGGACGCGGGCGCGCTCGCGGAATTCGACGGTAAAGACTGGACGATCGTGTCCCGTCGGCCGCATACCGAGGTCACGGGACCTGGCGGCCTCGAGGGTGAGTTTATCCCGGGTGCGCCGGTGTGGAGCGTGGGGTGGGACAAACGGTCGGTGTTGCTGCAGGTGCGGTCGGACGGCGCGTGGCGGACGTACCGACTGCCCAAAGGCAGCTACACCTACGATCCGACGCACGGCTGGTTCACCGAGTGGCCGCGGATTCGAGCCATCGGCGACGGCCCACTCCTCCTGAACATGCACGGCACCTTCTTCGACTTTCCATCGGCATTCGACGCGAAGGCGGCGCGCGGTATCCGTCCCCTCGCCACCCACCTGCACTACACCACCGACTTCACCGAGTGGAACGGCAGAGTGGTGCTCGCCGGCGACGACACATCGATTCTGCAGAATCAGCTGGCGTCGAAGCCGCAGTCGAACCTGCGGTTCGTGTCGCGTCCGGATCTCGCGACGGAGTTCGGACCCGCTTCCGGCTGGGGCGGCGTGTGGGTCGACGATGCCGTGACGCGTGACACGCCGAGCGAGGCCATACTCGTCGCTGGCTACGCTCAGTCCTGCCTCCACCTCGCGCATCGGGCGCGCGCCGACGTGAGCGTCTCGATCGAGCTCGACGCGCGTGGCGATGGCCGCTGGCAGACATGGAGAACGGTTCGCGTGCCCGCCAACGGGTACGTCCCGGTGGTTCTCGCCGGCAGTCCGCCCGCCGAGTGGCTGCGCGTAAAAGTGGATCAGGAGTGTACGGCAACGGCGTTTCTTCACCTCTCGACCCCGAGGACGCCGACGGCCGAGCACAGTGCGATCTTTGCCAGTCTGGCGCCGCGGGAGTCCGCCTCAAGCTGGATCGGCGGACTGCTGCGTCCGGCCGGCTTCTCGCGCGCGCTGCAGTTTCTGGCGCGGCGGTTCGACGGCGCGGGGCGGTCAATCGACAACGCTTACTACGAGATCAACGAGCGGCTGGAGTTCACGCCGGTCGAGGCGCCCGACAAGAGCGCCGATCTGGAGCGCGCCGCCGAACCGGCCGTGGATTACGTCGTCGACGCCGCATCCGTCCTCGTGACCGACGCCGCTCGCCGTCGCTGGCGCCTGCCGCGCAGCCGTGACGATTTTTCCGCCGCAGGCATGCGCGGCGTCCGCGAGGTCGTGTCGGAACGCTACCTCGCCCAGATCCACGGGACGTTCTACGAGATCCCACGCCTCGAGGCACAAACGGTTCCCGACTACCGGCGGATGAAGCCAGTGAGTTCGCATCGGGCGCGAATCACAGACTTTGCGACGTGGCGTGGACTCCTGGTGCTCGCCGGCACGCGGCGCGAGGCTGCGCCCGACGGCCACTACTTCGCGTCGAGTCCGGGGGGCGATGGTCTATGGTTCGGCGCGGTGGATGACTTGTACAAGCTTGGCGCGCCGGTTGGGGAAGGTGGGCCGTGGAAGGACACCACGGTTGCAGCCGGCACACCGAGCGACCCGTTTCTGATGACGAATTTCGGCCGCAAGTCCGTGTCGCTCGCGCACGATCGCGACCGGCCAGTCCGGTTTGCGATCGAGGTTGACTTCCTCGCCGCGGGCGCGTGGTACCAGTACGCGACTATCGAGGTAGCCGCAGGCGAGACCGTCGT
>Ga0105347_1000990_pt1 | contig 12696 bp, 8 predicted proteins | sample EasRivMeERMLT890_FD_89677 | JGI IMG/M metagenome (GOLD analysis project Ga0105347, IMG submission 89677) | Soil microbial communities from meander-bound floodplain in the East River, Colorado, USA - East River MetaG ERMLT890 | ecosystem: Environmental > Terrestrial > Soil > Floodplain | place... | reverse complement strand
GCCACGCCGACAAACATGGCCACGGCGATGGCCGCGGAGAAGAGCGTGATGAGAATGCGATCCGACCGCCTCATCTGGCGCAGGGGCTTGCGGGAGCCCGCGTAGGACGTCACTTCTGCGCTCCGTCGGACCGGATGCGTTCGACCCACCAGAGCGTCTTCTTGACGCCCCGGTTTACGGCCCAGGCCGACAGGGTGGCCCCTGCGATGCCCAGGATGTCGCGGTTGAGCCGCACCGGTGACTCCACGTTTTTCCCGCGATACTGGGAGATGAATCGTTCCCTGCGCACTTCTCCGCCGCGCGATTCGCGGTAGTTCAGCACCACCACGTCCTTCACGTGTCCCGCCCCGTCGAGAGCCACCACGAATTCAAACGGCAGGTACTTGCCCACCTCGGAGGCCACGCGATACGCGCCCGCCTGCGCCCCCGTGGAGTCGCGCCAGAGCGTCAACCGCACGACGCTGTCTGACTCCGCGAGTCCGGTGGATTGGTAGAGTTGGCTCCGTGCGGCCGAGTCCACCTGGATCAGCGTATCGGTCCAGATACGACCCGCACCGAACACGCGATCGCGTGCCTCCTCCTCAGTGAAGAATTGCTCGTGGACCCGGTTCGATTCCGGGCCGGGATCGGCCCACGCGTTGCCGGACAGGTCCGTGGCCAACATGGAGACCGCTGCCACCGAGGCGAACATGAGGCGTGCTCGAAGGCTCAAAAGTAGAGTGCCACGGACGCCAGATAGCGATGATCCACCCGCACGTTGATGCCACCCGCGGGCTCGAGCCAGTTAGTTTGAACGTCGGTCTTGAACACCGCCTTCTCCACGGGGCGGAAGTTCAAGCCAAACGTGAGACGGCTCATGCGGTCGTCGGGAGATCCCTTGGAGCTGAAGTCGATCAAATCCCAGCGCACCACGCCGGTGAAGGTCGAGCCCGGCATGAGTTTGTCCTGCAGGAAGTGGAAATTGCCCTGCGCGTAATATCCCAGCTGGGTCTGCTTCCCCAGGCCCAGATGCGACCGCTCGACGGAAGCCTGCGCGTATTCGAAGAGCAGTTCCAGGGGCCCGCGCCGAAGTTCGGCGTCGGCGGCAACGATGGTGAGGTTATCCTGACCTCCGTCGTCGTAGTTGCCATGGTGCGCCGAGAGTCCGAAGTCCACTCCAAGCCGCGGGCTGTAGTTGAATCGTCCCACGATCGACTTGCCGACGTTGTTGTCGGTGCTCACGCTGCCGCGGCCGTCACGAATGCGCACCGTGCCGGCGGAGTCGGCAATAATCCCCTCATCGAAGCCGTTGACCACATAGACTTCATAGTTCATCACGGCCATCTTCGAGGGGTACATCACGCCGAACAGCCCCACGCCCGCTTCAGACAGCGTGGTGGGGATGATCACCCGGTCCACGAGCGGACGATCGGTGAGGTCGTTGAGCGGAGAGTCGTGCACCAGATTGAATCGGCCCAGGGGCGCCAGGATGATACCGGTGCGGGCCTGGAAGGCGTCAGTGAAGCGGTAGTCCACCACCATGTATTCCACGGTGATCTCGCCCCCCTCCCCCGTGTTTCCGCCATGCTCGTACTCGATCTCCGTTGAGAAGTGCAGTTTCGGGGTCACTTCCGCGAAGAAGAACGGGATGAGCCGGTGCTGGTCGAATGTGGAGGACGATCCGGCGGCCGTGTCTGCAGGGTCGGTGTAGAGAAACTCCATGTCCACGTAGCCGCCCACCTTGACGGTCTCCTCACCCGTCATGTATGGCTTGTCGTAGATACCGCCGCGAGGCCCCGGCTGAGCCGATGCGACAGTTGAGACGCCCGCTATGATCAAACCCGCCACTGCCGCGGGCGCCCATCTCACTCCCGGCACCTTCATCCCACGCTCCTGTGTGATTTCCTGTTGTTTCCAGCCCTTGTGGAAAAGTTAGGCTATCCTAACTTCTGCCGCCAAAAAAACGGCGCCACGCCAAAGTTAGGCCTTCCTAACTATTGAAAGGCCGCCCGTCAAGTGCTTTTGTTAGGGGGACCTAACTTCGACAGAGTCTGGTGGCACGAAGCTGGCGGTCGGGATCCCCCCCGGGCAACGAAATGGTACCAGGGGAATCGGGGAGGGTCACGAAGCTGGTGGCGGTCACCCGGCTCTCGCTTATATTGAGCGCCTGTTCGCCGGCCACCCTGGCCGAGGACGGGTCAAACTTTCGACGGGAGATCACATGGAACAAGGCACCATCAAGTGGTTCAATTCGGCCAAAGGCTACGGCTTCATCACGAGAGCAACCGGTCCGGACGTGTTCGTTCACTTCAACGCGATCGTAGGTGAGGGATTCAAGTCGCTGGAAGAAGGGGACAAGGTCGAGTTCGAGGTGGAGAAGGGTCCCAAGGGGCTCCAGGCCGCCAAAGTGAGGAAGCTGTAAGGCAGATCAGGCGAGCATTGGTCCTGAGAGTTCCCGGAGAGGTCCCGGGAACCCCCGAGAAAATCGCTTGACGAACCGGGGCCCGGGCCGATATTAGCACCAGAGTAATTGTACTGGTTGAACCACTGTGATTTACGCTTCAGGATTCGTCTTAGATCTAACTGGAAGCCCAAGGTTCCCTTAGGTCCCACCCGTTTGCATCTCAACAATCCCTGAAAACGCTTATCAAGCTGGGACAGCGAGTACACAGGTTTAACATTTTTGATTGAGGATTCACCGAATGGAACAGGGAACCGTTAAGTGGTTCAATGGCACCAAGGGCTATGGCTTCATCAGCCGCGATTCTGGCGAGGACGTATTCGTACACTTCCGCGCTATCGTTGGGGAAGGCTTCCGCTCGCTCGATGAGGGCGACCGCGTGGAGTTCGATGTCCAGCAGGGCCCCAAAGGACTCCAGGCCGCCAACGTAAAGAAAGTCTAGATTAGCCCAAGGCTGTTCTAGTCACTGAAGCCGGCCCCGCAAGGGGCCGGTTTTGTTTTGGGGTCAGACCCCCGTTGTCACTTTGCACACCTTCCGTGGTGTGCAAAGTGACAACGGGGGTCTGACCCCACACTACATCCGCTTGTACTTGGGACCGCTGCCGCCTTCGCGCGGAGTCCAGCGGGGGGCCAGCACGTCGGTGGCCTTGCAGTCCACGCAGTTGGGTGCGTTCACCCGCAGCCTGCCGTCCACGCGCTCGTACACGTGGGCCGGGCAGAGATGCTCATACAGTGTCGCCACGTCCTCAGGGATATCCTCCCCCACGATCAGGTGCGACGGAATGCTGTCGCGCGTTTCGTTGCCTGCTTTGAACACCGAATCCACCTTGTTGAACGTGAGCGTCCCGTCGTAGCGGGGTTGGGAGGCCACGCTCGAATACTTTGAGCGGTGCGCGTCGGCGTGCATGTCGATTCGCCCGCCCGGGAAGTTGCCGCCGGTCAGCTGCATGATCCCCGCCATGGCGCCCCCGAGATAGAACCCGTCCTTGAAGGCCAGGCGCATGTTGCGGGTTTTGTACAGGTCCTTCACGATGAAGGATTCTCGCACGCTGCGATCGTATGAAGCCAGGGTGCCCGCCGATACGTCGTCGGCCGCCAGGGCGGCGTGAATCGCTCGCGCCGCGTAAATTCCCGACATCATGGCGTAGTGAATCCCCTTGAGCGAAGGCACGTCCACGAAGCCCGCGGCGTCTCCGAGCACGACCATGCCCCCACCCGACAGCCGGCGTGGCAGCGAATAGTACCCACCCTCCGGGATGGTCTTGGCGCCCCACTCGAGTCGCTCGCCACCCTCGAAGTACGGCTTGAACACCGGGTGCCTTTTCAGCCCCTGCAGCAGGTTGTGCACGTCGAGCGTGTTGTCCTGGTAGTCCAGGCCCACCACCAGTCCCAGCGCCACCACGTGGGACTCGAGCGGATACATGAAACTGCCGCCGAAGGCGTCCTTCGGCAAGGGCCAGCCCATGCTGTGCACGATGTGGTGGAGAGGCTTCTTCGTCTGCCACAGCTCCTTCACACCCAGCGCATATATCTGCGGATTCTCGGAATCGACCTTCTGCCAGGTCTGCCACGCCTGCGTGAGCAGCCCGCGCGTGCCCTCGCCCAGCGCCACCACGCGCGCCGTAATGTCAGTGGGCGGTTGGTAGTTCCCCAGCTTGTTGCCCGAATGGTCCAGCCCGCTTTCCACCACCCGCACACCCGTAACCGCATCGCCCTCCGTGAACAGCGCCGTCACTGGAAAGCCCGCCAGTACCTCCACGCCCAGCCCCTCGGCCTGTTTGGCCAGCCAGCGCACGATCTCGCAGATCGATCCCACGCGATTGCCGTGGTTCTGCATGGAGGGTGGCGTGGGCAACTTGAACGAGCGGTTCTCGGTGAGGAGCAGCACGCTCTCCTTCTCCACCGGTGCACCCAGGGGAAAGTCTTCCGGATTCATGTCGGGGAACAGTTCTCGAAAACCCACGGGGTTTACCACCGCCCCCGACAGAGTATGGTGCCCCACCTCCGCGCCTTTTTCGATCACGGCTATCGTGGTGGACGAAAGCTTCGGGTCACTCTTCACCAGCCGGGCCAGCTCGATGGCGCCCGCGAGTGACGCAGGCCCTGCGCCCACGAAGCACACGTCGAACGGAACGGCCTCATCCGACGGCTTGTCCTTGAGAATGAGCTTCTCCAACGGCAGGGGCAGCTGGTAGTCGGCGGGACGAAATGAACGTATCATGGTCTCCCTAGCGGGGCTCCGTGTGCCCAAGTGATCTCAACACTTCCCGATCGATGGCGTACAACATGTCTTCCTGTGTGGAGTAGCGGCCCCGAGTAAACCGCCGCGACCTCAGCCCCTGCTGCATCTGCTCGCACACCTGCCAGTCCTGGCGGTTGGTAAGATCCCAGAACTCGATGGCCGATTGAAAGCGCTTCATCAGCTCCGGCTGGCGGATCGTTTCGGGATGCAGCAGGAAGTAACAATCGGTGAGAATCCGGTCCACAGCCAGCGAGCGAATTCGATGGTACAGCACAAAGTCCGGATGCGGCGACAACAGCACGTTCGGAAAGATCGAGTAATAGTGTATGCGCTGTAGATCCGGGCCCGACACGTTGCATACGGGCGGCGCCGCCGCATCGCCATCCATCGTCATGCTGCCGCGTGGCTTCGTCATCTCCATGTAGCCGCCGATCACGGCGCCTTCCATGCAGTCGTGCACGGCTCCGCGAAACGGCGTCCACTCCGACAAGAGAGGATGCACGCCGGGGCAGTGATAACACTCCTGATAATTCTGGAGAATGATCTTCCAGTTGCACTGAAGCTGGTACTCGATCCTGTGCGCGATGCGCAGATCCGCGAGGTGCCAATCCTTGAACTTGCCGAGCAGCGGCCCCATCTGCGACTCGAACGAATCGGGATCGTTGGCCAGGTTCACGAACACGAAGCCACCCCAGGTGGCCACATGCGCCGCGTGCAGTGGGAAGTTCGCCCGGTCGAACCCGTGGACTTCCTTCATTAGAGGTGCCGCCTCCAGGCGGCCCGACAGGTCGTACTGCCAGGCATGATACGGGCAGGTAATGCGCCCGGCCTCGAAGTGCCCCTGCGCCTCTGCGCAGATACGGGTTCCGCGATGCCGGCACACGTTGAAGTGGGCATGCACGGCCCCATCCCGGTCGCGCACCACAATGAGACTCTCGTCTCCCACAGGCACGGTGACGAAGTCGCCCGGACGCGCGATCTCCTCTTCCCTGCAGGCGAGCAACCACCGGCGCAGGAAGATCTTCTCTAGTTCCTCACGGTAGATCTCCTGCGAGTGATAGTAATGCCCCGGCAGTGTGAGCATTTCCGCCGGAACGTCGTAATCCACGCCTCTCTTTTGGTAAGATTTGTCAGACGACATGTCCGATGATTAGTACTAAAGGGCTGCCGATTCAAGAATTGATTTCTGGGGGAGCATCCTGCGCGCCACCCTCTCATCAGGGCTCCAGACGCAGCGTTGCTAGGAGTGGTCGGCGCCGGAAGATCATAGCGTCATGCTAAGGCGAGTTGCAGACATCGCACGGAGCGGCACCGCCTTTGAACACATAGTTCACAAGGAAGATGATATCCGCCGACGTGATCTGGCCGCTGCAATTCACGTCACCCATCTCACGCAAGGGCACGGGATCGGGTCCCGTCTTGAAGATAAAGTTTACGAGGCGGATCACGTCGGCGGAGGTGACCACTCGATCAGCATTGGTGTCACCCGAGGTGAGCGGCATTCCACCAGGGGTAAAGTGGGTGCGGCAACTGTCGCAGGCATCCCCCGCTCCGTCATGATCCACGTCCGCCTGGTTAGCATTTTGCGCCACCATGCAGTTATCGCAGCCCTGAAGCACTCCATCGCCGTCAGGATCCTGCGGACCCCCTGTCAGCTCCTCACAGGCGTCGAGGATCCCATTGGAATTGCAGTCCATGGGTGAGGCGCTCCTGAATGCCATGCCACGAGGGGCCGTTAGATTTGGATCCTTCCAGGCCATCGGTCGATAGAAACGACCACTCGTCCTTTCGTACTCGAAGATTCCCACTTCGTCCGTCGTGCTTCCTACCATGATGTTTCCGTTCGGGCTCAGTGCGATTCCCCAGGGCTCAAGCGGTCCCCTCTGCGGATAGGTCCCTTGTGTGGCAGTGAGGTCATGAGAAAAGATCCGCAGGAAGGAACCCGTTGATCCGTCGTATTCAAGCACGTCGCTGGTGCCAAAGCTCGTGATAAGCAAGTGGCCGCCCGGGATGAACAGCAAATCGCGGGGCTGCGAGAGACCGCCGGATCCGCTCGGAACGAGCGTTCGAAGGTAGGTACCATCGGAGCCGGAGAACTCCCGAGTGGCGCCGTCCAAACCTAGAACCACCAAAGTGCCTCCCGGGGAGAACGCCAGGGCCCATGGCTCGGTCATCCCGCCCGACCCCGGGGACACAAAGACCTGGGGTGGATCGAAATTGAATCGGTCGAATCGAATTACGGCATTCGATCCTGCACTGGCCACGTACAGCCAACCGTCCGAGCCGAAGGCCAATGAGTTGGGATTGCTCAGCCCCGCGGTGCCTGGCTCGACTACCGTCTCCAGCGCACCAGTTTCAGGACTCAGTAAATAGATGGCATCCGCTCCCATATCGGAGATGTAGAGCAAGTGGTCCGGACCGGTCGCGCAATCCGTTGGAGACATGAGTCCGCCTCCCGTGACCACTCGTACGGGCACGCCTGTGGCATTGTGATATTCCAAGACAGCGCCCGTCGAGTCGGCCACGAAGAGATTACCCGGGCCGTACATGTCGATCCAGTCCGTGACGTTGTTCTGGTTGCAATCCTGGCATCTATCGAGCACCAGATTTCGGTCGGCATCCGGTTCATCAAAGTGAATCAGTTCAACGCGGTCGGCGATCCCGTCCTGGTCGCAATCAGCCTGGCAGTCATCCGGGACGTTGTCCCCGTCCAGATCGGTTTCGGGCGCGAGCGAGACCTGATAGGCATCGGGCACCAGATTGCCATCACAGTCCGGCTCGCACACGTCCGGGACTCCGTTGGCATTCAAGTCGAGTTCCCCCGAGGCCAGATCCAGAGGATCGAGAATTGAATTGCCATTGCAGTCCTGACACTCATCGGGTATCCCATCCACATTGACATCGGAGCTTAGGCTCCCAGCGATGTCTGCCGAATCCGCCACCTGGTTTCCATTGCAATCAAAGGCCAAACACCCGCCCTGCACGGTGGCTTGTTCGATCGCCGCTTGCACCACTCGGTGGAAGCGAAGCTCGTTACTGCTGGTGTAACCAGGGCTGCGTTGGCAATAGCTCATTAGGGTACCCAGCTGCGGAACTCCCAAGTCGCAGCTGTCCAAGCCATAGCCGGGAGTGTGCACGGCTCCTGCATTGTGCCCGATCTCATGCGCCAACACTTCGACGTCCCAATTGTCAATGCTGGGGGGTGACGTGGGTATCCGAAAACTCCCATTCAGGCGTGATGAGATGCCTGTTCCGTCGCCGTTACAACAGGTGGTAAGTCTGGCGAGACCACCGTACCAAAGGTCACGTCTCCCGCTCAACAGGTGGGCGAAGTTGACGGACGGCCAGTCCCCGGTCCCCATCGAGTACTCGTGAAACGTGTTTGACTCATAGGCGTCGAACGGCTCTCCACCGTCGGGCCACAAGCGAAGTGCGTAAAGGGTCAGCCGGATGTTGACGTCTCGAAGATAGATATCAGCCACGGCGCCAAGCAGTGTGATAGCATACTGAGCAGCCTGCAGGGTGTCGGAGAATAACTCGACGAACTCCTGATCGCAGTCCAGGGCGATTCGTGCCAGCCGCGGCCCGGCCGCCGTGTCCGTCCCGTGGCCTTGAACCAGGCTGATCCTCAGGGACGGCCCCTCACCCACCGGACAATAATTGCTCGGCAGGTCGTATCGGGAGGCGAACGGTAGCCGCGCCAACGTGGTCACATGATCCATCTCATCGGCCGGAGTGGCCACCAGCGTCCGTGCCCCATGCTGAGAGATCAATCCGTAGGCGGCTCCATCGGCTGAAATGGACAGGAATGCGCGCGAAGCCTCGTCTCCCTCGATGATTCCGCGCAACAGCACAAAGGGTGGCACCACCAGGGGCGTCTGCGCGGATGATCTCATGATGGACAACCGGGTGTCACTCGTCGTGACTTCTATCGGCTCCACGTCCAAGGTGACGTCTGTGCCTTCCGGTGTAGGAAGGGTCAGACGTGTCCGCCCCCTCGCCACTTTGAGCGATTCAAAGGCAGATTTTTCCAGGCGGGTTCGCAGTCCGTCCGGCCCTTGCTTAACTGGGCGGAGTATCCTGACGGGAGGCGTCGAAGAGGGTGACGAGTTTGCCGCGACCGCCTGTTTCGGGCCGATGGCCCAACCCGCTATGAAGGTCAACCCAACCACGACAATGTGGCCCAGGCGGGGACTATTCAGCACGTGTCGGGCCAACCATCCACTTGGCATGAAGCCGCCTTATCGTTGCAGTGAAATCCGGTAGGTAGCGTAAAATACATCATAGACTTAGATTTTCAATAGGTGATTGGTGAGTGGCAGCCCTGAGCCGACGCTTAGGTCCGCATGCCTGCCAGGATCAACTCCGCCGCTGTGATCTCGTGGAAGTTGAGGCTGACATCCGAGGCGGCCCAACGATCAATAAGCTATTGGGTTACACTCGACGGCATTTTATCTTGCGGATGGGCGCGAATTGGCGCTGGCGGCTCGGATCCTGAGTCTTAACCTCTTGCTTTGCGAGTGCACGCGCATGAAGAGATCTACCGCATTCCTCGCGATCGGTACTTTCGTTTGCCTTTCAATCGAGCCAGCGTGGGCACCGCCTCCTCTCCCCGTCAACTATTTCCCGCATGGGCTCGTCGATGAGGTCCAGAACGAAGAGACCATCGTCATCAGCACGCAGGACTCCAATGTGGCGGTGGCCATCTGGCGCGACTTTCGCTTCGACAACACCAGGAAGGTGTCCATTGGGAGGACTACTAATGGCGGCGGCAGCTGGCAAGATAGCCTCATCACCTTGAAGAAATACGATTGGCACACGGACCCCGTGATCAGGCGTAATGGAGCCGGAGACTTCTACATCATGCTCATGGACATGATGGCACAGACGATACCGCTTCCCGAACCGTACCGCATGGGATTGGCCTTTCTGCGCTCTACGGACAACGGCGTAACCTGGGAACGAACAACGGTACTTGAGGACACGACCCTTACGATAAATGAGGACAAACCCTGGTTCACCTTCGACCAGTCCGGCGGAGTTCACGATGGCAATCTTTACGTGGCCTGGACTCGGATCGTAATGGACGCAACCGATCCGGTGCGGGCTTCGCAGATCATGTTCGCCCGGTCGACTGACGGGGGGTATCAATTTGACGGATATGTAGCTCTAGACTCAGGTAACGACTACTCCGTCTGCGGCATTAGCGGTTTTCCGAACTCAGCCGGGACGTGGACACAGCTTCTCGTGGGGGCCGGTGGCGAGTTACTGGTCTCCTGGGTCGGCTATTCGCTCGACACGAGCGACTGCACCACGCCTTCGTGGGTTCGAACACGTAAATCAACCGACGGTGGACAGACCTTCGGTCCGATCATGGAGCCCATGCAGACATTTGGTAATTGGGGTACCATCGACGGGGGACTCTACTTTGCCGGCAACATCCTCACGGCAGTTGCCGACCTCACGGGCGGGCCATTCCATGGCAATTTCTACATCGCCTACGCCTCTCAAGACCTAAGCAATGTCAACTTCCAGGACTACAACATCGAGCTTTACCGGTCCACCGACGTCGGCAACACATGGACCGGGCCCGTGTATGTTGACGACGACGAAAAGGGATCCGCGGCGGTGTATGATCAGTTTCATCCTCAGCTTGCATGCAATCAGGAAGGAACCCTCGTCTGCATTTTCTATGACCAACGCACGGATACCGTAGCGCACACTACTTTTGATGTGTTTGCGGCCTACTCGTTCGACGGCGGCAAGACCTTTACGACCAATCACCGCATCTCGCAGTTCTCGATCGACCCAGTTTCAATTCCAAGTCTGTCGCCAGCTTCCGTTGATCGCCCGGCGCGGCGGACGAAGAGAGCCACGGCGGCGGCAGGCACCATTGCCGAGTACATCGGCGTAGACGTCACAGGCGACCGCGTGATGGCTGTGTGGACCGGGACCATCGGGGGTACGCAGGATGTGGTAGGTGCGACCTGGACGATCCCCTTCATGGCCCCCAAACCAATCCATCCAGGCAACCGCGACTCGCTCTTTCAGGCGACGCAGTTTCACTGGGGCACCGCGTGGAAGAGCGACGACGACCACTATCGCATGGAATTGTCTTTGCAAGCCACATTTGATGCCATGCTGTTCACGGCCGAAAGCGACAGCAACGCCGTCGCCTACCCGAACCCAACCGCCGAAACCACCTACTACTGGCGGGTGAAGGCCTTTCGACTGTCGTACGCGGATTCGTCAGAATACTCGCCGACCTACAGATTCACGATCCACCGTTGTGCCGACCTGGACGGTGATGGGTTCGGCGATCCAGAGGTTCCCGAAAACACATGTGCCGATGACAATTGCCCCGCGATCCCCAACGCGGCGCAGGAAAACCTTGACGGCGACGCCTACGGCGACGCCTGCGACAACTGTTTCGCCTACGAAACTCCCGGAAACATCTGGTTCAAGACCGGAGATATCAACGAAAACGGCCTGTTTACGTCAGCAGACATAGTGCTTCTGGTATCCTACATCTTCAAGAGCGGCCCCCCACCCCAGCCTGTGGCAGCCGCCGGCGACGCCAACTGCGACGACACCGTGACGGCAGCCGACGTGATTCGCTTGGTGAATCACATCTTCAAGGGTGGATCGCCGCCCTGCGACGCATGCGCTGGGTAGTAGCCACTTCGGCTGTCTGCGCCGTGATCTTTCGGCGCACGATTGAGTCCGGATTCTGGAAGCCTCGTGATTGGCGAAAGTCATGGCTTGGTTTCTGAAGCGGTTCGAGAACACACAAGAGCCCTCTCCTTCCGAGCAATCCACGCCCCTCTTCAAATACGATTTCCCGGGCTCCATGTCAGGGTAATTAGCGCTTAGAATCGCAGGTTTCAAGATGTGATTGGGCGCCGCCCGGCCCGGGCCCACGTTCATCCAAGCGATGCTGGCCAAGATCTACTCCGCCGCCGTCATGGGGATCGATGCCTACCTGGTAGAAGTCGAGGCCGACATCACGGCGCAGATTCCGAAGTTCTCCACCGTGGGCCTGCCCGAAGGTGCCGTGCGCGAGTCGAAGGAGCGCGTGCAGTCGGCCATTAAGAACAGTGACTTCATCTTTCCCTCGCGCAAGGTCACCATCAATCTCGCCCCGGCTGACGTGAAGAAGGAGGGCTCGGCCTTCGACCTGCCCATCGCCATTGGCATCCTCGCCGCCACCGGACAGATCCTGCGCGAGGACTATTCGGGCGTGGTGTTGCTCGGCGAACTGTCGCTCGACGGCTCGCTTAAGCCTATTCCAGGCGTATTGCCCATGGCGCTTCGTATTCGGCAGGAATCGGGCCTGGCGATCGTACTTCCCATGGACAACGCCGACGAGGCGGCCCTGGCCGACCTGCAGGTGTTTCCCGTTCGCACTCTGCGCGAAGCCGTCGACTTCCTGGAGAACGGCAAGGACACGCGGGCTCACCAGGTGGATCTGCGCAAGGTGTTCAGGGAGTCGGAAGACTACACGGTGGACTACGCCGACGTGCGCGGACAGGAACATGCCAAGCGCGCTCTCGAAGTGGCCGCAGCGGGTGGACACAACATCATCCTCATCGGTCCGCCCGGCTCGGGCAAAACGATGCTGGCACGCCGGCTTCCCACGATTCTACCCCCGCTCACCATGGCGGAAGCACTCGAGACCACCAAGATCCACAGCGTGGCCGGACTTCTCGGTCACCGCACGGCGCTGGTGGCCACGCGCCCGTTTCGCGCGCCGCACCACTCCATCAGCGACGCGGGGCTGATTGGCGGCGGCCGCATCCCGCGCCCGGGCGAGGTGTCGATTGCGCACCACGGCGTGCTTTTTCTGGACGAGATGCCCGAGTTCCGCAAAGACGTGCTGGAGCTCATGCGTCAGCCCATCGAAGACGGGAGGGTCACCATTTCGCGCGCCGCCATGTCGCTCACCTTTCCCGCGCAGTTCATGCTGGCAGGCGCGATGAATCCCTGCCCCTGCGGGTTTTTCGGCGATCCCACG
>Ga0105347_1000987_pt1 | contig 12703 bp, 13 predicted proteins | sample EasRivMeERMLT890_FD_89677 | JGI IMG/M metagenome (GOLD analysis project Ga0105347, IMG submission 89677) | Soil microbial communities from meander-bound floodplain in the East River, Colorado, USA - East River MetaG ERMLT890 | ecosystem: Environmental > Terrestrial > Soil > Floodplain | place... | reverse complement strand
GATGCCACGCAACTGACATAGGAACTCAAATGCGACAAGCGACGCGAGAGATCTTCGTTGCGGATAAGCACTTTCTCCCACTCATCGGCACTTGCGGTATTCAACGACGGCAAGGAAGCCGCCTGTTCTATTAGGGAGGCGACGTCGCCGCGCAGCGCCGCTTTGAACTGGCGCATTTCAGGTCCGTCGAACTCGGGGAAATAACTCGTAAGATCCCAGGTCATCGCAGTCCTCGCTGGACCCGATCATATCGGCGTGGCCGGTGGGCGGTTACCAGTTTCGGGTTGGCAGTTAATCCATTCACCGAAACAAAAGATTCGAATAGGAATGGCATGAACCAGCGGTCAAACGGCCACATTCGTGCCAACCTTTAGCTCCTTTGCCTTGCGATAAACGAGTTGCGCCGTCGCGACGTCCTGAATGGCGATGCCCACAGATTTATACAGCGTCAGTTCACTGGCGCTGGTCCTTCCAGACTTCACTCCTGCGAGCACCTCGCCGATCTCGCCGTGGAGATGATTCTCAGTGACGATCTTCTCTTTGATGGCAAGGAGAACATCGCCGCACTCGGCCATAATCGCCTCCCGTGAGTCGATGACTACCTTCGACCGCGCCAAGGTTGGTCCATCGATTTCTCTCGAATCCGGGCGATGGGAGCCCACCGCATTAATATGCGCGCCGACCTTCAGCCACTCGGAGTTGAGAATCGGTTGCTGCGACGTGGTGGCAGTGACCACCAGATCGGCGTCGCGCACTGCTTTCTCCGCGGTATCGACGGCGTCGATGGCGACTCCGACGTCGGGCTCGAGATCCCTTTTAATGTTTGCGGCGCTGCTGCCGGAAGGGCTGTAGAGTTTGATCCGAGTCAATTTCCTGACGCGGCAGAGCGCCTGAATGTGCGCTCGAGCCTGCACGCCGCCGCCCAGTATGCCCAATACCGGTGTCTCCGGGTTAGCTAAAGCCCTGGTTGCCATTGCCGAAGCGCAAGCCGTGCGGATGGCGGTAATGTAGCTTCCGTCCATGACGGCCATGACTTTGCCCGTGTCCGCGCTGAATAACAGGATGGTCGCGAGAATGGCGGGCAGATTCTGTTTGGGGTTGTTCTGGAAATAGGTGACCACTTTCATGCCCAGGGCTTGGTCCTCATTGAGATATCCCGGCATGCTGGTGATGCGTCCTTGGATTTGCGCCAGCGGCACGACAAGCCGCACCGGCATGACCGCGTTTCCCGTGGAATACTGGATGTGAGCCCGCTCCAGCGCTACGGTCAACTCCTCGATGTCGATCAGGCTTCGCACCTGTTCTTCAGATAGGACGAGCATAAATGATTCTGATAGCATAAAGGCGCCGCCGAATGATACTGTATGAAAACGAGTTCGAGAAATGGAACGGGTCAAGAATTTTACGCAAAAAGTTGACCTGCACGGTAGTGACGGCGACAAGGGTTCTTCGCACGCATCGCGTGGTCCAAGGGTGTCTTAAGATGCCGATGATACCCCCGCTCATTTTCGTTGTCATAATGATCTGGACCGTGGTGCCCGTCGGGGCCCAAGTGGAGCGTAGGTCGCCGGAAGATAGCCGCACCTTGGAGCTGGTGGATCAGCTCAAAGAAATCATTCAAAAGGCGGAAAAAAGTCGCAGTATCAACCCTGCGATCTTAAATCAGCTTCGAGATTTGGTGAATCGCTACGACTGGCCCTGGCGAGTGAAATTGCTCTTCGATGATTTCAGCGACGGCGATTACACCTTGAATCCTGCCTGGTCTGTGAGTCGCGGCGATTTCCGCGTGGTTCGCGGATCGGGTCTTCAAACTATCGTCGGTCCGCGATCGAGTCTGAGCCCGCCCGAGAGCCCAAACAAAGGAGAAAGTTCCCCCATCGATATCATTGGCGGAATTCTCAGGGGCGTTGCAGACCCCAAGGGTATCATGAGGCAGTTCCGGGCTGGGTTGCCGACGGCCGAGATCTCTATACCCGTCGTCATTGGTAACGCGTTTGCCATCCGCGTCCGGCTGGTTTCCCGCGACCGGACCCAAGACGGCGCGCGCCTTGAATTCGGTCCGTTCCGGGGCAGCGATCGATACTGGGGTTATCGGTTGGTCTACAATCCCGGCCAGCGGCCGTCTTTTGAGATTCTACGATTGTTTCCGGGGCGGTCGACGATCGTCGAAAAGTTGGACGCGGCGATCGCGCTCGAAGATGGCATGGTCCATAGTCTCGAATGGCAGCGGGATTCCGAGGGTCTCATCCAGGTGTTTCTTGACGGCCGGGAAATTATGCGCACGATCGACCGCGGGTCTGATTTTTTTGACGGCTTTACGATATTGAACGGAGGCGGGGATTATAAATTCGAGCGTATCGAGATCTTCGGCACTGCGCGGTAAAGGTTTGAGTTTTATTTCGTGCCCCGGGAGCGTACGATTGGCACGCGCCTGCGTTGTCTTGTCATTCCAGGACGCGCTTCGGTCCGAGCATGCTGTGAAGCTCAGCGGCGCTGATTTCGCCTTCGCGGATAAGCCTGATACGGCCTTCCATGACTTCCAGCACCGTGGAGCCGCTCTTTGAAGTCAGTGTGCCGCCGTCCACGTAAACGGCGATCTGATCGGTAAAGTAGTTCTCGGCTTCTTGAACAGTTCGCGCCGGTTCTTTGCCGGAAGGGTTAGCGCTCGTGGCTGTTACAGGACGACCCAATGTCTTAACCAGTAAGGTCGCGATGGGCTGGCTGCTGATCCTCACTCCGACCCCACCGGCGGTATTACAGAGCTGTTTGGGAGTGTCCTTTCGTGCGGGTAGAATTAGGGTCAATGGGCCGGGCCAGTAGCGATCCATCAACTGCTCTGCTGCCGGCGCTATCTCGGCGACCACAGTGCGAAGCATTTCTTGGTTCGCCACAAGCACGGAGAGCGGATGGTGAGCTTCCCGACCTTTGAGGTTGAATACCGTGTCCAAGGCCGCTTGGTTGAGCGCATCTGCCCCCAAGCCATAGAGAGTCTCGGTGGGGAACACGATCACTTCGCCGCGCCTGAGTGCCTCAATAGCCGGGGAAAAATCCTCAACCCTTCGATTTCTCGCTTTGGAGTTTGCGATCTCGGTCTTCGACACCCGCAGCCATCTCCTTTTTGAATTCGCTGAGCTTGGCGGCGACTTTGGAATCCTTGCGGGCCACAATCTGAGCGGCGAAGATTCCGGCGTTGGCTGCGCCGGCCTTGCCAATTGCCATGGTGGCCACCGGGATTCCCGCCGGCATTTGCACCGTGGCCAGCAGCGCGTCCAAGCCTTTGAGACTCGAGGAATCAATGGGAATGCCGATGACCGGCATTGTTGTGTTCGCGGCGATGGCTCCCGCAAGATGTGCCGCAGCCCCGGCGCCGCAGATAATAACCTCAAGCCCACGCTGCTGCGCAGTCGCAGCGTATTCGGCCGCTTTGTCCGGTGTGCGGTGGGCCGACATGATTCGGGTCTCATACCCGATACCGAAGTAGTCGAGCCGCTTCTCGGCTTCCCGCATGACTTCCAGGTCGGAGTCACTACCCATCAAAATACCGACTCTTGGCTTCCCGGTTGAATTCTTCGCCACCTATGATTCCTCCCGGTCAGTTTCTAAGTATAGCCTTGCGGGCAATGTCGTTGCGATAGTGCATCCCATTCCAACTAATTTGACTCACGGCGGCATAAGCATTCTTTACTGCATTGCCGATGTCGCTTCCCCTCGCAGTGACGCCCAGCACGCGGCCTCCGGAGGTAAGCCAGCGACCGTCCTCTCTCGCAGTGCCCGCGTGAAAGACAAAGCCCTTCTCCCAATGCCTCAATTTATCCAATCCGCGAATCTCGTAACCTTTGTCGTACGGTCCCGGATAGCCTCCGGCGGACAACACCACGCAAACGGCCGGATCTTCGTACCACTCCGGCTGAACCTGGTTGAGCTTTCCATCGATCGTTGCCTCCAACAGCGGCACGAGATCACTTTTCAACCGCAGCATGATCGGTTGGCACTCGGGGTCGCCGAAGCGAGCGTTGAACTCCAATACCTTCGGTCCGCTTTGGGTAATCATCAAACCAACATAGATCACGCCATGGTAACGAATCCCCTTATTTTTTAGCCCAACCAGAAGAGGCTTCAGAATCTCATCCAAGATGAGCTGATGTAGGGTCGATGTCACTACGGGCGCTGGTGAGTAAGCGCCCATGCCGCCGGTATTGGGTCCTTCGTCGTTGTCAAAGACACGCTTGTGATCCTGAGATGATGCCAGTGGAAGAATGTGGTCACCGTCGGTAAGGACCATGAACGAGGCTTCTTCGCCGTCTAAAAATTCCTCAACCACCACCCGTTCTCCTGCCTGTCCGAAAGCATGGCGCACGAGGATGTCGTCGATGGCGGCATCCGCTTCCTGCCGATGGGCGCAGATGATGACGCCTTTTCCGGCGGCGAGGCCATCGGCTTTGACCACGTATGGAGCCGGATTCTGTGCTACGTATCGCTTGGCCGATGCGGCATCGTTGAACGTGCCAAAGGAGGCGGTCGGGATCCCGTTTTCTTTCAGAATCGCCTTGGCAAAAGCCTTGCTCCCCTCAAGCTGGGCGGCCGCACGGTTCGGTCCGAAGATCTTGAGGCCTCTATTCTCGAACAGGTCGGTAATCCCAAGGGTCAGTGGAAGCTCAGGCCCTACGACCGTGAGATCGATTTCTTCCCCTTCTGCGAATTCGGCAAGCTTCTCGATCTGTTCCGGGCTGATGGCAACGCACTCAGCCAGTTCTCCAATGGCGGCGCTGCCTGGAGCGCAAAAGAGTTTGGTCACCTGCGGGCTTTGACTTATTTTCCAGACCAGCGCGTGCTCGCGCCCGCCGCCGCCGATGACGAGGATTTTCATAGCTTACCGCAAAAAACCAGGGCCGAGGATCGAGGATGGAAGATCGAGGATCGCAATCCTCCATCATCCATTCTCCATCTTCGACTAATGTCTGAAATGTCTCATGCCGGTGAAAATCATCGCCATGTGATGCTCGTTCGCGGCCGCGATGACTTCTTCATCTTTGATGGAGCCGCCGGGCTGGATGACGGCTGCCGCTCCGGCCTTGGCCGCTTCATCGATGCCGTCGCGAAAAGGATAAAAGGCGTCGGAAGCCACTGCGGAGCCCTTGAGGTTCAAGCCATGGGTTGCGGCGCGGAGCACGGCGATCTTGGCGGAATCGACCCGGCTCATTTGGCCGGCGCCGACGCCGAGAACCTGATCCGGCGAAGCGAAGACGATGGTGTTCGATTTCACGTGCCGGCAGACCCGCCACGCGAAATCCAGAGCTTGATATTCTCCCTCCGTGGGTCGTCGTTCCGTCACCACTTTGCCGGCCCGCACATCGACCGATCCGGTATCCCAGTCCTGCAGCAGCATGCCGCCCCGAACCCGGCGCAGATCGTAACCGCCGCCTTGCGGCTCATCCATATTCAATTCCAACAAACGGATGTTGAGCAACCGCTTCGCCGATGAAAGCACAACCTTCGCTTCGGCTGTGAAGCTCGGCGCGATGACGATCTCCAGAAAGATCTCCTTTAATTCCTTGGCCGTCTCTTCGTCAACGGGCCGGTTGAAAGCAATGACGCCGCCGAAAATGGAAACCGGATCGCAGGCCTTCGCCTTGCGGAACGAATCCGCCAGCGATTGCTTTGATAATGCGACACCGCAAGGATTGGTGTGTTTAATCGCCACCGTCGCCATTTCTGAGAATTCCAACACGGTGCTCAAGGCAGCGTCGGCATCGAGAATGTTATTAAAAGACAGTTCCTTACCTTGAAGTTGTTTCGCGCGGGCGATAGCAGGGCCGGTATCTCCCCGGGCTGCGTAAAACGCCGCCTCCTGGTGCGGATTCTCGCCGTAGCGCATATCCTGAATTTTCGAGATCTGAATGTTGACAGTCTGGCCCCAACGCGTCGTCTTTTTGTTGTCATCGAGGGCGGAAAAATAGTTCGAGATCGCGCCGTCGTATCGCGCCGTATGCTGGAAAGCCTTGCAAAAGAGCCGGAAGCGGGTTTCCGGCGAGAGCGCAGCGTCATGTTGTCTCAGTTCGGCGAGGATTGAGCTGTAGTCCGCGGGATCGACGACTACGCCGACATGTTGGTGATTCTTGGCCGCCGCCCGAACCATGCTTGGCCCGCCGATATCAATGTTCTCGACGATCTCTTCGAAACCGGCGCCCCGCGCCACGGCGGCCTCAAAGGGATAAAGATTCACCACGACCAGATCAATGGGAGGAATCTCGTGTTCTTTCATCTTAGCGACATGCTCAGGATTGTCTCTGAGGGCGAGAATCCCACCGTGAACCTTGGGATGGAGCGTCTTTACACGCCCATCCATCATTTCCGGAAAACCGGTAATCTCAGCAATATCCTTAACCGGGATTTTATTCTCGCGCAGCAATGACGCCGTGCCGCCGGTGGAAATAATTTCAATGCCCAACTCTGCCAGAGCGCGGGAAAACTCTACGATGCCCTGCTTGTCAGAAACGCTGATAAGGGCCCTTTGCATCCTGGCCACCGGTGGTGATCCTCCTATTAATTGTGATGAATGCGGGTAACCCGAGCGCCAATGGAAGTGAGAATCTCGTACGAGATTGTACTGGCCCAGGCGGCCATCTCATCGGCGGAGATTTCCGCGTCGCCCTGACGGCCGAGGAGAACAACCTCATCTCCCTGCCGTATTTCCCCTATATCGGTAACATCAATCATAGTCAAATCCATACAAACTCTGCCCACCACCGGAGCTCTTTTCCCGTTGACGAGAACTTCGCCACGATTGGATAACAACCGGGGATAGCCATCCGCATACCCTATAGGCAAGATAGCGATCAGGCTCTTACGCTGGGTGATAAACGTCTGCCCGTAACTGATACTGGTTCCGGCGGGGACTTTCTTGACCTGAAGAACCTGCGTTTTCCATGATAAAACCGGCTTCAAAGATATCTGATTCGCCATGGCCGGCGATGGATAGATGCCATAGAGCATTAAGCCGGGACGGACCATATCAAAGTAGGCCGCCGGCAACGTGATTGTGGCAGCGCTGTTCGCCAAGTGCACCACCGATGGCTCAATGCCACCGGAGCGCAACCGCTCGATAACCTCCCGAAAAATCCGTAATTGTTCACGGGTGTAATGGCCCTCAACGCTTTCGGCGTGAGAAAAATGTGAAAAGACCCCCTCGATCTTGAGTGTTTTCAGCTTCTTGATTGTCGGCAGCCAGGAATCGACTTCAGCGGCGAGCAGCCCGAGACGGCCCATACCCGTGTCAACCTTCAAGTGAACCTGCAAATCACGGTCGCTGCTATGGACTACGGCGTCGAGCTGCTTGAGACTCTCCACGTCGTAAACCACAGGTGTCAACCGGTGATCGAAAAATCGATCGACCTGCTCCGCATACGCGCCCGCCAGAACCAAGATCGGTTCTTTGATGCTGGTTTGCCGTAACTCGACTCCCTCCTCAAGGGTCGCAACCCCAAACGCATCGCTGCCTTCAGCGGCGAGAGCTGTGGCAATGGCCGTAGCCCCGTGGCCGTAGCCGTTTGCCTTGACCATAGAAAGAATTTTAACTTGGGGTCCAACTTTGGAACGGATCTGGCGGAAGTTCCAACGCAGCGCGTCGAGATCAACAAAGCATAAGGTCGGCCGCCCCGGCGGAATAGTGACCATGAGTTACCTAAGATTTACCTCCACCAGGCAAACGCTCAAGATATCTTAGAGCCGGGTTCGACGGTTTTCTCCGGCGTCAGTATGATGACGCGGCCTTCATCTGAAGCAGCGAGGAGCATGCCTTGGCTCTCCAAACCGCGCAGCTTGGCGGTTTCGAGGTTTGCCACAACCACGACTTGTCTGCCGATAAGTTCTTCCGGGGCATAGTGATTTCTGATGCCCGCGCAAATCTGTCGTTGTTCAGAACCCAAATCGATCTGCAGCACGAGTAGTTTGTCGGCGTTGGGATGCGGCTCAGCATGCTTGATCGTTGCCACTTTGAGCTCGATTTTTCTGAATTCATCAATGGATATCATCGGATATTATCCCAACCTCATTCGAAGCTTGTCGATTACCTGACAACGATAACAGAAGTCTGAGGTCAAAGGAAGTTTGTCCTGGACGTTGGGGAGGCGATACGTGAATAAATGGGCATGCAACCGGCGCCGGTTCTTAGTCCAGCGCGCAGTTTTCGCAAACCGACTGGCGTCGAAGCGTCGAGCTAGAAAAGTGGAAAAGCCCGCGGGAGCAGTACTTGTAACCCGTGGGAGACAAGGATAAAGTCGCCTCGAATCAGGCGGGAAAGAAGAAATGACGACCGTATATCTTCCCCCGTTATCGCAGAGAAAGCTCATGGAGCTGTCGCGGCGCGCCCTCGAGGAGCTTGTCCGGGGCCTAGCCAGACAAAAACAACAGATTGCTGATCCCTATCTGCAGAGCCGTGAGTATGGCGCTTTTGTCACGTTATGCAAGAAGGACGAACTGAGAGGTTGCGTCGGCAATTGCGCACCCGATGCTCCTTTGTTTGAAACCGTCACTGAGATGACCGAAGCCGCTGCCACACGAGATCACAGGGTTGAACCGATTGCGAAAACTGAATTGGCCCAGATTCGCATTGATATTTCTGTGCTCTCGCCTTTGGAGCGGATCGAAGACCCCCGTCACCTCGAGATCGGAAAGCATGGCCTTTACATTGACGGCGGCGGCAAGCGTGGCGTGCTTCTGCCTCAAGTGGCCCAGCAATACCGGTGGGATATTGAAACCTTTCTCGAACAGACGTGCTTGAAAGCCGGCCTGAGCAAGAATGCCTGGCAGAGATCGAACACAAAGGTTTCCAGCTTTACGGCATTGATTATCGAGGAGCAGAAATGAAACGGCGTGGCTTTGTCGGTTTATTGGTTGCGGCATTCCTGCTGGCGATGCGGGGCATTGGGCAGGCGGTCTGCAACCCATCTTTGGTCCGCTTGCTCGGACCGGTGCGACAGTTGGTTCAGGCTCGGCCCGGCAAGGAGCCCTCGCTGGGTCACTATTTCATCCAATGGTATGGCCATTCGAGTTTTTTAATCCACTCCGGCAGTCAAACCAAGGTGGTGGCGGATCCCAATTTCAATGTGACACCGGGTATTCAGGCCGATGCGGTCACTGTCAGCAACGACCACTTTACGCATAACAACACAGGGGCGGTTACCGGCAATCCGATCATCTTGCGCGGCATCACTTTCCGCCAGACATGGAATCAAATACGAACCAGCGTGAAGGATATCACGATCGTAAACATTCCGAGTCAGCGAGGACAAAGTTGGGGCAGCATTGCCAATTCCATTTTCATCTATGAGATGGGCAGCCTTTGTCTCGCCCACATGGGTAATATTGGGCATCTTTTGACCGCGGAGCAAGAGAAGGTGATGCAAAGGGTCGACGTGATGATGATCCCCGTCGATGCCATGACTAATCTAGGCTTCGAAGACATAATGAAAGTCATCGACCAGGTCAAACCACCCATCGTGATACCCATGCATTACGACGTAGCACGCCAGGGAGAGCTCTTCGCGGCGTTTGCCAAAGAGCATTATCCGATAAGGAGAATGGGCAAGTCCCAACTGATGTTGAGCCGCCCTATGCTGCCCAAATCGACCGAAATCTATGTTCTCGCGCATCCGCATCCCGTCACATTTGGTTACTGAACTCTAACGTTCAGAACTACCTGTCTGCGCTGGGCTTTGATTGCCATCTTGCTGTTGTACCTCACAACTCGGTTTTCAGCGTGTCGAACGGGAGAAAACGTAGAGCAAGGTGGTTCGGCAAACTTTCAGGCGGACAGCCCGAGAAACGGCTCGGTCGACGGGTCTGTACACTCGTCCAAGAATCCAAGTCATCGCCCGTTACTGCATCGAGGCCAAGGCGTTAAAAGTATCTTCCTAAAGGCTCAGACTTGGAAACTTAAGCGGTTTTACATCCCATTCTTATAATGTTATAAATTTTCAGTTGAGGAGCAGATAGGCGAATCTTCCAGTGACCAATAAGGAAATCGAATTTTTTCGCAGTCTTCTGAACCAACGGATGCAAGAGCTCCGCTCTGAAGCCGGCAAGACCGTGGAGGATATGGACGAAGACGAGAATTTTCCAGATCCGGCTGACAGAGCCTCAATGGAATCCAACAGAAACTCGGTTCTGCGCATTCGCGACCGTGAACGCAAACTGATCTTTAAGATTCAAGAGGCGTTGAGGCGGCTCGACGACCGTGAGTACGGGATCTGCGAAGAGTGCGGAGAAGAGATCGGGATTGAGCGTCTCAAGGCACGTCCGGTGACCACCCTTTGTATCAATTGTAAGTCCAGTCAAGAGAGCGAAGAGCGAAGAACGAGAAGGATTATTTAACACCGATCGCGATTATGCAGGTCCGAAAAGCTGTAATACCAGTGGCAGGCTTAGGGACCCGCTTTCTTCCAGCCACCAAAACCGTGCCGAAGGAACTTTTGCCGATTGTCGATATCCCGGCGATTCAGTACGTAGTCCAAGAGGCGGTAGAGGCTGGAATCCAGGAAATCATCTTTGTTACCGGACGAGGCAAGGATGGTATTGAAGACCATTTCGATGAGGCCCCCGAGCTAGAACAAGTCCTGGCTGAGCGAGGACAGACAGAGATGGTTGGAATGCTCCGGCGAATTGCGGAAATGACTGAGGTGGTATCGGTTCGGCAGAAAAAGCCGCTGGGGCTGGGTCATGCGGTTCTCTGCGCGCGCGATCTAGTGGGTGACGAACCCTTTGCCGTAATGCTAGCCGACGACTTGATCGATAGTGAAACCCCTTGTATCCGCCAATTATTGGACATCTTTGAAGAGAAAAAAGAATCGGTGGTCGCATTGTTAGAAGTGCCGGTGGAGGAAGTTCACCGATACGGCGTAATTAGAGGAAAGAAGGTAAAGGATCGTCTTTATCAGGTTGATGCGACAGTCGAGAAACCCCCGGCGCACGAGGCTCCCTCTAGAATGGCAATTATCGGCCGCTATATTCTCCGGCCGGAAATTTTTGCTATTCTACAGAACCTTCCTCCTGGAAAAGGCGGTGAAATTCAATTGACCGATGGATTGTCGAGAATGGTGCAAGACCGAAAAATGTACGGGTGCGAGTTTCAAGGACAACGCTATGATATCGGAGACAAACTCGGGTTCGTCAAAGCGACCGTCGCCTATTCGTTAAAAAGGCCCGATCTAAGAGATGGGGTAATCGAGTATCTTAAGGCCGCAATAGGCTGACCTGTGGGGCCGTAGCTCAGTTGGGAGAGCGCTAGAATCGCACTCTAGAGGTCGTGGGTTCGACCCCCATCGGCTCCACCAATTTCAAAAAGGGCGGGTAACTTACCCGCCCTTTTTCTTTGTGGCATTGACATATTCGGGGCACTGTGAAAATAGGGACGGTTATTGAACAGCGTTCAAAACGCTTTGTTTAGGAGGGACGGATGTCGAACTGGCTGTGGATCGGATCATCGACCTTGCTTTGTCTCCAATGGATCACTATCCATCTGTCTGGAACTCATCCGCCGCCGGAATTCCAAGCCTTGAGCGCGGGGCTTGCCATTTTTGGCGCGGCGTTCATGCTTTCCTGGGCCGCGGAGCTGGCCCAGTTAGAAATTCCCCAATCGCTGGCCATTGCGCTTTTGGCTTTGATCGCCGTGCTCCCGGAATACGCCGTTGACATGTATTTTGCCTGGGTAGCCGGGAAAGATCCCAAGTACACAGCGTTTGCCATGGCCAATATGACCGGCGCCAATCGTTTGTTGATCGGCGTCGGCTGGACCGCCGTGGTGGTTACTGTTTGGCTAAAATCCGGCAGGCGAGGCATCGTGCTGGAACCGGCGCATAAGATCGAAATCTTCTACCTCGGACTGGCGACCATTTATTCCTTTATCATTCCGTTCAAAGGCCGGCTCGACTTAATCGACGCGGCGGTGCTCGTTACCATTTTTGCTTTCTATATGCGGGCCGCAGCAAAAGCCTCCCATGTCGAGCCGGAGCTCGAGGGCCCGGCTGAATTGGTCGAGAGCTGGGGGCAACGGCCGCGGCGCTTCTTCACGGTCGCGTTTTTTCTCTACTCGGGATTCACCATCTTCATCGCCGCTGAGCCTTTTGCCGAAGGACTTCTGGCCACCGGACGCACGTTTGGGATTGAAGAGTTCCTCCTGGTCCAGTGGCTCGCGCCCCTGGCGTCCGAGTCGCCGGAGTTCATCGTCGCGATATTGTTCGCGCTGCGCATGCAACCGGGAATAAGCATGGGCGCTTTGCTTTCGTCGAAGGTCAACCAGTGGACTTTGCTTATTGGAATGTTGCCGGTGGTTTACACGATTTCCGCCGGCCGCTTTGGTGGAATGGAAATGGATAGCCGGCAGGTGGAAGAGTTGTTTCTAACGGCGGCGCAATCGCTGTTCGCCGTGGCGATCTTACTTAATCTCTCGTTTTCCCTACTCGAGGCTCTCATCATTTTTGTTCTTTTCTCGACCCAGCTTCTCATTCCCGACCCGAGCTTCAGATACTATTATTCATTTTTGTATATCATTCTCGCCGTGGGTTTGATTTTGCTGAGAAGAGACTCCAGGGAAGGCATACGCGGACTTTTCTTCAAAGGATCCTCGGCTCAAGCCGTCAAGAAGCGTTGAGAACCTCTCTGGAATTTCTGTTGGAGCTGATCGGACCTGACGATCGGGGTTGAGTTC
>Ga0105347_1000986_pt1 | contig 12716 bp, 8 predicted proteins | sample EasRivMeERMLT890_FD_89677 | JGI IMG/M metagenome (GOLD analysis project Ga0105347, IMG submission 89677) | Soil microbial communities from meander-bound floodplain in the East River, Colorado, USA - East River MetaG ERMLT890 | ecosystem: Environmental > Terrestrial > Soil > Floodplain | place... | reverse complement strand
TCATCCTTGCCGAAGGCATTCCCCAGCACAACGTTCGCCGTCTTCCGCCCCACGCCGCCCAACGCCACCAGTTCCTCCATGGTGTCGGGCACTTCCCCGTTATGGCGTTCCACCATGGCCTGCGCACAGGCGATGAGGTTCTTCGCCTTATTGCGGAAGAACCCGGTAGACCGGATCACATCTTCAAGCTCCGCCTGGTCAGCCAGAGCCAGCGCCCGGGCGTTAGGGTAGCGGCTGAACACCTGCGGCGTCACCATGTTCACCCGCTTGTCGGTGCACTGCGCCGACAGGATGGTGGCGACCAATAGTTCGTACGGACTGTGATGTTCGAGCGCCGTGGTGGCTTCGGGGAACTCGGCCTTGAGGCGGGCGATGATCTCCTGCGCTCGCGCCGCCTTCGCGGCGGCTGATTCGCGCCGCGACTTAGCCGCGGGCTTCTTTGAAGTACCGGGCAATGTCCTCGGCTCCCAGGCAGTTGAGCACCTGCGCGGGCTGGGTGCCCACTTTGCGGGCCACGGCCACGCCGTGCTGCATGTCGTCGATCCCCGCCTGTGTGTGGGCGTCGGGGTTGATGGAAATCCTCAGGCCCGCATCAAACACCAGGGGCAGGTGCCGCCAGTCCACGTCGAGCCGCCTTGGATTGCCGTTGAGTTCGATGATCGTACCCGACTCCCTGGCCGCGGCCACCACCTTCTCCCAGTTCAACGGGAATCCGCGTCGCATCAGAAGCAGTCGTCCGGTAGGATGTCCCAGAATGGTGGTGTACGGATTGCGAACGGCTCGGCACACGCGCTCGGTGGCCGTCTCCTCGTCCATGTCCAATCCCGAATGAACCGACGCCACCACGAAATCGAATTGCGACAGCACGTCCTCGGGGTAATCCAGCGAGCCGTCGACGAGGATGTCGGATTCGATACCCCGAAAGATCCGCAGCCGCCCTGCGTACTCCTGATTGAGCGCTTCCACTTCCTTGTGCTGTTCGCGAATCCGTTCGACAGACAGTCCGCCCGCGTAGGCCGCGCTCTGGCTGTGGTCGCAAATGCCGAAGTAGGTGAGTCCGCGTTCCGCTGCGGCCGCTACCATGTCCCGGAGGCTGGCTTTTCCGTCGGAGTAGGTGCTGTGGCAGTGCAACACTCCGCGCAGATGCGCCATTGTAATCAGGTCGGCCGGTGCCCCGTCCTTCCAGAACGCTTCCACATCGCGGCACTCCGGTGGCAGCCACGGGAGACCAGCTTGCGCCAGACACTCCTCCTCCGAGGCGAAGTCACCTCCGGCCTTCTGGCGGACGAATTTCACATACGGTTCTGGTCCTGTGGCGGCAAGCAATGCGCTGCCCGCAGATTCCGGGCGGGCGCATACAAGCTCACCTGTCAGCCCTTCGATCAGGCGTAGACGGACCCGGTCGTTTCCGATCAGCTCGCCTGAATGCACAAGCTCAGATTCGGCAACCCTGGGGAGCAGCGACTTCGCGGGGCACGACCCCGTGACCACCCACACCAATTCCGCCACGGTTTCCAGGTTCCGTCGCAACGCACCCGCCGGTTCAACCGATTTCACGCCGTCGCAGGCAGACAATAATTCCGCCACCGACTGCGACACCGAAAGCGCCCGCGGCCGGCGCCACTGCCCGATGAAACTCCGCACTTGGTGAATGCCGTCGAGGATTTTGGCCACCGACTTGGCGCCGTAGCCGGGCATGGCTTCCAGCGTGCCGTCCTGGCACACTTTCTCCAGTTCCTCGAGCGATCGTATCCCCGACTCCCGGTACAGCGCACGCAGTTTCTTGGCTCCCAATCCCGGCACGCGACGCATCTCCAGCACGCCCGCCGGAATGCGTTCCAGCAATGTGTTCAGCTCCGCAAAACTGCCCGTGTCGTGCAGTTCCTTCAGGGTGGCGGCCACGCCCTTGCCGATGCCGGGAACGCCGGTAATCTCGCCCGAGGCCAAAAGCTTCCCGAACGGCTGTGGCAATCCGGAAACGGAACGTGCCGCGTTGTGATAGGCACGTGCACGAAAGGGATTGTCTTCCGACAGCTCGAGGAGATCCCCGAACAGAAGCAGCTTCTCGGAGGCCTGTGCGTTTTCCATGGAGTCAGGTGCCCTGCGATGCCTGAGGTGGCCGGCCGTGCTTCGACTCGAAGTCCTGCGTCATGCTGGCCAGGCAGGATCCGCAGATGTAATGAAACCGCCCCGCGCCGAACTCGCGCTCGATCACAAGATCCGGATCGCGCAGTTCATCGCACACGGAACAAGTGACCCGTGGATCAAACTCCTGCGGCGAACTGGTGGGCGACGGTTTCAGGAAGGGCGCGATGATGAACCAGAGCAGGATGGCTCCGAAGGCCACCAGAAGAAGCGCCATGTCACGCTCCTGGAGGCGAAACGAACCCCTTCCGGTGAGGTCCTGAGGCCGAAGGGCGGGGAACACGAGCGATGGGGAGGTGAACCATGGGCGAAGCCACGATAGGCGCCGCCCGAGACAGCGTCAAGCCGGAAGCGTCGATTCGCGGCGTCCCGCGAGAAACTCTCGTACCTGTGGTTCGGTGAACGGCTTGATCAGACGAGCGGACGCGGCCCGAATGTATTCGGCGAGCTGATAGTCGGTGGCTGTGCCGGTGGTCACCACCACCCTGCAATCGGACGAACCGGCCTTGAGGACATCGAAGGCCCGGACGAAATTGAGTTTCCCCGGCATCAAGGCGTCGACGAAGGCGAGCGTGGGCACGCCACGCGCGAGCTGCGCCTGCAGTTCCCCTGCGTCGGCCACCACAGTCACCTGCCATTGTTCCGCCGCCAGTACGCGGCAGAGTATGTCCCGCGCTGCCTCGTCGCATTCCAGGATCATGGCGGTCCGCGGCAGGTGGGCCGACGAAACGACCGCCGGCTGGCTGCGATGCACGCGCGGCAACACGATGCGCACCACCGTTCCCTGACCCGGGGCGCTGTCGAGGTCGATGTCGCCCTTCATCGCGCGGACATAGTTGGCGCTCGTCGTGAGTCCCAGTCCATTGCCTGCGCCCGCCTCTCCCCCCCACACACCCTTGGTGGAGAAGAACGGGTCGAACACGCGGCTGAGGCTCTCCGCTGGAATGCCGGATCCGTTGTCGCGCACGATCAGCGTGGCACGAACGCTATCGCCGGACAGCTTGATATCCAGCCGTCCGCCGTCGGGCATGGCATCCAGGGCATTTTCGAGGATGTTGAGCACCACCTGACGAAGGCGAGAGGCCACACCGTCCACGCACACGTCCAGTTCGATATCTGAAATCACGGTGACGTTTTGCTGAAGGGCTCGCTGCTCGAAGAGACACGTGACCTCGCGCAGAAGGTGTCCCAGTTCCAGAACGTCCGGTCCTTCCCTGGAGTCGCCCACGAACGAGTGCAGCGACAGGGCCGTCTGGTTGGCCCGGGCGCCGATGTCGAGAATGCGCTGCATGGCCGAATTCACCACGGCGGGATTGCCGGAGGCCTGGAGCGCGAGGCTGGCATTGCCGAGGATCCCGCCCAGGTAGTTCTTGAATTCATGGGCCACGCCCGCCGCCAGGCTCGTAAGGGATGCCTTCTTTTCGGCGGAGAGCAGCTTCTGCTCGGCGGCGCGTTGCTCGGTGATGTCCCGCAGCACCAGAACGGCGGCGCGCACGCGCGTCTGCGCTTCGTCCATGATGGGTGCCGCGGTGGCCGACACGTACACCGTTCGATCGCCGCGCACTAGGCGCCATTGCGAGGCCTTCTGTGGCGCGGCCTGTCTCAAGGCCAGCACGATCGGATGCGCCGTCCCCGCCGGTTCCTCGCGGTGCAGATCGAAGAGCGGCACCAGGGCCTGCCAGTCGTCCACGCGACGTCCGCCGACCGAGACCCCCAATAGTTCGACCGCCGCAGCATTGGCCTGCATCACGTACCGATCGGCCGTCACTTCAATCAGCGCATCGGAGAGGGATCCGATCACCGCCTTAAGATCCGCTGCCTGCTCGGACAGGTCGCGCGAGAGGCGTGCCTGCAACATGGAGGCCTGCAGTTGCCTCGAGATGCGGGCCAGAAGGTCGACCAGTTCCGCAGTGAAGCGACCTTGCTCGCGGCTGGCCAGGAGCATGCCGCCTCTTACCAGCCCTTCTTCAAACATTGGCAGGACGGCCCAGGAGGCGATGCCGGCCAGGGCGAACAGCCCCGCCAGTGGCTCACCGATGTCGAAATCGAAGGCCGGTTCGGCCGCAGTAGTCCATGAAAGAAGGTTCGCCGGCAGGAAGCCCGCAGCGATGGGAAACTGGTCATCGAACCCGGCGTGTGCCACGAGGATCCAGGACCCGTCGAGCCCGAAGTAGAGAGCGCCAAACTCCGCCTCCAGTCCGGCCGCCAGCCGGCGCATGGACTCTGCGGCGATTTCGTTGAACAGCCTGCCTTCGCGCGCCGATTCGGAAATAAAGTTCAGTGTTTCGAGACAGATGGCGCGCTCGCGGGAACGGCGACTTCTTCCGGTTTCGTCGCCCTGCACGGGCTGGAACAGTTTGTCGCGCAGCCAGGCGCCCTGGCCTGCCTCCGAAAGCAAGGCAGCGATGTTGGTAACAAAGCGCACATCCTGGTTCACGAGTGCGCGACAAGAACTCCAGTGCGCCACCAGCGCCACGCCCGGGTCATCCGGCAAACCGAGGAGCGGGACGGCCAAAAGAGAGCCCTCTCCGTCCCAGTTGGGGAGGCACAGCGGAGAACGCGCTTCTTTCACCTGGTCCACGATGACACGCAGCGCATTCTCGGGCAGCTCCGCCTGACGATCACGGTCGCTGGCCCACAGTGTCTTCAGGCCCCCGTCCACGCACTCTGCGATCAGCACCAGATCGCAGGCGAGGCCGTCCGACAGGCATTCGGAGGCGCCGGGGGCGGCATACAGCCAGGCTACGGAGGAACGTGCGGTCTCGGTCATGGCGGAACTGGGCGCAGAACGCTCATTCAGGTATCGGCGCTCCGAAAGGCAGCCGTTACCCGCATGTCTTGTGGCGTTATGTCAAAACGCCGGGGAGACTGATGAAAGCGACTCAGGCCCGGGGGGCCGAATCGAACTGAGGCTCGACGAAGCGGTCGGCCGATATTTCAGACGCCAGTTTGTAAATGGCGTTGACGGGGTGGTCGGTGTGTCGCTGCGAACGTTCGTCCAACGCCATGCGGCACGACGGACAGTCGGTGTACACCGTGAGATCGGAGGGCACGTGGTCCATGTGCTTCATCATGAGTTCGGCGTTGGTCTCGGCGATGGTGCGATGCTTCCGCTTGAACCCCATCGTTCCGCCCATGCCCGAGCAGCTTTGTTTCATGTCGACGTAGCGAGTGACCCTTCGCAACGCCTCTTCGCCGCCCGGATGCCCGGTCTCCGACAGATGCAGTGAATGACAGGGGGCGTGGTACGCCGAGGCCACGGCTGTCACATCTGTTGGAAGGTGTGCGGCACCGAACCAGGAGGCGTCCACCACCCGGCGAGCCACCTGAAGTGCCTTTTCGTGCCACACCGGATCGCTTTCGAACCACTCCGGATACTGCTTCACCAGCGACAGACGGCACGAGGAGCACGTGGTGAGAATGGGTGCCTCGCCCGCAAGTTTCTCCAGGTTGTGCCGGGCCCAGGGACCGAGGTCGCCGCCGTACGTTTCGAGCGCGTGTCCGCTGCAACGGGTGGCGGGCAAGGACACCCGATATCCCAACCGCTCCGCCAGAAGCACGGTGTTGCGCCCCACCGACTCCGGCTGGTTGTAGCGGGCGAAACAGCCGGCGAAGTAGAGCACGTCGCCGCGCCTGGCCGTCGCGGGATGCGGTCGGCCCGCGAACCAGTCATCGAGCGTGACGCTCGCGAAGTCAGGAAAGGCTCGTTTGTGGTCGAGTCCGAGGCCGGCTTCGAGCACGCGTCGCACCACACTCAGCTTGTTCAGGCGGTTTACAAGCGGAGCAAACCGCACTCCCCAGGGAGCGAGGGACTCGTAGTGAGACAAGAGCCGATCCACGAAGGGCATCCCGTCCTTCTGCACCACGTACCGGCGCGCCAGGAGAAGATGCCTGGGCTCGTCCACCTGGCTCGGGCACTGGTGGGCGCAGCGTTTGCAATTGAGGCACGTGTCGCCCAGTTCCCGAAACTCCCGGGTACGCAGGTAGAGATCGGGGTCGCCGAAGGCGCCGGTCATCATGCCGCGAATGGCGTGTGTGCGGCCGCGCGTGAGATCCTGCTCGTTGCGCGTGCCAATGAAACTGGGACAGAAGTCCTTGCACACGCCCAGGCCCACACAGTTTTCCACGTGCGTCACGGCCACCGGGTCGCGCGCGATACCATTCTCGGAGTCGGTGATCAGCCGCGTCTCGGGTCCGGCCTGGAGGTCGGCGGTGAGCAGATCGGCCCTTTGTGTGATGATCTTGTCGGGATTCAAGTATCCGAGCGGATCGAACGTGTCCTTCACCCGTTCGAAGAGCGTATACAGAGGTCCGAATTTGGCTTTCAGCTTGTGCGCGTGAGTGTAGCCGTCGCCGTGCTCAGCCGTATAGGAGCCGCCGAAACTGTCCACGATGGCGAACACTTCATCGGTGATCCGGCGCATGAGGACGAGATCGGCCGGATCCGTCAGGTCGAGGGCCGGCCGCACGTGGATGTTGCCGTTGCCCGCGTGTCCCCAGTAAGCCACGTGCACCTTGTGCTTCTCGAACACCTTCGAGATCGCGCGGATGTACGCCGGCAGATCCTCGGCGCGCACCACGCAGTCTTCGATGAACGGAACCGGTTTGCGCCGGCCCTCCGCCAGGTGTCCAATCATGGCCGCCGATTTCCGCACTTCCCACAGGCGGGCCTGATCGCGCGGCTCGCGGGCCAGACGGTGAGCGAAAGCCAGCGGCGCGGCACCCGACGTGACGCGCGCCACCGCCTTCGCAGCTTGATCCTCTGACGACCCGGTGGCCTCCGCCTCGAATTCCACCAGGAGCGCGGCCTCCGTGGCCTCGGGCACCAGGTCCCGGATGAGCTGGCTGCGCGGGCGCGCCAGGTTCAGGAGATGCCGATCCACCATCTCCACAGCCACGGGCTCAAGCGGCAGCACCTCCGCCACGCCTGCGCCGGCCTGTTCCCACGACTCGAAGAAGAGCAGCACCACCGTGCGGGCCGGGAGAATGGGCGCAAGCGCCAGCTCGGCTTCGGAAAACAGTGCGAGGGTTCCTTCGCTTCCCACCAGAACCTGTGTGAAGTCGAACATGGATCCGTCCCACAATCGATCGAGCGCGTAGCCTGACGAGTTCTTGTTCGTGCGTGGAGTGTGCTTGCGAATCGTTTCCTGGTGGTCGCGCACGAGGGGCCAGACGGTGTCGGCCCAGCCCTGCTGCACCGGGTCGGCGAAAATCGGCGGCCAGTGCTCCGTGGCACGCACGGCGCCTGTCTTGAAGCGCTCGCCGCGAGCCGTCACACCCGAAATCGACTGTACCCAGTTGCGCGTGGGGCCATACTTCACGTGGCGCGTGCCGGAGGCGTTGTTCGCCCACATGCCGCCCAGCTCGCAGGCGATGCCGGAGGCGGGATTGGGTGGAAACATGAGCCCGGCGCGGGCTACGGTGGCCTGCAACTCGTCGTACGTGACACCGGGCTGCACACGCACCCGCCGCGCTTTCGGGTTGAAGTCCAGGACGTCGTGAAAATACTTCGTGACGTCCACCACCAGGCCCCGACCGATGGAGCCGCCCGCCAGCGACGTGCCCCCCGAGCGCATGATAAGCCCCACGCGTTCTTCCGGCTCGCGGGAGGCGTTGAACTCGAAGAGCCCCGCCGCCAGTTCGGCCAGATCTTCTACCGTTCGTGGCCGGGCCACGGCGGCCGGGACGATCAGGTGGTAGCTGGCGTCGGTGCTGTAGAGATAACGGGTCGTGGCGTCGGTGAGAATCTCGCCGGAGGTGCGGCGCTCGAGGGTTCGAAAGAGCCGCTCCTGATCCGCCGTAAGCGGCGAGACCATCATACAAAAACAATACGCCGCCTGACCTGGAGCGTCAAGCGGCGTACAAGAAGCGGGGTCCTTCCTCTGCTCAGCGAGTCGAGCTCCCTCTCCCGAAGGGTCGGTCGAACCCCGTGCGATTTTAAAGTGGGGCCGGCCGACAACAACCGAGCCGTCATCGACCGTTCAGCGCCGCTGGCTCCCGCGACCAGACACCGGGCGCTGAGTGCCCCACGTTGCCTTGCTACAGGTATCACGGAAGTCGGTGTGTCCTCGGCACCGGTTCCGCTTTGTGCGTCCCCGCTAACCCGTCCTCAGGCAATTTGTTCAGGCACTACTCAGGCGATATTCTGCCTGTGCCAAACGATCGCTTTACGGTCTTTCGGACTCCTTGAGCTCCGGTGAGAGGTGCAAACACAACGCACCGTCACAGAGCAGAGTTAAAGCTATTCAGTTGTCTTGCGTTGAATCGTTGACGTTGGTTACAAAACGTCGGCAGTGGGCTAAAGCAGGGGCTCCGATAGAGGTTGGTTTGAAGTCACGTTGCCAATATAGACAGTTCGGAAAGCTTGTCAAGAAAAAAAATCCAAATCACTGCGAGGATTAGTCTACGTCGAGGTACGGGAGGATGTGCCCGCTCAATCATGGTCCTCAGGAACAGATCTCCTTCCCCTCCTGTTTTCGAAATCCAGGTGTGGCGGCAATATATTGCACAACAACGAGTTACACGATAGCGTATCAGCTTCCGTAGCGAACGAAATAGTCGAGCATCTCGATTTCGCGCTCGCGTCCTTCCGCTTCGGCTTCCATGAGATCGCGCAGCGAGAGAATTCCCACCAAGGTTCCTTCCTCCACCACGGGGAGGTGCCTGAAGTGCATCTGCTTCATCTTCGTCAGGCAGTCCCGGGCCAGATCCGTGGACTCCGCGACTACCAACTCCTGCGACATCACCTCTTCCACGCGTGTGCGGGCAGGATCCAGGCCGGCCAGCACCACGCGAAGCATCAGATCCCGCTCCGAGAACATGCCCACGAGATGCGTTCCCGAGATGACGGGCACTGCACCGCGACGAACCTGTTTCATGTAACGCACGGCCTCCAGGACCGTTTGATCCGCCGTGATGTGATCCACTCTGCCCGTGGGGATCAGGGCGTTCACCTGTTTGTCGAGCATGAGCTTCACTCCTCTTCGAATGCCCTGTACAATGCCGCCTGCCGCTTGACGGCCGTGCGCACATGGCGTATGATCACCGAACCCGGCGAAAGGACGAACCAGCGAAATGATTCAACTGCGTGCTCCCCTCCCCGCCTTCGAGGCCTCCGCCCTGTCCGGCGGCCGGGAGGTGCAGATCAAAGGCGACGACCTCAAGGGATCGTGGCACGTCATCGTCTTTTATACGCACGACGAGACCAGCGTGTGCGCTTCCGAACTGACCTCCTTTCGGGATCTGTCAGCCGAATTCGAAAAAGCGGGCGCCCGAGTGGTCCTTGTGTCGGTGGACTCCATGGAGTCACACCGGCGCTGGCGCGACGGGGGCTTCGGCGACGTGCCGTTTCTCTGGATCGCCAACCCGCCGAAGAAGTTGGCCCATTCTTCCGAGGTCTGGCATGAAGCCAAAGTCCGGGCCCTCCGTGGCACCTTCATCGTCGATCCCGACGGCTGGGTTCGATTCGTGTCGATTCACGACTTGCCCACAGGGCGAAACACCGGCGAAATCCTGAGAACGCTTCAGGCGCTACAGACCGCCCAGTGCACGCCGTGCAACTGGAAGCCGGGCGAGCCGACCAGCTGATCGACCGCACACTCTTAAATTAAGCTCTTCAAGCCGGCTCTTCGAGTATCCGGTGGTACAGCAGGGCGGCCAGCGAAGCGCCCAGTATTGGTCCCACCCAGTAGACCCATAGATTCTGTGTGCCTCCGCCAAGGAGCGCCGGACCCAGGTGCCGGGCGGGATTCATGGCTGCCCCCGACACGGGACCACCGGCCATGATGTCGAAAGCGACCGTGAGGCCGATCAGCAGTCCGCCGAGTTTTGGAGCGCGACGGTCGATGGCCGTGCCGTACACGGCGAACATGAGAAAGAATGTAAGCACCGCTTCCATCGCCAGCGCCATGCCCACGGTCACCCCGGCAGCGGTGTTGATGGCGGGCGTGCCCATTCCCACTTCGGTGAGAGCCGCGGCCGGCATCGCCAGCTTGATGAGAAAGGCCGCCAGGATGGCGCCCGCGCATTGGGCCAGGATATACCCGACGAGACCTGCCGTAGGCAGCTTGCCTGCGATCCAGGCGCCCACGCTCACGGCGGGGTTCACGTGACCGCCGCTGATGTGTGCCGTGGCCGTGATGAACACGGCCAGGGTCAGCCCGTGGGCCAGGGCGATGCCCACCAGTCCGAGCGCGCCACCGCTCATGGCATTGGCGGCAATGGCTCCGATGCCCACGAAGGTCAGGGCAAACGTGCTCACGAATTCTGCAACCAGCGCTTTGGAGTTCAACCGGCGCCTCCTCTCGATGTCGTTCTAGTTCTGCGCCCGGGTGGACGCACACTCCTTGCAGGCCGTGCACAGACCGTGAAACACAAGCGCATGGCCCTCCACCTGAAAGTCGGAAACCTGCTGTTCCGCTCTCGACAACACACCGGACACGTCCGGCAGCACCAGGTCCCTGAGTTCCCCGCAGGAACGGCACAGGACATGATAGTGCGGCTCTGTGCGGGCGTCGTAGAGATCCTGGCCGCTTCCGAACCGCAGCACACTCAGCTTTCCCTGTGCCACCAGCACGTGCAGGTTTCGATACACGGATGACGTAGACAGGCGCGGATGCCGCCTGCGCAGAGCGGCGTGGATTTCCTCGGCCGAGAGATGCTGACAGCGGGAGGTCACGTGATCGAGAATTGCCTCGCGCTGCGGCGTGCGATGGTAGCGGCGTGGCCCTGTCATGTGTTGTGGTCCGAAGGTAGGCCCCGGGCCGAACCGGGGTCAAGCCGCCGCGTCCGAGGGCCGGGGTCCCGGTCGACCCATAAAAAAAGCCGGCCCCGGGGAGGGGCCGGCTGAATCCGAGACAGCGAGACTACTCGGCGCCGTCGAACGAGATACGCGTGGCCACTTTCGGCTCGTCGTCTCCGAAGAGGCCTTTCACAGGGGCCGTGATTTCAAGCTTCAGCCCCTTGCTGATGCCGCCGCGAGGATCGTTGTCGGTCGCCGTCAGGTAAGCAGACTTGGCGATCGAGGTGTCGGCAGGAGCCGTGTACAGGAACGAGGCCACGCCGTAGCGATCCGTGACGACCGGAGAGCTCACCACGGAACCCGCGGTCGCGATGAGCGTCACCGAATGGCCTCCCAGGGGCACGTCCTGACGGTCCTTGATCACCACTTCCACGGGCACGGTAGCGCCCGTGACCACGTCGCCGAAGAACTCGATCGTGGAGTTCTTGAAGTAGGCCGTTCCCGACAGCAGGTTGACATTGTGCGTGGCGAACGCAGCGCCCGTACGGGCACGGATCGTGGCCACGGCACAGATGCCGTCGTCAGGCGAGACCGGGGAATAATCTTCCTGCGGCGCCTCGGAGTTGAAAAGCGAGTTCAGGATGCTGTAGTTGCAGCCATCTTCCGTGAGGCCGCCCGTGACCCCGCCGAAGGTCGACGACATCTCGATGGGCGTGACTTCCACCACCGGGTTGCCGTTGATGTCGAGCACTTCGACCATCACATCGGCCTCGGCACTGGTGGCCGCGGCGATGGAGTTGGGAGCGGTCAGGAACGTGATGGTGGCCGCCGGGCTCGATGAGTAGAACGCTACCGAGTCGCGCACTGCGCCGCCGGCCGTCTCGCACCAGATCCACACGATGCCATCATTCTGCGGATCGCCCGAGTGCCATTCCACCGTGACGATGCCGCCGTCTTCCTCCGTGATGTCGTACGCGCCCACCGAGCCTTCCTCGGTGGAGAAGTACACGGCCGTGCCCGCAGGAACCGGGTTGCCGTACGCGTCCACCACCATGGCGACGATGGGGTTCACTCGGTTGACATAGGCCCACGACTGAATGTTGCAGGTCTGCGAGCCAATGGAGATTTCGAATGGCGGGCCCGCGTTGACCACCACGTGAATGGCCGTGGAGAGTACCGAGCCGGCGGTGGCGCGCAGTCGCACCGTGCCGGAGATCGTGCCTGAAGCCACGGTCCAGGTCACGCGACCGGACGCGTCGGTCATCTTGCTCACCGGCTGACCCACGGTGCCGTTGATGCCTTCGCCGCCGCCGGGGCCGGAGACCACCGACAGTGCGATCGGCAGACCCTCAGGGGCCGCATTGCCGAAGGCATCGTAACAGGCTGCAGTGATTGTGGTGAAGTCCACTCCGCCCGTGCCGTGCACCTGAATGTCAGGCGTGGTGGCGTACAGCTCGATGTTGGCGATGCTGTCGTTGGGCGTGAGCGAAAGGGTGGCCTGCTTGGCGTAGGAGCTGCCCGGATCACCCACGGTGGCGAGGATGTACACGGTGGAAGCAATGCTGCCGGCCGTGTAGTTCACGGTGGCCACACCGTTGGTGGTGTAGGCCACGGCAGGGATCTGACCGATGGCATCCCACAGGCTGTTGGCGTTGTAATCAATCTTGAGCGTGTCGATCACCGGCGTGAAGTAGCCGTTGCCGTCCATGTCGATGAACCACTCCCCCGCCGTGAGGCGGATGGCCGTGGAATCAGGCACCAGCTGGCTGCCCGGAGTGAAGGCCGTGACTGTGACCGTAGCAACCGTCGAGCCGTCCGCCTTCATAAGCGT
>Ga0105347_1000985_pt1 | contig 12722 bp, 9 predicted proteins | sample EasRivMeERMLT890_FD_89677 | JGI IMG/M metagenome (GOLD analysis project Ga0105347, IMG submission 89677) | Soil microbial communities from meander-bound floodplain in the East River, Colorado, USA - East River MetaG ERMLT890 | ecosystem: Environmental > Terrestrial > Soil > Floodplain | place... | reverse complement strand
GCGGCCGCTGGAATTGCGCGGCGTCAGCACGATGGCAAACCCCTGCTGCGCCCCGCCCCACGTGAATTGCATGACGTTGCGACGGACGACGACCCGGCGCGCGTTTTTCAATTCGAACACGTTCTTCACCGTCCACGACGTGCCCTTCCAGCCCGGATTCTTCGTCAGCAGGTTCCCTTCGACGGTGATGTCGCTCGGAATCGCGTCCGGCACACTGATGTGGGCGCCCCCGAACATGATGTTCTCGCCGGCGGCCTCGAGATAGTTGTTGCGGATGACGAACGGGCCCGGAGAGTTCCAGGCCGCGATGGCCTGCGAGTCCTGCCCGACGGCCTTGATGTCGCGGATGTCGGAGTTGATGATGCTGACGTAGGCGGCATTGGCGGCGACGGCGCGTTTCTGGCCGACCACCGCGTCTCCCGAAATCAGCACGCGATCGAGCTCGATATGGTGTGGGACCGCCGCGAGGGTCGACTGGTCGCCGTGACCGAGCGCAATGATGTCGCCGGAGCCGTTCTTATTGGCTTCGAACGCCACGCCGACGATTCGGTAGTAGCTGGCGCCTGGTACGGTCGCCAAGGCAGAGCTCGTGCTGGCGGATCGAATCGTCGCCAGCCCTGGTTTGTAGAGGGGATCGATTCGGGTGCCAGGCGGAGGCAGCGCAGCACCACCGGTCGTGATCAGGATGTACTCGGTGCCGTTCTTGGCCGGCAGCGTGAAGCTGCCCGTGTAGGTCGCCCCCGGCGCCAGCCGGATGGTCCCGCCAGGCTGCACGGCGTTCAGCGCCTGCTGGAGGCTCCCGCCCGCCGGCACATCGATGACGCCCCCGCTCCCCTGCGGCACCGCGCTGGCGGAGGTGCCGACGATGCGGGTGGCAGCAATGGCGCCCAGTGACGCGGCTAGCAACAGGACATGCGGGCGGCGCACCCGGCGGCGGTCAGTCTGCGAACCCATGCGACGTCCCCTTTTCAGCTCAGGCTGAGCGGCTTGAGCGGTAAACGCTGCGGCTGAGCTGGGCGCTCGAGCCGGACGGCGCACGCCTCCTCTGAAACAGAGGGGACGCGCAGGCCGCTCGAGCTGGGGAAATCGAGGACCTCCAGTGTAGACGATCGAGCCCAAGGTTTCGAGCTCTGCCGTTCTCGAGAGAGGGCCCAAATCCCCACGTCGGCCATATCCGGATAAGTACCGCTTCCTCGGGCTTTTAAGAGGCAAGCGGAAGTGGAGCGCCAGAAATGGGCAAATGAGTGCCTCGCGCCCTCGACGACCGCAGGCGCGGTGTTCCCCCGGCTCTCCTTTCTCGGCAGATCGGGCGCGATTGCTGACTCCTGTAACGGTGGACGAACGCTGAGGTCGGCGTACGGTTTGCTACCGCTCACTCCAACGCCGTGAATGCAGACATCAGGCAGCGCCGGATCGGAGCGATGACGAACGTAGGCGGGTGCGCGGGTGCCATAGCCCAGTCGTTCGAGACGCAACTGAGCGGACCGCGGGCGATCTCGGTCGGCCTCGACGTCATCCAAGTCGGTGAGATCACGGCAGCGCTCGCTCGATTTGGCGAGCGCTACGTCGGTCGTGTGTACACGCCACACGAGGCTGCCTACTGTCACGCCGGGAGCGCAGCCGTTGGCGCCCGCCGGTTCGCGGCGCGCTTCGCAGCCAAGGAAGCGACTGTCAAGGCGCTGGCGCCGACCACGCGATGGACCGACTGGCGCACGATCGAAGTCCGGCGACAGTCGTCGGGTGCCTGCGCGCTCGCCCTCTACGGCGAGGCCGCCGCGCTCGCCGCCGAGCGCGGCATCTGGCACCTGGCGCTCACCATGAGCCACGACGGTGGTCTCGCCGTCGCCTGCGTCGTCGCGCTCGGAGGGCCCATCGTCGCGCCGGCGCACCCCCTCGAGTCCAGGCATGTCTGACGTCATCACCAACAGCATTCGCGCCATTCTGCGCGAGCATGGCCGGCTGGCCGTGGACGCGTCCGCCCTCGCCGAGGACAGCAATCTCTACGACGCCGGCCTGACCTCTCACGCGAGCGTAACGCTGATGCTCGCCCTCGAAGAGCGATTCGACATCGAGTTCCCGGAGCGCATGCTTCGTCGCGGAGCGTTCGCGAGCATCGCGGCCATTCGATCAGGGGTCGGAGAGCTCATCGGAGCCGGAACGTGATCGCCGCTCCAGCGTGCCGATCGCCTCGGTCGCCAGCCGGCGGGGGCCCGCGATGACGGTCCTCGCCGTGGCGACAGGTACGGTCGAGGCCGCCCGGCGCATCGCCGAGGGCGTCGCCGGCCCGGCGGCGGACGCCGTCGATCGCGAGGCGCGGTTTCCGCACGAGGCCATCGCCGCGTTGCGGGAAGAAGGACTGCTCGCCGCCTTCGTGCCGCGCGCGCTCGGCGGACTCGGAGCGACCATCGGCGAGCTGGCCGCATCGTGCGAGGTTCTCGGCCGGGCCTGCGCCTCGACGGCCATGATCTATGCGATGCACCAGATCGAGGTCGTCTGCCTGGTGCGCCACGCGCTCTCCTCCCCTTTCTTTCGAGACTACCTCGCCGAGCTCTCGCGTCGCGAGTGGCTGATCGCCTCGGCGACCTCCGAGATTGGCGTCGGCGGCGACCTCCGGCGCAGCATCTGCGCCGTCGAGCGAGTCGGGTCGCGGGTGCGGATCACCAAACGCGCGCCCGTCATCTCCTACGGCGAAGAGGCCGATGACATCCTGCTCACCGCACGGCGCGCACCTGACGCCGCTGCCGCCGATCAAGTGCTCGTTCTCGCCCGGAAGGGCGACATCCGCCTGACGCCCGCGGGGGAGTGGAACACCCTCGGCATGCGAGGCACGCGCAGCCTTGGCTTCAGCCTCGAGGCCGACGCCTCGGTCGAACAGGTCCTGCCGGTTCCCTTCGCCGATGTCGCCTGTCAGACGATGCTGCCCGCCTCGCACGTGTTGTGGACGTCGTTGTGGCTGGGCCTGGCGAGCGACGCCGTCGGCCGGGCTCGGGCGTTCGTTCGCGCCGAGGCCCGGCGAACACCCGGCACCACGCCGCCGGGCGCGCTGCGACTCGCCGAGGCCGTCGCCGCGCTGGGCACCATGGCCGCGACCGTCCACGGCGGCCTCGCCGATTTCGAGCGGCAGCAGGATGACCCCGAAGCTCTCGCGGGTCTGGGGTTCGCGATCCGCATGAACAATCTGAAGACCTCGGCCGCCAGCATGGCGCCAGAGATCGTGGCGCGCGCGCTTGGCGTCTGTGGGATCAGCGGCTACCGCAACGATTCGCCGTACGCGGTGGGACGGCACCTTCGCGACGCGCATGGCGCCGCCCTCATGATCAGCAACGACCGCGTCCTGTCCGCTAATGCCGCCATGCTGCTCATACACAAATCCGACTAGGAGGAGGACTGACATGGTGCCCACGGCGCCGGCCGTCAACGTCGATGTGCTTGCCTTCAGGGACGACCTGATTCGCCAAGGGCTTCTCATCGCGACCGGCGTGCCTGGCGTCTACGGCCGAGGGGCCGAATTCGAAGACACCCTCACCCGCGTCGACCGCCTCATCCAGGCCATCGGCGCCGATGACCACGCTGAGGTCGTGCGCTTTCCTCCGGTGCTGAACCGGGTGCACTTCGAACGAAGCGGGTTCCTCGAGTCGTTCCCGCACCTCGCCGGTACGATCCACAGCTTCCGCGGCGGCGAACGGGCGCACGGCGACCTGCTGCGCGCCGTGGAAGCGGGGAGCGACTGGAGCGCGGCCTTCCCTCCCGCCCAGGTCGTGCTCACGCCCGCGGCCTGCTATCCCGTGTATCCGATGCTGACGGGCACACTGCCGGACGACGGCCGGCTGGTGGATGTGATGTCGTACTGCTTCCGCCACGAACCATCGGACGATGCCGGCCGGATGCAGATGTTCCGGATGCACGAGCACGTGCGCGCGGCCGACGCCGAGACCGTGACGGCGTGGCGTGAGATGTGGCTTGGACGGGTCGAATGGTTGCTCGACACGCTGGGGCTCGACGGCCGCACGGACGTGGCCTCGGACCCGTTCTTCGGCCGCGGCGGAACGCTCCTCGCCGCCAGCCAGCGCGAGCAGCGGCTCAAACTCGAGATCGTGGCGCCAGTTGCCAGCGATGACCAGCCGACCGCCATCATCTCGCTCAACTACCACCAGAGTCATTTCGGCGCGCTGTTCGGCATCACGACGGCCGATGGCGGCGTGGCGCACACCGCGTGCGTCGGCTTCGGCCTCGAACGCCTGACGCTCGCCCTCTACCGCCGGCACGGCCTCAGCCGTGCGCAGTGGACCTCGCCGATACGAGTAGCCCTGGAACTGTGATGCGCCCCGCGACACCACTCAACCCGGTTTCGTACGCCCGCCATCCCCTCCACGTGGTGGATCGCGGCTGGCCGGAATCGAACTGCTACGTCGATCTCTGGATCGAGCTGCTTCACGCCTACGGCCACGAGCCGCTGGCAGCGCTGCCCTTCACGCTCACTGCCGACTTCGAGGGCGATCAGTGGACCTTCTTCAAGTTCCCTTTCGCCGACCTCCGCAAGCTCTTTGGCGTCGAGGTCATCGAGCTGAACCTGTGGCAGCCGCTCGTCACGCATCTCGAAGAGCAGCTGGCCCGGCAGCGTGCGTCGATAGTGGAAGTCGATGCGTTCTTTCTTCCAGACACGGCGGCGACGAGCTATCACACCGACCACGTCAAGACGACGATCGCCATCCACGCGCTCGACCGCGCTGCCGGCAGCCTCGGGTACTTCCACAACGCCGGCTACTACGAGCTGGCCGGCAGCGATTTCGCCGGCCTCTTCCGGCTCGAGACCGCCAGCGCCGATCATCTGCCGCCTTACGTCGAAGTCGCGAAGTTCGATGTCGGTCCGGCCCCCCGCGGCCGAGCGCTCGTCACCGAATCGCTCGACCTCCTACGCACGCATCTCGATCGCCGCCCGCGCGACAACCCGTTCCGTCGTTTCGGGCTCGGTTTTGCGGCCGACCTCGACGGGCTGGCCGGGGCGCCGCTGACCCACTTTCATGGCTATGCCTTCGCCACCTTCCGGCAGTGCGGGGCGGCGTTCGAGCTCGGCGCCGCCTACCTGCGCTGGCTGGAACGGCATGGCGAGGGCGGCCTCGAACGATTCGCCTCCGCCTGTGACGACATCGCCGCAACCTGCAAGGCCCTCCAATTCAAGACCGCGCGCCTTGTCAGTGTGAAGCGCGCCTTCGATCCTGCACCGCTCCTTGCCGTCATGGCCGAGGCCTGGGACGAGACGATGCTGGGGCTGGCGGCGCGATACGGCGCGCTGGTGCATCACGGGTAGGCCCCAACCATGGCTCTCGCCTCCATCGTCGGATCTCGAGCGGCCCGGCCGCTGACCGGCGCCTGGGCGATCGCGTGCATGAGCCCGGGAGAGGCGACGTCGCCCGATGGGCTCGCCGCTCTTCGTCCGGACTGGATTCCCTGTGACGGGGCACTTCCAGCAGCGGCCGCGTTGCGCGCCGCGGGCCTGTGGGATCTCGATCGACCCAGGGACTTCGACGCGTCGGACTGGTGGTACCGCTGCCACTTCTCAGCCGGCGAGAACGCTCGACCGCGCAGGTTGCGATTCGAAGGCCTCGCCACGATCGCCGACGTCTGGCTCAACGGCACGCACCTCCTGCGCTCCGACAACATGTTCCTCGCCCACACCGTCGACGTCTCGCGGATTGTCAGCGCCGAAAACGACCTCCTCCTCAGATTTCACGCCTTGGGTCCCCTGTTCGCGGGCCAGAGTAGACGGCCCCGTGCGAAATGGCGCACGCGCCTGGTCGAGCATCAGGCGCTGCGCTGGCATCGGACCTCGCTCCTGGGCCGCATGCCGTCGTGGTGCCCGCCGGTGGCGCCCGTCGGTCCCTGGCGTCCGATTCTGATTGAAACCTCACCGCTCGAGATCGAGGACGCACGGGTCAGCGCCGAACTCGACGGCGGCGAGGGTGTGGTGCGCCTTGCGCTGCGCGCCAGGTATGCGAGCCAGACTGGACGTGACCAGTCGCCGCTCGATCCCGCCACAGTCGAAGGTACGCTGACCGCCGGGACGTCCGAAGCCCCGCTCATCTGCGAGCGGATCTCGGACATCGAGTTCGCCTTCACGGCGACGGCGCCGATCCCACGGCCCGAGCGCTGGTGGCCACACACGCATGGTCCGCAGCCACTCTACGGAGTCCGCGCGACCATTCGCGCCGGCGCGGCCCCCACAACGGTCGACGAGACGATCGACTTCGGCCACGTCGGGTTTCGCACGATTGATGCGGATCGCGGACCGGATGGCCGCGGCTTCGGCCTGATCGTGAATGGCGAGCCCGTATTCTGCCGTGGCGTCTGCTGGACGCCGCTGGACCTCGCCAGCCTCGCCGCGGATCGATCCGCCTATCGAGCCGCCCTCGAGCAGCTGCGCGACGCCGGCGTCAACACGATCCGCATCGGCGGCACGATGGCGTACGAGACCGCGGACTTTCACGATCTGTGCGACCAGTTTGGAATTCTGCTCTGGCAGGACCTCATGTTCGCCAGCATGGACTACCCGTGGTCGGACGAACCATTCGCGCGCAGCGTGGCCGTCGAGGCGACGCAGATTCTCGCCGCCCTGCAGTCACGCCCCTCGCTCGCGGTGATGTGCGGCAGCAGCGAGGTCGATCAGCAGGCAGCGATGCTCGGTCTCCCCCCTGCGCAGTGGTCCACCCGCGGCGGCGACGAGCTCCTGAGCGATCTCGTGCAGGCTGCCGCCCCAGGCACGGTGTGGGTGCCGACGACGCCGACCGGAGGCACGCTTCCCTTCCAGGCCGACTGTGGCGTCAGCCATTACTACGGGGTGGGCGCGTATAGACGGCCGTTCGAGGATGCGCGGCGCGCGGGCGTTCGTTTCGCCGCCGAGTGCCTCGCCTTCGCCAATGTGCCGGACCCCGCAACCGTCGCCAGTATCCTCGCGAGCGGCGAGATCCCCACAGATCGCCCCGCGTGGAAGGCGGCCGTGCCGCGCGACTCCGGCGCGGACTGGGACTTCGAGGATATCCGCGACCACTACGTCGAGCAGCTGTTCGGCGTGCGCGCATCCGATCTCTGCCGGCGGGACCCCGAGCGATATCTGGCAGTCGGCCGCGTGGCCACGGGCGAGACGATGCTGCGGACCTTCGCGGAATGGCGGCGTCCCGGTTCAACCTGCCGCGGAGGGCTCGTCTGGTTCGCCCGGGATCTCCAGCCCGGCGCCGGGTGGGGCGTCATCGACTCCACGGGCCGGCCCAAGGCGTCGTACTGGTACCTCAAGCGCGCGCTCGCGCCGATTGCCGTGGTGAGCGCGGACGAGGGCCTCAACGGGCTCTGGCTCCACGCGCTCAACGACACGCAGGCACCGGTCGATGCCGACCTGCGCATCGCGCGCTACCGCAAGGGGATCATGTACGGCGAGCCGGCTCGCACGGCAATCCACATCCCGGCCCGCGGCTTCCGTTCGGTCCACGCCGATGCCCTCTTCGACGGCTTCCTCGATCTCACCTACGCCTATCGCTTCGGACCGCCAGAATCGATCGTTGTCGTGTCGTCGTTGCGAGATCGCGCGACTGGGGCGCTGCTGTCCGTCTCCCACTACTTCCCCGGTCTGCTGCCGTTCGAGCCCGGCGACCTCGGCCTCACCGCCCACGCGGAGCCCACCGATAAGGGATATGCGCTGGTGCTCGAGACCGAGCGTTACGCACACGCTGTGGCCATCGAGATTGACGGCTTCCTCCCGGACGACAACTACCTGAGTCTTGAACCTGGAGAGGCGAGGCGCATCGGCCTGCGCCCGCTAGGCGCGGGCGGATACCCTGGGGGCAGCGTACGGGCCTTGAACGCCGACCGCGCCGTAGCGGTGGCGGCGGCGGAGGCCATCAGTGCACGCTGATCGCGTAGCGGCGGTCGACGTGCCGGTGGCCCAGGCGTGCTTCATCGGGCCTGACAGTCGACCGCTCTTTGCCTGGCATCATGCTCCACCGGCGCACGCCCGGCGCGGGGCGGGCATCGTGCTCTGTCCAGCCCTCGGCTACGAGTACATGTCGGCGTTCCGCACCTGGAGAGTTCTGGCCGAGCGCCTCGCGGCACTCGGCTTCGACACGCTCCGCTTCGACTACGACGGCATGGGTGACTCCGCCGGCGACGCCACCGATCCCGATCGTGTCGGCGCCTGGCAGCGCAGCATCGCCGTGGCGATCGCAGAATTCCGGCAGCTTTCGGGCGCCGACGCTGTAGCGCTCGTGGGCCTGCGAGCGGGCGGGATGCTCGCGTTGCAGGCGGCGGCTGCCGCGGGCGGCGTCGACCGGCTCGTCTTGTGGAGCTCGCCCCCGTCGGGCCGCGCCTACATGAGGGAGCTCAAGGCGGTTGTGCGCCTCAGCCCGCGGGATGATGGGGATGGCGACAACGACGCCGCCGATGGCACGATCAACGCCGAAGGCTACGTGATCAGTAGGGAGACCGCCGGCGCGCTCGAGGCATGGACCCTCGACTCGGTCGTGACCCGTCCGGCACCGAAAGTGCTGCTCGTCGATCGTGACGATCGCACGATCGATCCGGGGGTTGAGGCGCGATTGAAAGCGCTGGGGTCGGTCGTGGATCGCATCCGCGCCGCCGGGACAGCAGACATGCTGCTGCCCCCACACCTCTCGAAGGTTCCCGAGCAGGCGCTCGATGGCATCGCGGCCTGGTTCCGCGGCTGGCACGTATCGCCTGGACCCGCGCCCCATCGGGTGACTCTCCAGCCTGGCCGAACCTCGGTGACCGTCAACGGTTGCCGCGAGCGATCCGTGCACTTCGGGCGCGGCCATGGTTTGTTCGGAGTCGTCACGAGTCGAGACGAGACCAGTGCCGCGCCGGCGGTCATCCTGCTCAACACCGGTGGCGGTCACCATGTCGGACCGCACAGACTTTACGTTCCGCTCGCGCGTCAGTGGGCAGCCCGCGGCCATTTCGTCCTGCGGTTCGATCTTCGTGGTATCGGCGACAGCGCACCTTCCGAGAGGTCGGGAAACAACACTGCGTATCCCGAGCAGATGCTCGACGATGCGCGCGACGCGATTGCGCTCGTGCGGAAAGAGGCGCCCGGCCGGGAAGTCATCGTGGCCGGTCTCTGTTCGGGAGGGTGGCTGGCCTTCCAGGCCGCTCGCCACGATCTCGGCGTTGACGCCATCATATCCATCAATCCCCCCCTCTACCTTCGCGACCGTGATGCGCTGTGGTTGAGGGATGGACGTGTGCTCGGGCGCTATCGGCAGGCGATGCGGGATCCGTCCAAGTGGGTGAAGGCACTGCGCGGCGAGGCATCCTACGCGGCGTTCACGCGCGTCGCGGCACGAGCCCTGAGCCGTCAGGTCGCGGTACGCGCCCGCGGTATTCTCGGTGACGAACTTCCCGACGGGCTGGCGAACGACCTGTGCGCCATCGCCGCGCGCCGGATCAGGACCCTGTTCGTCTTCAGTCGCGGCGACAACGGCCTCGCCTACTTTCAAGCGCAGTCGCCTCCGGCGCTCAAGCGCCCGCAGGTCCGCGCCTTCGTTCAACACCTGGTGGTCGACGGCGCAGGGCACGTCTTCCGTCCCCTCGCGGCGCAACAAACGCTGGCGGCACTCTTGACCAGGTTCGTGACCGAACAGGGCGTCAGTCAGGACCGCTGACACCTCGGTGTGCCGCGGCTCTGCCGCGCCCTCGCGCCAGTGGCCCGTGTCCGACCGATGGTGTAGAGTTCAGACCCAACATCATCGGTGGCGGAGGCGCGGAGAAATGAGAACGCTGAGCGCAAGTGTGATCGTCGGCCTGGCCTCCCTGCTGGCTGGCACGACGAGCCCCGTCACGGGCGCGGCGGAAACCACGCGCCGGGTCTACATCTCGGCCGTTGACTCGGCGGGCGCGCAGGTCACGGACCTGACGGCCGCTGACATCGCCGTCAAGGAGGATGGGAAGGACCGGCCGATAGTCAACCTCGAGCCGGCGGTCGCCCCCATGCAGGTGGCCATCCTGGTCGATGACTTCGGCCTCGGCGCGTTTCAGTCCGGCGTGGCCCAGTTCCTTCAGATGAATCTCGGCCGCGGGCAGTTCAGCATCACCCTCCTCAATCCACAGGCCATACCAGTCGTCGATTTCACTGCCGACGTCGCGGCGCTCAAGAATGCGGTGCTTCGGCTGGGGAGGCGCGCACGCATTCAGCCCGATGGGGATCAGATGCTCGACGCCATTGGGCGCGCCGCCAAGGCTCTCGGTCAGCGAAAGGCGGAGCGAGCGGTCATCCTGGCGCTCACCATGGCAGGCGGGCAGCCGGACTCGGTCGAGCCGCGGGACGTGCTCAATGCCATCCGGTCGAGCGGTGCCATGCTGAACGTGGTCCACGTCATCGGCGCCGAGCTCGGGATGGTGATGGGAGACGGCCCCAAACAATCCGGTGGACGCATCGAACAGGCCGGAACAGGCGACGCCATCCCCGTGGCCTTGATCCGGATTGCAAACAGCCTGCAGCAGCAATACCGGCTCACCTACACGCTTCCCGACGGCGTCAAGCCGGCAGAGAGGCTCGTGGTCTCCACGTCGCGCAAAGGCATCACGCTCACGGCCCCGACCCGCATCGCCACTAAATAACAGGCCGCCGACAGTCCTGGCACAGGTGCCGCACCGCCGGACTCGACAACCTGGCCGAGCGGTTCGAAGAGGCGATGGTTGCATGTCGGGGCACTTCCTGACGCTCGCGTGGAACCGCGTCTGCGGATACGTGCGCACCCAGGCTGTATTTCATGCCTCGAGCTCTCGTCACGCTCCCGGTCCGCCAACTCCACGCGGACGCTCGGTCGTGCCCCGACGCTCACCCTCAAGCACATAGTGGACCAGCGCCGGGCCTTGCTGGATGGGCCGGTTTTTGGGCGCACAGCGCCGGCCATGGCTGACGCCCGTGCGGAATGTTCAGGCCCGACTGCGAACTTCTGCGCATAGCCCGACCGCGCCCCCTGCGCCAGGACCCGTAGTTGGGCTTCGATGGCGGCGGTATCCCGATTGCTGCGATGACTGATGGTGGACACCGTTGGTTACTGAAGATCAGTCAGCCGTCATCGATTTCCTCGCCCTGCCCTCCACGCACGGTGGCGCGAAGGTCGAGCGGCTCGACACGCACAGCGCCATCGTCTTCCTGGCAGGAGATCGGGCGTACAAGCTCAAGCGCGCCGTTCGTTTCGACTATCTGGACTTCTCGACCGCCGAGAAGCGCCGGGCCTCCTGCGAGGGCGAGGTCCGGCTGAACCGGCGCATGGCGCCAACCATCTACCGGGGAGTGGTCGCCGTCACTCGCGCACCGGATGGTGCCTTCGAGCTCGGCGGTACGGGCACCATCGCCGACTGGCTGGTCGAGATGAAGCGCTTTCCGCAGGAAGCACTCCTCGATCGCCTGGCCGCGTCCGGCGATCTGGCGCTCGAGCTGATGCCACCTCTGGCGGACGCAATCGCGATCTTTCACGCCGGCGCAGAGCGCCGCACCGACCATGGCGGCAAGGCCGGCATGCAATGGGTCGTCGACGGCAATGCCGGTGGCTTCCTCGAGTACGGCGCGGCCTGCCTCGAGCGGTCGGCGTGCGATCGGGTGATTGGCGACACGTGCCATGAGCTCGAGCGGCAGGCGGCGTTGCTCGACGCTCGCCGTCGGTCAGGATTCGTGCGCCAATGCCACGGCGACCTCCATCTTCGCAACATCGTCCTTCTCGACGGGCGGCCGGCGCTTTTCGACGGCGTCGAGTTCAACGACGAGATCGGCTGCACGGACGTCTACTACGACCTGGCGTTCCTGTTGATGGATCTCTGGCGCCGGCAGTTGCCACGGCACGCGAACGTGGTGATGAATCGCTATCTGTCCGACACCGGCGACGCCGACGGCCTGTCGCTGCTGCCGCTCTTCCTCTCCTGCCGGGCGGCGGTGCGCGCGAAAACGAGCGCCACCGCGGCACAGCTGCAGAGCGACGACGGCCAGCGAAAAGACCTGCAGTCGCTCGCCCGACAGTACCTGGGCATGGCCGGCGAACTGCTGCGTCCCCCCCGGCCGTCGCTCATCGCGATCGGAGGGTTCTCCGGTTCCGGGAAGTCGACGCTGGCGGTGAACCTCGCACCGCAGGTTGGTGCGGTCCCCGGCGCCGTGGTCCTGCGCAGTGATGAGCTCCGGAAGCGCCTGTCCGGAGTGTCGCCCCTCGATCGCCTCGACGCCCGGGGCTACTCGCCGCTCCTAAACGAGCGGGTCTACACCGGCCTGGCAGACAGCGCGGCGCGAATACTGCGTAGCGGCCACAGCGCCATTGTCGATGCCGTCTTTGCCCGCGCCGCCGACCGGAGGGTAATCGAGCGCGTCGCGACCCTCGCCTCGGTGTCATTTGCGGGACTGTGGCTGGACGCACCCGAATCCACGCTCGTTGCCCGTGCCGAACGGCGCCGCAACGATCCCTCGGACGCCGACGCCGCGGTCATTCGAACGCAACTGTCCCAGGAGACCGGCAGGATCGACTGGCAGCGGATCGATGCGTCCGGCGCCGCAGCGGCGGTGGCAGAAAGCGGCCTGCACTACCTCCGGCTCGACTTTCCCCATTCCATGAACGGAGTCAGCCTTGCACTGGCGTGAGCGGCACCCCGGCTCGGAGAACGCGCGTCTTGCGAGCGCGGGTGCGGGAATCATGTCGCCGGAGGATGCGGTCGCGCCAGCAGTGGTATTC
>Ga0105347_1000984_pt1 | contig 12723 bp, 10 predicted proteins | sample EasRivMeERMLT890_FD_89677 | JGI IMG/M metagenome (GOLD analysis project Ga0105347, IMG submission 89677) | Soil microbial communities from meander-bound floodplain in the East River, Colorado, USA - East River MetaG ERMLT890 | ecosystem: Environmental > Terrestrial > Soil > Floodplain | place... | reverse complement strand
TTGGTTTCCCTCCTGCAATTTTTTCCCAGCCTGGGGGCCGGTAGTGGTCCTCAGCGACATCCGCGAAGCGCTGCCCCACACTTTGGAGTCCATGCTCCGATATGAAGGGAAACCCCTTCATAAAAAGCGCGATGAAAGGGACATTGACGAAAACCATTGATAATTCAAGCATATCTATAGTTGGTACGCTGTTTGCTCCGTGAAATTGCCCAGTTTCTTCTGGTGCACTGTGGCAAACGTCCAAACAGTATTAGTTGTCGATGATGATGAACTTTTGGCGCGGATGATCAGCGAATTTTTAGTGGGGAAAGGCTTTCACGTTTGGACGGCTCGCGACGGGCTGCAAGGTTATTCGAGCTACCGCCGATGCCAAACCGAGATGGTCGTGACGGACATTGAAATGCCGCAGTTGGATGGTTTCGACATGATGCGCTGCATTAGAACGATCAATCCTTCAGTAAAGACGATCTATATGAGTGCTGCCCCTACGCAGTATCGCGGAGCGTTGATAATGGAAGCCCAGAAATTCGCCGCCGCTACGCTCAGGAAACCGTTTGTCGGGATGGAACTATTGAACATCCTGCTGTCGGCTAGCGACAAAGTCACACCGGTTCTGCCGAGATATGAATTGTCGGGCGATGAAAAGAAACTTGTTTGGAAGGAGGCTGGGTGACCCAATCCAGCAAAAACGAGTTGTTACAAAATGGAACAAATCAGGTATCAGCAGTCGGTCATAAAGTTGGGCATTCCCGCACTCGAATGTCCTGCACGTAGTGAATGGTTTTCCCTTCATACATGGGCTTAGCGCTTCCTAAAATTCAAATTCTTCAAGGCACGGCGGTGTGGCATGCCTCTTGGTTTCTTTATTATAGTTTTTAATCAGGAAGTATTAACGGGTGGTAAAAAAGGAGGAAAAAGGTTTATGAAACGATGTGCCCACAATCGGGCTAAGCATTTTGTCACAACAGGGGCTTTAGGTGCTTTGCTCTTCACGCAAGGATGCATTGCCACGCGTGATTGGGTCAAGGAACAAATGGATCCCCTGTCCACGAGAGTTTCGCAGGGTGAGGAAAGACTGACTAAAGCTGAAGGTCAGATCGGAACCTTGGATAACCGCATGGGTGGAGTCGAAGGGAAGCTGGGCCAATATGAAGGTCGACTCGGTCAGTTCGAAGGTCGGCTCGGTCAAGTGGATGCGAAAACCGACAAAGCTCTCAATTCCCTGGCCAATTTAAGGCTAGATCGGCGTTTCATCATCGATATGAAAGAGGGAGCCAATTTCGCGTTCAACTCGGCAAATCTGCCAGCGCAGGCGCAAAAGGAGATCGACGGTTTTCTGAGCGATCTCAAGGGTGACGCTGCTGGTGCGGATAGTACGGTCTTTCTTGTGGCCGGACACACCGACAATGCAGGCTCCGAAGACTTTAACTACGAGCTTGGGAAGAAGCGGGCCGACGCAGTAAGCCGATATTTGATCACTCAAAAGAAGATGGATCCACTCAAGGTGATATCGGTGTCCTACGGAGAAAGCGCACCTTTGCAGGACAACAGCACGAGCCAAAGCCGGGCCAAGAACCGCCGGGTCGAAATTTTGGTTTATCGGGAAGGGATTACCTCCGCGCCGAGTACTGCCGCCACGCCCTCATCACCGTCAGAGCCACGCGCGTCTCAGCAGACAGGAGACCGACTGAGTCAACGATAAGACCTGAGAAAATTTCTCGTGACGATAGCACAAAGGCGGGGCGCATGCCCCGCCTTTGTTATTTGTAAAGGCTATCGATATAGCCGCTATCATCTAGTTCTCGGACGTAGTGAGTGTTCCAGAGCCCAAGTGGGTTGAAGCTTGCAATTTCTGGATTACGCCTAACCGCGAGCTGAAAAACATTGGCGACGGCTTCGATGGAAGGGTAAGGTTTTCGCTCTAATGAATTGGCCCATTCCTCGTAAAGCGTCTCGACCTCTTCATCCGACCCCAAATGCAGAATCGGGGCCGCGTGCTCTTTGAGGATCTCCAGAGTCTCTTGCTTTCGTGTGATAAAAAAGTGAATCACATCTACGAACCCCCGAATGAGATGCCGGATTTTCGCTTCATGACCTCTTACGAAATCCATTGTTGTCGTCAAAGTCACGCCCCGTATCATCGGCATCGCGCGCACGAGAATCACATGAGCGCCGGCTCTTGCCGCGCGCTTGTCGTGGGGAAGGGTGACAAAAGTTCCGGCGAATTCTCCGTTCAATACCCGCTTCCAACGTTCCTCCGTCGGGCCACGTAATTCTACCAGCTCTACATCACCTCGATCTACATCGAGTCCTTCTTGCCGTAAGAATAGCCAGATATTCAACCCGGCGTGAGAGGTTAGCTTGTCGGCGACTATTTTCTTGCCCTTGAGGTCCGCTACTGATCGAATGCCGTTTGTCACCACTAGTCGGTTCTCCGTCCAATTGTTGCCGGCTTGCGCCAGGTGGACAAAGTCCTCACCGTTGGCGTTCCTCACGTAAAGATTATGATGATTTCCTGATATGAGATCGACATCGCCCTTCTTCAGTGCTTCTACCGCTTTCTCTCGTACTAGTTGAGGGGAGGTGTTAACCGCAAGGCCGTTCTTCTCCCAGACTCCAGATTTTTCAGCTACGACCCAAAGCGGCGCGTGGGAGTTAGAACGATAAATGATTCTCAGTTCTGCAAGGGCCATGAGAGTTCACCTCCTCGATAGATTTGGCTTCTGGCGGTCGCCCGTATGGTTCGCTTGCACCCATTCGCTAGGAGTGAAGTCGCAGTCCATACCACAGCGTGATGAGGGTAAGCATGAGAATAATCCCGTTCGAGCTTTTTAGTTTATAGAGAAGGGAGTCAAATTCTTGAGGTGTGACCCTATCCCCCCCCTCATATCGCCTGACAAAACGGTGGGCTATGCCCATGGACTGATACACGCTAACGATCACGAGAAAGAATACGACAAACAGCTTTATGCCCAAGTCATAGCCAACCTGTTTCACGAACAGTTCGCGATAGGCGGCCTTCAAGTCTGTCAATAGGAAAGCGCCAGTGAAAAGTAGGACGCCTAAGGCACCGACTTGGAGTGGGTTGTAGAGTTTAAGACCACGAATGAGAAACTGGACCTTGTCCTTGTGATTCTCGAGTCTTGACGCCGCGGGTAGCAACATTACCCAGAGACCGACGATGGCCCCCAAATACACGGCAAGGGCTATAAGGTGAAGCCAGGAGTTGAGCATTCGAGAAAAAGATTACCCCCATCCGAAGCGCGATCCTTTTTTCAGCGGCTTGCCCGGCGCGTCATAGGTTTCGCCGATGGCGTCAAGCTGCTGGCGAATCTTGTGCAAGTCTTGTTGCTGGCGGGCCTGGAAGGCCTCTGTCTCCTTGGCGCGCCGTTCGCTAAACTCCTCAAGCTCTTGCTGGCGTCTAGTCTCGAATTCGGTTTGGTCATGTTCCCACTTTTCGTAAGAATCCTTCAGTACGGTTCGAATATGAAAATTTAGATTGTCACGCACAACCATTGATTTGTTGCAGTGCGGGCAGAAAATGACGTTGCCGATCATAAAGTTTCGCACCGGCTCGACATGGGGTTGGTTGCATTTGAAGCAGCGAACTGGAATTTCCCATGTCGCGATATCCGGGAGTGCAACAAAATTAATGTCGGGCTCCCTATACCCCGGGGTCGCAGCTGCGATTGCTGCCGTAGTTGGGCTGGTAACTTGCCCACTCGCGTTCCCCGATGCAGTTGCACCACCCGCGGGAGCCTCTTTCTTCGTTGCTGCCGCTGTCGAGTTGCTTTGGCCCTTCCGAAAACGGGATTCAAAATTATCTTCGAATCGCGTATCCGGATGCAACTCACGAGCTCGCGCGATCAACGCCTCTTCCGTCTCGATATTGTTTGGGTCAGTAACGCAGCAGTCCACCGGGCAGACCGCAGCGCATGCTTCGTAATCGTGAAAACCGACGCATTCCGTGCACAGCTTTGGATCGATGACAAAAATTGTTTCGCCCTGCGTGATCGCATTGTTTGGGCACTCAGGTTCACAGGCGCCGCAATTAATGCAATCGTTGGTAATCATTGTTGCCATTTAACTTGATCCCCTAGAGTTCGAAGGAATTGTTATGCGAACAATCACTCAATCCTAGATGAAAACCCGAAAGCTTGCAAATCGACGAGCCAATCACGGGCAATAGTGAAAAGCCTGGGGGCGTTTGTTAGGAGGACCTCAACTTGATCGACAGTCGATCTAAGGGGAACGCCTATTCTTTGCGCTTGGAAGTGGAGGTGAATGTGAGTTATAAAGAATTATGAAGATCTCAAAATCGAAGATTTTGCTTGCCGTCGCCTTTGGCGCTGCCCTTGGACTTATCTCTATTCCTAGTCAGTCGTCGGCCGCGGATAAATCAAAGAAACTAAGATTGGCCTACTCGGGTTGGGAAATCGGTACTGCGGTGGCCTATGTAGGGGTCGATTCCGGCCTTTTTAAGAGGCACGACCTCGAGATTGAAGAGCTACCTATAAGGGACACACTCTCGGCGGGGGTTCAGTCACTTCTGGGAGTGGATTTGCTCATCGGCTTTGGTAATCCGTTGGCGATTCTCCAACCCGTTGCTGGGGGAGCAGATCTTAGCTTGGTTGGCGCACACGTGAGTTTCGACCATTACGGTATGGGTGTGGCCTCGTCTATTTCTGCCGTTAAGGATCTCAGGGGCAAGAAAATCGGCGTTTCTGCCTTAGGCACACGATCTGACCTAGTCGCCCGCGTTATTCTGAGACGCGCCGGCCTGGATCCCGCGAAGGATGTTGAAGTAGTTGCGGCAGGCCTTTCGCCCGCTAGAGCCCTGGCACTTTCGAAAAACCTTGTCCAGGGCGCGCCTTTGAGTCCTGACGTGGCTGCTGAGGCACAAAAGCTAGGGATTAAAATACTCGAAGTAAGACCCGTCCCCGTGGTGACGGATTTGATCATAACCACCCGCTCGTTCGTTAAGAGAGAGGAAGACATCGTGCGCCGCTTCATGAAGGGCTATGCCGCCGCCATCCATCATTTTGTAACGAAACGCGACGACAGTCTCGCAATCCTCAAAAAGTATTTCCCTGGCAATCAAGCGGTAACCGTGGATGCAATGTATGACAATTTTGCTGCCCAGCTGCGACCCCTTCCAGAGCTGACTCCTGAAGCCATCCAGGCTATCGTGGACGTTGGCGCTGTGGCGGATCAGCGCACGAAATCGCTGAAGCCCACGGACATCATCGAGCCGCGCTTTCTGGAAGAGCTTAAAGGAAGCAAGTTTCTCAAGGACCTTTACACTGAAAAGGTTAGCTTGTAGCTAAGTTCCGGGGTCCCCTCACCCTCCCTTTTGGAGCAGCGAATGCTGCCGCGTCGGTTACCCGAGCACCCAAAACGGGTTCGTTATTCGATGCGACTGATGGTTTTTGTTGTGGATTGAGAAAAATCGACATGGAGAAAGTTATGAGACTCAAAGACCAAGTTGCGATTGTCACTGGCGCAGGGCGCAATATCGGTGAAGACATTTGCAAGCTTTTTATTCATGAGGGAGCCAAAGTCGCGGTGGTCGATCTAGACCATGGCCGGAGCAGTCGTGTGGCGAGCGAGATCAACGCTGCCCAGCCGGGAAAGGCGATTGCTGTTGTCTGTGACGTTTCGTCAGCGAATTCGGTGGAGAAGATGGTCCAATGCGTAGTGCAGGAGTTCGGGGGCGTCGATATTCTGATAAACAACGCGGCCTGGACAGATCATAAGACGATCTTTGATATAACCGAGGAAGAATGGGACCAGACCATGAACGTTTGCTTACGGAGCGTCTGGTATTGCACTCGAGCGGCAGCACGGGTAATGATCGATCAGAAGAGAAAGGGAAAGATCATTAATATTGCATCCACCTCGGGCCATTGGGGACGTAAGGAGGCGACCGCTTATACGACTGCCAAAGCCGGAGTTTTGAATCTGACTCGTTCCATAGCTGTTCAGCTGGCGCCCGAAGGTATCCGTGTTAACTCCATCTCACCCAACCGGATCGGTTCGCCGGTCGGCCAGGAGGCAGTGCCGGAAAATCGTTTTGTTAAAAACCTCGCCGGTCGGCGTGGCTTACCGGGGGACATCGCCAAGGCAGCAGTTTTTCTAGCATCGGATGAATCCGACTTTATCTATGCTGTCGATCTGCCGGTGGACGGAGGTGCCTTGGCAATCCGCGACTGATGGGACTGTCAGCGATTTGGGTTCGTCATTTTTGAAACATAGCCCATCGGAGGGAATGCGGCGTGGGAATGAGCATCAACACCGCCGTACTACTTCTTGGACTCAGGACGGAGCGTGGATCCTTCCATCTTCAAGAAGGCTTGGTCCACGGTTTTGTTCCACTCGAGGTTGCGAAGCTGCATTTGAACCCGGTTGAGCAGATCTTGGTTGTTGACGGGTTTGGCGACAAATTCGCTGACACCGAGATCCATGGCCGCGGCGCGTGTTTTCATATCGTCTCTGGCCGTGAGTAAGATAATCGGAATCCACGGAGCAATCTGCTTTAGTTCTTCGCAAACCTGAAGGCCGTCCATCACAGGCATCATTACGTCCAAGAGGATGAGATCAGCAGGGCGGCGCCTGACGATCTCCAGGCACTCGTTACCACTCGAGACGCCTTTTACTGACAGTCCATGCATGGAAAGCAGCAGCACAAGGAACTCCAAGACCTCCTTGTTGTCGTCCACCACCAGGATTGTTGGGGTTGATTCCTGTTTTGCTGTCAGGCATCCCGCGTTCATTATTGCTCAATCGCTGAAGATCTAACCGTTCTTGCCAGGATCAGAGGCGGCCAGGAGCGCCGATGAAGTCTCTTGCCGCTCCATAGCGACCGCTCCGCCCTTAAGGGTCGGCTTTCGTCTCAGTTTCGCGACCAGTGTGGTGCGTTTCAATCCAAGCATTCGAGCGGCCGCACTCTTGTTGCCGTTGGTAAGCCGCAACGCTTCTTCCATCAGTCGATATTGAAGCTGCTCGGTGGCGTCGCGTAAATCGATCTGACCGCTCCCCAGGGTCGGTTGGGGACATTTCTTGTCAGAGACATAGGAGCGAATATTAGGCGGTAGATCCTTTAAATCGGTAACGCCGTTGTCACTCAAAATCACTAACCGTTCGACAAGGTTTTCTAACTCGCGAATATTGCCCGGCCAGTCGTATTCCCAAAGATAAATCATCGCCTCTCTAGTAATCTTCACCGAAACGCCATGTTTTCGGATCGATTTCTCTAGGAAATGATTGACGAGAAGCGGAATATCCGAACGTCGTGCCCGAAGCGGGGGCAGATGAAGCGGAATGACCTGCAGTCGAAAAAAAAGATCCTCGCGAAAGGAACCTCTTTCCACCTGGTGCGCAAGATCCTTATTTGTCGATGCAATGACTCGTACCTGAACGTCAACCGAATGATCTGCGCCGATGGGTCTTACTTTCCCGTCTTGTAGTACGCGCAGGAGTTTCGCTTGTAAAGCTAGAGGCAGCTCGCCGACCTCGTCAAGCAATATCGTTCCGTGGTTAGCAAGTTGAAACAGTCCGGCGCGGGAAGAGTGTGCACCGGTAAAGGCGCCGCGCGTGTGACCAAAAAGCTCGCTCTCCAGCAGGTTTTCCGGAATGGCTGCGCAGTTAACTGGGACAAAGGGGCGATCGGCCCTAAGGCTTAGGTTGTGAATGGCCCGGGCGACAAGTTCTTTCCCAGTACCACTTTCGCCGGTGATGAGGATGGTTACGTCGGTGACTGCGATGCGTTGAATGATTTCATAGACTTTCGTAACCGAGGGGTGCGCGCCGATCATGCCCGAAGCAAAGGACAGCATGGAAGGTCAATATACCCTAAGTTGCGTCACAGACGACTGGGCTTTTCTTGGCCATGTCTGGAATCAGGCGGGGGGCACAACGCTATTCATGCTTACTAGTGCGGGATCGGTCCGATTGCCAAGTGCCAGAACATAAGAGAGTTTACGTTAGCTTTGGATTTTTTGCAATCATATTGTCCGGTGGCTGCTGGAAGCTCGCAAAGCGCTCCAATGGAGCGTCATAGGCGAGGTGTTTTCAAGACATTGCGTCTAACCACTGACATTGGCTGTCAGATTTTTTAACAACGATAACGGCCAAGCCGAGGTTTTTCATGATCGGGCTTTAAACTACAACGCTCGCCTCGCTTTAGAACGCAATCGACAGTGATAAGGCGCCCTGCCAATTTTTTAACAGCAGCTCCCCATGTGTTAATTTTCTGCCACCGATAATGACGTCCCTTGTGGAGTCATTGGAGCGTGAGATTCTCCATTGTTTCGGTGCCTTAGATGCAATCGGTATCATGGAGTAACCCCATGGCACCACGCTTGCGTGAGAGACTGCCGTTTCAAATAATTGTCGTTTCATTCTGGCAAAGGAGAGAAAATGCCGCTTGAGATCGCTCATCATTTCTTCGAAGTGTCCGAATTGAACGATGCGCTAAGTAATCTCTTGGTTGGAAATAGTCCAAGGATGAGGATAGTTCGTGCGATGATCGCCAAGTTAGCGCACAGTGACTCTACCGTCTTAATCACGGGTGAAAGCGGCACAGGCAAAGAGTTAGCCGCACGTGCCATCCACGAACTGAGTCCGCGGCGAGATGAATCCTTCGTGCCGGTCAATTGCGGAGCGATCCCTGAAGAGCTGTTGGAAAGCGAGCTGTTCGGTCATGTGCGTGGCGCCTTTACCGGAGCGGTGAACACACGTCAGGGACGTTTCCAGCTTGCCCATTGCGGGACGCTCTTTCTCGACGAGATCGCCGAGATGAGTCCGAAGTTGCAAGTTAGATTACTTCGAGTTCTCCAGGAGCGAGAGTTCGAACCTGTCGGAAGTGACAGTCCCGTTCAGGTCGACGTGAGAGTGGTTGCGGCAACCAACGGCGATCTGAGAGTCGCCGTCAAGGAGAGGAAATTTCGCGAGGATCTCTTTTATCGATTGAACGTTCTTCCGCTGGAACTCCCTCCCTTGCGTGAGCACGAATCGGACATAGCGCTTCTTATTCATCATTTTCTGGCCCTTCACGCGCGCAGGAGAGACAAGCCGCTCATGCAATTTGATAATGACGCCATCGTCATGATGGAGAGATACAGCTGGCCCGGAAACGTCAGAGAAGTTGAGAATCTCATTGAGCGTCTAGTGGTCCTGAACGAGGACGGCATAGTTCGGTGCGCGGATCTACCCGAATACGTTATCCACAATGCTGCGCCGCAACATCAAACGACGGCGCGTGTTTCCCTGCCCAGAGAAGGTGTGGATCTCGATGGTTTCTTGGAAAAGATTGAAAACGACTTTATTCAGCAAGCGCTTCAGCGCTCGCGAGGAAATAAGACATTGGCTGCGGAGCTCCTCAACCTGAATCGTACGACCTTTATCGAGCGCCTGCGCAAAAAAGGGATGCTCCAGTCCACTCGCCCTGCGGCCTTACCTGCGGCCGTCGTCAATAGCGTGCTCTAGGATGGTAAGTCGCGGCTCAGAGTGGACTTGCTGAGGCTAACTTTATCGACAGTTCCGCCTTGGGGATGTTGCTTCTGGCACGTGAGGATTGCGAGAAAGGCCGGCTAGCCGTTTTGTTCCATCAACGATCGTCTTCTGTGCACAGGCTAGAGTCGAGCTTTACCCGCAGGCTATCATCCAGCTTGCAATAGAATGGCTTCGCCTTGACGAAGTCGTCACCGAGCACATCGAGTAGCAACTCTGTGAAGTAATCGTCCTCATTAACTCGCTGCGGGTTAAGTTCAGCGGCAATGCCGGTCAAATTCGGTAAGTTGCTAGGGGATGGATTCAGTACTCTAGAATTGAAAATGACCTTTCCCGGCGGCGAATTGAGTAACGTCAGCGCGTTGGCCGGCAAGACCGTACCGTCGATGTCGACGGAGACTCCGCCCACTTGCCCCGTAGCGGCCACTCCAAGCATGCCTGGGTTGATATTCACTTCAATAGGGTCTGTGCTAAGGCCGATGACACCGCCCAATGCCCTCAGATTGGAGTTAGCCACGCCAGTCAGGTTGTTCGTGGCGCCGTTACCGTCAAGAATTGAGCCCGCCGACGCCGTAAGATCGATCCCGCCCGCTGTCGCGGTAATCGAATTTATGATCATATCGCCCGCCGTGTTGCTAATCGTGACGTTGCCGCCGCCCGCCACAATGTTGTTTAGCGTCACGGTGTCCGTTTCATGGATATAGATTCCACCGGCAGTGGCCGTCGCGTTCAACGTGCCGACGGCTGTCTCAATTGGATCTCCCGATGTGCCAATGTTGGCGGACGCTGTCAGGTCGGCGGTATTGGCACTGATGTTAGCAGCCGCACCGTTGTTGTCCGTAATCCCTCCGGCGCTTGTAATGGCTAGGGTGTTAGGGGATGTCACACTACCGAGGGTGATATCTCCCGATGTCGTCGTGGAGAGCGTAATGTCGCCGGCTCCGCCTGCCGTTACCCTATTGATTGCAAGGTTGCCGCCGGTCGCATTGAGAGCGATGTTTCCATTCGTGGTCGCCACGTTATTGACGGCCAAAGCACCCGCGTTGCTGATGTCAACGAAACCAGTCCCCGTGACGTTCGCGGAGGACAGAGTATTAATCCTGGTGTCTAGATCGATGCCGTTAGCCGCTGAAATCGTGAGTATGCTAGCGGTGACATTATTTGCAGCGCCGTTACCATCCTGAATCGCTCCGCCGGGAGATGCCAACGTCACGGCACCACCAGCGGTGGTCACAGAATGAACCGTTATATTGCCGCTGCTGTTGCCGATAACGATGTCGTTTCCACTGCCTGCTGAGATGTTGCCCAGGGTTACAGCATTCGCTTCACTGACAAATATCCCTCCGCCGGTCGTGCTAGCGTTCAACGTCCCAACGCTGGTCTCCAGCGGGTCTACTCTTGTGCCAATATTGGCCGCCGCGGTTAGATTGGCGGTCGCCGCGGTAATATTGATTGCAGAGCCACCCCCATCGAGGATCGCCCCTCCCGCGGCCACGCTGAAATTCCCCGTAACGGTGGAGGTCCCTAAGCTGATGTTATTTCTATCTTGCAGCGTTACATTGTTTGCGCTTGTGATCCCGACAGTACTAAAGTCGTTGCCCGCGTTATCAAGAGTGACGTCACCCGCGTCAGCTGCAAAAGTCGTTGCACCGGCCACAACTACCGCGTCACTCTGAGTCAAGGCTCCGTTGGTTATCACGTTCAAATTACCCGAGACCATCGATGTACCAAGATCCAACGCGTTAACATCTGCCAAACTGACATTATTCCCGCTGATGACTGCCACGGTGCTAAAGTCATTGGATGCATCGTTAAGCGTGATGTTGTTGCCCCCCCCGGCAGATAAGGTAGTTGTCGCAGACACATTGAGCGCGCCACTTTGAGTTATCGCCCCGTTGGTGGTTACGTTCAAAGCACCAGAGACGGTCGAGGCTCCAAGGTCAAGGGCATTGCTGTCGACCAGCGTCACATTGCGTCCAGAAGTGATCGCTACGGTGGAAAAGTTGTTCGCAGCCGAATCGAGTGTAATGTCATTGGCAGTGCCTGCGGCTAAGGTCGTCGTCCCTGTCACATTCAAATTCCCACTGTCCGTGAGTGCCCCAGCGGTCGTTACGCTCAAAGTACCAGAGATAGTTGAGGCTCCCAGATCCAGCGCGTTGATATCCCGAAGGATGACGTTGTTACCACCGCTGACTACGACGGTGCTGAAGTTGTTCCCGGCATTGCCCAATGTAATGTTGTTTGCACCAGAACTCAGTGTCGTGGTGCCGGTCACATTTACATCCCCGGACTGCGTAATCGTCCCACCTGTCGTTACATTCATGGTGCCGGAAGCACTCAGAGCTGGGAGACTCACACCAGCATTGTCATGCAGGAGTTCTAAATTCCTTAGATTTGTTAGTCCGGACAAGACCGGGACCACTGCGCCGGCGCTTGTATTCCGCAAAGCAACATCTCGAAAATTCGACTGTGTTCCCGCGAAAGAGACCCCACCGCCGAAGTTATTGGCTTGAGTGTTGAGCAAAATATCTGTATTCGCTGCCGTTGCGGTGAAAGAGGTGTTACCCGCGACATTCAACACGCCGCTTTCGGTAACGGCCCCGCCGGCGATTACATTCAACGCTCCGCTGACGTTCGACGCGCCCAGGTCAAGCGCGTTACTGTCTACCAGCGTCACATTGCGCCCAGAGGAAATCGCCACCGTCGAAAAGTTATTCCCCGCCGAGTTCAGCGTGATATCGTTGCCCCCTCCGGCAGCCAGGTTGGCGGCACCGCTGACGTTCAAATTGCCGCTGTCTGTGATCGATCCGGCCGTAGTCACGCTCAAAGTCCCAGAGATCGTCGATGCCCCCAGGTTCAGCGCGTTGCTGTCGACCAAAGTGACGTTGTTCCCGCTGGTGATCCCTACCGTGCTGAAGTCATTGGCCGCATTATTGAGGGTAATGCTGTTGGCTGCCCCGGCGGTCAAGGTTGTCGTGCCACCGACGACCACGGGCCCACTTCCCGTAATGGGCCCATTGGCGGTTAGGCTGAAAGGGCCGGTAGTCTGAATACCTGTTAAATCGACACCGGTCTGATTAGTCACGAAAATCCCGCTTGTCCCCGTGCTCGCCGTGATCGTGCCCGCCGTAGTCAAAATGTTGGCACCCGATGAGCCGATGTTCGCTCCCGCAATCGCAGGAGTCGTCAGGTTGATTGTGCCTGCACCTACGT